>Ga0209591_10004492_pt1 | contig 15777 bp, 13 predicted proteins | sample MAT01_FD_187207 | JGI IMG/M metagenome (GOLD analysis project Ga0209591, IMG submission 187207) | Freshwater microbial communities from Lake Fryxell liftoff mats and glacier meltwater in Antarctica - MAT-01 (SPAdes) (version 2) | ecosystem: Environmental > Aquatic > Freshwater > Ice > Liftoff... | reverse complement strand
AAGACTGCGCGGAGATCGACGCGATCGTGGAACCAGGCTCCATGGTTTCACCGTTTTATCGCGCAGATTTTGGGCCGCATCCGTTTAGGGTTTAAGCGGCTTAAACGAAGCGTGAGCGGGCACGGAGAGGGCGCTGCGTCGGCTACTGTGCTGAAAGAACAGAATTCAGAATTCGGCGGTAATTGCCCCAGTTTGCGTGGAGCGCGGTGGCATTCGAGACGATGGCCACCGTTGTCTTGAAGACGGGATCAATCATGAGCATGCAGCCACTGAAGCCGGGGTGCCCGACGGCGGCTTCGCTACACAAGTCACCAAAGCAGCCATGCCAATTGCTCGGTCCCTTTTTCCAGAAAACCGGTGTGCGCTGGAAGCGACCGTCCGTCACCTCGCGCAGCATGAGCGCGATGCTGGCGCGGGAGAAGATGGTGCGCTCTGGGGTCGCGCCTTTGTCCAGGATCAGCTTTCCAAATTTGACCAGGTCGGCTGCTGTTGAGAACAGACCGCTGTCGCCCGTGGCAGGTGCCGTGCGCAACTCCTCGTGAGAGTTCCCCGTGTCTGCACTGAAGGGCAGTACGAATTCATGGGGAGCGAGAGCGGTTACGTCGTAGGTGGTGTGGCGCATGCCGAGCGGATCAAACAAGACCTCACGCGCGAATTCTTCAATGGTGGCTCCGGTGATGCGCTGCAGGAGGTCCATCAAAATGGAGAAGCCCTGGGAAAAATACGTACCGTTCGAACCCGTTTCGTGAACGAGTTCTGAGATCCCATAGATCTGAGCGAAATAGCGCGTCAAATCGCTTTTATCGGTGGGCCAGGGGATCGACGGCGTGCCCCAATAGCCCGTGGTGTGCGTCATCAGGTGCAGCAGGGTCACGTGCGCGAACGGATACTCGGGAATGTAGCGCACCACCGCGTCTTCCAGCGAAATCTCACCACGCTCCACGAGCTTCACGATCAGGCTGGCGGTGATGGGCTTGGTCACCGACCCGATATTAAACCGGGTGTCCGTGGTGAGTCGTGGCGCATCTAGGCCGGGCCCGGAGCTGCCTTCCAGGTAGTCGACCGTCACCCGCTCTTCGCGCAACGCATAGATTGAAAGCCCTGGGAGGAGCCCGCTTTCAAGATATCTTCTGAACTCGGCGTGTTGGGTCATGCCCTGGAACTAGCGCAATTCGGTGACGGGCTACGATCGGAGCAAGCGCGCGGCTTCCACGGCGCCGTAGGTAAAAATAATGTTCGCTCCGGCGCGACGCAGGCAGAGCAGGCTTTCCAAAAGGCACTGCTCGTAATCAAGCCAGCCGTTTTGTGCGGCTGCTTTGAGCATGGCGTATTCTCCGCTCACTTGGTACGCGGCTACAGGTAGCGGGGTGGCGTCGCGGACGGCGCGGATCACGTCCAGATAGGGAAGCCCTGGTTTCACCATCAGCCAGTCAGCGCCCTCCGCCTCATCGAGACGCACCTCGCGCAAGGCTTCGCGGACGTTGGCCGGATCCATCTGGTAGGTTTTCTTGTCGCCGCTTTTGGGTGCCGAGCCCAGTGCATCTCGAAACGGGCCGTAGAAGCCCGAGGCGTACTTCACGCAATAGCTGCAGATCCCGACATTGATATACCCGGCTTCATCTAGTGCGCGGCGGATAGCTAACACCCGGCCATCCATCATGTCCGAGGGAGCGACCATGTCGGCTCCAGCCTGGGCTTGGCTCACGGCCATCGAGGCCAGGAGTGGAACCGTCACGTCATTGTCGATCTGGCCATTATAGAGAACGCCGTCGTGACCGTCGGAAGAATAGGGATCCAGTGCCACGTCGGTGATCACCGAAAGCTCGGGCAAGCGGGCCTTGAGCGCACGAACCGTGCGCTGGAGCAGACCATTCTCATTCAGTGCTTCAGTGCCGCGAGGATCTTTGGCTGCCTCGTTGATGGCGGGGAACAGCGCCACTGCAGGTACCCCCAGCAGCAGGGCCTCCTCCGCTTTGTCCAACAGTTTTTGAATTCCGTATCGGGATTGCCCTGGCATGGAACTGATTGGCGTCTCCGAGCTCTCACCTTCTTGCACAAACATGGGCAACACCAGGTGTTCGGCGCTGAGCGTTGTCTCCCGGATCAGGCCTCGAAACCCGGCATTCTGTCGATTGCGTCGCGGTCGAACGAGCATAGTCTCACCTTAGCCTTCTCTGAGTTTAGGTTCCAGCACGCCGAGGAACTCAAGGAAGCGTCGGGCGATATCTGGGCGTTTCCCGGCACGTTGGCGTCGTTTCTGCAGACGATTCCACTCGGCCACTTGGACATAGAAGCGCTCGTTCATCGTCTCATATTGCTCCTGTTGGGCGACGATCCGGCGTGCGCTATTCTTGCCATCGAGTTCATATTCGCACTCAATGACATCAATGATTTTCAAACTACGAAGCTTCTTGTCTTTCCCGTAGGTTGGTTCGAAGGGGAAAGCGCGGCATCCGAGTGGGCGGTATTCGTAGATGGTGCAGCGATCGTCTTTCCCAAGGTAGTGGCAACCGTTCCGGTCTTGCCGCATCACGAGCACGCGCTTGCCCTGACGAAAGCTGGCGAACGCTTCCGGTTCGTCGTCCATTTCGATGTGGTGGCGATCAGTATAGCGTATGAATTTCAGGGGATCGTCGCCCGTTCCGGCAACAATGCGCCGGATGTCGTCATCTGTGAGTGGCAGGACCGGGTCCTTGCAGCAGTTGCCGCAGCCGGTACACCTAAACTTGAGATTCTTGATGGCTTTTGGCACGGCGCTTGGCTTAACAAATCGGTCCGGGGGGCGCGAGCATCTTGAAGAGCTAGAATGAAGGGAGTTTGGAAGTTTCGACCCGCTGGCCGTGATGGGCGCCGTGTCCCTCGGGAGGCTGCCTGGGTGGTCGCGCTTCTTAAGGACCCCAAGAAGCCCGGCGTGCGAAGCGCGGTGCTGTGCGTTGGGCTTGCTGTGTGCGACACTGGGAATGACGTATGTCGCTCAAAATTGATCAGGATCACTCGCGCTTTCGCAATATCGTTCGCGGCAAGATCCGGCAGAACCTCAGGCGCTATATCTCTCAGGGCGAAATGATCGGGAGAAAGGGCAAGGATCTGGTGTCGATCCCGGTGCCGCAGATTGATGTCCCTCGCTTCGTATTCGGCGACAAGCAAAACGGAGGTGCGGGGCAGGGAGACGGCGAGGTTGGCGAGCCCCTAGACGGTGAAGAGCAAGAAGGAGCGGGTTCGGGCAAGGCGGGTGAGGGCGCCGGTGAGCACATGCTCGAAGTGGACGTGACACTGGATGAGCTAGCGGAGATATTGGGTGAGGAGCTGCAGCTGCCAGCGATTGAGAACAAGGGAAAGAGCCGGATAGTTGCCGCAAAAGATCGCTATTCCGGGATTCGGCGGGTAGGTCCCGAGTCGCTGAGGCACTTCAAGCGCACCTACAAGGAAGCCCTACGTCGCTCGATTGCGACTGGCACCTACGCGCCCGACAATCCGATCATCATTCCTCAGCGCGAAGACCGACGTTACCGCTCGTGGAAGGAAGATTTTCAGCCGGTCGCGAACGCCGTGATCATCTACATGATGGATGTCTCCGGCTCCATGGGCGATGAGCAGAAAGAGATCGTTCGGATCGAGAGCTTTTGGATCGATACGTGGCTGCGCCGTTACTACAAGGGCTTGGAGAGCCGTTACATCATCCACGATGCTGTCGCGCGTGAGGTGGATCGCGATACCTTCTTCAAAACAAGGGAATCGGGCGGAACCATGATTTCCAGCGCTTACCGCTTGTGCGAGCAAATCATTCAGCAGAACTATCCGTTCGAGGAATGGAATATCTATCCTTTCCATTTTTCGGATGGGGACAATTGGTCGATGGACGATACTTTGGCTTGCATCGAGCTTTTGAAAAAATCTCTCCTCTCCCGAGTCAACATGTTCGCCTATGGGCAAGTGGAAAGCCCGTACGGCTCCGGCCAATTCATCAAAGATCTGAAAGAGCATTTTGCTAGCGACGAACGCGTCATCACCAGTGAAATCCGTGATCGCGATGCCATTGTTGGCAGCATCAAGGAATTCTTAGGTAAAGGAAAATAGCATGGTGGAGTTTGGAACTCACGCTGCTCTGCCGAAATATCTTCGGGTTGAGCAAGAAAAGATCGCCGCGGTGGCTCGCGATTATGGCCTGGATTTTTTTCCGGTCATTCTGGAGATGTTGAGTTACGACCAGATGAACGAAATCGCCGCCTACGGCGGCTTCCCGAATCGTTATCCGCACTGGCGCTTCGGGATGGCGTATGAACGGCTTGCTAAGAGCACGGAGTACGGTCTTTCGAAGATCTATGAGCTCGTGATCAACAACAATCCTTCGTACGCCTACTTGCTAGAGGGCAATAGCCTCACCGATCAGAAGCTGGTGATGTGCCACGTGTATGGGCACGTCGATTTCTTCAAGAACAACTTCGCCTTTCGTGCCACGGATCTCGATAACGTCGGGCAGGTGGTGGGTCCTCGAGCGACGAGCGGCGAGGGCTATCAGCCGAACCGCAAATGGATCGATAAAATGGCCAATCACGGCGCCTTGGTGCGGCGGATCATCGATCGTCATGGGATCGAGAAGACAGAGGAGTTGATTGATGTTTGCCTCTCACTCGAGAATCTGATCGATCCTTGGCTGCCATTCGTCGTTCGGCGTCGCAGCGAGCCAAGAGAAGAAGAGCCCGGCGAGGTTGAGGTGCCCAGGCTCCGAGCCAAGGATTACATGGATGATTTCATTAATCCCGCGGACTTTCAGCAGGAACAGAAGCGCAAGCTGGAGCAGGCTCGCGACGACAAGAAGGGGAAATTTCCGGAGCAACCGGAACGCGATGTGCTGCTATTTTTGATGGAGAACGCGCCGCTCGAACGCTGGGAGTCGGAGATCTTAGCGGCCATGCGCGAAGAGGCCTACTACTTCGTGCCGCAGATGCAGACCAAGATCATGAATGAAGGCTGGGCAAGCTATTTTCACTCGAAGCTGATGACCGAACGGGTCTGTGATTGGAGTGAGATCATTGACTACGCGGACAACAACGCCGGCGTGATGGCAACATCCAAGGGCCAGTTGAATCCCTACAAGCTCGGGGTTGAGCTATTTCGAAACATCGAAGAGCGCTGGAACAAGGGACAATTCGGTCGCGAGTGGGACGAGTGCGATGATCTCGATGAGAAGAAGAATTGGGACCTGCGCCTTGGGCTAGGCAGCCAGAAGCTGTTCGAAGTGCGCGCCATGTACAATGACGTCACGTTCATTGATGAATTCCTGACGCCTGAGTTTTGCATCGAGCACAAGCTCTTCTCTTTTGGCTATTCGAATCGGAACGAACGCTTCGAGATCGAATCACGCGAATTTCGCAAGGTGAAGGAAAAGTTGCTCTCTCAACTCACGAACGCCGGAAATCCAGTCATTCACGTGGAGAACGCCAATTACGAAAATCGTGGCGAATTGCTGCTTCGGCACGAACATCGCGGAGTCGATTTGCGGATGGACTACGCCAAGGAAACGCTGGCTGCTCTGGTGCGTCTTTGGAAGCGGCCGGTGTGCCTGCTGACGCAGGTAGAGACCAAGTCGGTAATTTTGCGCTACGACGGCAAGGAGCACACAGCAAAGAATGAAGGTGGTTGATCGATTTCAGCGAGCGTGCGCTCAAGTAGTGTCGGCTGTTGGGGTTGTGTGGGTTCTGGCGGCCCTTGCCTGCGCGCCGGTGGGAGTGCAGAGCACGCCACCGCGGGTTTTCACGGGCACGGTCGAGGGGCAGCCAAAAGCTCAAGACCCGGCGCTCCGTCCCACGACGAAAGCCACTGAAGCCACGCGCGCTCAGGGTGGTAAGAACGCGCACGAGCCCACAGCGAGCGTGGCCCCTCCAACTGTCACTGAAATCAACGGTGAGGCATTAGCGAGGAACGATGGGGCGCTCGCAGATCCAGAACTGAGCCAGGGAGATCAAGCTTTTGCTGTTGAGGATTGGAGTTCGGCGGGGCGCGCGTACGAAGCAGCACGTCGGAAGGCACCAGCCGATCCGGCGGCGTATGTGGGGCTAGCTCGGGTTCGTCTGGCAGAAAAACAGCTCCCGTTGGCGTTCGCCGCAGCACCCGGTGATCGCGCCGCGCAGGCCGCGCTGGCTCTCGCGGATCGCGCCTTGGCTCTGGACTCAAGCTATGGGCTGGCACAGCTGGAACGGGGCCGAATCCTACTTATCTTAGGGGATGCGAGCCTCGCGATTGAGTCATTTGCCAAGGCCCAGCAGCTTCTCCCACGAAACGCTGAAGCCTATGGGGGCATGGGCGTTGCGCGTTTGGCGACCGGTGCCGTGAAGGAGGCGCTTCTTGGCTTCAAGGAAGCAGCACGCTTGGAGCCAGGCAACGCGGCACGTTTGGGAAACCTTGGGACCGCGCACCTGATGCTCGGGCAAGTGACCGAAGCGCTGCAGGTCTATCGTCAGGCGGCGCAGCTGGCTCCCGAGGATCCACGAGCGCAGGGTGATGTGGGCACGGCGTTGCTGGCGTTGAATCAACCGGCTGAAGCACTAGCCTTTCTAGGAAAGGCGCATCAGTTAGCGCCCGAGCGAGCCACGTTCCTTTCCAATATTGGGTATGCTAGGGCGTTGCAGGGTCAGTTGCCGTTAGCAATCACTAGTTATCGTCAAGCTTTGGCGTTGGATCCCAAGCTTGCTTCGGCCTGGATCAATCTCGGCGTGGCGCTATCGCATCAACAGAAGTTCGTGGAAGCGGAGGCGGCGCTCAAGCAGGCGCTGGCCCTTGATCCAACGGATCCGCGGGCTAAGGTGAACTTGGAAGAGCTTCGCGAGCTCATGAAGACTCAAGCCCAGAAGCCTTGAAGGCCCTCAGACGAGCGGCATGGCCTTCAAGCGGCCGCGCCGTGAAGCTGCTACGGAGTTGTCGAGGGCTTCGCTCAATTCTGACATTGTCGCAGGCTTCCCTAGAATGCCGCTGAGCTTGCTGCGCAACGCGGGCTTCAGTACCTCGATTTGCCCGCTGTGCACGACACAGGTGAGTGCTGGGTCAATGCTAAGCGCGGCTTCGAGCAGTTCCTCGCCGCGCATTCCGGGCATATCGAGATCGGTGAGAAGAACGTCGAAGTGTTCAGTCCCAAGCAATCGGAGCGCGGTTTGGCCATCTGGCGCGCCGGTGATGGCCCACGTTGGGCGCGTCGCTTTGAGCATCCTTTGTAGGGTCCGTAACACTAGCGGATCGTCGTCCACCGCAAGAAGTTTTGGGGACGCACTGCCTCCTCGCCCACGGCGCTCAACCTTACTCTCAGGGACGATCGTCTGGCCTGCGACCTCTAAGAGTTGGTTGGAAGTTGGGGAGCGCCAGCTGAAGGAATGAGCCATCGGAGTCTGTTCTGCAAGTGCTCTGCCAACCGAAAGCAAGCGCAAAAACCGCGACTTTAAAGCGGATGGTTCTCTGAATTCTCCAAGCTAAACGCCGCGACCGTTCTCAAGTTGTAACGCTTAGACCCCGTTTAGGTATCCTAGTTTGGGACGCGTCTCGATCTGAGAGTTGAGGTTATTCTTTGGGGGCACGTGCGGGAGTTTGAGTGATGCTGAATTTCGTCATTTGAGGGGCCCGAACGGACTGCTTGCGAAGCATGCGCACCCACGCAGATTGGCTTGCTTTCAGTTGACCGGTGAAGGCATTCAACCCAAGTGCTTCGCCGGATTCCTTGGCGTTGAGAGTTGCAGACACCTGGTAAAGTCCAGGTACGGAGAACGCCCCGGCGGGACACAGCTCGATCATCCGACTCGGAACTGTCACCAGCTCGCCTGGCTTCAGAGTTAAGAAAGCCTTAGCATCCGGTGCGCGCTCGTCGGGTGTGGGTTTGCAGTGCACTTTGCCCCTCGGACCCGCGAGATCAAAAGTGAGCAGCTCTCGGCGAAAGAAGAGACGCCGCACCTCGGTGCCACGATTCTTAAGTCCGATAGCCACCACCACGTCCGCCGCAGCGTAAGCGCTCGAACCGCGCTCCAGAGTCAGTGCGAGGGGTTCAGGCGGAGCTTTTTCCTGCTCAAGAACCTGAGCGTAATCCAGGCTCAGCGTCAGCTCCGGGCCGAGCAGCTCTTTCACGTTGGGAGCGCTAGGGGCTTCCTGCCCTTCCTCCGGAACGACGGTTGCCAAGAACGGCGCCTTTTGTTCCGGGGTAAACTCCTCCCGTTTGCCGTGTTTCCAACGGTTTTTTTTCAATGTCGGCCAACCAAAGTGCGGTTCAACGAGGGCGCCCGGGACGAGCACCGTCTCCTTGGTCTCTCGAAAACAAAGCGAGCGAACATCGAAGCGGTAGAGCAGCGCCTCGCCGTTTCGTAAATCCACGCTTGCCCCAGCCGCTCCAGCAGAGCTTTCAGCGTTTGGCAGCACGCAGCTCACGGCCTCCTTTTTGCCCGGGAGCTGAACGCGCAACGAGAGTCGTGAAGGATTGGCTGACAGGCGGTACGTTCGACCCGTGCGGTTCACTATCGCGGCCACCCAGGGCCGGAGGGGGCCGTGTTCGATGATGAGCAACTCGGGAAGGTCCGTACCGCTCGGCGCTAAAGAGTTAATCTGAGAGCGTGCTTCCTCCACAGCCTCTGCCGTGGATCGCCGCTCTTCCTCTTTCAGAGTCTCCCGTGCCTGGGGAGGAATGGCAGCTGGAGCTGCAGGCGCCGGGAGCTGCCGGGTAGGGGCCACCGGAGCTTCAGGCCGCTCAGACACTGCGGCTTTCCCGCAAGCCAGCAGTGTGAAAGCAAAAAGGCCCAGAAAACGCCGCCTCTTGTCAGATGCCATGCCGGTCGGCGTAGCATGTCCGCCCCTCCACATGAATCATCAACCGACTGCTCGCAGTCCGGAGCTGCGCGGGCTCTATCCAATTGTCGATCTCGACCAGCTGAGCCGACTGGGTGTTGATCCCGTCTTATTCAGCGAGGCACTTCTCCAGGCACGCCCGGCGATCGTGCAGGTAAGAGCTAAGGCCACCCCGCCCCGTGACACACTGCAGGTGCTTCGCGCCGTTCTACCCAGGTGCCGCGCGGCCGGGGCCTGGCTGTTTGTGAATGATCGCCCGGATCTCGCGCTCCTCGCAGATTGCGACGGTGTTCACGTGGGTCAAGAAGATCTACCGCTACACGAAGTGCGATGTTTTGCACCGAAACTACGGGTCGGCGTTTCGACTCACAACCTGCAGCAGTTGAGCGAAGCGCTCTCGCTGCGACCTGATTACGTCGCTTTAGGGCCGATTTTCACAACGGTTTCAAAGCTGAATCCCGATCCGGTGGTTGGTGTTGCCACGCTGAGCGAGGCGCATCGCGCTGCTCGAGCTCAGGGGATCCCGCTCGTTGCCATTGGTGGACTCACTTTGGCCAGAACCTTGGAGATCTCCGAATGCACCGACATGGTCGCTGTGATTTCGGCACTGCTTGAGGGTGAATCCACCCCCGACGGAGGTTCACGCGTCGCGGCCGAGTTTCAGGCGCTATTCGCCAGGGAACGCGGCTCTAACTGGGTTGGCTAGCAAGCTCTGCTTCACCGCACTCGCGCAACTTGGCGAGCATCCACTCTAGGGCGAGTCCCGATTGCATGTTGGCTTTCACACGACCCATTGTCTGAATCACGACCGCGTGGCAGGAGGCCGCCAACTCCGCCTTCTCGATGTCTTGCCCCACGTGAGCCCGAGCTAAGCCCGCAAGTTTTTCACCAAGAAAATCCAGCCGTGCGAGAAACTGGTCGCGATCATTGGGTCGATCTTCCGCGGCATCCAACGCGTGGGCCAGGCTCTTGGCTCCGAGGGAGTGGAGGGCGGCATCGGCGAAAGCGTCGTATTCTTTGAGGTTCTCTGCCGTGGCCAGATCACAGGCGAGCGAAACGCTGCCGTGAGCCAGCGGTGCTACTGTGGGGTTGAGCCCCTTCTCGACCAAAATTTGAGCAACTAGCGCATCATTCAACGGACGAAATCTGAGAGGCAAGCTGCGCGATCGAATCGTATCGATCAGCAAATTGGGCTGACTCGTGAGGAGAATGAAGTGCGTTCGCTTGGGGGGCTCCTCAAGCGTCTTGAGCAGCGCATTCGCCGCAGAGATCCCCAGCTCGTGCGCGTCGCGAATAATGATCACGAGTGCGCGGCCCTCATGCGGGGGCATGGACGTGCGACCCAAAATGACACGTCGCACCTGCTCAACGCTGATACCGGTTGTCTCCTCGCGGCCGAGAATGCTTTTCGGATACACACCCCGCCCAACCAGCACGACGTCTGGGTGGATCGGCACCAGCGGCGGAGAAGAATTGAGCGTGACGGCGCGGCGGCACGCACTGCACTCACCGCAACCGCGCGTGACTGTAGACTCACACACGAGCGCCTGAGCAAACGCCAGGGCGGCTAACTCTTTGCCAACGCCATCTGGACCCTCGAACCGATACGCATGGTGAATGCGGCCCGAGGCGAGAGCACGAGTGAGCGTTTCAACGGCTGTTTTCTGCCCAACAATGCGCTTGAAAGCCGGACTCTCAGTTCCCATGAGAGAGCGCTGACGAAACTACGAAGCGCTCGTTGCGCTGAGCTCGCGGCTCAGCATTTTCTGAAAGAGCTGGTAGGCACCATCGGCGTCCGCCGCATCGTCCAAATAACCGGCGACAGAAAGGCCGTTCAGCGTTGCCCCAATGAGCGTTGAGAGCGCCCGTTGATTGCTCACCTTGGCACCCGCGCCGACTGCATCGGCGATCGCTTCGTCGATCAGTGTATTGGCCTCACGTTGCAAGTCGCTCGCGCGGCGTTTCAATTCCTCATCGCGCCGTGCGGCACTCCACACCTCAATGTTGAGCTCAGACAATGTCGGATCGGTCCGAATGGCGCTCCAAAGTGCACCAACAACGCCAACCGTGCGACTAACGCCGGGATCGGTGCCGGAGGCGGCATCCTTCACCTTGGCGAGGTACTTTTGATAGGTGAAACTCTGCACTTCGTGAATCAGCGCGGCTTTACTGGCGAAGTAGTAATGAACGATGCTCTTCCTTAAACCGAGCTCCTTGCCAATCTCGGCTAGGGTAGTAGCGCTGAACCCGCGTCGCGCGAAGCACTTGGCGGCGGCCGCAAGAATTGCTGCAACACGGGGATTGTTCCAATCCACAGGGCGGGCAGTTCCGTTCGATTCGACAGATTTTTCGGGTGCCATTGCGGTATCAAGATTGTTCATCATGTTCATGTCAGCTCGTTTGGTAGACGACAATATCTAAGCCCAGCGCGCCTGGCACGGACTTTCTGCGGTCCCAGCTCGCACCCTCTTCTTCCACTCGGTGTCCTGTTTGCTTCAGGTTCTTTCGAGAGTCAAGCAGCATCAAGCACCCGGGGGGTGTGCCGGGGGCATGCGGGGGCGTGCGGGGCGTGCGGGGCGTGCGGGGTTCACTTGGGCGCACGAATCCCAGAAGAGTAACATCTCTGTTGACGGTCATGCGCAACCACATATTCTAAACCGGGTCAGGGTAGCTTCCGGCGGGGGAGGTTCGTCAACCCCCAACGCTCCATATAGGCATAGGCTCAATATACCGGACGATTTGCGCGTATGATTCGCTTGCCCGCAACAATTCGGAAACGACGGGCTGGCGCTTATCTTCTAGGTTCGGGCTGAATCCGTGTCTCAAACCAGGGCATTCCCGCCTTCTCGGTCCAGCCGCGCTCTGAATAGGGACCGGGTTCGCGGCGCTCCGAGATCTCTTGGCCTTCTGCCTGAGTCATCACCAGCAACTCGTCGGTTAAGTACTCTGGGCTGGGATCATCTTTAGGGAGAGGCGCGCTGATTTTTCTAGGGTCGCCGCTGCCAACTCGCACGATCTGGGTGGTGGGAGGGTAGGTATCCCGGAAGCGTTCACGGATCGCGTGGGAGCCGTCGCGCACGATGCGATAACGTCGCAACTTAAATCCTGGCAGCCCGCGCTGCGAAAGGACACGGACGTTGGTCGGCAGATTCTCATCGGGGCGTTCGAGTTGCTCGTAAGGGATGACCTCTTCGATCCTTCGAATCAGCGTCACTGTGCGCGCGCGTGCCGGACCCAAGATAGCTGCTTCTACGCGACCATCAATCACCGATTCGTGAAGAACAACCGGGAACGGGTACGGATTCTTGATTCGGAAATTAATCGTTGGGTAGACGACGGTCGCATCAAGGCCGAGCTTAATGTAGGCGCTTGGCCGGGTGTGAGGATACCGCTCCACGATTTCGAGACCGGCGAAGAAAGCCGCCCCGTGCAGCGTTCCGGAGATTTGGCACGTACCTCCGCCGATGCCATCCACCAGTTCGCCTTCGGCAATCACATGCGCCACTTTGTAGCCATTGGCTTCGTCGCGTGGGCCGACCACTTGATTGAAATCGAAAATTTCTCCGGGAAAGAGTACGTATCCGTCGAGCTTGGAGGCAGCGAGCCGCAGGTTGAAGGTGCGCGCCTCAAGGCGTCGTGAACGATCATAGTTGGTGCCAAACTGCGCGAGAACCTGGTCGAATTGGATGCCCTGAAGTTCACGTGAACGCCGCTTTGGAGCCTCTAGCTCATACGCGGCGTCTGCCGCGAGGCGCCCCTCGGCGACGGCTTCCCGAATATTGTGGAGGGTCCGATCCAGATCCAAGCGCCGCCCTTCCACCTCGGGCAGTGCGACTCTCTGCTTGAGATCAAGGCGAGCATCCACCGGAGCGCGATCCTGAGTGTCTTTCAACGTGAGCAGCGTGGGAACTGCCTCCGCAAGGTTCAGGGAAAGCCCCGTCGGCAACGTGAGTGGGCCTTTGGGATCGTGCCGCTGAAAGCTTCGGTTGAGCGCACTCGTCTGATCCTTGGCATCGCGGATGAGGCGCGCGAGGCGGGGTTTGTCGATCTCGATCCCTAGTCGACCCATGGCAAACTCACGCACCTCGCCCCCTTGAAGCTTCAAGCCAAACTGGCGTTTGACGAAGCGTCGGACGCGCGCCAAGGCTTCGTCCTTGGCTGCGTCGTTGAGCAGAAGCGGTGAGTCCAGTAGGCGCACCTCCTTCTGTGGTCGTCCCTGCTCGCCGGCAAAGCCAAGCGGCAACAGCAAGAGCCCGAGCAGGCAGCCCGCGAGCGTCGAGACCAGAATCATGAGGGAGCTTCTGCTTTGGAGCCAAGCTGGCCAACGCATGGGAGGAGCATCAAAGGTGCCACCCCCGGTGAAGTCAAGCCGCGGCTTGTCAAGCGCTCCAATCCGCGTCACAGAGGCTTAAGTGCTCCCGGCGGCCGTCAGTGAGAAGCTTCTTTCACTCCCTGCGAGTCCGGGTTGCTATGTCTTCAGAGACAAACAGGGGCAGCCGCTGTACGTCGGTAAGGCCAAGAGCTTACGCTCGCGTGTCAGAAGCTACTTTCAAGCAAGCACGGGGGATGAACGGGCCTTTATCCCACTCTTGCAGCGCCAGATCGGTGATTTTGAGACGATTGTTGTCAGCAGCGAGAAGGAAGCTGCAATTTTAGAGAATAGTCTGATCAAGCAGCATCAGCCTAAGTACAACGTAAAGCTCCGGGATGATAAGGAGTACTTGAGCTTGCGTCTTTCCAAAGAGCACGCCTGGCCACGGCTCGATTTGGTCCGTAAACCCAAGCCCGATAAGGCTCAGTATTTCGGACCCTATCACTCGGCCACAGCGGCTCGACGCACGCTGCACCTGGTTGAAAAACACTTTCAATTGAGAACGTGTTCGGATCGGGAGCTCGTGTCTCGCAAGCGTCCGTGTCTACAGTTTCAAATCAAGCGTTGCCCGGCGCCATGCGTGATGGAGGTGGATTCGGCGGCATACGCGCAGCAGGTGCGCGCTGTGGGCCTGTTCTTGGAGGGTCGGCACGACGAGCTTTCCGCTGAGCTTGAAGATCGCATGCGCTTGGCCGCCGGCAATTTCGAGTACGAATTGGCCGCAACCTACCGCGATCAGATCAAGGCTGTGCAGTCGATCCGAGAAGAGCAGCGCGTCGTGAGCACGGCGGATCGAGATCAAGATGTGGTGGGGATGTTTCGGCAGGGTGATTTGCTGGAACTCCAAGTGCTGTATGTCAGGGGAGGGAGGGTCGTGGATCGGGCCAGTTTTTCAGCCAAAGGTGTGGAGCTGCCCGATGAGGAAGTTGTCGGAGCCTTTCTTCGGGATCACTACGGCGATGGCGGAGCAGGAGAAGCTCGCTTCCCGGACGAAGTGCTGGTGCCGGTCTTGCCTGAGGCTCACGTGGGCATTGAGGAATGGTTGGAAGAGCAGCGTTCGGAACAGGCGAAACGACGGGGCGAGAAAGTCGCACGTGCGCAAATCCTGGCGCCCGCACGTGGACCGCGTCGGGAGCTACTTCAGTTGGCGACGGAGAACGCCCAACACGCTTTCGAGGAAAAACGTCGCGCCGTCGAGGATATCGACGCTCGACTCGCTAAGGTGCAGGTGCGGCTACGTTTGCCAACGCTGCCGCGTCGGATCGAATGTTGCGATATTTCGCATCTTGGCGGGCGGGACACCGTGGGCGCCGTGGTTTCGCTCTTTGATGGAGTGCCCGATAAAAAAAGGTACCGGACGTACCATGTGAAGGGAGTCGACGAAGGCGACGACTACGGCGCGATGTATCAGGTGTTATTGCGTCGTTTCGAACGCGGGCGGGATGCTGCATTGGCGGCCCCCGAAGCCGATGCCAATGCGAGCTGGGAATTGCCAGACTTGTTTGTGGTGGATGGCGGTCGGGGCCAGCTGTCGGTAGCGCTGGCGGCAGCTGGGGATCTGGGGTTGCACGGGCTGACCATCGTGGGTCTTGCCAAAGAGCGAGAGCGTCCGCTTGCCGAAAAGCTGGTGGACCGGGTGTACTTACCAGGGCAGCTCAATCCGGTGCCGCTCCGCAACAACAGCCCGGAGCTCTTCCTACTCGCGTTCGCCCGCGACGAGGCGCACCGTTTCGCTAATCGTGGCCGTAGCAAGCTCGGCAAACGCAGGCGTTTCACCTCACTTCTGGATACCTTGCCCGGCGTAGGCCCCAAGACGCGCAAAGCGCTCTTAAAAACGCTCGGAAGCCTTGACGGGATCCGGCAGGCGTCGGATGAAGCCATCCTCCAAGCAGGCGCCAACCGCACCCAGCTAGCGACCCTGCGCGCGGCTCTCAGGTCGGCAGGAGCGGGCGAGTCGGAAGGAGCGGGCGAGTCGGAAGGAGCGGACGAGTCGGGCGCCAACTAAGTTGGCAATCAGCCGCAGGGCGCAAACCGAGTTGCTGCGCCTGCTATAGGAATCCACTGAATATCTGGCATTTGCAAGGGAAGAAATCTCGGCACAGAGCTTGCTAAATAAGCTCCAGGCAGCCTGACGACTGGCACGGAGGTTCGGCGGGCAGTTGCAGCATCCCCACAACATGAATTGACAAATACTGCCGTCCCCCATACCCTCCGGCCGCCAAAAAAGCCTGCATTTCTCAGGAATTGGAGACATCAATGAACATGAGTCCCACCCAATCTGCCACGAAAACGCTAGCTCGTTTCGTCCGTATTTCCCTTGCCGCGTTAGCGTGTGCTGGTGGAGGCCTCGGCCTTACTGCCGCCTGCTTGGAGCGCCCTGTCGTAAAAGCCAGTCCGAACACGACGAACCTGTTTGTCGCTCAGATCAAGCAAACAACGATCGATAAGATCGACCTGCTGTTTAATATCGATAACTCGGTCTCCATGTCTGACAAGCAAAAGATGCTGACGGACGCCGTGCCCTCGCTCTTGCAGCGTTTGCTCAACCCGAATTGCGTCAACAAGCTCGATCCGACGATCACGATGCC
>Ga0209591_10004490_pt1 | contig 15779 bp, 13 predicted proteins | sample MAT01_FD_187207 | JGI IMG/M metagenome (GOLD analysis project Ga0209591, IMG submission 187207) | Freshwater microbial communities from Lake Fryxell liftoff mats and glacier meltwater in Antarctica - MAT-01 (SPAdes) (version 2) | ecosystem: Environmental > Aquatic > Freshwater > Ice > Liftoff... | reverse complement strand
CTGCCCCACCCGGGTTGCGCAGCCACGCGCCGCTGATTTGATCCGGTGTTCCGGCCGCTTGTCCGCGTGGGAGCGGCAGTCAGTCGCACCAGGTCAGTTGCCGGGCCTGCCAACGCCGCACGGGTCAACCCCGCTGAACCCCAGTTCCGGCACCGGCTGCGCCACCGCGCCCAGCGCCTTCAGGGGCCGGCCCACCGCAGCGACCAGCCCACCGCGCGTCGGGGCATAGACCTGTTTGCTGGCCTCCAGGATCAGCACCCCGCCCGACAGCCACGATGAAACCCGCCGCCCCAGACCTTCCCATACCGGTGCGGTGCGCAGCCAGAACCGGCGATGCGACGGCGGGCCATACAGCGCCGACAGGTAGCGCTCGGGCGTGAAGCCGTGGCGGCGGATCAGCACTTCGAGCTGGCGCATAGAATAGGGGCGGCCATGGCCGAAGGGCGTGCCATCGGCCCGGCTCCACAGCCCGGCGCGGTTGGGCACGATGAACAGAACGCGCCCCCCCGGCCCCAGCACCCGCGCGCATTCTTCCAGCAGTGCATCGGGCCGCTCGCTGGCTTCCAGACCATGCAGCACCACCAGTTTGTCGACAAAGCCGGTCGGCAGCGGCCACTGGGTTTCCTCTACCAGCACCGTCACGTTTTCCATCCCGGTGGGCCAGGCCATCACCCCCTGCTGGCCCGGCATCAACCCGATGACGCGGCGGGCATCGGCCAGATATGGCCGCAGCACAGGAACGGCAAATCCGAACCCGGCAACCGTCTGGCCCTTGGCCTCGGGCCATAGTTTCAGCACCTGATCGCGGATGGCGCGCTGCGCCGCGCGGCCAAGCCCGGTGCGGTAGTAGAAACTGCGCAGGTCGATCACATCCAGATACATTGCAAGCCGGGGTCTAAAAGTTCACTCTGCGCCACCTTATCTGCCCTGCACGCCCTTGCCACCCCCAAGAAAGCCCCGCCATGCCGCTTGACCTGGTGACCATCCCCTGCCTGAAAGACAACTATGCCTTTCTGATCCACGATCCAGCCAGCGGCCAGACCGCCGTGGTGGACGTGCCCGACGCCGGGCCGGTGCAACAGGCGCTGGCGGCGCGTGGCTGGGTGCTGACCGATATCCTTATCACCCACCACCACGCCGACCACATCGACGGGGTGGCAGCACTCCGGGCGGCAACCGGTGCGACGGTTGTCGGCAATGCCGCCGACGCCCACCGCCTGCCCCCGCTGGATCTGGCGCTCGATCCGGGTTCGACCTTCACCATTGGCGCAAATGTGGTGCATGTGCTGGATGTGCCGGGCCATACTGTCGGTCATATTGCCTTTCACATCCCCTCTGCCGCCATGGCCTTTACCGCCGACAGCCTGATGGCGCTGGGCTGCGGGCGGCTGTCTGGCGGGACCGCTGCGCAGATGTGGGCCAGCCTGTCGCTTCTGGCGGCACTGGACCCGGCAACGCTGATCTGTTCGGGCCACGAATATACCGCCAACAACGGTCGGTTTGCCCTGACGATCGAGCCTGACAACCTTGCATTGCAGGCCCGGGTTGCAGACATCGCGGCGGCATGGGCGGCAGGGCAACCCACGGTGCCGTCGCTCCTGTCACTGGAACTCGCGACCAACCCGTTTTTGCGGGCATACCTGCCAGCGGTCAAAAACGCCATCGGGATGCCGCTGGCGGATGATGTTGATTCCTTTGCCGAAATCCGCGCCTGCAAAGATCGCTTCTGATCCGTTCGCCAATTGCTACAAACCGAGTCAATTCGATCACATTTTCACTTGCCCCTGCGTCATCTTGGAAAATCACCTAAAAAACACTTGAAGCTGCCCGAATAACACCGAACTTTAAGAGGATGAGTTGATGGTCAGTGCGCGGCTTGCGTCGCCCGCCGACCCTCTGGATAGGAGCACCGACGTGCCTTCGTTTTCGAATACGCTTGAGCAGGCTATCCACGGCGCTCTGGCCCTTGCCAATGCCCGCCGCCATGAACTCGCAACGCTGGAACATCTGTTGCTGGCGCTGATTGATGAACCCGATGCCGCCAAGGTGATGCGGGCCTGTTCGGTCAATCTGGATGACCTGCGCCGTACGCTGGTCGAATTCATCGACGATGATCTGTCGACCCTCGTCACCGATGTCGAAGGGTCCGAGGCCGTTCCGACCGCCGCGTTTCAGCGGGTGATCCAGCGTGCCGCGATCCATGTGCAATCGTCGGGCCGCACCGAAGTGACCGGGGCGAACGTGCTGGTGGCGATCTTTGCCGAGCGCGAGTCGAACGCCGCCTATTTCCTGCAGGAACAGGATATGACCCGCTATGACGCGGTGAATTTCATCGCCCATGGCGTGGCCAAAGACCCGTCTTTCGGCGAAACCCGCCCTGTGACCGGCGCGTCCGAGGAGGAGGCAAAGCCTGCCGCCGCCACCGAAGGCGAGGGCAAGGAATCCGCCCTGTCGAAATACTGCGTCGATCTCAACGCCAAATCGCGCAAGGGCGACGTTGACCCCCTGATCGGCCGCCACGCCGAGGTGGAGCGGTGCATCCAGGTTCTGTGCCGCCGCCGCAAGAACAACCCGCTTTTGGTGGGCGATCCCGGTGTGGGCAAAACCGCAATCGCCGAAGGGCTGGCGCTGAAGATCGTGCGCGGCGAAACCCCCGAGGTCCTGTCCAAATCCACCATCTTTTCGCTGGATATGGGCGCGCTCCTGGCCGGAACCCGCTATCGCGGCGATTTCGAGGAACGCCTGAAAGCGGTGATGAAAGAGATGGAGGATCACCCCGACGCGATCCTGTTCATCGACGAGATCCATACCGTGATCGGGGCCGGTGCCACGTCCGGCGGGTCGATGGACGCCTCCAACCTGCTGAAACCCGCGTTGCAGGGCGGCAAGCTGCGTTGCATGGGCTCCACCACCTACAAGGAATTCCGCCAGCACTTCGAAAAAGACCGTGCCCTGGCGCGCCGGTTTCAGAAAATCGACGTGAACGAGCCTTCGGTTGAAGATACCGTCAAAATCCTGATGGGGATCAAAAGCTACTTCGAGGATCACCACGATCTGCGCTACACCAATGATGCGATCAAGGCGGCGGTGGAACTGTCCGCCCGCTACATCCATGACCGCAAACTCCCCGACAAGGCGATTGACGTGATCGACGAAGCCGGGGCGGCGCAGCATCTGATGACGGAATCCAAACGCCGCAAGACCATCGGCCCCAAGGATATCGAAGCAGTGGTGGCGAAAATCGCCCGCATTCCTCCGAAAAGCGTCTCCAAAGACGACAGCGAAGTGCTGCGCGATCTGGAAAAATCGCTCAAGCGCGTGGTGTTCGGGCAGGATGACGCGATTACCGCGCTGGCGTCGGCGATCAAGCTGGCCCGCGCTGGCCTGCGCGAGCCGGAAAAGCCGATCGGCAACTACCTGTTCGCCGGTCCCACCGGGGTCGGCAAGACCGAGGTGGCCAAGCAGCTTGCCTCATCGCTTGGGGTTGAACTGCTGCGCTTCGACATGTCGGAATATATGGAAAAACACGCGGTTTCCCGCCTGATCGGCGCGCCGCCCGGCTATGTCGGCTTCGATCAGGGTGGAATGCTGACGGACGGCGTCGATCAGCACCCGCATTGCGTGCTGCTGCTGGATGAAATGGAAAAGGCCCACCCGGATGTCTACAACATCCTGCTGCAGGTGATGGACCACGGCAAACTGACCGACCACAACGGCCGCTCGGTGGATTTTCGCAATGTTATCCTGATCATGACCACAAACGCCGGGGCGATGGAAATGTCGAAATCCGCCATCGGCTTTGGCCGGGAACGGCGCACTGGCGAGGATACTGCGGCGATCGAGCGGACTTTTACCCCCGAATTCCGCAACCGGCTGGATGCGGTGATCTCGTTTGCGCCGCTGTCGAGAGACGTGATCAATCAGGTGGTCGAGAAGTTCGTGCTGCAACTGGAAGCGCAACTGATGGATCGCCACGTCCATATCGAACTGTCGCCCGAGGCCGCCGCCTGGTTGGGCGAACGCGGCTATGACGACAAGATGGGGGCCCGCCCGCTGGGACGGGTGATCCAGGAGCATATCAAAAAACCGCTGGCGGAAGAGTTGCTGTTCGGCAAGCTTTTGAAAGGCGGCGTGGTGCGGGTTGGGGTAAAGGACGACAAGATCGACCTTGTGATCGAAGAGCCGCAAAAGCCGCGCCTGACCGGCAACAAGCCGCCACTTCTGACGGCAGAGTGATCCGGGCGGCGGCCATGCTGCTGCTTCTGGCGCAGCCAGTGGCGGCGCGCGATATCCTGCTCGGCCTGCCAGTAGCCTGCGACATGGCGCAAACTTGCTTTCTCCAGAACTACATGGACCGCGATCCGGGGCCGGGTGCCGCAGATTTCACCTGCGCCCCGCAATCCTACGATGGCCATGACGGGGTCGATTTCGCCCTGCCGGACGAGGTGATGATGGCCGCAGGCGTTGATGTACTTGCGGCAGCCCCCGGCACCGTCAAGGCAACCCGCGACGGGATGGCGGATGCCCTGCAAGGGGTGCCCGGTGCCCCGGACATCACGGACCAGGAATGTGGCAATGGTCTGGTGATCGACCATGGCGGCGGCTGGGAAACCCAATATTGCCATATGAAGCAAGGCTCCGTGGTGGTGCAACCAGGGCTGCATGTAGCGATGGGGCAAAGGCTGGGTCAGGTCGGACTGTCGGGCCAGACCGAATTTCCCCATCTTCACCTGACCGTGCGCCACGACGGCGTGGCGGTGGATCCGTTCCATCCCGATGACACCCTGACCTGCGGCACCCCGCCCGATCACACCTTGTGGCTTCAGCCGCTGCCCTACGGCCCGGGTGGTATGATCGCCGCAGGCTTTGCCACCGAGGTGCCCGAATTCGCCGCGATCAAGGCGGGCCTGCCCTCGCCCGCCGCCCTGCCCGGCACCGCCCCGGCACTGGTCTTGTGGGCTGAACTTTACGGTGGCCGCAAGGGCGATTCAGTGACCTTGACGATCACCAGTCCCACCGGCCCGCTGCTGACCGAGGATATTATCCTTGTCAAACCCCAAGCCCGCCTGTTCCGCGCGGTCGGGAAACGGCTGACCACCCAAAGCTGGCCGCCCGGTACTTACATCGGCACCGCCATCTTTACCCGCGACGGGAAAGAACTGGATCGGCAAAGCGCCAGGCTGACCATCGGGCCCTGACGACCTGTTTGCCAGTTTTCTGTTCGCAAATATCCCATGGGGGTTTGGGGGTGTGAAACCCCCAACTTTTCCGCAGTCCCGCCCGGCGAAATCTACCGCTCGGTCAGTTTCAACTCGATCCGCCGGTTCTGTGCCCGTGCCTCGGGGCTGTCGCCCAAAGCAACCGGGCGAAACTCGCCAAAGCCGGTGGCGGCGACACGGTCTTGCGGGAAACCCAGCACTTCGACCATATGCAGCACCACCGACAGCGCGCGGCCCTGACTAAGCTCCCAGTTGTTGGTATATTTCCCCGAACCCGTCAGCGGCACATTATCGGTATGACCGTCGACGCGGATCATCCAGTCGATCTCGGGCGGAATTTGCCCGATGATTTCCTGCAGCGTCCCGACCACACTGGCAATCTGTGCCTGCCCGGCGGGGGCAAGATCGGCAGAGCCGGGCTGGAACAGCACTTCGGATGAAAACACGAAGCGGTCGCCGACAATCTGCACCCCTTCGCGCCCGACCAGCAACTGCCGCAACTTGCCAAAGAATTCAGACCGGTAGCTTTCCAGATTTTTCGCCTCTGCCTCCAGTCGCGCCCGTTCGGCGGCCTCCAGTTCGGCGCGGCGGCGCTGTTCGGCGGCCACGGTGGCCAGCGCCGAATTCAACTGCCCGCCCAGATTTTCGATCTGGACCCTGGCGTTGGAATCGCGGGCGGCGGTATCATCCAGCGTGACCTGCAGCGCACCAAGCTGGCCACGCAGCGCGGTCAGTTGCTGATTGAGCAGCGCCATCTTGCGCTCGGCATCGGCCGATTTGACCTGTTCCTCCGACAGCCGCATATTGGCGGTGGCCAGCAGGGCAAGGCGCTGCTCCGCCTCGGACATCGCGGTCTGGCCGGCATTCTCGGCGGCCAGTTTTGCCGCCAGCGCCGCAGCCAACTCGGCCCTGATCTCTTCCTGGGTAGCCAGCAAACCGCTTTCGCCGGCCAGTTCCGCCGCCGTCTTTTGCTCGGCAAGGATCGCCGCCGCCAGCCGCAGATCCAGATCCTTGCGCGCCACATCGGCGGCGGCAAGCAGGGTCAGGGTATCTTCGGCCCGCTTGCGCTGTTCTTCCAGCGCCAGCGTCATCGCGGTCAGTTCCGTATCGGCGTTGCGCAGCTTTTCACGCAGCGCTTCGGCTGCCGCCACTTCGGCCAGCCGCGCCGTTTCCTCGGCGCTGAGGTCGGCAGATGCCCCGGCCAGCCGTTCGCGCAAAGCAGCGGCAGCGGCCTGTTCCGCCAGCTTCGCCCGCTCCGCTTCGCTCAGATCGGCCTGAAGGGCGCTGAGGTCGGCAGATGCCCCGGCCAGCCGTTCGCGCATAGCGGCGGCCGCGGCCTGTTCCGCCAGCTTCGCCCGCTCCGCTTCGCTCAGATCGGCCTGAAGGGCGCTGAGGTCGGCAGATGCCCCGGCCAGCCGCTCGCGCAAAGCGGCGGCCGCGGCCTGTTCCGCCAGCTTCGCCCGCTCCGCTTCGCTCAGATCGGCCTGAAGGGCGCTGAGGTCGGCAGATGCCCCGGCCAGCCGTTCGCGCATAGCGGCGGCCGCGGCCTGTTCCGCCAGCTTCGCCCGCTCCGCTTCGCTCAGATCGGCCTGAAGGGCGCTGACATCGGCGGCAAGCGTCGCTCCCTGCCCCTCTGCCGCCTGCAGTTTGGCCAGCATGTCGGCCAATGAGACATCCCGATCAGTCACATTCTTGCGTAGGTCTGCCACCATCGCCTCGATGGCATCGCGCTGTGCTGCGGCCAGCCGCGCCGCCTCGACCTGATCGTCAATCTCGGTCCGCGCCTTGGCCAGCGCCAGATTGAGCGCCTCCTGATCCGACATCAGCTTGGTCTTTACCGATTCAAGATCTGCGACATTGGCAGTCAGAGCGGCCCCCTGCGCCCGGGCATCGTCGCGCTGCGATAGCAATGAGGCGACCTGCGCCTCGAAAGAGCTGATCCGGGCGGCACTGTCGGCCAGTTCGGATTGTTGCGTGGTCAGGGTGGCATTCAGCGTGGCGATCAGCGTGGCCTGCTGTGCGGTCTTGGCCTGCTCTCCGGCCAGTTGCATCCCGGCGGTGTCAAGCTCGGTGGTCAGCCGCGAGGTTTCCTGCCGCTCCAGCCCCAGCGCATCTGCCAGCCCGGCGACCTGATGCGACAGGGTATCCAACTCGCCGACCTGCGCGGTGATGGTGTCACGCAAGGCATATTGAACCACCAGAAAAATCGTCAGAACGAACATCACCAGCAAGAGCAGCGTGGTAAAGGCGTCAACAAACCCCGGCCAGATCGACAAGGGCTCGCGCCGGCCGCCACGCCGCGAGGATGCCATCATTCCCTCCGTGCGGCGACGGCCTGCCCGCGCGACATCTGCCGGATCGCGCCGGTCAGCGCCGCAAGATCTCCGCGTAATTCGGCAATGCTTTCCGACCGCCCGGAAGAGATTTCTTCCAATATCCGCAGCAACTGCACGTCGATGGAGCGCAGGCGCATCCGGCTTTCGGCATCAACCCCGCCGCTTTCGGCCTCCGCCACCGGCATCGCCATGCTTTGCAGCGTCGATATCACCCGGTCCTGCCCCTCGGCAATCCGCGCCAGCACCGGTGTCGCCCCGGCATCCTGTTCCAGCCGCGTGCTCAACCGGTCCACCGCGTCGGCCAGCCGCCCCAACCGTTCATCGACCAGCGCCCGGCTGACATCGGATTGCACGAACATGGTTTGCAGCGAATCCATCTGATCCGCCATGTGGTCCAGCACCTGGGCAAAGGCGCTGGCATCGCCGCCGCCCCCCTCGCCCTCGCCGGTGGCAAGACCGACCCGGGTGATGGTGGACAGCCACTCCTCCAACTCGCGGTAAAACCGGTTCTGGCCGTGGCCCGCGAACAGTTCCAGCATTCCGACCAGCAGCGACCCGGTCAACCCCAGCAGGCTGGAGGAAAAGGCCATGCCCATGCCGCCCAACTGGGTTTCCAGCCCGCCCATCAGCCGGTCAAACACCTGCATCCCGCTTTCGCCCTCCTCGGGTGTCAGCGAGCGGATCGTATCGACCACGGCGGGAACCGTGGTAGCAAGGCCGAAAAATGTACCCAAAAGACCAAGAAAAATCAGCAGGTTGACCAGATACCGCGTGATATCCCGCGACTCGTCGGTGCGGGTTGCCACCGAATCCAGGATCGAGCGTTGCGAACTGGAGGATATCTGCACCCGCACCCCACGCGAGCGCAGAAGCGCAGCAAGCGGTGCCAGCAGGCTTGGTGCCTTGGTCAGTTCATGCCCCGGGCGGTGGGCGGCAAAATCCTCGATCCAGTTGACCGAGGCGATCAACAGAAACACCTGCAGAAAACACGCGATCACGCCGATGGCAAACACCAGCGCGATGAAGCTGTTGAGATAGGGGTTTTCGACAAAAACCCGCCTTAGCGACGGATAGGCGAAATAGAAACCCGCCCCGGCCAGCGCCACCACCAGCAACATCAGAATGATCTGGCGCACCGGCTGCGAGAAAAAGGGTTCAGCGTGGCGGGAGGATTTGTCGATCAAAGCTTTTCTGGTCCCATGACGCCTTTACTGCACAATAGGCGGTAGCACAGTTTAATGGAACCGCCAATGCCAGCCCGTGCGTCACTGTTGCGCGATTCCCGCCCTATCCGGCGTGGATCGCCTGGACCCTCGCGGCCAGTGCTGCCAGATCAGGGTCGGAAATCCCCAGTTCGGCCAGATGCGCCACGGTGTTGAACAGATAGGCGTCATTGCGCCCGCGCAGGCCCGAAGAGCGGGCGATGATGGCGGCCTGTTCGGCAAGGTTCAACCCCTGGCAATATTGCGGGTGATTGCGGTTCACTACATAGGTCAGCGCCTCGACCATCGTGCCGTTGCTCAGGCAAACCGGCAAACGATGTTCCTCATAGGCCGATGAAATCAGTTCGCGTTCCTGCAGATAGCAGATCGTGGCCGCTGCCATTTCCGGTGCAACGGCAAATGCAACACCGTGGCATCCGGCACCGCCCGCCTGATCCAGCGCCAGTACCAGCCCCGGGTTGGCCGCTGTGCCGCGGTATTGGGTGGACCACATGCAAAACGACCGGTGATAGCCGCTCAACCGCGCGACCTGCCGCGACGCGAACGCAAATCCCGGGTCCCACATCAGCGATCCATAGCCGAATACAAACAAACTTTCCACCATCCGTCTGGTCCCTTTCCCCGCACCCCTGTAGACAGCAGCCTGCGGCAAGTGAAAAGAGGTGCCATGAGGGCCCTGACCATCGCTGTTCTGGTGCTGTCGGGCTTGTGGTTCGGCTATTGGGTCATCGCCTCGCGCGGAATGGACGCCGGGGTAAAGGCGTGGCTCGGCGGTTTGCAGGCCGATGATGTCGCCGTAGAATGGTCTGACCTGTCGGTTCGGGGTTTTCCCAACCGCTTTGATCTGACCATCAATGATCCGGTGATCGGGGTGCCCGAGCGCCTGCAATGGCGCGCCGCCTTTTTCCAGATGCTGACGCTGAGCTATGCGCCCTATCACCTGATCGCGGTTTGGCCCGACAGCCAGACCCTGACGACCCCCGCGCAAACCATCACCTTGACCAACCAGAAAGCCCGCGCCTCGGTGCATTTCCGCCCGGTGCCATCGCTGCCGCTGGACCATGTGGAACTGGTGGTGGATCAGGGCACCCTCACCTCGACCCTTGGCTGGGCATCGCGCTTTGCGCAAGCCCGCTTTGCCACCCGGCTGCGCCCCGATCTGGCCAATGCCCACCAATTGGGGCTGGAGGTGACCGGCCTTGCCCCCCCTGCCGGGCTAAGCGCCATGATCCAGGCCGCCGAACCCCTGCCCGATGTCGTCGCGATGGTTCACGCCGATGTCATGGTACTGCCAGATGTGCCGCTCGACCGTCACGCCTTTTCCGGCGATGGCCCCCAAATCGCCCGGCTGGAACTGGCCGACATCCGCCTGCAATGGGGCACCATCGGGTTTGAGGCGAGCGGCACCCTGACCCGCAGCGCCAGCGGCCGCGCCGAAGGCAGCATCGACATCCGGCTGCAGGATTGGCGCGGGCTGGTATCCCTGCTGGCAAGCCTGGGTGCCATTGACGACCTGACCATCGCTACCCTGACCCGCGCATTGGAGGTGCTTGAAACCCTCGACCCCGATCCGGCGATCCTTGATGTTCCTATCGTTTTCGCCGATGACCGCGGTACCATCGCCGGCCTGCCGCTGCTGGCGTCACCTGAATTCTGACCGGCGGCGCTGCTGGCAAGCGATGGCCTGATCCCTATCGGCAATAATTGCCGCTGCGGTAACTTGCGGTGTCCAAGTGAATATGATCCTCGTGCATTCCGTCGGACCCGGGGCCCAGTGTGGTGCCAAAGGGGCCACAGGCCGCTTTGTGCACCGCCTTGAGCACCCCGCTGTAACCTCCGCGCCGATAGTCATGCGCCACCGTCACCTCGGCTCCGCTGGCCAGGATGAAGGCTGAAATATCAATGGCTTTGCCTCTGCCATGTTCCGAGATCCGCGCGCCGGGTACATTGTTGCGGGTGCGGCAGATATAGCTGGCGGCCACGCGCAGCGCCTCCAGCCCGCCGCCCTTGCCGGCAAAGGCCGGTTTCGCGGCGGACTGAACCCAGCCGTTCAGCGCCTTGGCCGTCGGGCAGTCCATCGTGGCGGCCGGGGTCAGGGCAACGCCGTCAACGGCCGTCACCTCCACCGGCACGGCCAGGCCACAGCCCCTGGCACGGGCTGCAATCGGCGGCAGTGCCTTGCCGCGGATCGCGGCAACCCCACAAACAGACCCGGCCCGGCCCACAATCGGCCCCGGATCAGGCTGAGTCCGCGTGGCGGCAGCGGCGGTCAGGAAGCCGAACAAACCCTTGCGCTGCTTTGGCACCGGGCTGGAAGCTGCACCCTCTGCCACCGGGGCAATCGCGGCGGCAGAGGTGGAGGCCAGCGCCAGCGCCGGTGCAGCGGCGGCTGCCGCAGTGGCGGCACCGGCAGCGAGATCACCCGCAACGACCGGTCTGGCGCGCGGCAAGGGCGATTGCGTCAGTGGTCCCTGCGCCGTCGCCACCCCACCGCCCGCCGCAACTTCAGCCGGGTCACCCAGCGAAATCGCCGCCCCCTGCCCCGGGAGAATAGCCGCTATCTCAACCATGGGGCGCTTGACAGGAACTGGCGACTGCACGGGTGCCTCAGCCCAGACCGGGCCGCTCAGGATGGCCACAAAGCCCAGAATACGCCAGCCCCGACCGATCATTCCACCTTACCCTTGGCCTTGGAACGCCCGAAGTCCGGGGCGTCGGTATCCTGCCCCGCTTCGATGATACTGCGCCTGATTGCCCGCGTCCGGGTAAAATAAGCATGAAGATGGTCGCCGTCGCCCAACCTTATCGCCCGTTGCAGCGCAAACAGCTCTTCGGTGAAGCGGCCCAGAATATCCAGTGTGGCATCCTTGTTCGACAGGAACACATCGCGCCACATGGTGGGATCAGAGGCGGCGATCCGGGTGAAATCGCGAAACCCGGTGGCGGAATATTTGATGACTTCGGAGTTTGAGACCCGACGCAGATCGTCGGCAACCCCAACCATCGTATAGGCAATCAGATGCGGCGTGTGCGACACCACGGCCAGCACCAGATCATGGTGCGGCGCATCCATCGTATCCACCGCCGCCCCCATCGCCTCCAGACAGGTATGCAGCCGCCCCAAAGCCTCGGCATCAGTGTCGGGCAGCGGCGTCAGCAACCACCAGCGGTTCTGAAACAGCGTGGCAAAGCCCGATCGCGGCCCGGAATATTCAGTGCCCGCCATCGGATGGCCGGGGATGAAATGCACCCCCGCCGGAATATGCGGGGCAATGGCTGCGATCACCGCCTGCTTGACCGACCCCACATCGGTGACGGTGGCCCCGGGCTTCAGATGCGGCCCGATTTCGGTTGCAACCGCCCCCATCGCGCCCACCGGCACCGCCAGCACCACCAGATCGGCCCCCGCCACCGCCTCGGCAGCACTGGCGAATACCGCGTCGCACAGGCCAAGCTCCAGTGCCACAGCCCGGGTCTCGGCGGTACGGGCATGGCCATTGATCGTTCCGGCAAGCCCGGCAACCTGCATCGCCAGCGCCATCGACGCGGCAATGTGGCCCAACCCGATCAGAGCCACTTTCTGGTATATCACAGCCACTTACTGCCGCCCCTTGAACTGCGCCACCGCATGGGCAACCCGCCGGCAGGCTGCCTCGTCGCCCACGGTTATCCGCAGGCAATGGGGCAGCTTGTAGCCCGCCACCCGCCGCACGATCAGCCCTTGTGATTTCAGATGCAGGTCGCAGGCTTCGGCTTCGCCCTGACTGGCAAACCGCGCCAGCACGAAATTCGCCATCGAGACATCCGACGGCACACCATGCTCGGCCAGGGCATGCGACAGCCACACCCGCAGGCGGGCGTTTTCGCTGCGGCACCAGTCGCTATGGGCGCGGTGGCGCATCGCCGCCTCGGCGGTTTCAAGCTGGGTGGTCGACAGGTTGAACGGGCCGCGCACCCGGTTCAACACCTCGATCACCGCGGCCGGGCCATAGCCCCAGCCGATCCGCAGCCCGCCAAGCCCGTAGATCTTCGAAAATGTCCGCGTCATCACCACATTGTCACGCGCCTCGATCAGCGCCAGACCGGCGTCGTAGCCATCGACATATTCGGCATAGGCCCCGTCCAGCACCAGCAAAGCCTGCGCAGGCAACCCGGACGCCAGCCGCCCCAACTCATTGGCGCCGATCATGGTGCCGGTCGGGTTGTTGGGATTGGCGATGAACACCAGCCGCGTGCGCGGCGTGCAGGCGGCCAGCAACGCATCAACATCGGTGGTGCGGTCGCGTTCGTGCACCTCCACCGGGGTCGCCCCGGCGGCAAACGCGCTGATGCGATACATCAGAAAGCCGTGTTCGGTATGGATCACCTCATCCCCCGGCCCGGCATAGGCCTGGCAGAGAAAGGTGATGATCTCATCCGATCCGGCACCGCAGATCACCCGGGCGGCATCCAGCCCGTGAATTTCGGCAATCGCGCGGCGCAGGCTGGCGTGGTCGGTGTTGGGATACCGGTGCAACTGATGCGCGGTGCGGCGAAAGGCCTCGATGGCACGATCCCCGGGCCCAAAGGGGTTTTCGTTCGACGACAGCTTGATCGGCTCACTCTGCCCGGGCAGCTGCGCCTCGCCACCCTGATAGGGCGATATTTCCATGATGCCGGGCTGGGGCCGGATGTCACTCGTCATGTCTTTCCCCTCTCACGTCCGGCGCTTTCTAGCTTTACCTCGGCTACAGCGCCAGCATTTCCGCCCGAAAGGCGCGCGCAGCTTCTTATTGGCCCAAATATCCCCGCCGGAGGCTCCGCCCTTGCCGCCCGGGTCCATGCAAAAGGCCGCACCCACCGGCGCGGCCTTCCTGTAGCGTAGGTCGGGGCATGCCCCGACTCCCGTCAGTTCTTGGCGTAATATTCCACCACGAGGTTGGGTTCCATCACCACCGGATAGGGCACATCGCCCAGCTTCGGCTGGCGGACAAAGGTCGCGGTCATCTTCTGATGATCGACCTCGATATAGTCGGGCACGTCACGTTCGGCCAGGCCGACCGCTTCCAGCACGATCGCCAACTGCCGGGAGCGGTCACGGACAGCAATGACATCGCCTTCCTTGACACGGTAAGACCCGATATTGACCCGCGATCCGTTAACCATCACATGGCCATGGTTGACGAACTGGCGGGCGGCAAACACGGTCGGCACGAACTTGGCGCGGTAGACCACGGCATCGAGCCGGCGCTCCAGAAGGCCCACCAGATTCTCGCCGGTGTCGCCCTTGATCCGCTCAGCTTCGGCATAGAATTTGCGGAACTGCTTTTCGGTCAGGTCACCATAGTAACCCTTCAGCTTCTGCTTGGCGCGCAACTGGGTGCCGAAATCCGACAGCTTGTTCTTGCGGCGCTGGCCGTGCTGGCCGGGGCCGTATTCGCGCTTGTTCAGCGGCGATTTCGGGCGGCCCCAGATGTTTTCGCCCATGCGGCGGTCGATCTTGTGCTTGGCAGACGTGCGCTTGGTCACGGCTGATCTCCTTCGTTGCGGCGCAGATGCGCGGTGAAGGGCGTTGTCCTTTCCGGGAGGCTCCCGGCGACAGGTTTTCCCTTGCGGGGACCACCAACACCAAATGAAAGCCCCGGCCATTCCGGGCCGGGACAGGGCGCGGTTATACAGGGGCAAACCCCGGTGTCAATGCCGGTTGCGCCCGATTACGGGCTGTGCAGCGACCCAAGCCGCAACCCGCCACCATGGCGCAATATCGCGGCTTCCGATGGCGACAGGTTGCGGCGGGCATAGTCGCCATAGCGGTGCGGGTCGGCGGCCAGTTCGGGCCGCAGCGCCAGCAGCGCCTGCCGCTGCGCCGGGTCCAGCGTTTCCATCGAAGTATTGGCGGGGTGAAAGCTTTCGGTTTCGACCCCGTTGGCCCAGACGATCTGATGCCGCTCCAGGAGAAGATGAATATAGGTCACTTCGCGCAGCGCATGGTCAACCGAGATCGAGCGGTCGTTGATCATGTCTGCCGCCGCCATCAGCACCTCGGGCGCGCTGAACAGTGCCTGCGCCGCCCGGCCTCGGACCAGCAACCGGTGCTGCGGCGATACGATCAGATCGCCGTCGGGTATGTCGATGCCCAGCGCCCCTGCGCGGATGCGGATCGGGCGCAGATGCGGCATGGCATAAAGCCGCGCCCCGGTCATCTTGCGTGAACCGATCCACAGGATGTCCTGCGGGCCGTCGTCTTTGGTCAGAACCCGGTCGCCCTGGCGCAATTCTTCAACCCGCCGCCCGCCGCTTTCGGTCTGGATCCGGGTGCCGGGGGTGAAGCAGATCACCCCGCCCGACGCGCCAGTACCACTTTCGGCGGCCATATCAACGGTGCGCCGCACCACCCACAGATCGGTTTCCGCCGGGGGCAATTCATCCAGAAACATCAACAGCCGCGCCGAAGTGGCCGCAGAGAAGACCAAAGACGCCGTGAAGCTCTGCTTGCCATCGGTGACGACAAAGCCATGGTCGTTCGCCGGCTCGACATCGGGAAGCGGGGCTGCCGGATCGACAGCGCTGCCCATCAACCGCCGCACCATCACGGCTGCGCGTTTCCTCAGGTTTGCCTCTCCCACGGCGTCGCCCAGAAGCAACAGCTCCTGCGGCCCGTCCACGCGGACGGATTGCCCGGACCAGCGCCAGATTGCCCCGACAGACAAGGCATCCAATGCCGCGCCCGCAACGCCATCCAATTCTGTCTGAGCCCATGAGATGACAAACGTGCCACGAAAGCCCGTTTTCATTCCTGTTAGCCTGCCTGGTCGTTTCTTGTTGTGTTAACCATTCGTTAGCACAGTTTCTTAATGTGGCAAGCCATTTTCAACCCGTCGTAGAGTTGGCGCAGAATCAAAGGGCATCACTGTTGCCGTTCAGAAACGGATACGCAGATTGACCGATCCCAGCGTCTGGCCCTCGGGCTGGGTTTCGAACTCGCGGCTGAGCCAGGTCAGGCCATAGAACAGGTCAAAGCG
>Ga0209591_10004489_pt1 | contig 15782 bp, 16 predicted proteins | sample MAT01_FD_187207 | JGI IMG/M metagenome (GOLD analysis project Ga0209591, IMG submission 187207) | Freshwater microbial communities from Lake Fryxell liftoff mats and glacier meltwater in Antarctica - MAT-01 (SPAdes) (version 2) | ecosystem: Environmental > Aquatic > Freshwater > Ice > Liftoff... | reverse complement strand
TAAAGAATACGATTTTGATCCTAGCCAAGCAATATGTGGTGCCAAGGTGACTTGGGATGGTTCGATGGAATGGGATCAGCAGTCGGAAAAGCATCAGGGTTCTACAATTTTAGTGGCGATCGCTGAGGGTGAAGATATCCAATCGGGCAAACTATTACGTCAACAGGGCTATGCCGAAAAAACGCCTGTGGTTGGTCGCTATGTGATGGGGGTAGATGGAGTTTTAAGCTTAATTACCGAGTATGGAACTTTGTACTCTGAAGAAAAGCTATGGTTTCCCCGTCCCAATGTTTGTATGCGCGCAGGAATTACGATCGGGATGTCTAATGTGGCTTCTTATTGTACGGAACTGCGTAAGCCTGCTGCTTAATGTTAATTATTTGGGCAGACTCTGTTCTAGTAAGGACATCCACAATCTTCTGGAACCACTGCTAGAGCTATAAAACAATAAATCTATTAATAATTTAAGAGCTATATTTTCTAAGTCTTTGCTGGAAACTGACTCTGCCATACGCTCCTCATACATGGAGTGGAAGCGGTCTAGGTAATCGCCTAAGATTCTTTGCTGATGAGGGGAGGCTTTTTTAAGAGTACATTTTTCTAGTTCTGCTACTGCCTGACGAATTGAAGTTTGCTGTTTATGGGCAATGTGAGAAGTAATTAAAGCGATCGCCTTTGCTTCATCTACATCTAACTTTTTTCTGCCACTATTGCCTGTACTACTTTTGCGTAAGGGATTTGCCTGTCGGAGTCTCCACAAAACTAGGCGATCGCTCAAGATATTTTGTAATTTTAACTCTGTTGCCGCTTGGAGCATGGTTTCTGAGCTAATTTCAGTTAATGCTTCTAGGGCTAAAAGGATTAAATCTAGATGGGCTTTAATTTGAAATAGCTGCGGCAGTTCCATTGATAGTTATGCGCCGTAATAGAAGGCGATTTCTTTATCCTTTAGGGGCTTGAAATTAGCATCAAGGAGCATTTGATTGAGTTCAGCTTGGGGAATATGTTTAGCTCCAATTCTGACAATCCGCGATCGCATGGTATTAATCACCCCACTACGTTGACGACCTGCTTCTAGCGCCATTACTTTGTTATACAAATTCAAAGGTGCCGTAGGAATAGGAGAACCATCAAAATCAATTCCCTTGGCGATCGCTACATCAATGGCATCGGCACCAGTAGTTTCTAAATTAGACATAGATAATATTTTCTAAAGTTTATTTTTTAAATTTCAGAATTGATATTAACCTAAATGCGATCGCTATTACTTTTTCAAACTTTTAGATTTAAGCTTTCTAGCTATACCCCAAGCCCCAATTAAACCTAATCCTAAAGCGGGTGAAAACTCAAAAGGAACAGTAGTTATGCTAACTGCACCTAAGTTTATATTTGCCTGAGCTTGGCTAGTATCATCGCCTAAAAATATAAAATTTGCAGTTTGGTAGGGATTAAAAATAGCCACCGCATTATAGGAGCGTAGGTTACCAGATAAAATCGAAGAGCCGCCAGTACTTAAGGTGTAATTACTTCCTAAAATTGCCAATTCATAATCTGTGGCAGGAGTTAATGTAGATAAATTTGCACTTACGAATTCGCCTCTTGTAAAGTCAAAATTTTGAGCAAAGATTGCGTTGCCAGATGGACTAAAACCAATTTCAATTCCTTGAGCATCATTACTGAGGACAATTACACTAAATCCTGCACGGTTATTGCTGGCAGAAGTTTCGCTAAGAATGGCAACGTTAAAGCTTAAGGTATATCCAGCAACGCGATCTAAAGTTGGGAAGGCTGGATTAATAAAGGTTGTAGGAACAGCAGGAAAAGGTGGAGGCGTAGAAGCATTGTAATTGCTGTATCCTGCCGCCAGTGCATTATTATTCGTAGTGTTCAGTAGAGTGCCACTTATTCCTTGACTAGTTTGAGTAGCATTCACTCCTGATCTACCAAAGTTTAGCCAAGGTCCAGCGTCAGCAATAGAGGTGTCAGGCGTGAGGGTAAGATCAGGTTGATAAAGTCTGACGGTAAGAGCAGAGGCTGGAAGTGTCCCTATGGTAAGGGAGAGCCCAATAGAAAGAGTTAAAGTTTTCATGATTTTATTAGACCTCTTGTAGAATTATGGGGTGCGCGGCTGCACGATGTAGGGATTTTATATCTATCAGAAATAAGTTAATGAAATTTCTTAAAGGATTTAAATTGACTGCGTGAGCGTGAGAAATAAAGATTTACGATTGCAAAAAAACAAGCTTTTGTGAAATCATAGTTCTATCCATGTAGCTTCTTCTAAGTAAATAATGTCAACTTCAATATTGCAATTAAAAGTTACTTTAGAAAATATCCGTCCACCGATTTGGCGGAGAGTTTTAGCAGAAAGTAATATAACTTTAGGAGATCTACACCTGATAATTCAAGCCATTATGCCTTGGCAAAATTATCACCTCCATACCTTTTTGGCTAATGAAACCTACTATTCTCCATTAATGGCAGACGATGATTTTGGCGGTTTTGATGTTCCTGATACAGATGAAGAGTCTGTTATCCTCAGTCAAGTATTACCTCATGAAAAAAGCTGGATAAGATATACCTACGACATGGGGGATGGGTGGGATCATAAAATTCTTTTAGAAAAAGTTCTCGCTCCAGATCCAAAGGTTACTTACCCAACTTGCATTAAAGGCAAAAGAGCTTGCCCCCCAGAAGATTGTGGCGGAGCATGGGGATATATGGAATTATTAGAAATCCTGTCAGATCCTAATCATCCTGAATATGCGGAAAGGATGGAATGGGATGAGGATGGGATCGATGCTGAAGCCTTTGATTTGAGTGAAATTAATGAAGTCCTAAAGGATAGAAATGACCTTAAGCTAATGTGATTTGTGAGATTAAAAATAGGAGCTTAGTTATGTTTTGGGCTTGAGTAAATTAATGATAAAGAGTATCAGGACTAGGCTCCCAGTTCTGGTTTTTAGTATTTGTAGTGTTAACTTTTCTTTAACGCATTGAATAGCTTTTTGCCACTATTAAATTGTTGTTAGTGTCTTTATTTATTCGCGCTCCAGATTTAGGCCTTCTGAAACCCTTATGCAGTAAGTCTCGATTTTTTGTCTTTGACCCAGCGCGAAAGATTCGTGACACTAACATTAAATTAGTTAGTTTAGATATTGAGTCTTCCCAGTTCGAGATCAACTAAAAACAAGCTAGCGTAGAACAATGGATAACTCTACCCAAAGAGTCAAATTACATACCTCTTCTTTTGTAGCGAACTTGAAACCCAAATTTTGTAACTTTTATTCAGTTGATCGGTTAATTTAGGCAAGTTTTTAGACTTAGAATAATATTAGTTACTAGGAATTTTTTTGGCTTCAAGTAATTTAATAATAGATTCAACCTTTTCTGGGAAAATGACAACTAGAGCGCCACTAAGAGCTTGATTTAACGCAGTTTCAATGGCAGCTATCTCATCTAAGATAATTTCACAGGGAAGATTAGGGTTAGTCGATAGAACTCCGTTTTGCATTAGAGTAGCTACAACATTTGGTTCTCGACCTCGGCGATCGCTATCTTCTTTAATAATTACTCGACTAAACATCGTCGCAGCTAGTTGCCCTAGTTCCTCAATATCAGTATCACGGCGATCGCCCGGTGCGCCAATTACGCCAATACGTTCACCTTTCCAAGTATTAATAAATTCAGCGATCGCTCTATAGCCAGCAGGATTATGAGCATAATCAAGTAACACATGGAACTTACCCAAATCAAATAAATTCATTCTGCCCGGAGTTTGATCGGCAGAAGCCATAAAACTAACTAAACCTGCCCGAATCTCTTCAATTTTTACACCTTGGGTAAAAGCGGCTAAACTTGCAGCCATGGCATTTTGAATCATAAATTTAGCTTTGCCAGCCAAGGTAAATGGCATATTGACAGCTTCTTCTACGCGTAAAGTCCAGTCGCCTCGAATAATTGAGAGATAGCCATTTTCATAAACCGCAGCTAGTCCACCTTGATCAATATGAGCTTTGACTATAGGATTGTCGGGATCAAGGCTAAAATATGCGACCTGTGCCTTCACCTTAGTAGCCATCGCCACAACCAACTCGTCTTCAGCGTTCAAAACTACATAACCACTGGGGGAGACAGAAGCAGGAACGACACTCTTCAGATGTGCTAACTCATCTATGGTGTTAATATCGCCAATACCCAAGTGATCAGCTTGAACATTCATCACAACTCCCACATCACAACTATCAAAACCTAAACCAGAACGGAGAATTCCCCCTCTAGCTGTCTCTAGTACAGCAATCTCTACGGTCGGATCTCGGAGAATGACTTGGGCGCTGGTAGGACCAGTGGTATCACCTTTTTCCACCAACCATTCACCAATATAAATGCCGTCAGTGGTAGTATAGCCAATTACTTTTTGGGTTTGCTTAAAGATATGCGCTGTAAGGCGAGTGGTTGTAGTTTTGCCATTAGTCCCAGTAATCGCAATAATGGGGATACGAGAGGGAGAACCTTCAGGGAATAACATGCTAATTACAGGCTCTGCCACATTGCGAGGGGTGCCAACACTAGGAGCGGTGTGCATTCTAAATCCTGGTGCCGCATTTACTTCGACAATCACGCTATCAGTTTCCCGTAAAGGTTTTGATATATCAGAGGTAACGACATCAATTCCCGCAATATCTAAACCAATAATTTTAGCTACCCGTTGCGCTAACCAAATATTTTCGGGGTGAATGTCATCAGTGCGATCAACCGCAATACCTCCAGTACTTAGGTTGGCTGTGGCTCTAAGATAGCAAATTTTCCCAGCTTCCAAAACGGTCTCTAGGGTTAGGCTTTGCCGTTGCAGAATATCTAAACTAGTTCGATCCAAAACTATCTTGGTCAGAACATTATCATGACCATCACCGCGTAAAGGATCAAGGTTTGTAATTTCAATTAATTCGGCGATCGTAGATTTGCCATCACCATAAACATGGGCAGGAATCCGTTCTGCTACTGCGATAAATTTGCCATTTATAACTAGAACTCGGTGATCTCGACCTTGGTGGAAGCGTTCAACAATCACATCTTCAGAAACCTGTTGAGCGACTTCAAAGGCATCTTCGGCAGCGAGCAGCGAGCAAATATCAATGCTAATGCCTCTTCCGTGATTGCCGTTAAGAGGTTTAATAACAATGGGAAATCCCCCGACTCCAGCGATCGCCTCTTCTAGATATTTCAAAGACTTAATCACCGTCCCCCTAGGCACAGGAATTCCTGAGTCGCGCAAAATACCTTTAGTAGCTTCCTTATCACAGGCAAGCTCTACCCCCAAAATCCCTGTGAAGTTACTGAGGGTGGCTTGCAAACGTTTTTGGTGAATACCATAGCCTAATTGAATCATGGCACGGCTGTTGATATTTAACCAAGGGATGCCTCGAGCATTTGCCTCTGCCACAATAGATTCAGTACTTGGTCCTAGCTGAGATTCTAATTTAAGTTCGGCAAGGTCTTTTATATCCTGTTGAAGTTCGGCGATCGGATATACGCCATTGTCAATTAGGCTTTGGCATAAGCGAACTGCTGCCCGTGCGGCATAGCGACCATCTTGTTCAAACTGATACTCAAATACAACTTGATAAACTCCAGCCTCTGCTGTTGATTTATTAGCTCCGAAATCCACTAGCATTCCCGCCATATTCTGTAGCTCTAGGGCGACGTACTGCACAATGTCAGCCATAGTGGCATTTTCCATGGACTTAAGAAACGCAAATAGGTCGTTGTGTTCAAGGCTAGGCAAAGTGCTCGCAAGACTGCTATAAAAATTAGGAATAGATTTTGGTGGAGTCTGAGCAGAAGTCTCTAAATCTAACCTGATCGCAATCAGTTGATGGCGTTGGTTATGCCATTGGTTTGGACCACGTAAGGTTGAGACTTTGAGAATTTTCATATTGGGGTAAGCTCTTTAGTTAACTAGTAACCAGATGAAGGTCTAAGTAAAATTATGAATCATTGTATGGGGTGAAAGTGAACAAGGCAACTGTCTACATTCACCTTCTTGGGAAAGGTATCTTTTGCTACCGAATATCACCTAGGGCTAGGCTTCAAACTAGGTAAGCTCCAAATATTCTGTTCAGGGATTACCTTTTACGATATTAATACTTAATCAATGATTCTAAGTAAATATAACTAATATGAGGCGTAAGTTAGTTTAGTCAAGGCTGTTAAAAGCTAATTTTTATTTAACTAATAGTTTAGCTGAGCTTGCTTTTCCATAACCATGGTTTCAAGGCTGGCACGATATGCTTGAATTTTAGCTAAAAGTTCTGGTTGATGAGTTGCCAAAATTTGGATTGCTAATAACCCTGCATTGTCTGCATTGCCGATCGCTACGGTAGCAACAGGAATCCCTTTTGGCATCTGCACAATAGAGTATAACGAATCTAGACCATTTAAGTACTTAGAAACTACAGGCACACCAATCACTGGTAACGGAGAAAGGGCGGCTACCATTCCGGGTAAATGGGCAGCTCCACCAGCGCCAGCAATAATTACTTTGATGCCTCGCTCGTGGGCGTGTTTAGCAAAATCTACCATGCGATCTGGGGTTCTGTGGGCGGAAATAATTGCCACTTCGTAGCCTACTGCAAATTGCTGACAAATGGCGATCGCTCCTTCCATTGTCGGCAGATCAGAATCACTACCCATGATTATGCTGATTTGAGTGTTCATTTTTTCTATTTAACTCTAGTCTGCATCTAAACTTTCTAAATGTATCATGCTGATTAAGGTCTTAATTTAATTCTCTTTATGGCATGATTAAAAATTTCCCAACAGTTTTAAAACCATTTGTAAAACTATTTGTGGGCATTTTCTTGGGAATATGTCTGAGCATACTTACGCAAATTATGTTGGCGCAAGCTTCAGGAAACCTTCTAGTCTCGGCGGCAGCGAGTTTGCAGCCCTCATTAAAAGCAATTACGGCGAACTATTCAGGAAAAGTCACCTATAACTTTGGTGGGTCTGGGGCATTACAACAACAAATTATGCAAGGTGCGCCAGTGGATGTATTTATTTCGGCAGGGGTTAAGCAAATGAATGCCCTAGAAACTAAAGGCTTATTATCATTTAAAACCAATTTATTAACTAATCAACTAGTTTTAATTACACCTAAAAATAGTCCCGTCCAGTTATCTAATTTCTCGCAGTTGGTGAATGCCAATATCAAAAGAATAGCGATCGCCGATCCTCGTAGCGTACCTGTAGGGCAGTATGCTCAGGAGGTTTTAGAGAATTTAGGAATTTTTGCGAAATTACAATCAAAATTTGTGCTTGGGAATAGTGTCAGGTTCGTGCTAACTGCGGTGGAGTCAGGGGAAGTGGATGCAGGAATTGTCTATATTAGCGACGCTAAAAATTCGGAAAAAGTTTTAATCTCAACGATCGCCGATCAGAAGTTACATTCCCCCATTATTTATCCCATCAGCATTATTAAATCCAGTCAAAATCCAAAAGCTGCTAAAGAGTATGTGGAGTTTTTACAAAGTAACAAAGCAAGGGCGGTATTCCAAAAATATGGATTTGGAGTTATTAGTAAATCCTAATTATGAATTTACTGCCGAATCTTGCGCCGCTTTGGATTTCAATTAAGGTATCGGTAATTGCTACCCTAATTACTTTTTGTTTGGGTGTTGGTTCTGCCTATGCCATGACTTATTATCGAGGTCGATGGCGATCGCTAATTAATTGCCTATTACTAATTCCCTTAGTTTTGCCGCCGACGGTTGTAGGATTTTTTTTATTGTTGTTATTTGGTAAAAATGGAGCGATCGGGCAGCTAATTTCCCATTTCAGCATTCAAATTATATTTACTTGGTATGGAGCCGTCATCGCTGCCACTGTAATTGCTTTTCCTTTGATGTACCGAGCCTCGTTGGGAGCATTTACCCAAATTGATCAATTATTGCTTGATGCGGCAAGAGTGGAGGGAGCCTCAGAGTTGCAAGTATTTAGCTATATAGCTTTTCCTTTAGCTCTGCCTGGAATATTATCGGGAATGGTATTAGCATTTAGCCGTGCCTTAGGAGAGTTTGGGGCAACTTTGATGCTGGCAGGAAATATTCCTGAACAAACTCAAACTATGCCCATGGCAATTTATTTTGCCGTAGAAGCGGGTGAATTTAAAGAAGCGGGGTTTTGGGTGTTCTTAATTATTTGCATTTCTTTGACGGCAGTTTTTACCCTTGATTATTTGAATCCTACTTCCTCTAATCGCCCAAGGAATTAAATTACTGTAATCTTTGTCTGAGGATAAATTCAGCGATCGCTAAATCTTGAGGAGTTGTAATTTTGAGATTAGTTTCTTCGCCCATCACAATTTGCACGGGTAAGCCAATTTTTTCAAATAGAGCAGCATCATCGGTGACTGACCAGTTTAGTTCCTGTGCTTGCAGATGCGCTTGTTTTAGTTCTTTTACGGAAAATCCTTGGGGGGTCTGGGCTGCCCAGAGTTGATGGCGATCGGGTGTGGATTCAACGATGCGATTATGCACAATTTTGATTGTATCTTTGACAGTGATTGCCGCAATTAAGCCGCTATAGGTTTGTAATGCCTCAGCACAGCGATCAAAAAGATTAGGCGTAGCTAAACATCTTGCCCCATCATGGATCAAAACAGACTTGGAAGTTTGAGGTAAAGCTTTTAAACCATTAGATACAGACTCTTGGCGGGTTTCTCCCCCTTGAATTAGGGTAATGGGTTTGGGGGATTCTAGGCGTGCAAATATTTGTTTGAAATCTGCAAAGTCGCAGGGTTGACCGATTACGCCAATCCAAGAAATAGATGAACTAGCGATCGCTGCCTCTATTGTCCATTGCAAAATTGGCTTGTCTAAAAGTGGGAGTAAAAGTTTATTGCGATCGCTACCCATGCGCCTACCAGAGCCTGCGGCAGGAATTAAAAGTTCGCAATTCATGATTCTAAGTAGAAATCAGTAAAATCTACCATTTTTTAGTCAACTTCCCACCAACCAAAGACTGGACCGATAAAGCGAATAGTGACCCAATAGGCAACCATTATGGCAATGCCAATCCAAGCTCCTGTGGTGGTAATTTGCACAAATTGACTAGCTTTTTGTTTTGTTAAAAAAGGCAACCAAGATACGATCGGCTCTGGCTTTCCGTAGTTTTCTCCTAATTCTTCTTTCCGCCGTTTTGACTCGCCCATAATAATTTTTTGTGGATTATTTTAGATTGATCTAGTTTAGTGCTTATGGTTATTTGATTACAGATTTTGACAAAAGTTTAAGAAAATCAGGAGCAATTAAATCCTTAAAGCTGTTAATTGTGCTGTAGGCAGTCTGGGAACTGGAGAAGCGATCAATCCAAATCCCTTGAATACCTGCCTTTTTAGCGCCTTCATAGTCCTCTTTGAAGCTATCACCGATATGCCAAAAGTCTTGATGAGGATCATGCTTAGCGATCGCTGCGTGAAAAATTTGCAGATCGGGTTTAGCGGCTCCGACTTGAGTTGAGATGGTGATAGAGGCAAAAAATCGATCCAGTTGTAAGTTTTTTAAAACAGGATAAAGACGGTGATCAAAATTGGAAATTATCCCTAGGGTGACACCCTGAGCTTGCAAATAATTTAAGACGGGAATGACATCTTCGTAGATATACCAAGCATCTGGCGTAGCAAAGAAATTATACATTTCCTGAAAATATGCCTCAAAATCTTGAAACTGGGAGAAAGCTCCAACTTGGATAAATGTTGATTTAGCAATATCTTGCCACCATTTGTATTCACATTTATAAATTTGGGATGAAATTTGCGATCGCTCAATATCAGGAAATGCCATTTTAGAAGAGTTCTTAAAGTTACAGATAAACGCTTGATTTAAATCTTCATAGTTAGCATCGACACCATATTTACGAGCGATCGCTCCATAGATTTGCCCCACACTGCCCCTAACTCCAAATAGGGTACCTACGGCATCAAAAAAAATTACATCGGGAAAAAGCATTAGTTGGTAAGATGCATTAAGCTAAAATCTGACTTTACCTATATACTGCATCATAAATTAGCTAAATATCGTCAGACTATGTAACTTGATCAGCGAATAAACTAAGCTGATTATCCAGAAATCGACAAAATAAAACTAGTATTCGTTTGAAGTGGTGATGAGAAATTATGAAAAAATACGCGTATTTTACTAGCTTGGTGCTGGCAACTTTTCCAACATTTTCGTTATCAGCATTAGCGCAAGAAATCTCGATGCCTTTAGGCTCTCCCACTACCCCCGCCGCCTTAAATTCCACCTTTAACCCCCTTGTCAATGTTGGTCAACGGGAAGAGATCGGGAAATATACTCTGGGACCAGGTGACGTTGTCAAAATCGATATATTTAATGTTCCTGAACTCAGCGGTAACCAAACTATTGCCCCCGATGGTACCGTGACGATCGCCCTAGTTGGAGCCATAAAAGTAGAAGGCTTAACCATTGCCGAAACTGCCAGATTATTAGAAAAAAGACTAGCACCATTTTTAGTACGTAAAATCGTTAATGTTTCCCTTATCGATGCCCGTCCCTTAAATATTGCGGTGGTGGGTGAAGTCAATAGACCAGGCACAAGAATTTTAACTTTTTCACGTTCTACGGCTACGGGTAGGGATGCTCAGTCAGCAACGATTACACGGGCGATCGAAGTGGCGGGCGGGATTACCCAGCAAGCAGATATTAGCAATATTCAAGTTTCGCGGGTAGGAGCTGGTGGACTCCGTCGCATTATTAAAGTAGATTTGCTCAATCTCCTGCGCCAAGGAGACATTAATCAAGATTTACGGCTATTAGACGGCGATTCAATTTTTATTCCAGGACTCTCTGATGTCACCGCCACTCAGCCTAGACAGGTTGGAGCCTCTTCTTTTGCCCCTGATAGTTTCTCGATTCAGATTACGGTATCTGGAGAAGTCAATCGTACAGGTCCCCAAACCTTAGTCTATGCCCGTAATGCTGGTTCGATCGTTTCAACTGTGGGGCAGAGTACTGTTAGTAATCTCTTGCCTACGGTATCGAGAGCGCTCCAGCAAGCAGGCGGAATTACCCAAAGGGCAGATGTGCGTAATATAAAAATTATTCGCACTGGAGTTGGTGGTGAGCGCATTGTGCTTAATGCTAATTTATGGAATTTAATTGATAAAGGTGAGTTAGACCAAGATATTCGCCTCATTGATGGAGATTCAGTTCTGGTATCCATTGCCGCTGCGCCAAATACGGCTGAATTTGGGCAAATTGCCAAAGCAGTATTCTCGCCGTCAGTAATTAATGTGAGGGTTATAGGTGAAGTGGTGCAGGGGGGGACAATTCCTTTAACACCTAATGCCCCATTCACCGAGGCGATCGCTGCCGTGGGTGGACTGACAAATAGTGCCGATTGGCGCAATGTAGAACTATACAGAATTAATCCCGATGGCTCTTTAACTCAACGCAAGTTAGCTGCTGATCTAGCATTACCTGCCAATGAAGGTTCTAATCCTAGTCTGCGCGATCGCGACATCATTGTTGTTAGAGAATCCTTCGGAGGTGGGTCTGTCCGTTCACTGAGAAGTATCGTTGAAATCATCTCTCCTCTTGTAACCCTTACTAATATATTTAATAGAAATAGATAAAAATATGCGAATTCTCGTTACTGGTGGGGCTGGGTTTATTGGTTCCCACCTATGCGATCGCCTGATCGAAAGTGGACATGAAGTTATTTGCCTAGATAATTTCTACACAGGTCATAAGCGCAATATTCAACATTTATTAAGCCATCCCTGCTTTGAATTAATTCGCCACGATATCACCGAACCTATTAAGCTGGAAGCCGATCAGGTCTATCATCTTGCTTGTCCCGCATCCCCAGTCCATTACCAATCTAATGGCATTAAAACCATTAAAACTAATGTCATGGGGACGATGAATATGCTGGGACTAGCAAAAAGACTGAAAGCTAGATTTTTATTAGCATCAACTTCGGAAGTTTATGGCGATCCTGAAATTCATCCTCAATCAGAAGAATACTGGGGAAATGTTAATCCCATTGGCATTCGCAGTTGTTATGACGAAGGTAAACGCATTTCCGAGACCCTAGCTTTTGAATATCACCGTCAAAATGCTGTGGATATTCGAGTTGCCAGAATATTTAACACCCACGGAACGAGAATGCTAGAAAACGATGGGCGGGTGGTTAGTAACTTTATTGTGCAGGCTCTTAAGGGAATTCCGCTTACGGTTTATGGCGATGGTTCTCAAACTCGGAGCTTTTGTTATGTATCTGATCTAGTAGAAGGGTTAATTCGCTTAATGAATGGTGAGCATGTTGGACCTGTGAATCTAGGAAATCCTGGAGAGTATACAATCCTCCAATTAGCATCAACGATTCAGAATATGGTTAATCCTGACGCAGAGATTGTATTTAAGCCTCTACCCCAAGATGATCCACGCCGTCGTCAGCCTGATATTTCTAAGGCGAAGCAGTGGTTAAATTGGGAGCCTCAAGTACAGCTAGAGGAAGGACTAACTAAGACGATCGCCTACTTTAGAGATTACTTAAATAACTCCAAATAGCTATTAGTTCAGCTAAAAGTCAAGCAGTTCTCGTTAATCAAAAGCAACAATATTATTAGGAAAATAAACTATGCGGGTTTGTGTAATTGGTACAGGATATGTCGGACTGGTCACAGGAGCTTGTTTAGCACATATTGGACATGATGTAATTTGTGTTGACAACAATGAAACTAAAGTTAAGTTGATGGCATCGGGACAGTCCCCCATTCATGAACCGGGCTTACCAGAAATTATGCAATCGGCGATCGCTCAAAATAAAATTACTTTCACCACAGACATAGCCGCAGGGGTAGAGCATGGTGAGATTTTATTCATTGCCGTCGGTACGCCATCTTTACCCGATGGACAAAGTGATACAAGGTATGTCGAAGCTGTAGCCCGCAGTATTGGTTCTCACCTCAAACAGGGATACAAAGTCATTGTGAACAAATCTACAGTTCCCATTGGCTCTGGTGATTGGGTACGCATGATTGTTTTAGATGGCATGACCGAAACTCAGGCGCAGGCAGAATTTGATATTGTGAGTAATCCTGAATTTTTGCGGGAGGGTGTAGCGGTTTATGACACTCTTAATCCCGATCGCATAGTTTTAGGTAGTGCCAGCGATCGCGCCATATCCTTGATGGAAAGCCTCTATACAGATATTATTAATCGTAAGTTTGCTAATCCTGAAAACCAAGGTTTGCCCCCAGTTTCTGTAGTTAAGACTGATATTAGCTCTGCCGAAATGATCAAGTATGCAGCTAATGCCTTCTTAGCCGTAAAAATTAGTTTTATTAATGAAGTTGCTAATATTTGCGATCGCGTGGGCGCAGATGTAATTGAAATTAGTCGAGGTATTGGTTTAGATTCGCGCATTGGTCAAAAGTTCTTGCAAGCGGGCATTGGTTGGGGTGGCTCTTGCTTTGGTAAGGATGTGTCTGCATTAATTCATACCGCCGATGACTACGGTTATAGTACCGAAATCCTGAAATCCTGTGTCAAAGTTAACCAACAACAACGCCTAGTGGTTTTAGAAAAATTACAACAGGTTCTCAAAATTTTGAAGGGGAAAACCATTGGTCTTTTGGGGCTAACTTTCAAGCCTGATACCGATGATATGCGCGATGCCCCCGCCCTAACTTTAATTGACCAACTCAACCGTCTAGGAACTAGGGTGAAAGCATACGATCCCATTGTGTCCCAATCGGGTTTGAGAGATGGCTTATCCAATGTCATTGTGGAAACTGATCCTGAGCGTTTAGCAGACGGTTGTGATGCTTTAGTTTTAGTTACAGACTGGAAGCAATTTAAGGATCTAGACTATGCCAAAATGCTAACTTTGATGAATAATCCAGTCATAATTGATGCCCGTAACTTCTTAGATCGAAATCACCTAGAAGCTCTCGGCTTCAAGTATGTGGGCATTGGCAGGTAGATAATCTCTCTCCCCATTTTAGTTACTCACTTCTTACTGTAAGAATATAGTTAATTGAAATGGGGTTAAGGGGTGCCCCCGAATACTAGTAATCTTTAACTGGGAAGAGAGTATGTAACGAGAGTATTTCTTTACGAGTCGCCCATGGAAGTAGCAAGTTCTTGTAGACGTTCCTGTTGATCTTGGGAAATACAAGTTTGAATTACTTCTTCAATATCCCCATCTAAAATACTAGCAAGGGTAAAGTTTTGATTGAGACGGTGATCGGTGAGGCGGCTGTCTTTGTAATTATAGGTGCGAATTTTTTCCGATCTAGCTCCTGTTCCCACTTGCGATCGCCGCATGGAAGTTACCTCATCCTGTTGTTCCTGCATTTTAATTTCATACAGTTTTGCCCGCAGAATTTGCATTGCCCGTTCTCGGTTTTGCAATTGCGATCGCTCTTCCATACACTTAACCCGAATGCCCGTAGGCTTGTGCATTAAATCAACGGCAGTTTCTACCTTGTTAACATTTTGTCCACCTGCGCCGCCCGAGCGAATTGTAGTTAACTCAATATCATTGGGATCAATATGCACTTCTACCGCATCTACTTCTGGCATTATTGCCACTGTTGCCGTAGAAGTATGCACTCTACCTGAAGCTTCCGTGGCAGGTACCCGTTGCACCCGATGTACGCCTGATTCAAATTTGAGCTTGCTATAAACGCGATCGCCTTGGACTTCTAAGACTGCTTCTTTAAATCCACCTAATTCAGCGATAGATTCACTGACTAATTTCACCTTCCAACCTTGGCGATCGGCATAGCGTGAATAAAGTCTAAGTAAATCCCCTGCCCAAATACTCGCTTCATCGCCTCCAGTCCCTGCTCTAATTTCTAGCATGATGTTCTTATCATCATTAGGGTCTTGGGGTAAAAGTAGTAACTTAAGTTTTCCTTCTAAGTCCTCAAGTTTGGCTTTTAACTCTTCAATTTCTAAAGCCGCAATTTCTTTTAATTCTGGATCATTTGACTCCTTCAGAATTTGCTCAGATTCCTGTAAATCAGTTTCTGCCTTCCGTAAGGTATCAAAAGTGTTTACGGTTTCCTCTAAGGACGCACGGGCTTTAGCAATACGCTGAAATTCTGATGGGTCTCTGGCAACATCAGGATCACCCATGCGACGGGTTAGTTCGTTAAAGGTCTGCTCTACGGACTTGAGCTTACTGAGAAGATAAGGAGCGGGCATACTGAATTTATGAGGTAATAATCAATCAAAAGCCAATTGAGCGGTTAGATGGCAGCTAGATTACTATGTTTTCCGACTTCTAATGCCTCTTTTGACTTTAGTTTCTTCTTGGGGAATGGCATCTTCAGCAGCATTAGCATCATACATTCCATACTTACGCAAAAATCTTTCAACCCGACCTTCGGTATCAACAATTTTTTGGGTACCAGTATAAAAAGGGTGATTGCCAGACCAAATATCAACATTAAGTTCGGGCTTTGTGGAACCAACAGTAGCAACTACTTCTCCGTTGCAGATTACTTTGGCTTCTGGGTACCATTTGGGGTGAATATTAGGCTTAGCCATGACTATAAAAAACTAAAATACAGCTTTACTAGCCTAGCATATCAAACAAATTTAGCTCAACTCTTTATTCAAAATTTAGGGCAACTGCCTAAAAACTAGAGGGAAACAGGCTTGATAATATAAGCTTGCTCCCAAGCTGCTTTCTTGCGCCTAGCAGAGATGCTGGATTCACAGGATTTATCCCGTTTTAAAAAATTG
>Ga0209591_10004484_pt1 | contig 15800 bp, 11 predicted proteins | sample MAT01_FD_187207 | JGI IMG/M metagenome (GOLD analysis project Ga0209591, IMG submission 187207) | Freshwater microbial communities from Lake Fryxell liftoff mats and glacier meltwater in Antarctica - MAT-01 (SPAdes) (version 2) | ecosystem: Environmental > Aquatic > Freshwater > Ice > Liftoff... | reverse complement strand
TTGTCATTGCGAGGAACGTTAGCGAAGCGATCCGAAGGAAAGCAATCGCAGTATCTATTTGTCACACAGTGTTCCCTCTAGGACTCTCTTAACTCAATCATCTTGTTTCATAGATGCTGTAACGCCGTATTTTTGGTAATGGTAGCGTTAGATTTTCAATTGCTCAATTTGTCTTTGATTTTATCCCAGAGAAACTCGTCCATTTTTGCCTGATTATCAAAGAAGTATTCTTCGAGATATGGCTCAATTTCCATTTGCCAAATGTCTTGGATATCTTCAGCTAAGGTTTTTGTCAAAAAGAAGGAAATGCCGAGTTCATAGTGTTTGTTGTTAATTGCCCGATTGACATTTTTGAGAATACCAATTAATTTATCAACTGGAAAACCTGTTTTCTCTCTATCATGATAGTTTTGTAGCAGTTCATAGTTAGGATAAAGGGGGATGAATGCGAAGCGGCGGCGGAGGGCGTTATCGACTAGGGCAATAGAACGGTCTGCGGTGTTCATTGTGCCGATAATGCGGACATTTGTAGGGATTCTAAACTGTTTACCGCTGGCCAGTGTAATAAACCGTTTTGTGTCCTGTCGGTCATCTAGGAGATACATTAACTCGCCAAAGACTTGAGATAAATTTGCGCGATTAATTTCATCAATAATCAGAACACAAGTGTCTTCACAGACTTCAGCTTTTTCGCAAAATTCTAGGAACCTACCGGGAACTATTGGATAAGTTAATTGCCCATCTTGACTTTGGGGGCGGATGCCTTGAATAAAGTCTTCATAAGTATAAGCTGGATGAAATTGGATCGTGTCTGAGAAACCGTCACCGCCGCCGATTAAGTGTTTTGCTAGTTTTTGGGCAAGGAAGGTTTTTCCGGTTCCGGGCGGGCCTTGGATGATGGCTTGGCCTTTGCGGTTAATGGTGTGTATCCATTGGGTTAGTTGGGTTGTTTGAAAACCAGTAATTTCGGCACATTGGTTCAAAGAATATTCCGGCTGCCACTCTAATGTTTTAAAATCGTTATTAAACTCGATCGCCTCAGATGATGATGGGGTTTCCTTAAGACGAAAATCATACTGTTTAACGGCTACAAGCCAGTGACAAAACATATCAAATAGATCTTCGTCTCGAAGGGATGGAACACCAGTCTGGTGCATATCTTTAGCCAATTCTTGAATAAGGTTGTGTCCTATAACATTAATGGTAGGATAGTTTATCAATTCTTGAGAGTATAAAGTATCGGTAAAATAGTTGATAACTGATATAGACTTGTTGTTAAGACATAAAAATTCATGAGGTCGTAAAGAATGAAGGATACCAGTCAGCATTCCTGTATTGACATAAGGCAAAATTTCAAGCAGTACGGCTTCTGTCACATCTTCTCCTGAGTTGGCAGCAGTGGCTATCGCTTCAAAATTTCTACGTCCCTGCTGACGCTGATCCTCGTAAGCAGCTTTATGACGCAACCCATCGGAAGTGTAGGGATATGAACTGACAAATTCCTGAAATAGCCTGACGAACTCAGCTTTTTTTTCCGCTAGCATACTGCTCTTGCCAACTATTAATGACTAAATTAGTCTAGCAAATATTTATCTAGAACATTCTCCTAAAGACTTGACTATTTTCAACTGTTTATCGGTCATATAACGATAACTCTGCGGTGGTTTAAGCTCAGGCAACTTTTTTCTTAAAGACTGTAAGTCTACTGGTTGGCTAAACCTGTGAATATCTTTAAGAAAAATTCCAATACCTGTTTTTGTCCCTTGATAATAATCATAAAACTTTTCAGATGAAATGCCCGCTTTGTCTTCAACTTCCTCCCAAAGTTCTGCGATTGGTTTTTCTATGATAGTATCCACTTTGAATGAACCGAATACAGCTTTGGTCGGGGAGGAAATGTAAATTAATACCAAATCGCCTTCGTTCAATAATCGAGGGCGGACGCGCCGCAATTCAACAGTCTTATTACTGTCGAATATTTTGTTGGCGTATTCCGGTCGAATAGATAATAGCAAGATACTTGACATTGGTTACAATCCTTTCTTTATTTCGCGGTTCCTTCATTATATATTATTGCGAATTGTTCCTTTGAAATCTTAAATAAACTTTGAACGGTTGTTTTATTTCCAAGTATTTCCCGAAGCCTATTTAATGTCAGTCGTTTAGTAAAAATATTGGTATAGCTAAATCTGATAGCCATAATATCTTCATCGGGTTTGTCTTTTGCTAGATTCATTAAATCTTTTAACTCATATACACCTAAGTGGCGGAACTGTCTATATAGTTTTTCAGGTTTGTCTATGATAACTTCATCTAACCTAGAACAAGCTTTAACCTCTTGTGTCCCAGTAAATGCTCTATCGGAGCTAACATACCATAAAATTCTACCAATAACACCAGGTTTTAGACTGCCATTATTTCGCTTATAGTACACCAGTTCGCGTCTGAGCGCTAGATCAGTTTGAGATTCCAAGATGTACTGCCTAGCCAAGTCTTTGTCGAACAAATCTTTTGCCCATCTGGGTTGAATAGGAATAATGAATGTAGGCAAGTCAGCATTAATAACTTTAGCAGGCCAAAGGTGACGTTCTATCTCCGATATAGTCTTTATATCTTGAGTTGATTCGCTGATAGTAAGAGTTTCTGCGAGCTTAATGCAAAAATTATATTCTTGTCCCATGTTACCTAATTCTGTAAGATACTTAGATAGTTCTGTGGATGTTTGTGCAACAGCAATATTCGCCTTCAAATACCCATTGTCAACTCGAACAAAAGCATCTTCTTGAATAGCTTGTAAAACAGTTTCTTCCAGATATGGGTCAATAATTCTGGTAAATTGTCGCTTTTCATCGGCTGAGAGTGATATAGAATAGAAAACCAAGTACCGTGCCAGTGTAGCCGCTATAGCGCCTGGACGAACTCGCATAATTGTCACTTTTAGTTCGTAAGTTTGCTGTCGATCAAAAACAATTAAAGCAAGGGGTATATTTTCATTTCCTAAAAAAACATAACATTGAAATTTATCGGGATTAGCAATAATATGGCGCAGCCGTTGTTGAAATTCTCCATCTATTTCGCCCTTTTCACTAGCATGAAAACTATCAATTAATCGAGATTGTTCTAATCTCTGGATGAGTTTCAGCTTGATAGATGTACCAGCCAAGCGAACAGGTTGATATTCAATATTTCTGCGAATATCATCGAATTTTAAAATTAAATTTGTTGGACTAATTACTTCCAGTGTGAATTTTTTATAAATTTCATCAGCTAAATTCAAGACTTCTATGTTACGAGTGACAAAAACTTGAGCATCAGAAGCGATGGTTATAGCTAACTGATTTATTAGGGATATATCGCGAGTTGAAGCTTGCTTTGCAAACACTTGATTGAGAGTATTTAAAATACCTTCTATTCGGGTTTTGTTATGTACTAACTGAGTAAAACTATTGGCCAGCCAACGCTTGCTATCTCTTAAGCTAGCACAATCAATTTTGTTTATTGATTTAAATATTTCATCGGTAATGCACAACTCCAAGTCATCCTGCAACCAATCAGCGAGCAGAGAATCCGATTCTGTAGTTTTAAGCTCTTCATCTCCATGCAATTCAAAGAAAACGCTGGTATCAATGACTGCACAAAGTTTAGATTCAAGCTTCTGATTAGCAGCATAAGAAAATATGGTAGGATGATTGTGTTCTAGCCACCAAATTGTAAGAAGTTTACCATCCTTACTTTTGCCTGTCTTTTCATCTAAGGGAACAAAGCCTAATTTATACCACATCCCGTCTATTCCATAGTCGCGGCGGCATTTAAGCTCAATCCTATAAAAATCCTGAGTTTTTTGACTTAAGTAATTGACTAGCTTTTTAGCAACATCTTTGCCACGCCATGACGGATCGATGCAGAGATGAACAATAACAATTGCGTGTTTTCGGATCACCTTCCGGTATAGCAGATAACCAATACAATTTTTATCGGGATCGATAGCCACAAGGATCGTGCGCTTGATTGCATATTCTATAAAAGCATCTCTTGGTAATAAGCCCAGAGTTTTTTTATTGGCATCACCTAGTGCTATAACGGTTTGCAAATGAGGGGATGTATGGTCAATTGCTTCGATCGTTATCTGTATATTTTTTGTCATTTTGTTACGGTTCCCTCAATTTCATCAGGTAGCTGCATCATTAGACACTATTGAGCCAAGTCACGATCGCCCTTTTATTCCCACTACATATCACATTACCAGTAAATTGGGGAGTCAGAGAGTCAAAAGTACGATCGCCTCCACCGCCGCCACTTGCCTTATCAAACCCCCCACTCCCGCAAAACATCCTAAACTTGTGCCAAACTTACCCAAAAGTGCTATATTCAACTGCGTAAACCCTGAACAGCGCTTTCAGGTCTGCCAAATTTATAAACGAGTCAACTAAATGCCCTTTACTTTCAAGAAATTAGCTTCGATCGCAATCTTCTTCGTAGCCGTAAAAATTTTAGTTGACTCTCCGCAGTTCCAACAAGCTGCCAATGATATCACACACAGAAACCCAGCCAGCGCCACATCAGACACCGAAACTCTCCGACAAAAAGCCAGCAGCCCCGCCGCCGCATCCCAAACATCACCAGATCAAAAGTTCGATGTAGTAGTGTATGGCGATGAAGTACCGGGGATATGTGCGGCTATATGGGCAAAGAAGACTTTAGGTGAAAAGGGCAAAGTTGCTGTGGTGCGATCGAACTACGCAACTGCTCTCTTGGGCGGCGTACTCACCCGCGGCGGCTTAGGTTACGTCGATTTAGACAAAATCCCCGACTGGTATCGCCAACCCTACGCCCAATGTTTCCGGGAATTCCTAGACAAAGCGAATGTTCCCGAATCTTGCTTAGAACCAAAAACGGCAGATAAAGCTCTCAAAGAGATGCTTTCGGAAGCCGGAGTTAAAGTTATTTCCAACTCAACTCTGACTCCTCATGTAGTAAATCAAAAAATAGAATATGCCGAAGTCAAAGAGAGCAATATCAAAATTCAAGCTAACTCTTTTATTGATGTAACTCAAGACGCGGAACTGGCAAGAAAAGCAGGATTATCTTATTATACAGGATATGAATCGCAAAATATCAAATCAAAGAATGAAACTTTAGCAGTATCTGTCGTCCCGACAATTACGGGTATAACGATAGCCGACTTCCGCAAAATAGAAGATGACATTCTCTACGACACCCCTTTAGTAGAAAAGATTAAAGCAACCATTACCAAATATAAAGACCCCGCCAGCACCGAATTTTGGATGAGAAATTTTTTGAGTCCGATCTATCAAGCCTATCGAGACGGCTACAATATCAGAAGCGTAGCTATAGGGGCAGCATATCACGTAGACAGAAACTTGCCCTTTACTCAAGATAAGGGATTCTTCTTTGACAAAGCCAATGTTTGCGTTTATAAAGATAATTCGCTGTCGTGGAACGGGTTTTTATTTAAATACCAAGTTGACGAATTGATGAAGATGGAAGCTAACGGCAGAAAACCGAATGCTGAGATGGTTAAAGAAATGTCATATCTGCAAGAATGGCTGCAAAAGAAGTCGGGTAAAGATGTGAGAGTGTTTATCCCGGATGAGATTTATATCAGACAAACTTTGAATGTCCGCGATGTGGTAGCGCCGCTGACAGGAAAGGAGATTATCAAAGGGGGAACAGTGCCCGAAAAGTCGATCGGCAGTTTCTCCTATGATTTCGACTTGCGGGGCGGAGTCAAGGACTTGGGTTCGAGAATTCCGCCGCTGCCGACGTATAATTTTGGGATAGAGAGCGCTTTGGCTAGTAAAGTGAGTAATTTGGCTATTGTCGGGCGATCGTCCGGCTATGTCGGTATGGCGGTATCAGTCGGGCGAATTGCCACAGTGAATATTTATCAAGGACAAGGTGTGGGCGTGGCGGCTGGTTTAGCTAGCAAGTTGGGAGTGCCGCTGAATACGATTACTTCGAGTAAAACAAAGCAAACTCTGGAGACTTTAACAGGGAAAACTACTTATTTGTCGGGGAGAGATACGAGTTATGGAGTGGATTACAAGGAGGTGAAATAGGATATTAAGAGGATTTTACCGCAGAGGGCGCAGAGGAGGGGGGATGAGAGGGTTTGTTAGGAGAGGATGAGGCGGCGGATTCCTTCTTTTAAAAAGATAAACCTCGATTGTTGCCGCAATCACAGCATAAGTCAACTCACTAATAAGTAGTTGGACAGAATTAATTACACAAAATTTTCTCTGAAATCCTTACTTAGCAAGACTTAGCAAGAAATCATAGTGTAATTAATTCTGTTCGGTTACTTATCCTCTCCCAACTCTCTTCTCTCTGCGTCCTCTGCGGTTCATTTCTCTTCTTTTCCCTTCTCAAACCTATATCACAATCCTAATCTAAAACCCCCACATCACGCCTCTTGAGTCACTTCTGTTCACTCTACCCCCGATCTGACTAGGTAGATTGATCTGGCTGTGTATTCTTCTCCCTTGACTGTGTATCATTGGGTTTTTGTATTTGCTTGAGATGAATCTCATTCACGCGATCGATAAAGTTTTCTATTGCCATTTTTGCCATTTGTTGATGTTGGGCTTCGTCGCCTGCATCATAGCAACGATAAGCCGGACTCACTCCCAATACAAATTTCTCCTGTTCCGCTTCTAACAATTCCACAGCCGTGTTAGCAGAAATCCAATTCTCCTGAAAGGGAAAGGAGGTAACTATACTAGCAACGATCGAGGCGACAGCGGGACAGATTACGGGCAGCCACTTGAGCCACGCTTGACCGGCTTCTAACTTGTCTACCAAGACTAAAATCGGTGTTACCCCCGATAAAATCACGGTTGCCAATTGGAAAATATAGTAAATATTTCTTGAAGTCTCTCTAGTGTTTTTATAATCATCAATCAACTCTTGGGAATATTGTAAAGCCTTGACTCGCGCCGGAGTTATTACATGGCAATCCGAATAAATATTCTGGTTTAACAGATAACTATATAATTCAGCTTTTTTTCCGATCTCTAACTGATTAGCAATATTCCGAGAGTTACGAGTTAGTTGTCTGTTGCTCAGGAACAGAAAAATAAAACTAGAGAGACAAACAGCTCCCCAGATAACGATAAGTTGATTGTCTGGAAAAACTCTGCTAAGGAGGCATACAAAAACCAACGCAGCTAGGGATAAATACTCGATAGTTTTCATGAAAGACAACATTTGCCGATTTGATGATGAGGATAAATTTTCCAATGTATTGGAAATCTCGTTCGGGTTTTTCTGTGCGGAAGTAGTCATGGTTTTATAGTGAATATTTTTTAGTCAATTTGGCGATCGGATACAAGTTTAGCCTATTGAAGTTAGCAGATTTCAGTCTTCACCCCAGTATAGTAAGTTATAAAGTCAGATCAATCAAGAGATAGGAATAGATGGCAATAATAGCCATCTATTTTACCTATCCGATGTTAGGCGACATTTTTTCTAATACTTAGCATTCAATATTGTTAGATGATTTCCCCATCTTTGATCTTTCTCCATCGCCGCCTCTAAAGTCTTCGTCTGCTTGTCAATAGAATCGAAAATGTGTTTAGCTAACACAGGTGTTTGCTCTTTTGCTTGGGCTATTGAAGGTGATGCCTTAATGTTAGTCCCTACTTGATTGTATGTATTTTTTGCGGATGCTAGATATTCCCGACAGACGTTATCCAGAGCCACCCATTGAGATAAGTTTTTCACGAATAGCACAATAAAGTCCGGGCTAGTATATTCCTTAATCAGCTCCTCTGGAGATAATTCACCTTGATAATTCTGAACTGCGTTTGAGACGCTTGAATTTTCAAGTTGCTTACAGTATGTCTCAATTGAACGCCAGAACATTGTGGCGTCACTCAAGGTAGCCACAATTGCAGAAAGAGCGCGAACAGCATAGTGAAAAGTTTCAACAGCTCTGGCTGCTTCAGAACCAGCGCTTTGCGCGTTTAAAATTTCTGCTGCATATTCTTTAAGATCGTTCAAATTCTTAAGGATTGACCGATTATACTCTTGCAAAGTTTTATTGTAAGCCTCATGAGTTTTACGTAGAGCTTCCTCTTTGTGGTTTCGGACACCGCAACCCTTAGCAACAGTTTTAACAGCACCCATGAACCAGTTATCCTGTAGTTTTTTGACGCTATCGAAATATTCTATGGTCAGGTTATTCATCTGTGTTGCAAGTATTCTGCGAGCCACCTCGGCTGCTGCTTGTTCTGCTTTAAAAGCATTCAACTTCTGAGCCATGTTCGACTTCTCGGTTTCGCTAAGAACCTTGAGATTGATAGCATCTTCATTGACAAGCTGCGACTCACTACCAAGAGCGGCGATCCGATCCGCTAATTTCTGGGATTCATTAGCCATATCTCCTGCAATCTTTCCACAATATTTGAATTGGATTAGGGCGAACTTGTCTTTACCTTGCAATAACAGTCCGTATATCTTGATCATAGTTGTGGTGACTTCTTGAGACCGAAGTCCAAAAATGTCAAGTGTGTTTCTGCAATCACCAGAAATATCAAGCAGGGATTTCTGCAATCCAGACACCTTATGCCAAACTTCTGTACCGGCCAAAGCATTGTATGCGAGAAACATCAAATCCGCAGCATTTTGCAAGTTCAATACCAGAGAGTCGATGGATAATTTTCCCAAAATATCCAGGCGAGATTCCAGCACCAACTGACTGTTGCTAGCTGGGGGATTTTTCACCGAATACAACTCTTGTTTACCGTTTATGGAAAGTGCGATCGAGCCTTCTGTTGAGTTGTTGTTAACAATTGTTATGTCGCTCATGTTACTTACTCCGTTGATGTGTTGGTTAACTTGTTACTATCTAGTCGCCATCCGCTGCGGATTATTGAATTAATGTTCTAGCTCCCTAATGTGAGGTTATTAGTTAAGTTGGCGACCAATCTATCGAGTTCGGCAATCTCACTAATGATGTCGGAGTCGTTGAAAGACTGAAGTGCATCTGCATATTCTTTGACGTTCCCGCTTTTTTGTTTTGCCAAGTTAACTCGCTTTTCTAGGTCATCAGATAATTTGGATATTTTATTGGTTAATACTATGCCATTGGCTAGTCTCTGCTTTTGGCTTTCTAAATTCCTAGTCTTTTCATAGCTTTCAATAGTAAGTTTGTTTCCTTCTTTACTAAAAAAGTAGTCCTTCTCGTTTATCCTAGAAAATATAGATATAGAATAATTTATTGATTGGCTTCCACTGTTGTCGCCATAATTACCAGGTGCGTCATTATTGATAAAGGATACAGTTTCATTAGATAGTAAAGTAAATCTCTGCTGTATCCCAAAACCCACTAAGGTATTGTTTTTTACGGTAGCTAAGGCTGCTGGCATTATGTTAGGAAAGCGCATAGCTGATTGATAAATACTACTAGGAGTGCCATTAGCATTGACTAGCGTGCTGAAAGATCCACTACCATAATTCCACTTCCCTGTAGCAGAAATTGAGATGATGACAGGCATATTCAAATTATTAGTCAAGCTAGGCAAGTTTGTTTCTTGATTAGCAGATACACTAAGACGCCCGGATGTATCTTGTTGATTGAGTTGAGCAAGGACTTGTTCGTACTCTTTCTGGGCTCGATCGCTCAATTTCTGGAAATTTTGGGCATTTTTACCAGCGTTAGTTTGAATTGTTTGTAAGTTTCTATCTATCTCTGCCAGAGTCGTTTTGCCATTCTCGTAAGACTGACTGGGAAGTTTTTTAATCGATGTCAGGACACCATCAATCTCTATCTTGGTGTTAGATATATAAGTCTGTAGCGTGCCATTATAATCCAATGCCAAAGCAGGTGTGGGAGCAAACAGCAGTACAGACAAAGCTAAAACTACTAAAGTTTTCCACACAATTTTTGCTTTACTTAGTAAAATTTTTTCGGACAGAGCGCTCATTTTCATCTTATTTTCGTTGTAGGTATACATTACTTAATTCTGGGATTTTTTGCTTGAATTTGAGAGAGATATAGATAGCTGTGATTGCTATCTATATCCTCAAAATGCACAGCCAGAGAGGAGGGCTGGGAGTCTTACCTCGCAACTACTTGAATAGTGGAAAATGTCAAGTAGACTAGCTGTAAATCAATTCGCCAACTGAATTCTTAAGACACTGGCTGCGCTTCAACATTTATAGTCTGCATCTGTTGGCGGAAGAACTCAATTTCAGCATCCATAGCCACCACCTGATTTTGAGCCGATTTCAGAACCGCTTGAGCTAAGGAAGCTACTTGGGCGGCAGCTTGGTCATCTGATGGTGGGTTTCCGACATTTTTATTCACTTTTTTGTATACCTCTTCTACTGCTTTGAGATATTGTTCGCAGACATTATTCAGAGCCACCCATTGAGCTATATTAGCCAAGGCTCCCTTGAGGAAATCTTCGCTAGAGTAGTAATCCTTCCGCTCCTCTAAAGTAAATTCCCTTTGTATCAACCCAAGGTCTTCTGCAAAGCGGGTGCTTCCAAGGGTTTCTTTACAGTAGTTCGCCATATTTCGCCAGAAAAGTGTTGTCTGACTCAATGCAGCGACGACTCCGCTAAGAGCTTCGATGGCAAATTGTAGAGACTGGATTGCCGTTTCTATATTCTTAGTATCCTGAGTGGTATACTTGATCTCCACTACGTATTTTGCAAGATTAGCCAAAGCTTCGCGGTTTTCTTTTGCCAACTGGTTTCGGTGCTCGAAGTACGCCATCTTCTGTTTCGACGCAATTTCCATAGCTGAGTGTGCCTGGCTTGATAGTTGTGCCAGTTGCTGTGAAACAACACTTAGCCCTGATGTAAGTGCGTTGATGGCATCATTAAATGCTTTCAGCCTTTTCTCGATATCAGCGCGTTTAGCCTCACAGTCAGCTTTTTGTTTTTGTGCGTCAGCTTTAGTCTGTGCTGGAGAATCTGGATCTTTGATAATTTCTTCAGCTTTTGTGATTTCGGCTTCGTTTTCCTCTTTTTCTTTCTCAATAGCAGCCTTTGCTACCTCTTTCTCTTGCAATTGCTCGGTAAGACTTTTCTGCTGCTGCGTCGCCGCGGAGCTATTATTGTTTGCGGAGGATGTCTGAGTAGTTGGCTGATTACCACCTGCTCCTGGCTGAGTAGGAGGGACATATCCTCCCGGAAGTCCAATCGGAGACTTGAGCGCGATCGCGGCTTGAGCTATTGAACCAATACCCGCAGCAAGAGCGCCAACAGTTGCTCCAAGTATTCCGGTAATAAAAGCACGATCACCCTCAACCTTTTCTCGCTCTCTGGCTTGCTCGTATTCTTTTTGTGCCTCTTTGAGATCTGTTTCAATATTCTCTTGAAGCACTTTAGTCCTGGTCTGAAAGGCCTCGATCAGAGCAAGCTTTTCTTTCAGTTTTTTCTTGGTATTTTCATCAGTCACCTTCTGAGTAATAGCCGTTTCAACTGCAGTCTGGGAGCCGTTAACAATCCCCTGAAAACGAGTTGCTAATTTTTCCGATTCATCAGCCATCTGCGAAGCAGTCACTCCACAACGTTGCAGTTGTTTTATAGCCAAGGATTCTTTACCCTGAACCAGCCATTTGTAGGCGCTAGATGCATCATCGACGACCGCACTGGACTTCATTTTAAAAGCCCCCATCGTTACAGTGGCTTCCATAGTGGCATCCAACAGCGATTTCTGCAATCCAGATACCGTTGCCTGGAGCGAGTCGTTTTTTCTCGCCGCCAAGGCGTTGTATGCAAGAAACATCAAATCGGATGCATGATCTAAACCTTTTACCACCTCGCGGACGGATAAATTGTTGAGAATTAACTTCTCAGATTCAAGCACCAATTTAGAGGTACGCGCTGGTTTAGTATTAATCGAATATTTCTCTGTAACTCCTTTGTCAAACTGGACGGTGATCGCAAACTCTTTCTTCCGTTGGGTTTCGGCTGCATCATCTGAAGATGGAACAGTTATTAGGTCGCTCATTCTATTTACCTGTCAATTATTTTTCTTGGTCGAGTTTTTATTGAGAGCTATGGTAGGTTTTAACAAACGATACATACTTCTCAAGTCTGTTACACTTTAAAGACGTTTGGCGAGGACAATTTGTGAATTTTTTGAGTGAAAGGTAATTTTTTACCCAAAAATGCACCCCACACAACCATTTTCAAGATAGTTCTTAATGTTGGGGAATCGCCCACCTTCATCTTTAGCTTTTCAAAAGGCGATCGCCCTCCTTCCCGTAAAAAGAAGGAGAGCTATCGCTAAATGTATTAGTCGAATGAGCTGGAGATTTGAGAATATGCGTTAACAGCGCATTACGCACCAATACCAGGAGCCAATTTGTCTATCAAACCTTTGATCGATCCTGTAGCTGATTTAGCTTCCTGTTTCAGAACCTCTTTAGGATCTTTACCGCCGAGTCTTCCCTGAGCTTTTTTATCGCAGCTTGAACCAGAAAATCCGGCAACACTAGGATTGTTGCAGGTGTATTCTGCTAATGCTGCGAAGCCGGTGTTAACAGCACACAATGTACCATCAAAGGAACGAGCCGAGAAATCTAGACCAGTTATACTTCCCTTGCGACAAAAAGCGTCTTTTCCACCTGCTTTAGCTGACTGATAAACTTGGTCAATCTGGTCAGTTATCCCCGCTTGAGCTGAGCTTGCTCCAAACCCGAAACTGGTGCTGATTACCAGCAACAAAAGAATAACAATACGTCCCCACACTGATTTAGCTGATTTCATTGTTCGACTTTCTCCTATTTGTGATTTAGGTGTGATTTGAGGCTTTTACCTCCTCATCTATTAAATAGACGTTTGGCGAGGACAATTTGTGAATTATTAATATCAAATCTGGGTTAAGACCCCCCGAAGAATTGTTGGCGAGGCGGAGTAGGGGCGGTGTCAACAATAGGGGGTAGGGTTGCAGGTTTGGGCGATCGTGAAGACGGCATTGGACGATCGCTTGGAACTCCGTCCAATGCAATTGTCTTGAAAAAACGGGGCTTGTATCCCAAGGGTTGTTCGATGCTCTCTCTTCCCCCACACCCGGTCTCCCCCACATCCGGTCTCCCCACACCCGGTCTCAGATCCCCAACGGGGCTTGGTCAAGAGTGCCCTCCCCGAGGGAGGGAAGGGGGAGAAATTAGCGATCGCTCCGATTGAGGTAGTAAACCGGATTTGGTATCAGCGGTTCGGTAGTTAGTTGCGCGCGATCGCCTCCCGGACTCCATCGTTATATAGCGTTTTGTAGGGGCAATTCCCCTGCCGTTGACCCGTCTGTGGTGGTGTTACCTAAGCCCTGCACTCTCTACTTCCTCCACCGCAACAGAAAATGTCACACTCTCGCCCACAATCGCTTTAAATCCCTGATTCCGATTAGTCCTCTCCTAAAAAGCCTGTAAAGAGCAGGCTCGAAGAGCCTGCTCTACAATGATTGTGGGAGATGTCTGTTGGACATTTTCCCAATTGCCTATTCAGTTGGGGCGGAGGGTGGCGCAACCGATAAATTCGGTTAACTCCCCCACTCCCCGATAAAATACCCTTTCAGATCCTTTCGCAGAATAACTCGTGCCTGCGAGATGCGCTTGCGGACATTTTCGTGGGAAATATCTTGCTGTTGGGCAATCTCTGGATAAGACATCTCCTCATAAAAGTGTAGGATAAACGTCTCGCGCAGCCTAGTTGGTAAGTTAGCGATCGCACGGCGAATCACAATCCTTTTCTCGCGAGTATCCATTGTATTTTCTGGTGTTTCGCAAAAGGAAATCAGTTTTTCCTTATTTAAAGAGGCGAGCGCATCTATATCTTCAAATCTTTTCGCCTCCCGACTGCGTTGTCGATGAATATCCACGCAGAGATTATGAGTCAGTTTTGTCAGCCAATATTTAAAATTAGCAATTTTAATCGCATACTTTTGCATCTTCTCCCAAGCTTTAAGCATCGCCTGACTCATCGCATCTTCAGCATCAGTCAGGTTCCCAGCCATCCACTTGATACAGCAACGGTAAAGATGATCTCGATACAGATCCCACTGCTGCCAAAACAATTGCTCTAACTTTTCCTCGTCACCCGGGAGGGAGGAGGTACTAACAAATTGAGAGTTTAGCCTAACGTTTGAACCCATACATAATTTGGTGCACAACCAATGATTTAAAACCTCGTCTTTTTTCGTCTATCAATTTCCTCCCTATGCCCCCAAAAGCCTGTCGAGTGCGTCAATAAAAAGTAGGGTACATCAAGTCAAAAAAAAGTTGTATCCTGACCTAATATAAACACAGGCTTGTAAAGCTTTTAACTATAGAGTTAGATTGGCAAGTTGAATTGCAACGCAGTAATGCACCTTCTAAAATATATATCCTACCTGTGGGGTTGTCAATTAAATTTAAATTAAATTAAATTAAATTAAATTAAACAATAAAATTGGTAGTTCTGTAGGGTAGTGCTTTTATGTAAAGGATAGAGGATAATAGCTCTATGCCAGTCTTTTGAGGAGTCTGATGATGAAACCCTATCTGATTTCTCCCACTTGTGGTTCTGACGATGTGATGAAAAATGGTATGACTCGTCGCACTTCGATCAAATCAACCTCTCCCAACACTCTTCCCTCTGCGCCCTCTGCGCCCTCTGCGGTTAAAAACTCTTCTCTTCCCCCCCGCTGTGGCACAATCATAAATAAGATCAAACCCTCAAGCCACCATGACCGCAAACCTACCACCCCAATACGACCCCCTCGCCACCGAAACCAAGTGGCAAAAATACTGGGAAGATAATCAAACCTTCAAAGCAGACCCCGAAGCAGGCGGCGAACCCTACTGCGTCGTCATCCCGCCGCCCAACGTCACCGGCAGCCTCCACATGGGACACGCCTTTGAAGAAACCCTCATTGATGTCCTAGTCCGCTATCACCGCATGATTGGACGCAATACCCTGTGGTTGCCAGGAACAGATCATGCTAGTATCGCAGTTCAAACTATTCTCGAAAAACAACTCAAAGCAGAAGGCAAAACTCGCCACGATTTAGGACGAGAAAAATTCTTAGAACGGGCTTGGGAATGGAAAGCTGAATCTGGCAATACTATTACTAATCAACTGCGGCATTTGGGCGTGTCTGTCGATTGGTCGCGGGAACGCTTTACGATGGATGAAGGCCTATCCGCTGCGGTTTTAGAAGCCTTTGTCCGTCTCTACGATGAAGGGCTGATTTATCGCGGCAATTACTTGGTGAATTGGTGCCCGGCGAGTCAGTCTGCTGTCTCGGATTTGGAGGTTGACCAGCAGGAAGTTGAGGGGCATTTGTGGCATTTCCGCTATCCTTTGACCGACGGTTCTGGTTATTTGGAGGTGGCGACGACTCGGCCGGAAACGATGCTGGGCGATACTGGGGTGGCGGTGAATCCACAGGACGATCGCTACCAACATCTTATCGGTAAAACTGTCACTTTGCCGATCGCCAATCGCGAAATTCCAATCATTGCCGATGAGTTTGTCGATCCAACTTTCGGAACAGGCTGCGTGAAAGTGACTCCCGCCCACGATCCGAATGACTTCGAGATGGGTAAGCGTCACAATTTGCCGTTTATTAACATCATGAATAAAGACGGCACTTTAAATGAAAATGCCGGAGAGTTCCAGGGACAAGACAGATTTGTCGCCCGCAAAAATGTAGTCAAGCGCTTAGAAACTGACGGCGTTTTGGTAAAAATTGAAGATTACAAACATACAGTACCCTACAGCGAACGTGGCAAAGTTCCAGTCGAACCTTTGCTATCTACTCAATGGTTTGTCAAGATAGATCC
>Ga0209591_10004482_pt1 | contig 15803 bp, 9 predicted proteins | sample MAT01_FD_187207 | JGI IMG/M metagenome (GOLD analysis project Ga0209591, IMG submission 187207) | Freshwater microbial communities from Lake Fryxell liftoff mats and glacier meltwater in Antarctica - MAT-01 (SPAdes) (version 2) | ecosystem: Environmental > Aquatic > Freshwater > Ice > Liftoff... | reverse complement strand
CGGAGAACCAAACTTTGATTAACCACAAAACTGTCTGCGGAGTACTGAACCGCCACTTTTGCCAAACGCCTGTAAGGTGCTGGCGTTCTTGTCCACCGAGCTTGTAAACCATTGTCGTTATTGGGTTGTCGTGTCATTGAGTGTCGGCTGTGCGTTGCGTATTTTTTATTTTGTTTTAAAGCGTTGGGATTTTTTTTAATTCAATTTTATTTGTGTTAGAAGGGTGAAAGCTCTTTTGCAATTTTTGGTCTTTTGGGTGGCTTGTGCGAATTGCAAATGTGCTTACACCTGTTCGATGGCTTCTTCTATTTCCACTTCAATTATTCTTTTTAAACGTGATGAAATATTTCTCCAATTTGAATTTAAGTTAATGGTTCTTATTTGAATTTTGTGTTCGTTGTATTTGAAATTTAAATTATAGTCTGTTTCAATTGTCGGATAAAGTAAAATTCCAGTTGCATTTTGTGTTTTTAAATTTGTGTCTTGTTGATTCAATAGATAACTGAAAAGCTGATATAGATTAGCTGATTTTATTCTTTCCTTATCGTAATTTATGGTTATAGTTTCTCGATAGAACTTTGCATCAATTATTATCTTCTCGTTGTCATTTTCCAATGTTATATCGGTTTCCATTTGCGGTAAATATTGATAGCTGTCATTGTCAGAGTTTTCGAATTGCCACTTAATAGTTTCCTTTTTTACAGTCTTATATTTCTGTTGCTCAATTTTATAGAAGTTTCTAATAAATGATTCAAACAACTGATTCATTTTTTTATCGTCTCTTGTGAAGTCGGAGAACTTATATTTTCCTTGTTCTTCTGAAGGCAGTGTGCTTTCGTAAATAATTTGACAAACATTCATAACAAATCCATAGAAACGGTTGTTTCTATTCAGTTTTACTTGTTTAAAAAGTGAATTAGTAATTTCAATTTGTTCAATGGCGGATAACATTCTGTGTAAACTAACTAATTCATTTTTTAGCTGCTTGTCAAGTCCTTTGGTTCTTGTAAGTCTATAAATTGTAGAAACCAAAATACGGTTTGAAATTATGTTGGCGGAAAAATCGTCAAAAGTGCAGATCGTTCTTTGTTTAAAAAGCAAATTGCTTTTCAAGGATTGACTAATTTGAACTTTACCTTTTACACCTGCAAGTTCTTCTGTGTGGTCAACATAATTTTTATCAATGCCTCTTTTCAAAAGCATTTTTGTAGCATTAATTAAAATCTTTGCAAAAAGGTCAAGAAGTTCTGTTTTGTCGTCTATAGAAATATTTACACGTTCTTTCTCATCTAGCTTGTTCCAAGCGTAGCAAAGTAAGTAGTAAATATTTTCAATAGGTATTTGCATTATTTATCTTGATAATTGCTTTAAAACTTCCGTAACAGTAGCTGTATCATCAAACCATATTTCCTCGAAAAGGGGTTTCAATTCAAAACTTAAAATTTCATTCCACCATTTATTTTCATCCTCATTTGTAGTAAACGTGCAGAAATAGCTGTGGCCAATTTGAAATCCTTCACCAAGATTAATGTCCTCTCTTATTTTGCCATTAACTTTCGTAACCGATGAACAAATATGTTCAACCATCGGAGCCGTTAATCCTTTTGAAGAAAGAAGTGAACGGAAATTGTCGCCATAATCAGGTTGAAGCGTAATAAAAGCAAATCGTCTTCTTAAAGCATAATCAACAATAGCCAATGAACGGTCTGCCGTGTTCATTGTTCCAATGATGTATAAATTTGATGGAACATAAAAACGGTCTTCTTCGTCTTCTGCGTATGTTAGTTTTAGTGCAAATTTTTCTTCTCTTTTATCTGCTTCAATTAGCATCATCAATTCTCCGAATATTTTACTCATGTTGCCTCTGTTTATTTCGTCTATAATAAAAAAGAAAGGTCTGTCAGGATGTGCCAATGCTCTCTGGCAGAATGAATAGAAAATTCCGTCTCTTAAATCAAAACCGCCTTTTTGTGTTGGTCTTAAACCTTGAATAAAATCTTCATAGCTGTATGATTGGTGAAACTGCACCATTTCAATGTTTGCATCTTTAACTTCTTGCATTATTTCGTAAGCCAATTTTCTGGCTATAAAAGTCTTTCCAACTCCCGGGGGACCTTGTAAAATAATATTCTTCTTTCTTTTTAATAAAGCAACAGTTTGTAAAAAATTGGCTTCACTTATAAAAGGCTTGTCGCTATCATCAGTAAACTTGTATTTTTTTATGTTGCTACTTTGAAGTAGTTTTTCAGTGATGATGTTTTTGTTATCAATGATCTCACGAATAATGTCGTATTCTTCTTCTGTAAGTTTGAATAAGCTGCCTTGATTATTAATGAATACTTCGCAATGCTGCAAAGCAGCATTGTTTTTTAGGTCGTTCCAATGAACAGGAATTTCCAACTTCTCAACTAGTTCAAATTCTATTTCTTCTCCGTTGCCTGTGTTATGAATTCCTTTTTTTACTTCATAAATAGCTTTAATTTGTTTGGTTGGTGTGCTTTCGTAACCTATAATTAAATCGCCTTCTTTAGTTGCCTCAAAGTATTTATAGATTCTTCGTTTGTTTCCTTTTTCGTTGTGTGTTGTATAGGTTTGTCTTTGTCCTTCGGTGTGATTGCTTATACTCCAGATTTTGGGATTTGCATTCAGCCACCAAAAATTCAAAGGCTCTGTTTCTTCATTTGCTTCATCTATTTCTACAAGTGGTTCTGAAGCAACAGGCGCAGTTCCTAATTTTTCTACTGTGAATTTTAAATTATTTGCTGTGAAAATGGAAGCTAATTCAGGATATAGCCTTACATACTCATTCAATATAAACTCATAAACTATTGTAGGGCTAAATGTATCGGGACGGAAAAGGTTTTTGTAATTCTTTAAAGTGTTTGATTTGTATTGATAAACTTTATCTGTTATCCACTTTACTTTTCGTCTATGATTAAAGTTGTCCCAAATGCCGTCAAAAAAGTAATTGCCTTCAATTATACCAATGCCTAAGCAAGTATTTACTCCTTTAGTTGCAAAAACTACATCACCAATATTTGCGGTTTTAAAAAGCCAAAGATTCCAAGTTTTATTTGATTTGTCATCGTCTTTAAGTCCGATTTCTTTATTCATATCTTCTCTTGATTCAAACTTGTTTAAATCATCGAAGTTGAAATCTATTGCAATGATATTTTCGTTGTGAAACCTCTCCCATTCTGATGCTTGACTTCCAGGAGCAAACTTGAAATAATTGCGACTTTCCTTATTTAGTTTTGTTATTTCAGGCTCTAATTTTTGCAATAAATTATAAGCATCATCATAAGTACCAATAGGTTTTAAATTATTTAGTTTTGGTTCTTTTACTGACCAACCTGCAATTTGCCCTGCTTCTGGTAAAGCATCAAGGCGAACAAAAAATTGATAACTGTCTTTGTGAGATTCTTTTGTGATTGGATATAAGGCTATCCAACAAAAATCACTCCCAAAGTTAGTTGCACCTTGAAAGTCAACTTTATGAAAAATGTAATCTTTTAATTGTAATTTGGTTAATAAATCCTTTGCTATTTGTTCAAGATAGTTTAATACTGTTTCTCTTATTGTTCCTCTGTAAAAGTAGCTGTGAAAAATACTCCAAGGGTTTTGCCAATTAGCAAATAAGTCTCTTTTAAATAATTCGTATTCTTGAATTTGCCTTAAGAAATCTTCTTTAAAATGATTAAAGTAATCAAGGTTTTTTGACCTTATATTATCTTTTATTTCATTTACAAGTGCTTCGCTTGCTGTTTCTCCTTGCAAAAGTCTTCGGGCAATTTCTGCACGCAATAAATTGACGGGTTTAAAATCACGGTCAGGGTCGCCATATTCTTTATAAATTTCTTCAACAGTATTTTTAGGCAAACCATTAATTGCTGCATATAACGAAATTGGATTTTCTGTATATCCTTGATACTGCTTGGCTAAGTCAGTTATATATTTAAATTGTGTTTGCATATACTTGTTATAAAATTATTTTTTCTTACTGGTTTTCTTCGGTTTCTCCTTTGTAAACAGATCTGCCGTGTATTTTTCGTAGAGTTCAAATAAAAATACCATTCTGTTGGCTTCGCTTGTAAACGCTTGTGCTCTGTAAGCCAAGTCAACCGCTTTGTCTAATTCGTTATGTGCTTTTGTCAACGAAGGGGGCATTGTCAATGGGTTGTAAAGGTCGGCAAGCGAACTATTAGGAAATTGCAGTCTTGCGTCTAATACTTTTTGTACTGCTACTTCAATGGCTTTTACTTGCTTGTCGTTTGGATTTTCCGGAAAAGAAAAGTTATTATATACAATACTTGCAGAATACTGAAAATCACTTTTCATCCTACCACAAGTTGATTTCATCCAAGCCATATGCATTGCCGATGTCATTAGGCCAAACATAAATAAATTAGCATTTTGAATTATCAATGCACTACCACTTGCAATGGTTGATGGTTCTAAAATACCAATTGGAATATACTTTCTGTTTTCAGAAGATACTTTTGGAATGATAATGTATTTAGAATTTGGCTGACGAATTTCTCCAAAAAGCATTGATTTTTCGGCAAGTTTATTTGTTGCTTCTCTGTTACTGCTTAGTCTGAATTTTTTTGTTTTCTCAATTCTGTCAATGATAAATTTTGAGTTTTTCAAGATATTTGGTTCAACACCTTGTAACCATAAACACCAACGTTTTTTATTATTAATAAACTCATCACCACCAGTATATTTTTTGATAGTATTTATTATTTGCGGTTCGTTTTTTATGGCAACTTCCTTTTCTTCGTCTGTCAAAATCAAATTTCCTTCATCAATTGGCATACTTCCATAATTCATTTCAGGAACTTTACAAATTGGAGACTTTCTATTTTCAACAGTAATGTCTTTGCCTTCTATTAAAAATGGATTTATGTTTTTAACTTTTATTTTGTGTGGTTCGCCTTTAATATCTTCATACTCAAAAATGCTTTTGTTATTAGTGTCGTAGTTGGCGAAGCCAACTATTACACAATGAACAGCCGCATTTCCCTTAGCTTCATTTCGCCAACTAAAAGTTCTGTGAGCAAAATGAATTTTGATGTTGTATTTGTTGAACATTAAACTCCACAAAAGGCCGACTTGTTCTCCTTGACAAATAGAGTTTGTAGAAACAAATGCTACTTTTATTTTTGTATTTTGAATATATTGTGCCGCTTTTATATACCAAGCAGTTACATAATCTAAAACTCCTGTTCCCTTAGCATTTGCAAATATCAATTCCATATCTGCTTTTTGTTGTGGTTTTTGTTCCTTCTTTCCTATGAATGGCGGATTTCCGAGGATAAAAGAAAGTTCATTTTTTGAAACAACGCTTTCCCAGTCTGTTCGTAATGCGTTTCCGTGAACAATTTTTGCGGACTTTTTTAATGGTAAACGAACAAAGTATTGTCCAAACTCATTGCTTATTTGCATATTCATTTGGTGGTCGATAAGCCACATTGCAACTTCGGCAATCCTTGCAGGAAATTCTTCAAATTCAATTCCGCACATCATATCAACGTCAAGGTAGATTATTTCTCTAACGTCAAATACTCGTTGTCCTGTTTTGTTTGATGCTCTTAAAATCTCTAATTCAAGCAATCGTAATTCTCGGTAAGTGATAACCAAGAAATTTCCGCAACCACAAGCAGGGTCAAGGAATTTCAGAGTGCTTAATTTTTTATGGAATTCGGGAAGTTTATTTTTGTTGTCTTTGATACTTTCAAATTCTTTCCAAAGGTCGTCTAGGAAAAGTGGTTTAATAAGTTTTAAAATATTGGTTTCGCTTGTGTAATGTGCTCCCAAGTTTCTGCGTTCTTTCGGGTTCATTACACTTTGAAACATTGAACCAAATATTGCTGGCGATATTTTACTCCAGTCAATGTAACAGCAGTCAAGCAAGGCTTGCCGCATTTTTGTGTCGAAACTTGCCGTAGGCAAGTTCTCTTGAAAAAGTTTTCCGTTTACGTAAGGGAAGTCGGCAAGTTGCTCGTCAAGATTTTTAAAACGGTTTTCTTTCGGTGTATTTAATACCTGAAATAATTCTTGCAGTTTTGATGCAAGGTCGCTTCCGTCCTCGGCAGTCCGCTGTTCTAAATATTCTTGAAATTGTTGCTTGTTAAAAATTGTTGTGTCTTCGGCAAACAATAGAAACAAAATACGAACCAAGTAAACTTCTAAAGGATGCCCAGTATATCCAATTTCTTCAAGTCGGTCGTGAAGTTTACCCATTAACTCTGCTGCTTTAATGTTTGCAGGGTCTTGTTCTTTGTAAATCTTTTTTTGATAACCTAAAATGTAGCCAAAATGCTGAACATTATTTACAAGGTCGTTGATCTTGAAATCTACTGTTTTATCTTCTTCAAGGTCGTAAAGTCTAAAGTTTTCAAAGTCCGAAATGAGTATGTATTTCGGTAATTCGTGTTGTTTCAGTCCGTGTGTGTAGTCTTTCGCTTGTTGATATGCTTTGTCGAGGTTTTTACCTCGGCTTTTCATTTCAATTAAAATCGTTCCTTTCCAAAGCAAGTCAATATAACCGTCTTTGTCGTCAAGTTTTTTTACTCTGTGTTCAAAGGTCGAAACTCGTTTACTACTAATACCGAATACGTTAAAAAACTCAACTAAAAACGGCTTTGCGTCTGCTTCTTCGTTTGAAGTGTCAGCCCATTCTTTTGAGAAATTTAATGCTCTATCTTTTATTTCGTTCCAGCTTAATGCCATTTTATAATTGTCAGGTTGCTAAGGTAATTATTTAAAGTCCTAATGTTGTTCCGTTCGGTGGCAAAAAATGGCTCTTTTGGTTTTGCGAAGGGTTGGCTTGTGTGTCGGGCAAAACCAAATGTGCCATTTGTGCGGTTGGCTAAAATTGAATTGAAAAAAAGTGCGGTGGAAAAAAATAGAAAATAAAGAAGGGTCGGCAAGGAGTGTCGGCTTACTCGTTGTCCGATTATGATATCGTTTCTATGTTGTTGGTCACCTGTCAAAATGGTTTACTTTTTTCGTTTAAATATCTGTCTGTCGATGGTTGTTGTGTCGTCCTTTACGCTTGCACCAACGTCCCGAGGCTTTGCGAGGTTGCGAACTTCGTTACCGAGATTTTTCGGCTTAAACAAAAATTTCTTGCGGAAAATAAACGTGAATTAACCACATATTGTACAATCTTGCAAAACCGCTGTTACCTGCCGCTTTTTTGATCATTTAGTGTTTTCATTGTCTTAACAATTATAGGATCAATTCCATTAGTAATGTCAAGTTTTGAATTTATAACTTCAATTTTTACAGGTACTCCAATGTCTTCTAATATTTTTTTGTCTGTTGAATAATAACATTGATTTGAAAGTGTAAACGAAATTTTATTTGACAAGTCTGTTCCAAACATATCTGATAACATTCCCGAAGTGTTTGTTCCAATTGTCGTTATGTTTGCTTGTTTATATAAAGAGATAGTAAAATCTTCTGCCGAACTTGCTGTCTTGTCATTTGTCAAAATAGCAACTGGTTTTAAAAACTGAACACCTTTATTTGGTGCAATATAGTTTGGTTCAAGTGTCGTAAAATTTTCATAACCACCTTTGCGTCTAATTGCTTTGTAATGTGTCAATGTTTTTTCTTTTACAAATCTTCTTGCTAGTTCAATTCCACCGTGTCCACCACCGTTACTTCGTAGGTCAATGATAAGTGCTTTTTTGTTTGATAGAGAAGTCAATAAACTATCAAATAGATTAAGCATTAATTTTGTATCGGCTTTTTCTATTTTGTCGTCAAAAATGCTTTTAGGATTTGCAAAACATCTCGTTATTCTTATGTAACCAACTTCTGTGTTATGTGAAACGTAATATAAATTCTCGTCTCTAAAAGCTAATCCAATTCCTTTTGGTTCTGTAAAATTATTGGTCAGCAAAGTTTTATTTACTGTTTGCCAAAAGTCTTTTTCAATGCCTTTAAATTCTTGTTGAAAATAAGAAGGCTTTTTAACTTTATAAAGTATTTCTTCACCTTTTGAAATCGTGATGTGTCCGTCTTTCAATGGTTCAACCATTTGTCCAAAGATTGCAACAAGTTCTTTTTCATTTGTTTTTTTTGTTACCAAAGGTCGGTACTTGAAATATGAGCTGTCCCAATTAATTCCTTTTAGTTTGAAAAAAGCATAATTGTCTTTAAAAGTCGTCCAAACTTTTTCAAAGTCTTTTTCTGGCTTACTCATTTTTTTTGTTGTCTGACTTTGTGCTGTTGTCAAATAAGTAAAGAAGATTATTGAAAGTAGAAGTTTTTTCATTTGCAATTTTTGATGTCTTATAGTGTTTTAGTAAAATGGCAGGTAACGTTTTGGCGCTTGGCGAAGAAGCGGATTTCGAAGCAGAAAACTGTTTGCCACCAATGAACTTGATACGAAGCACAAAGCTTTATTTAACAACTGAACCGCCAATTTGTTGTAGGTGCTGTTACCTCCAGTGCTTCTTTTTCTCTAATGTTTTTAAGTCGTTTAAGTTGCTTTCGGTGGCGTTTTTAGAGATGTCTCTTGGAGTAATTTAAAAATATTCTTATAACTTTAAGTTAATAATGATTGTATTTTTTTAAAATATTATTTTTTACTTGGGTGATTTGTAGAGATCAAAAAATGCTTTTAATGATTCCTTATCTTTCTTAGCTTTTAGTAATTTATCTTTTACCTCAGGAAGGGAGTCCAATTTATCCAAAAGATTTGCTAAAGTTATTTCATCAAGCTTAATTGGAAAGTAAGTATCTAAAAGTTCAAACCATATTTTTTGTTTGGGCTTACTTTGTTCTTTAGTAAGATACACTTTAAAAATTTGGACTGTTAGTGCCTCCTTCTCAAGTTCTGCTTCATTTGGTTCAATAGGTTCTGTCTCATTTTTGATTTCAGCAAGATCCAATTTAGTATCTTTATCGATTTCTAAAACTCCTTCATTTTCTTGATGCTCATGTATGACGATTGACTCAGAAACATTTTCAATTGGATATTTGATAATTTCATCGACAGCTATTTCACTAGATTTAACTAAAGCATTCTCAACCTCTTCAAATTTAGATTCCTCTTTGAACTTAACTTGATTCAAGATAATTTTTTCTTGTTCGACTGCTGCTTTTTCTTGCTCCTTCTGTTTTGAAATTTCAGCTTCTATTCTTTTACACTTTTCAATTTCAGCTAATATTTTGCTATTGGTTGATTTAAGCAACGGAGCATTTGATATTCTATGCAATCCTTCATATATACTTTCAATAGAGAAAGTGTACCCAAGCATTGCCAGGACAAAGGAAGCACTTTGTTTATCATTTGCAATTAGGGCTTCAATTTCATTATTTAGTAACTCTATATTATTGTCATGTTTGTTGAGAAATGATTTAAAAGCAAGAAAGAAATAGGAAACCTTGAAAATATCGACACCACTTAAATCTTTTGAAATTATATCTACCATTTTCTCAATACTTGATTTAAGTTCAAAGTCTGCAATTGAATTAAAATCTAAATATGATGTCAAATAGGAAGGACTATTTATCTTGAATTTATATTTAATACTTGATTTATAGAAAGGTCCATTGGTGAAAACTTCCTCTGCTTTGCCTAAATATTTTATAGCAATTACTCCAATTTTACAGATATACTCAATATTGCCATCTGGAATGTATGATGGGGTTTTGTTATAAGCAATTAGATGGTCTAAAAAAGTACTGAATACTTGAGGCTTGCTTTTGTCAAGTAGATTCTTTTCAACAGATGATTCTATTGACATTAACATGGACTTTTTTAATAAGTCATCCAAGTTATAATGAATAAGTAATTTTGTTGAAGTTGCCCTCCTAAAAGCCATTGAACGTTCAATTCTTAAAGCTTTAATTGCATTTTCAAAAATAGGTGGTTCTAAAATAAAATCATCGTTGATTTTTCCATCGAGAAGTTGAAGACCCGTTTTGGTGAGTGGATAAATACAATGAATTGAATCAAATGAAATAAAAATGCCATTTTGAAGATTAAGTTTGCTCTTATCTATTTCTAATAAAATGATTTCATGGTCTTGCTCAAATAAAGGTATTGCTGCATTTAATATCTGAATCAATCTATTTACATCATTGGTAAGCATACCTTTGAGGGCATCTGCTGACTTATCAATTAATTGGTTGATATCAACCCTAATTTGATTGTACTTATATAAGTAAGTGAACTTGGTTCTTTCTATCGCTACTATCATGATGATTAATTTTAAAATATTATTTCAGTACTATCTGCATTTTCTATTGGTTTTGGTTTAATTCCGGTCAGGAACTTTTGCAAACTTGGATATAATGTACCAGTATAACTTATAAATAAACCAGATTTTGATCTTGAAAGAGCAACTAGAAGAAGAGAATCAATATTAGAATTTATATACATATCATCTCCAACCAATGGTAGATATACTTGGTCAAAATCGAGCCCTTTAGAACTATGATAAGTCATAATGATTGTTATGTTATTCATTGCTGCGTCTACTAATGAACCATAACCGCTACCTACATACATTAGAGGAATATTGTTATTTTTGAAGTGCTCATTTAACAAGCCAAAATCAGGTTCATCTCCCCTTTTGTTGACTTTTACCCATTGTGTTTTTCCTTCCATCCCTAAAACTTGATTAGCAAATTGAATTATCGCATTTCTACCCCAAAGTAAAATTGTATTCATTTCAGATGGCCTATTAATTTTATCTGTCTTAATTTGCTCCCAACAAAACGAAATTTCTTTTGATTCACTTTGAGCTTCAAAAAGTTTGATGTCCACATCTACTTTTTCTATATTGGGCATATCATTTAACATAGATGGAAATACTTTTTTTAGCACTTTTAAAACCGATTCAGTTAGCCTGTAAATAATGCCAAGTTTTTTCTCAATTGGATCAATTGAATCTTGAATTTCTTTTGAAGTAGCAGGTCTTTGATTCCAAATAGGAACACTATTGTAAATAGACTGCTCAGCATCACCAGCAATAATCAGGTTGTCGCAATTAGCCCGCATTAATTTAATAAACTCAATAGGTAGATCTTGAACTTCATCACAAAAAATAGCATCATATCTAGTCGTTCTTCCATTTTCAATTCTATATTTTAATTGATAAATAGTTAGTACGGGAATCGTTTTCCCATTTAGCTTAGGAATTTGTTTAAGCCCTGTTTCTAATAAGTCTACTAAGGCTCTTGTAAAAACAACAACACATACATTAGCAGCAGGTTTTTTTACAAGATAATCAGCAAGAGAGTGTAGTAGTAGAACGGACTTGCCGCTTCCTGCATGTCCCTTAATCCAAATAGGCTTGTTATTAATTTTGCCAATTTCATCTATCACTTCTACTTGGTCTGAACCCAGTTTATCTTCGGTTATCATCCACTTCATAGTTTCTATTTTATTTTAATTAATTTTTTTTCGGACTTTTTGAAGCTCTCTGAAGCTTCTTTTTCAAAGTTTGCACCCACTATTTCACACCTCAATTCTTGGTCTGGGGCAATATAGAAAATCAACTTTGACATGGTTATATTTGCTGGTAGAATAAAATATTTACTGAAGTTTTCATTTTCTTTCGAGTAACATTCTATTGCTAATGATACTTTCGATTCTGGCTCGTCAACTAAAACCTCTATATCCATTGAAGGAATACTAACGCCATTTTCAAAAAGGACAATAGATTTATTTATGCCTTTTAAATAAATATCATGACATAAGATTGGGGTAATGATATTCTTACCAAACGAATTTAGAACAAATGATTGCAAGGCGACACCGCGGGAAACTTGCTCCTGAATTTTGTCTGAAATAAATATTTCTGACCCTTTGAAATAATTTGCTACTTGATTTTTGATATATGGGTTTCGTCCGCCACCACCTGTTACTATTATTTTGTCAATCTTAGACAATGCTAAACCAGCGTTTTCAAGCGATTTGTCTAATGTGGCTTTTATGCCGTCATTATCAGTTGTACCAATCCAGTAAGACAACATTAGGCTGTGAAATGCCCTAAAGGAAAGTGAAATAGAGTTTATTCCTATTGCAATGAGATTTTTTGTAGAAGGTATTGTTCTTTCATCACTTGAGTTACTTAAAAAAGGTAATTCAAAATGTGTGGCAGAATCAACTATGATGTCTTTACACATCTTTATTTTCAGTTTTTCACATAAGCTAACCAACTCTATTCTATGTAATTCATTAAGCGGTGGGTTAATGTTGAAATTTTGAATAATAGCATCAGCCATTAACTCGTCAATTAAATTGCCTCCTATATTACCAAGCCGAACTACTGAAAGTAATTTTGAAATAAAACCATCGTCTCCTTTTTCAGCACGCAAGATGGAAACATCCACCGTACCCGCACCTAAATCTAAAACTAGAATGTTCTTAGGCTCATTGTTTTCTACAAATATATTCTGCTCGAACAGGTAATTAATCAAAGCAGCATTAGGCTCTTCAATGAATGGTGTGTCTTCGCATTCTATGCCTGCATTAAGTAAGCATGTCCTCAAAGTTTGTTTCTCTTTGGATGGAAAACCAGCAGGAATACTTATGGAATACTCCACTTCAGTAGGCAGAGAATTTTCATTTAGGTATTCAAAAATCTCTCTTTTGATATAGGAAAAGAAAAGAGTAAGAGCGTCAGTAGCGTTTGAAATTTTAAAGGATGGATTAGTGGCTAAAACAGAATTAGGATATTCAACTTCCTCTAATTTACCTAAGTTTTTCTTGAATGAGTGCCAAGTATTTCTCCCGTAATCTAAATAGGTTTTATGGTCGGCTGCATGAATGCCAACTAGAAGTCTATTACCATTTACAAAAGAAATCACAGATGGCACCAACGGATTTCTGGTTACAAAACCCAAATGATCTTTCTGTTTAATAGGTATTGGCTTAATTTTTATTTTACCATCAACCAGTTGGGCTGTACTTATAACTGTTGATGAAGTGCCGAAATCAATTCCAATAAATATCTTCTTATGAATGTAGTCATTCGCATCAAGATTATTAAAATCTAATGGTCTATAAAGAGCTGCAAATCCAAGTTCTGCATAATCTATTGGTTCTTCTATGACTCCTTTGGAAAGAATGGAATAGTCATAGCTGATATTTTTACGAGGTTTTAATCCATCTGTGCCAACTAACAAGTTTTGAGCAATTATGGGTGAAGGCCTGTGATGAACAGATATAAGTGACCGAGAACTAGGAGAAGAAAGGGTTGTTTTTAAAAACTTTGGTGAAAATGAATCCATTAAATATTTCTCCAAATATCTCATTGTCGGTCTTGCTACTGAAGTCATATCAGACATTAACAAATATGCATTACCTGGTAAATATTCAAATAGTAATTTTAAATTGTCTTTCAAAGATGGAAGTCTAGTGGTTGCTATTTCGTTCAAACAATTTTGAATAACCAATAAATCACTTTTTTCTATGATTGGCTTTGCCTTGCTTATGTCAGCTGCAGATGTCAAATCAAAGGCAATGGATTTCCAGTGGATTTGAACTTTTTCATTATTTACTGATTCAATCAGGTTTTCTGATACTATAGAATGGCTATAGCCCCAAGTGGAAGCATTGATGTCAAAAATAGTAATATGAATAATTTCAACATCAGTGCAGTTATTAAGAATGTATTTAACTGCCCCATAAGCTTCTGAACCTGGGCCACCGCCTATGAAATTTAAGTGAACTTCTTTTTTGCCTTTGAATATATTAGGCACTTCTTCAATAAATATTTTATAAATGAGCTGATAGTAGTGAGGTAAATATGTGGCTAAGTATGCTGCTTGAATATCTGTTTTTTCGTATGGTACATAAACAGGATTATTGCGATAAGCTATGCGTAACGACTTAACCGACTTCTGCAAGGATCGCAAAAAAAGTTCTACGTCTTGATTGGAAGGAATACTCTTTTTAAAACCAGTTACTATCGCATCATAAATATCCATAACCTATTACCTAATAGTTCTAAATGTTAAGTTGATTCTTGGCTCATGTATTTTCTTTTGCACAGGTATTTGATGCATCCAGTGGTGTTGTAAAGCACCTGTCATAATTACCAAAGAGCCTGATGAAAGCTGAATTTGTAATTTTTGTTCTGGATCGTCTTTATGCTTTAAATCGAATCGCCTAACAGCTCCTAAACTTACAGAAGCAATAGTTGGATTAGTTCCCAACTCCGGCTCATCATCTGCATGCCAACTTACTTTATCGTTTCCATCTCTATATAGATTTAGCAATACGCTATTGAAATTTTCACCAGGCAAAAAATGCTCAATCACTTTTTTAATATCCATTAGTTCTTTAGTCCATGGTTCTGGATTACACATAATACCAGAATATTTATAATTGAAATCGGCATAGCCATACCAAGCTGTTTTACGAGGGACAGGATGGGTTTTTCCGTACATTTTTATTTCCTCTTGCCTCCAATTAATATTTGAAAGTAAAGCATCATAATATTTCATTGCCTTATCAGCTGGCATAAAATTCGGCATTAGCCACACTTCACCATCTTTCAGTGGGTATTTCTCAAACACCCTTTCTTTTGATTTATTTTCTTGATTGAATAGTTCCATGATATTGACTTTTAATTTTTTTGCAATAATTTGTGATGATATTAAATTTTCAGAAAGTTATTTAATGTAGCTGTCTTTTTAGCATCGGTGGTAACGTTGGTGTTTATGACGGCTTGGGCTTTGAAAGCCAATCTCTCCCGCGAGACCAAGCTAAATAAGGAAACGTAAACTTCAAACCAACACGTCACCCCAAGCTGGCATAAACATTTTGTTGGCGGCTGTGGGGTCTTCACCACTCTTATAATGAGTCTCTTTCTATCGCTCTAATTTGTCGAACGCTGTCTAAATAAGTAGCTGTTGTGTCACTTGTGGTTTTTATGCTGCCAACCTGAGCTCTTTCAGAGTTCATTTTCAAATTCTCCTTCCCACTCTCAGGCTTTGTATTGATAAAGAAAAGATTATAAAGAAAATACATGGTCACAATAGTCGTTGAGGCAATAGCTGTCAGAGAATACAAATTTGTCTTATTAATGCTTAGTCCGTGTCTATCGATTTGCGCTTTGTTCTTATTTCTTACATCAGCCTCAAACCTACTTTTCTCCATCATTCTATACTCTATGTAGATTAAAAAACCCAAGTTTGTCACAGGTACAATTATTGTAAAGGAGGAAATAGAGTCGACAAGTTTAGTCAACGCAAAATAACCAGCAACCAAAATATTATTGAACGTGAAAAGTTTGTCGTTTATTCTGTCAAAATATTTTAAAATATTCTTAACTCCTTCCTCTTCGGTCTTTCTAAGATTTTTGTCAATATTATCAAGCTCTTCATCTGTCATCAGTCCTAACTTTCCCCAGTCGCCTTTTTCATTCTCAGTGTCCATCTTTTTGATTGGGTTATCTAGCTGTCCAGGCCCCATTGCCGCCAACTCCCTAATATACGAAGGTAATATCCTCCGATAAAACTAAAAAAAACCCTTGGATTGAATAAAAATAACACTAATATCTTTAAGCAGAACAGTTTAAATGCCCTTTTACTACAGTCGACAATACATAATGCGCCTGGCCCAATGAGTTGCGGAAATACAGCCATCGCACTGAAATAAATACAAAACGCTAAGTGCCTCAGCCCATGTTATCCAGTGGGCTTTTTACGTTTTTAAGACTTTTTGAGCTCACGTGTGTGTAGTGCGGATGGTGTTGATCTCGTTGTGGCCTAGAACTTCCTCAATAGACCTACTGACCCTACCGCTTACTAACAAATGGGCAGCA
>Ga0209591_10004481_pt1 | contig 15805 bp, 10 predicted proteins | sample MAT01_FD_187207 | JGI IMG/M metagenome (GOLD analysis project Ga0209591, IMG submission 187207) | Freshwater microbial communities from Lake Fryxell liftoff mats and glacier meltwater in Antarctica - MAT-01 (SPAdes) (version 2) | ecosystem: Environmental > Aquatic > Freshwater > Ice > Liftoff... | reverse complement strand
GCTGATCAGGATGGGCGCGGCGTTGATGCCAAAATCAGGCGATCCCAAGTATTGCGCGATGGCGTACAAATTCGACTGCCCCGTGAAGCCGTACAACAGGCTCAACCCGTACAGCAAGATCGCCGAGGCAAACGAGCCGAACAAGAAATATTTCATGCCCGCTTCGGCGCTGCGCGCATCGTCGCGGCGGAAGGCGGCGAGGATGTATAACGGGATGGTTGTGGTTTCGAGCGCCAAGAACACCATCACCAAATCCGCCGCGCCGCTCATCAAACTCGCGCCCAAGGTGGACACGATGATGATCAGGTAAAACTCCCCACGTTGGGCGATGCTTTTGGTGTCCATCGCCAGCAGACAAGTGATCGCGCCGGCGATCACGATCATGAATTTGAAGATATGCGCGAGGCTGTCGAAGCGCATGTTGCCGCCCCAATACAGCCCCTCGGTCGCGGGGGTGGGTGCCCACAAAAAGAAGGAGGCAATCGCGGTCGCGATCAAGCCTGCGGCGGCGATTAGGGGGATGCTGCGGCGTTGGCTTTCCGGCAAATACACATCTAGAAACAGCACGACCACCGCCATCACCATCAAGCCGATCTCTGGCGCAATGACAGGTAAACTTTGCAGAAAATTGAATTCCATGGCGTTACGCCCCTCCCAGCAGCGTCAACACCGGGCGCAAGCCCGCTTCGAGCATAGGTGCCATCACGAACGGCGCGACACCGATGATGATGAGCGGCGCTCCCAAGAGGATCAGCACAAACCGTTCGCGCGTGGTGATGTCATCGACATCGGGGAAACGTTCGCGGTTGAACTCGCCAAAGAACACTTGCCCCGTCACCCGCAGCACATACGCCGCCGTGATGATGATGCCAAGTGCGGCGATGATGACCATGATGCTATAATAATTGCTCAATTGAAGCCCACCAATCGTCAGCGAAACGCTTTCGCTGGCGCGCCACATGCCCACGAAAATCGGAAACTCGGCGATAAAGCCGCTTAAGCCCGGCATCCCCATGCTGGTGAAACCGCCCACGATAAAGGCGATCCCCACCCACGGCATGACTTTCATGAAGCCCCCCAACGAGGGGATATCGCGGGTGTGGGCGCGGTCATACACCATGCCGACACAGCCGAAGAACAGCGCCGTCATGGCACCGTGACTGAACATTTGCAAGCCCGCGCCCGTCATGCCCGTCAAGTTCATGGTCGCCCATCCCAAACTGACCAACCCCATATGGCTGACCGAAGAGAAGCCGATCACATACTTGAAGTCGCGCTGGCGGAAGGCGATGAACGCCCCGTACACCACATTGATCAGGGCGAGGAAGACGATCCACGGCAGATGCACCTGTGCGCCTTCGGGCAACAGCATGACACCGCAGCGGAGCGCCGCATACGCCCCCAACTTCATCAGCACGCCCGCATGGATCATCGACACGGCGGTCGGCGCGGCAACGTGCCCATCGGGACTCCAGTTATGGAAGGGAAACACCCCCGCCAACACCGCGAAGCCGATGAAGATGAAGGGGAACCACAAGGTGGCGAAGGTCAAGCCCTCAACACCCGCATAATTGAGAATATCGAACGCCCCGCCTTCAGCCGCTAAGGTTAACTGCACCATATTGAAGCTAAAGGGTTGGGCACTGCTTTCCAGCACGCCCGACGCCTTCGCCGACTCGAAGAGGGCAACGCCTGCCGCCGAGTTGGTGAAGAAATCGCTGGCGACCAACACCATCGCGATCACGCCGACGAGCGCGACCACCGAGCCGATCAAGATGTAGAGCGTTAGTTTCATCGCCGCGTATTCGCGCAGCTTCACCCAGCCCCAAGTCGCAATCAGCAGGTACATCGGGAAGATGGCAAGTTCGTAAAAGAAGAACAGCAAGAACATATCGACAGCGACGAACACGCCATACACGCCCGCCACCAGTAGCAAGAAGAAGGACATGAACTCGCGCGTGCGGTCTTCGATTTTCCACGAGACCAATACGCCCGCCACCGCCACCATGCCGGTGAGCAACACCATCGGCACGCTTAAGCCATCGACGGCGATATGATAATTGATGCCTAGCGCGGGCAGCCATTCATAGCGTTCTTCAAAAGCCAACCCGCTCTTGAACATTGCCGTGCCCACATAGCCGGTCCGTTCGCCCACGCCGTTGACCAACGTTTGGAAAGTCTCGTCAATACTGACGTTTGACAACAGGTTGAATTCTTCAATGTCATCGGTACGATTTACCGACGACAGCAGCGCCGCTTGTTCGTTGGCGATGTCGGTCACTGCCGCGTTATAGCTGAAATAGATGAAGAAACCGAGGACGCAGAGCGCCCCGGCGGCGGTGATCGCCACACCGCGGATCAAGTCCTTTTGTTCGCGCGGGAGGAAAAGGATCACTACCGCCGCGAAAATCGGGATAAAGATGAGTAAACTGAGTACCGGAAAACCAATAGAGTCCATATCGCCCCTGTCCTGTGGTTACGAGCCTGTGCCGCCGAACATCCCCGTGACCGAGGCGTTGATGACCGATAAAACCCAGTTGGGCACAATGCCGGTGATGAGGATCAGCACCAACAGCGGCGCAATCGCGATAAATTCGCGCCGGTCGATTTCCAAATTGGTATCGCGCCAGTGCAAATTAAACGGTCCATGCAGCACACCGCGAATGCCTTTCAAAATATAGCCGCCCGTGAACAGCAAGCCGAGCATGGCGAAAATCGTCAAGCCCGTAAAGACGGGCCATGCGCCGCGCACGACCAAGAATTCGCTCACGAAGCCATTCAAACCGGGCAAACCGAGGCTCGCCATACTGGTGAAAATAAAGATGCCGCCATAAATCGGCGCGCGCACCCACAGCCCCCCATATTGGGTCATGTCGCGGGTGTGCGTCTTGTGATAAATGGCACCCGCCAGCAAGAACATGCCCGCGCTGGTCAAGCCATGATTGAACATTTGCAAAACCGCGCCGTTGGTGGCGAGGATGGCATCTTGCAAGTGTTCGGTGGTGCCGTTGAAGTAATTCTGGGCATACGCCAGCGCCGTGACCGACAAGCCCAGCGCCACAAAGCCCATGTGATTGACTGAGCTGTACGCCACCAAGCGCTTGATGTCCGTTTGTCCAAAGGCGGAGAACGCCCCCAAGACGACGCCCAAAACGGCGAGGAAGGCGAACAAAGACGCCACCGTGCCCGTGACTCCCAAAATGTTGAATTCGCTGATCCACACATCGGGGAACAGAGGGATGACCAACCGCAAGAAGCCATACGCCCCCAGTTTGAGCATGACGCCCGCCAGCAGCATCGACCCAGCGGTCGGCGCTTCCGAGTGGGCATCGGGCAGCCACGTATGGAAGGGCCATACTGGTACTTTGATACAGAAGGCCACGAAGAAGCCCAAGAACGCCAGTGCCTTGACGGTCGTCACGTCGATGCCGAGGAATAACCCGCCGGGGGGGTTCAACATAATCCATGCCGCCGGATCGTGCGTCAGCGTGAGGATGTCGAAGGTGCCCGCCGCGAAGCCGATGAGTTGCGTCGCCAGCAACATGCCCAGCGTGCCGCCCATCGAGTAAATGAAGAATTTGGTGGACGCATACTTGCGATTGGGTCCGCCCCACTGGTTGATGATGAAATACATCGGCACCAGCGTTAGTTCGTAGAACAAGAAGAAGATCATCAGGTCGAGCGAGACGAATACGCCGAACAGCCCGGTCTGGAAGAACAAAATCAACGCCATGTGGGTGTTGACGCGCTCTTCGATCTCGAAGCTGATCAAGATCGCCAACGGGGTCAGTAAGCCCGTCAGCAGCAGCATGGAGGCGCTAATGCCGTCGATGCCGATGTGCCATGAAGCGCCGAGCAGTTGAAACCACTCCCGCTGCAAGACGAATTGAAAATCCGGGACGGAGGTGTTGTAGGCGAAGAAAACTGCCGCCGAGACCCCTCCGATAATCGTCGCAATCGCCAATGCCACCCAGCGCGCCAACGTCTTGTTCTGAGGTAGAAGCAAGAGCACCAACGCGCCGAAGGCGGGAGCGAACACCAAAAAGGAAAGTACATCAATGCCGATAATGCTAAAATTTTCCATCTGTCATCCGTTCCGTCACACCGTTACGGCGCAGCTTGCAAGACGCCTGTTGTTACCGCGAAAATCACGCCGATCACCAATGCAGCGATCAGAACAAAGAGCATATATTGCTGAATGCGTCCGGTCTGCGTGCCCCGGAACCACTTGCCCGACCGAGCGATCAAGGTGGGGATGCCATCGCTGACGCCATCGATCAACCACAAGTTCAAGACCTTGAGCAAATCCCCGATGAAGGTGAAGACTGCCGCCACCAAGTGCAAGAACCCGTCGATCAAGCCCTTATCCAAGAATTCATAAGAAACATTCTTGGCGAACCACTGCGACGGCTTGACGAACACCATGATGTAGAGTTCGTCGAAGTAGTATTTGTTCTTCAACGTGGTATGTACGGAGTCGCCCAAGATGGTGATCATGGGGTCTTTCTGCCCAGCGGTGAGCGGCTTGCGCCAATACATCAACCAACCTAGGAACAACCCACCGAGCGCGACCGTGAACGAGATCAAGACCGGGATGATGTTGAAGCTGAGATGCGGCACCGGATTAACCAGCGCTTTTTCGACCAACGCCCCAAACGGCGTGACCTTGCCGGGGGTGAAGATGCCCCCCAAAATCGGGAAGTCCGGCAACACACCGACAAAACCAGCGACGATGGCGAAGAACGACAAGATAATCAGCGGGAGCGTCATCGCCACGCTGACGATGCCGCGCCCCAAATTGGCGTGGGCGGCTTCTTCGGTGCGATTATCGCCCCAGAAGGTCAAGCCCAATTGCCGCATGGTGTAGAACGCCGTCATGAACGCCGCCAGCGACAAGCAGATCAACACGAGCGCGTGCGGGCCGAACCCTTTGGTCGTGCCCAACCATGCCTCCGCGATAATTTCGTCTTTTGACCAGAAACCAGCGGTGATGAGCGGCAACCCTGCCAGCGACATGCCGCCGATCAAGAAGGTGATAAAGGTGACGGGCATGGTCTTGCGCAGACCGCCCATGTTCATCATGTCTTGCGGGTCAAAGGCGTGCCCGTGATCTTCGGCGTGATCATCATGAGCGGCGTGGGTGGTGACGAGTGCGTGCCCATGCGCGTCATGTCCGCCATGATCGGCACTACCATGCCCGTGATCCATCGCCAGTTCCAGACGGGGGTCAAGCGGACCGCCGCCCGCGCCTTGCGGCAGTGCGGCTGGAGCGTGTCCATCATCATGCCCGTGACTATGCCCATGGGCGTGGACGTGATGTTCGCCATGTTCCATCCCGTGAATAACTGCGCCCGATGCCATAAACAACAGCGCCTTGAAGAAGGCGTGCGTGATCAGATGGAAGGCGGCTGCCACAAACCCGCCGATGCCGAGCGCCGCGACCATGAAGCCGAGTTGCGAGATCGTCGAGTAGGCGAGGACTTTCTTGACATCGTTTTGAGCGACGGCAATCGTGGCGGCGAACAATGCCGTCACCGAGCCAACGACCGCCATCAGCATCAGCGGCGAAGTGAACACGCCGTCATGCGGATGACCGCCCGCCTCAAATACGGGATACATGCGGAGGACCGCGTACACCCCTGCCGACACCATCGCAGCGGCATGGATCATCGCGCTGACGGGGGTCGGACCTTCCATCGCGTCGGGCAGCCACACATGGAGCGGGAACTGCGCCGATTTACCGATGGTGCCGATGATGAGGAAAATGCCGATCAAACCGGCGGCGCTGATGCCTCCAAAGAAGATCGCCGGGGTTTCGCCCAAATGCGCTGCCCAGGTGATGACATGTGCTTCACTACCATATTCGCCCTCGGCAGCAGCAGTTTCGCTATGGTCGCCTTCAGCAGCGGCGGCTTCACCCTCAACAACAACGGCTCCGCCTTCGGCAACAGCAGTTTCGGCGCTGTGATCACCTGTTTCTTCCACATGCGCTGCCATGTCTTGTCCGGGCATGGGGTTGTACATGATGTCGCGGAAGTTGAGCGTGCCCGTGCTGAAGAACAAATAGGCGATGCCGAGCAACATGATCACATCGGCGACGCGGGTGGTGGTGAAGGCTTTAATGGCAGCGTTGTAAGCACTTTTCTTCTCGAACCAGAAGCCGATCAGCAGATACGAGCAGACACCCATGACTTCCCAGCCGAAGAACAGCAGGAGCAAGTTATCCGCCACCACCAGCGTGAGCATCGCACCGGCGAACAAGCTGATCAGGGCGAAGAAGCGCGCTTGGCGCGGGTCGTTCGCCATGTAGCCAATGCTGTAAATGAAGATCATCGTGACCGCCAGGGGCACCATGATCAACATGATCACCGTCAGGGGGTCCACCAAGACGCCCATGCGAAAAGCGGTCAGCCCGGTGTCCATCCAGTCTAAACTACTGGCGAGGACATTCTTGCCAAAGTCTTGCACGGCAAGGGCTTCAAACACCACACGGAGGCTGAGGATCCATGCGGAGAGCGCGCCGCTCATGCCGACGATGATGCTGACGACGCGGCTGCGGTCGGTGACGATGGGCACGTCCATTCCGTCATAATCGGGATGGTGTCCGCCATAAGCGGCGCTGGTGGCGGGGGTCATCTTGCTGCGGCTGGTCAACAGCGAAATGATGAAGAACGCCAACAACGGACCGACTGGGATCAACCAAGGTAGGAAATTCGGGTCATTGAGCAATGCGTTTATATCCATAGGTTTTCCTATAAGTGAGGAGCGCCGCGCCCAAAAGGGTGCAAGGCAGGGAGCGCTCGGTCACTCTACCCCCTCAGTAAATTCACGTCTTCGACGATGACGGAGCGGCGGTTGCGATAGATCGAGATGATAATCGCGAGACCCACAGCGGCTTCGGCAGCGGCGATGACGAACACAAAAGCTGCAAATACTTGCCCTGCCATGTTTTCGGGCGCGGTATAGCGCCAAAACGCGATCAAGTTGATGTTGACCGAGCTGAGCATCAATTCCACACTCATCAAGATAGCGACGGCGTTACGGCGCGATAACACGCCATAGACACCGATACAAAAAACGATTGCCGCGACGATCAAGTACATCCACAAGGGAACCATAGCCGCCTCTCCTAAGATTCGGTATCGCGGGCGAGGACAATCGCGCCGATCATCACGCCGGTCAGCAGCAGGGACGCGACCTCAAACGGCAGCACATACTGATCGCCACTGACGAACGCCACCCCGAGCGCTTCGGTGGTCGCGACGATATCGCTGATCGGCATATTGGGGCGTGCCCCGCCATTGCCCCAAACGGGCAAGATGACGCCGACGACCAGCATTAACAAAAGAAGAGCGCCAGCAAGGGCGCTCAACCACCATTGGCGATTATACACTTCGGTCATGCGCGTCATGCTGCGGGTGAGCATCACCGCGAAGATGATCAAGACGGCGATGGCACCGATATAGACCAGCACCTGCACTGCCGCCATGAAGGGCGCGCTCAGCAACACGAAAAACCCCGCCCCCCCAAACAAGCTGATGATGAGATACAGCGCCCCGTGAATCAGGTTGCTGCTGGTGACGACGCCAAGCGCGCCCCCGACCAGAAAGATACTGAAGATGAAAAATGCGATTGTCGCTGCGTTCAGTTCGAGCATGTCAAAACGTTCCCTTGTATATGAAATCGTCGCGGAATTTAATCCGTGCCGCCAGCCGGTACCATCGCGCGCCCTGATGCTGCCATCCGTCGTAGTCGTTTAGCTTCTTCGGCGGCGCGTTCGCGGCGTCCGTTGTTGCGCAAAACCGTCATGATGCCGACGATGAGCGCCACGTTACCCGCCAACAGCACCAACGCTTGGGGTAAATTGGCGAGGAAATCGGTTTCGCCAAGGGCAGGGGCGATGCCCAGCGCTTTGGTCACTTGCAGCAAGAATGCCACCATCAATAAATTGAGGATCGACACGGGCACCAAGAATTTCCAGTTGAACGCCATCATCTGGTCAATGCGCACGCGCGGCACCGTAGCCCGCAAGATCAGCGACGGAATATAGAGGAAACCCGTCTTGATGAACAGATAGAAGAATCCCAAGACCGGCACTTGCTCCGCACCCGGACCCGACCACCCGCCCAAGAAGATGAGCGCGAAAAACAGATTGACGGTAAAGGCGTGCATGAATTCGTTCGCCATGAACAAGCCGAACTTCATGCCGCTGTATTCAATATTGTAACCAGCGACCAGTTCCGACTCCGCTTCGATCAAGTCGAAGGGGGCGCGACCGGTTTCCGCCAAGTTGCTGATGTAAAAAATCACCGCGCTGACGAAACACGGCACAATGAACCACATGCCGATTTGCCCACGCACGATATCTTGCATCGACAAACTACCGACGAGCAACACGGGCACGAGCAGCGCCACCACCATCGGCACTTCATAACTGACGAGTTGCGCCACCACGCGGAAGGCACCGAGGAGCGCATACTTGTTGTTGGACGCCCACCCTGCCATCATGATCGCTAAGGTGCCGATGGAACTGACCGACACGAAGTACAGCAAGCCAATGCTCAAATCCACGCCGATATGCACCGGTGTGAAGGGCACCACCGCCCAAATCAGCAGTACCGACAACATCGCGATGATCGGGGCGGCATTATAAATGAGACGATCCGCACCCGCTGGGGTAATGTCTTCCTTGATGATCAGCTTGATGGCATCCGCCACATTTTGAAGCAACCCATACGGACCGACGCGATTGGGACCGATACGGTCTTGCACGCGCGCCGCGATTTTGCGCTCCACCCAGATGAGGATGATCACCAGCACAAGCGGAAAAGCCGAGACCAGCAGCACGCCCAGCAGTGTTGAGATGAACGCTGCCAAACCCGGCGCAGCGCCCCCCGCCACGAGGCACGGTGCCAAAGTCTCAATGACGTTGATACACGTTGTTTCCATCATCAAAATTGGCGCGAGATACCCCCGCTTTCAGGCATGGGGAAGGATAGCGCCGTGTCCTTTCTTATAAGTGTAACCGTCTGATGGGTGTATCCCCGAAGGGAGACCGTTTTTTAAGTACCCTCTGGAAAACGGTCAAACCGGCCCCGCTTGCGCGGGGTAAAGTTCACATCCACAAAGTGAGCAACTGGTTTCATGTGAGCGACATTGGCTTTTCCCAATCACCTGTTTAATCACTCCCCGCAGAGTTCGGAACTTGTGAGGGATTCCGAAGTGCCTATCTATTCAGTCCTAACGTCGCCCTTGCGGGCTGAGTCTGGTAAGCACTGGGGCTAAAAGCCCCCGCCTTTAGGCGTGGGAATGCTTACCACCACTTATAATTGTTTATGGTCGAGGCATCTGGCACCACTCAGCGGCGCACACCCAAGACTCTGTTTGTTCGCCGCATTTTCGCATCAAAAACAACTGCCCGATGTCCCCGCCGTCTATGCCCATTCCAGCGCGTTTTTACGCCACGCATAGATCAGCCCATCCGCGAGGAAGAAAATAAACAACACCCCCGCGCCAAACGCGAAGAAATCAAGTTGGCGGTATGCCATCGCCCATGGGAACAAGAAGATCAGTTCGATGTCAAACACCAAAAAGATGAGACCGTAAATGTAATACTGAACTTTGAACTGTACCCACGTATCGCCGACCGTCTCGACGCCGCATTCGTAGGTCTGCATCTTAATGGCGTTGGGCTTTCGCGGCTGAAATATCCATGCAACCGCCAGCGGTGCCGTTGGCAGCAACCATGCCACCGCCATAAACAAGCCAATAAATGCCCACTCATTCACCAAACTCATGTGTCATGTCCTCGCGTATGCGCTGAGCGCCATCGGGTCGTCTAGTTGTGAAACCGTCGATTGTGATAAACGGAGCTATAATAACACCCGCTCCAAATGATTGCAAAAGAAATTGACCACTGTTGTCCCTGATTGTGGCAAACTGAACAATCGCATGGCAAGAATTAAGCATAATTAAGGAATTGCTGAAAAATTCACAAAAAGTTCACGAATCCCCAATGAAACAACTATTTTTTGCCAAAAAGTTAAGCTACAATGAGAAAAGGTTAAGTTTGAGTTGATTTATCATTTGTTTTCAATGCGTAACCCGCATATAAGGTGAGGCAACATCATGTCAAATGGAAAAACCCCCCTCATGGGACAGAGTCTTTTGGTCGTGGATGATGATCTCGCCTGCGTGCGGATGACATCGCTGATCTTGACGGCGCACGGGGCAACAGTTCACAGCGCGCACAATGGGGTGCAAGCCTTACAAGTTTTGGAAACCACCCCCGTCGATTTGATCATCTCGGATCTGTTGATGCCAGAGATGAACGGTTGGGAACTGATCAAACAGATCAAGTCCACCCCTGCGCTGCGCAGCATTCCGGTCATTGCGATGACGGCAAACTTCCTCAACAATAGCGACCATGATCGCGCTGCCAGTGACGGTTTCTTGCAAATTTTGCCCAAACCCCTCAGCGTCCAAAGTTTGATGGATGCGATTACCAGTTCCGCCACCCGCTAAAATCGGCATCTCCCCCCGTGATCACGGTCGGGGCATGAACGACGATTCTATTGCAAAAGTCGGGCAACCACATTGGGTTGCCCCTACGAAAGACGTCATTGCAGGGACGCGCAACGGCGCGTCCGGTGCACGCAGAACCCTTTTGCAACAGACTCAACGACCCTGCCCCGACCGCTTGCGAAAGGGACTCCCCCTAGCGGCTAAACCGCGTGAAATCAACATCGGGATAATCTGCCGACGCCGCCTCTAGCAGCGGCGAAGGGATGCCTTGCAAGGTAGAGTCAAAAAAGGCGGTCGTGTAGTCAGTCACAATGTCAATGGTGCGCGTGCCGTCAATCGCCCCCAAGACATCATCGGTGATCGCTTGCGGCAGCAATGTCCGCAGGATCCCTAAATCGGTCAGGTAGGAAGGATTGATCGACCCCGCCGGCACGATCTGATAAGCGCGCGGCGCGCTCGTCAACAGGGCTTGCCATTCCGCCAGCAAGGTGGCGAGCAATTCGCTCAGTTGGTCGCGCGTCAAGCCCGAAAACGCCAAATTCTCATCGCTCAACTCCGCCAACGCCCCGGTTTGCGATTGTTCCGACAAAATCAGCATCACCGGTTTAGCGATCCCCTCGGCGACGATACTGCCCTGCAATTTCCCATCCATATTGAGCGCCGACAGCACGCGATTGTTGTCATGCGCCAATTGAATGGCGACGGCACCGCCAAACGAATGCCCAAAGGCACCCAGTTTTTCCAAGTTGAGCCGACCGCCGAGCAAGGGGTCGTTGGCATTGACATCGCTTAACAGGGTCAACACCAAGTTGGCATCCGCCATCCATGACTGAAACACCAGATCCACCGTTTCGTCTGTGGGGTTATCCAAATTCGCCCGATTCGCCACCGCAAAGGTGCCATCGGGGAACACCGAGAAGGAGCTGCTGTAGACGGGATCGATCACCGCAATGATGTAGCCATGACTGGCGATTTGCTCCAAGATGGAACGATAAAGGAGAGTCGGGGAGCCTAAACCGGGCATAAACAACAACACCGGGAAAGCCCCTGCGCTGGCGGGCGCATCGACATAAAAATTGGGGCGCAATACTAGTGAGTACGTCGTCCGAATGCCATAATATTGCTGAAATAAGCTGAGTTCGCGCTCGTTGCCATAATCCCCACGTTGGGCGTCGGGCGCGGGCACAGCCGGATAAAAGAAGGTCACGGGCACCCGTCGGAAGTCCAACGGATCGGGGGAAAAGTCCTCAAACCGTACCGGGTCGGTATACGCGCGGCGCGTCATGCCGACGGCATAGGCACCCGTCAAGGCGGGGAAGCTGAGTGCGGGCACCTGTGTTGGGGGAAGCGTCGGCGCGGGGGTGTTGGTCGGCATACCGGGCGCGAACGTCGGGGATGGCGACGGGGAGACCGGCAACGGCGGCAAGGTGCGGAATCTGGGGATGACAATCGGCGGGTTGGTCGGCGTTAACGTCGCCATCATGCTGGGCACGGTAGGCAGCGGTTGCAATGTCGCGGCGCTGACGGCGGTGGTGACCGTCAAGAGCGGCACGGTGCTGGGCACGACCGGCAGCGGCGGCAAAGTGCGAAACACGGGGATGAGGATTGGGTTGGTCGGCGTCAGTGTCGCCATGCCCGCCGGCACGGTCGGCAACGGTTGCAAAGTGGCAATTTGCGCCAACACCAAAGCGGGCACACTCACCATAAAGGCGCTTAACAAGAGTATGCCCGACACAAGAAGCGCTATGATTCGCGATTGTGGGTTCATCCATTTTTGCTTTCTGAAAATGGTACTTAAGGACATCATTGTGAAAAAGCATAACCCAAAGCACACCACTGGTAAAGGTAAACGCCGACTCCTACAAATTGCTCACGCCACACCAACGTTGTTTTTACGTTGACGGATTAAAGTTTATACTTGATCTTAAGTTGATCAATAACAGGGCTTAATCCTCATGATGCGTTTTGACCGATTTACCGAGCGTGCCCAAGATGCGGCGCAGCGTGCCGCCGAAATCTTACAACGGTATGGACACAACCAAGTCGATACCGAACATATCCTGCTCGCCCTTCTCGAACAAGTGGACGGCGTGATCCCGCAAATGCTCGAACGACTGAATGTCGATGTCGATGCCATGCGCCGCCGCCTAGACGAAATCCTACGCGCCAGCCCCAAAGCCTCCATCTATGGACAGGGTGCCGGGCAAGTGTTTATCACCCCGCGTGTGAAGCGGATCATCGACCTATCCAACGAAGAAGCCAACCGCTTAAAAGACGAATATATCTCGACCGAGCATATTTTCTTGGCGATCCTCAGCGAGCGCAATACCGCCGTTGCCCGCATTATGAGCGATAGCGGCATCACCCGCGAACGTACCCAAGAAGTGATCAAAGATGTGCGCGGCGGTCAGCGGGTGACCGATCCGCAGGCGGAAAGCCGTTACCGCACGCTTGAAAAATACAGCCGTGACCTCACCCGTATGGCGGTGGAGGGCAAGCTGGACCCCGTGATCGGGCGTGATGCCGAGATCATGCGCTTGATTCAGGTGTTGTGCCGCCGCACCAAAAACAACCCCGTGCTGATCGGTGAGGCGGGCGTGGGCAAGACCGCTATCGTCGAAGGCTTGGCGCAGAAAATCGCCGACGGCGACGTGCCCGAACTGCTCAGCGGGCGCAAGGTGATCAGCCTTGACCTGAGCGCGATGCTGGCGGGCAGCCGGTTTCGTGGGGAATTTGAAGAACGCCTGAAAGCCACCATCGAAGAAGTACAGCGTTCCGAAGGCGAGATCATCCTGTTCATTGACGAATTGCACCAAGTCGTTGGGGCGGGCGCGGCACAAGGCGCGCTGGATGCGGGCAATATGATGAAACCGGCGTTGGCGCGCGGTGAACTGCAATGTATCGGGGCGACCACGCTGGACGAGTACCGCCAATATATCGAAAAAGACAGCGCGCTGGATCGCCGTTTCGCGCCCGTGCATGTCGAAGAACCGTCGGTCGAAGACACCATCGAAATGCTGTTCGGCTTGCGTGACCGCTACGAGGCGCATCACAAAGTCACGATCAGTGATGAAGCCGTCGTCGCTTCGGCACGGCTCGCCGACCGCTATCTGACCGAGCGCCGTTTGCCCGACAAAGCCATTGACCTGTTGGACGAAGCGTCTGCTAAATTGCGCGTGGCGCTGTACTCCATGCCGCCGCGCCTCAAGGAAATGCAAAGCGCCATCAATCGGTTGGCGGCGGAAGAAGAGTCGGCGGGGATTGCGCGGGAATACGAACGCGCCGCCGAATTCAAGATGCGGCGTCTGCAAATGCAAGATGAATATGACCAAGAAAAACTCGTGTGGCAGCAAGAGAACACCCTTGATGATGTGGTGGGTCCCAGCGATATCGCCGAAATCGTGGCGCAATGGACAGGCATCCCCGTCAGCCACATGATGGAGACCGAAGGCGAGAAACTGCTGCGCATGGAAGACGCGATCCACAAGCGCGTGATCGGTCAAGAAGCCGGCATCGCGGCGATCTCGAACGCCATCCGCCGCGCCCGCAGTGGCTTAAAAGACCCGCATCGTCCAATTGGCTCGTTCATCTTCTTGGGTTCCAGCGGCGTCGGCAAGACCGAACTGGCGAAGACGCTGGCGGAGTTCTTGTTTGATGACGAGGACGCCCTCGTGCGCATCGACATGAGTGAGTACCGCGAACAGCACACGGTCAGCCGTTTGTTTGGCGCGCCCCCCGGCTATGTCGGCTATGAACAAGGCGGTCAATTGACGGAAGCGGTGCGCCGTCGCCCGTATCGGGTCATCTTGTTTGATGAACTCGAAAAGGCGCACCCCGATGTCTGGAACGCTTTACTGCAAATTCTCGAAGATGGGCGCTTGACGGACGGGCAAGGGCGGGTCGTGGATTTCGCCAATACGGTGATCATCATGACCAGCAACGTCGGCACCGAGTTCGCCAAACGGGGCGGGGCGCTCGGCTTCGTGCAATCCAGCGACGCCCAAGCCATCGCGGATCACCAGAAGATCGAGAAGGCGATGCGCGATACCTTCCGCCCCGAATTCTTGAACCGCATCGACGAGATCATCATCTTTGAACCGTTGTCGCTGGCACAAGTGGAACACATCGTCGATTTGCAAATGCGTAGCATTGCCGAGCGCTTGGGCGAACGCGGTTTGTCGGTGCATTTGACCGAACCCGCCCGCTTGTGGTTGGCGCAAAAGGGCTACGATCCGCAATTTGGGGCGCGTCCCTTGCGCCGCGCCTTGCAACGCTTTGTCGAAAATGAACTGAGCGGCATGATGCTGCGTGGCGATATCCATACCGGCGATATGGTCTTGATCGATGAGGTGGGCGGCAAGCTGGTGTTTGAACGTCACGAAAACACGACCACTGATTATCTGCATGTGCCGCCGGAAAACGATTATCAGGATGCGTCGTTTCAGAACACCTACGCCGAAGACGCCGCCGACGAAACTTATGGTGACGACCGGTTCCCTAGATAGAACGCGCTTGAACTGAGCAAACGCCCCCCGTCTGATCACGTCTCAGACGGGGGGCGTTTATTTTTACCGCACGGTGATCGGCGTGACCGTCACGCCGCCATACACCGACACGCTACGGTTTCACTATTATTAGTTCTGCATACAGTTAAAAGATAGGCTTTCCGGGGGCTGCGACTACCCCCCGACCACCCGCCGCAAACGCATCTCAAATTCTCCCAACAACGCCGCCGTCGCCCCCCACACCCGATGCGCCCCGACCGTATAGTAATGAATGCGAAAGGTCGCGCCATTGCGATTGAGCATATCCGTGCCTTTAACCGAGTCGTCAAACAATACGCTCAGCGGCGTCTCCACCATCTCGGCAACTTCACCCGCATAGGGGTTCCATAGGGGCAGGTAGGGGACTGTGCCCACGACCGGATGAATCTCGAAATTGCTCGGCGGTACATACAACGAGGGCAACTCGCCTAGCACGCGCACATCGGGCGGATAAATGCCGATCTCTTCGTTTGCCTCGCGCAGTGCCGTTTCGATGAAGGTCTCGCCCGCTTCTTGCCTGCCCCCCGGCAAGCTGATCTGCCCACTATGCACGCTCGTCGATTCGGTGCGGCGCATCAGCGGGAACCACAGGCTCCCGTCCGCTGTCGTATAGAGCAACAGCAGCACGGCGGATTGGCGCGCTGTCACGCCCGGCGGCGGGGCAAGCGGGCGCGGTTCGGGAGCCATGCGCGCCTGTGCCGCCAATACATCGAAGCCATCGGCAGCGGACAACGCTA
>Ga0209591_10004479_pt1 | contig 15810 bp, 12 predicted proteins | sample MAT01_FD_187207 | JGI IMG/M metagenome (GOLD analysis project Ga0209591, IMG submission 187207) | Freshwater microbial communities from Lake Fryxell liftoff mats and glacier meltwater in Antarctica - MAT-01 (SPAdes) (version 2) | ecosystem: Environmental > Aquatic > Freshwater > Ice > Liftoff... | reverse complement strand
AGCCAGGACACTATAACGGCAAAGACTTGACCATAGTTAGTGCATTTGAAGCCGTAGGACAGTTTAGTGCGGGCAAAATTGAAGAGTCAGAATTGCTCGAAATCGAACGGCGCGCCTGTCCTGGAGCTGGTTCCTGTGGGGGAATGTTTACGGCGAATACGATGTCCTCGGCATTTGAAGCGATGGGGATGAGTTTGATGTATTCCTCGACCATGGCTGCCGAAGATGCCGAAAAAGCTGAAAGTACTGCCAAGTCAGCATCAGTATTGGTAGAGGCAATTCGCCAGCAGATCTTACCGAAGGATATCATCACGAGAAAAGCCATCGAGAATGCGATCTCGGTAATTATGGCAGTGGGTGGCTCGACTAATTCTGTGTTGCATATGTTAGCGATCGCTCATGCGATCGGCGTACCATTGTGCCTTGATGACTTCGAGACGATCCGCGCCCGAGTCCCCGTGATTTGCGACCTCAAGCCCAGTGGTCGGTACGTTGCCACCGATCTGCATAAAGCAGGTGGCATTCCACAGGTGATGAAAATTTTGCTAGCTCACGGTCTGCTGCATGGTGACGCGCTCACAATTACAGGTCAGACGATCGAAGAGCTATTAGCAGATATCCCAGCAGAGCCAAGTCCAGATCAAGACGTGATTCGGACTTGGGACAAGCCACTCTATGCTGAAGGGCATTTAGCAATTCTCAAAGGGAATCTCGCGACAGAGGGTTCTGTTGCCAAGATTTCAGGTGTGAAGAATCCTAAAATCACAGGGCCAGCACGAGTATTTGAATCGGAAGAAGACTGTCTCGCCGCAGTTCTGGCAGGGAAAATCCAAGCTGGTGATGTGCTCGTAATTCGTTATGAGGGGCCTAAAGGCGGACCTGGGATGCGCGAGATGTTAGCTCCCACCAGTGCGATTATCGGTGCTGGGTTGGGCGACTCGGTGGGATTGATTACGGATGGCAGATTCTCTGGAGGTACTTATGGCATGGTGGTTGGTCATGTTGCGCCTGAAGCCGCAGTTGGTGGGACGATCGCCTTAGTTCAAGAAGGTGACTCGATCACGATCGATGCCAAAGCTAGACAATTACAGCTCAATGTCACTGATGCCGAATTAGCTAGTCGTCGCGCTGTCTGGAAACCACCTGCTCCCCGCTATACCAGAGGGATTTTAGCAAAATTCACTAAACTGGTCTCTAGCAGCAGTGTTGGAGCTGTCACCGATCTAAACCTATTCTAACTAACCTATTTCAACCAAGAGATGGGCATCCAGAGAGGATAAACTATGACATTAGCAACGCAATTACCAACGGACACATGGGTTGTGGCAACATGGGATGAATTTATCCGAACTGTCGAACATCCTGACTATCTCAAAGCAAAAGGATATTACGATCGTGGACGGATGAGGATAGAAACTATGTCAGTTGGGCCTGACCATGCTAGAGATAATGGCATTGTTACTACGTCTGTGACCCTGTTTGCGGCACTCAAAGGCATTCCACTCAACTGTTTAGACAATTGCAGTTATCGCAAAGTCGGTGTGCGCCAATCCCAGTATCAGTGTCAGCCTGATATTTCCTGTTACATCGGGGCGAGAGCCAAACTTGCTCCGATTGGAACCGCGATCGCAAATCTCGATCTAGTCCCACCGCCCGATCTAGTAATTGAGATATCCGATAGTACAATCGCCGATGATAAAGGTGAGAAACGCTTGCTTTACGAAGATTTACATGTATCAGAATACTGGATTGTTGATGTTCAAAGAGTCGAAATCCTCGCTTTTGAGATTATTGCTAATGGAGGAAGCAGAAGGATTTCGAGATCTCAAGTATTATCTGGATTGGATTTAGCCTTGTTACTAGAAGCCTTGCAGCGCACTCGTCAGACCGATCATGCCCAAGCGATTGCCTGGCTCATCCCTCAGTTTCAAGCCCTATGAAAAAACAGATTGTCGAGTCGATCGACTGGTTGCAATATCAAGCAGCATCACTTTTGCTGTATCAAAATGTTTTACAACAGGAGCCTGGACTGGCTTATTTACAGCTAGTTCAGGCATTAAGTGAGTACGCTTATGATGATTCTTCTCTAAAATCGCTAGCTTGTCTTCAGGCATATGGCAAATGGTTTAAGAGCTTGGCACAACGCAATCAAAACTGGCAGGACTATCTGATCGGTCAAATTCTCTGGGATCACAATCCTTTCTCTCAACAAGCCCAAAAAGTAAAGCTAGAAGATTTACCGTCAGCCCTAGTAGCTGCAACGCATTTCGATCTGCAAATTCTGCATAGTTTGTATAAGATTGATAGCAAAACTCTGAGCCAGTGGGTGAAAGCTGCCACCGATCGATCTTTACCTCTGCTCGAATCTTCTAATCACATTGCTGGATCTGATTGCCCGCTCAAGCTTAAACTCAAACATTTAGAGAACTGGGCTGATTCGATCGAAGATTTAGCCATATATTATCAGCAAAATGGCACAGGGATTTTTGCTGAGTTTCGGGCTTTACGTTGGTATGGCGGGGAATTAATTGGGATTCCCACACCCGATTCGATCGATCAAACATCACTAGTCGGTTATGAATCGCAGCGAGATGTCTTATTAAAGAATACTGAGTTCTTTTTAGCAGGTTACGCTGCCCTGCATGTGCTGTTGTTTGGTAGTCGTGGGTCGGGTAAATCTTCTCTAGTTAAATCTCTAGTCACAAAATACTCAGATCGGGGATTGCGGTTAATCGAAGTCGCTAAATCTGACCTCAAAGACTTACCGAAGATCATGGAGACTCTGAGAGATGTCCCACAGAAATTTATTCTGTTTGTCGATGATCTCTCGTTTGAAGAAGATGATGATAGTTATAAAGCCCTCAAGGTTCTATTGGAAGGTAATCTTACGGCTCGACCTCCTAATTTAATTATTTACGCGACTTCAAATCGTCGCCACTTGATTCGTGAATTTTATGCCGATCGACCCCGACCCAGCGATGCCGATGAAGTCCATGCTTGGGATACGATGCAAGAGAAGCTATCTCTCAGCGATCGATTTGGTTTGACCCTAACCTTCGTTTCCGCCGATCAAGAAACATATCTCAAAATTGTCCGACACTTGGCAATGGAGGCAGGGATTAAGCTGAGCGACGAAGATTTAGAGTTTCGAGCCTTGCAATGGGCAACCCGACATAACGGTCGATCGGGACGCACGGCTCGGCAATTCATCGACTTTCTCCAAGCAGACTTATTTATCGATAAAACAAGTAATCCTTACTCTCTCTAACCCATGAAAATCTCTATTTTACTTCTCCCGATATTACTCGGTCTAAATTTTTGGATTAACGCTAACAGCAATGCTGAAGTGCCATCCATCTCAACCCCAAGCACGACATTACTAACTGCACTCAAGGATAATCAAGTAGACACCCAAGCTTACACTGCTGTGCGCGGCTCAAAAATCAGCCTGATTAAGCCCAAGGGATTTACCAATTCAGGCACTTTTTCAGGATTTCAGCAAGATGGTAGCGGTGCATCGATCGTGGTCACAGAATTACCAGGACCTTATTCTCAGGTCACAGCAGGCTTTAATGAAGCAAGTTTAAAAACTCGCGGTATTACTCTGATCGGTAAAGAGAACATCACGATCGACGGATACAAAGGATTACTGCTTCAGGCAACTCAATCTACAAATTCCATTGTTTTCATGAAATGGATTACCGTATTTGGTGATGAGAAAGAGACTATCCTAATCGCAGCCACTTTCCCCAGAGATATAGCTAAGAATTTATCCCAACCTCTTAAAACTGCGGTCACAAGCGCGAAATGGCTAAGGAATAAAGCTGTCGATCCCTTTGCCGATTTGAAGTTTGCGGTCACAGATACACCTAATTTGAAGTTTGCTAAGCGGGTTCAGAATGCACTGCTTTACACGAAAAATGGGATGATTGCCACTGGTTCTGCCAACGATCCGATTTTAGTTGTGACTGAATCGATCTCGAATATCTTAGTCGCTAACCAAAAACAATTTGCCGAAAAACGGATAACCCAAACTCAACAGGTAAAAAATCTGTCGATCGACACCAGTAAGCCAATCACGATCGATGGTTTGAGCGGCTATGAGATCATCGCTAATGCTACTGATGTCTCTAGTAATACGCCAACTACGGTATATCAAGTTATGTTATTTGAGGGGCAATCCTATTACATCATCCAAGGACTAATTGGCAATAGCTCCAAAGCCAAGTATCTCCCTGAATTTCAAAAGATCGCCACCAGCTTTCGTAAAAAGTGAGATATTCCTAGCTGCAATCCCAGTTATAGAGGATATTCGAGAAATCGAGCTTTTGCAGGGCAGATGCCTTAATAAAGAAGTTGCCTACTCCAACATCTCCCCACATAATATCAATTCCTTCTTCTTTGTAATCTGAATCGATCTGCAATAGCAAAACCCAAGCTTCTTCTTCGTTCTGGTAAAAGCGAGGATCTTCTTGAGTAAAATAAGGATATCCTCCAAGCTTGTGACCACAAGCAAATTGCTGGTAATACTCCCATAGTGAATCATCTTCATAAAACAAGCTTGTAAAATCTTCACCAAGTATGACCTCACATTCATAGTCGTTTCTAGAAATTGGAGCAGATTTAAGTTCAAACTTTAAGGCGACGCATTTACTGCTTTGAGGCGAATGATCGGGAAAGATACAAAAAGGAACACTACCAGATTCTCTATTCCACGATGAAGGGAGGAAGTCGAAGTCTGTAATCAAATCGTCAGTTTCGTTGACAGGATCGGGAAAGAATAGCACGCGAAATCCTTTTTGCTCTGTTGGTGCACCGAAATCTGCACCGTAAAGAAAATCATCTGCCGCTGAAATGTAAAATTGGAGGATACCTTTTTGGGGAAATCCTTCTAAATGTGGCACTTCGACGAAATTGATTTGGGCTAATAGATAGAGATAGTCACCTTCTGGAGTTTTGGGATAATCAAAACCTTTGGGCAGATACGGTAAGCCCGCAAATTTGCTCTGCCAGAGAGTTGCCTCTGTAGTCAGATGGGTTTGGATCTCCACATATGGCTCGATCGTTGCCTCGATCTTGGTTCTAAATGGTTCTAACTTAAGAGGAAGTTCCAGCGTCATAACTCACCTGCTTGTAATTTAGATAGGATTTAATTTAACTCAGTTTTAACTGACTGTAGATAAAGACTTGAAGCCTAAAATTGATTAAAAGGCTATGAAGTCAAGATATTGAAAATGTTATAGTTAGGCAATAGTCAACCTTCAAGCATGATTTAATATGACTAAAGTGATTATAGAAGACATAGACCCAATCGTGTTCGAGAAGCTAAAGAATCAGGCAGTCCGTCGCGGAAGATCGCTTCAGGCTGAATTAAAGTACATACTTGAACTAGCTGTTTTAAGTCCTTCTCGATTTGCTGCTAATTTACCGCTTATTCCTTTAGAAGATTTACAGCAGTCAGTTCAAAAATCTTTGAGAGATTCAGGTTATGACTCTAGAGAGAAAGTTATTCAACTAGTGCAAGAAGTTAAAAAGGAAATAGCAGATGAATATTTCTAAAGAGTTTTTTGAGCTTTAATGAAAGTTATACCTGAACGCATCTTTTTTGATACAAATATCTACATTGTCGGAGTTGCAGATTCAGCGAGTGCTGAGTGGGAGATCTTGTTGTGGGCTGGTTTTGGTCAGAAGAAGGAGGGTTCTGTAGAAGTGGTTGTCTCTGAGGAATTATTTGATCAAATTTTACGGGTGGCTAAACGACTAAAAAACAAAGATTGGGGTAGCCAAATCTTAGCTCGTATGTGGCAAAACTTTAATATCCATAATGTTTATCTTGAAACTGATGAATTGAAGACCTTAGAAGCATTGGGAGTTATTCCCCGTGAAGATGTAGGAGTTTATTTGACAGCAAGCAAAGGGAAATCTCAATGTTTTGTTTCTGCTAACCATAAATTGATTCAGAGTTTGGTTAAAGAGACTGGGGAATTTGAATGTTTAACTCCACAAGATTTTGTGAAAAAGTATTTGGATTGAAGTAGATTTTCATCACGATCGAAACTAAAAGATGAGGGTAGAACCTGGGGCGTAAATCCCAGGACTAATCGATCGATTAACTAGGCAATTCGCTCCCATGATTGTATTGGCAGGAATAATCGCCTGATTCCCAATTTGACATCGATCTCCGATATAACATGGCGACTGCAACACTGCGGCAGGATCGATCGAAGCAGTTTTAGCAATCCACACACCAGAATGAGGCGAAGTCGCAATTTCGGCAAGATCGTAAGGCATGGCTCCCAGCAAAATATCGAATTGTGCCTGACAATACTTTTCGGGCGTACCCAAATCCATCCAGTAACCATCCCAAACAAAGCCCAGCATTTTGTAGCCATCAGTCAGCAGGTTGGGAAACACCACACGTTCAAAGCTAAGCGGTTCACCTGTGGCATATTTGGCGAAAATCTTCGGTTCCAATACATAAGTGCCAGCGTTAATTGTGTCGATCCCTTGTGCCAGAAAATCTACTGCCTGAGCTGGAGTGGGCTTTTCTCGGAAAGCTAGCACTTGGCGATCTGGGTTTAACTCTACCAGCCCAAACGGCGTAATGTCTGGGACGCGAGTAAGGGTGAGGGTGGCATCAGCACCATGAGCTTTGTGAAATGCGATCACCGCCTTCAGATCTAGGTCAGTCAGAATGTCAGCATTAAAAACAATCAAAGAATCGCCTGTGAAGTAAGGCTGAGCCAGTTTGATCGCCCCTGCCGTGTCTAGAGGTGTTGACTCTTCGATATAGCGAATCTTCACGCCAAAATTTTGCCCGTCGCCAAAATAATCCATTACCTGCTGTGACTGATAATGCACGTTCAACAAAATGTCGGTAATCCCCACTGCTCGACACCGATCGATCATCCATGCCAAAAATGGTCGATCGAGTAAAGGTAACATTGGCTTAGGACAACCGTAGGTCAACGGTCTTAGCCTTGTTCCTTTCCCGCCAGCGATAATGACAGCTTGCATGATAATTGTCTGGGATATAGAGTTAGTAAGTGGTGGTCAGTATAAACACTGTCAATGAATCAAAAATCAGAAAAAAAATTCACTATTCACGTCCTGATAGCTAAAAGCTTACATCAAGGGTTGGATAGAATTGAGGAGAATATAGAGTAAGCCTGTGCAAAAACAGTCAACCGAACATTTGACCGAAGAGCTATCGCAACGACTAGAAGCAATCGATCGACAAATAGCAGAGCAAAAGTCTGGTCAAACACCCGATCGAACACTAGAGCGATCTCCAGATTTGCCACCAGAACCATCACCAGATTCACCCACCGAGGATCTGACAGAATTACCAACGACTGTAGCAGGCTCGCCCATTTTACCTAACCTTCCAGCCCAGCCCACTGTTCCACCTAACCTTCCAGCCCAGCCCACCGTCCCACCACTGCCACCAACTACCAGTCAACCTCTCGATCGACGACGATTTCCACTTGGCAATATAATCTTGACCCTGATGGTGGTGCTGGCTGCGGCTGCGGGTGTAGCATTAGCGCGAGTTGCCCCGATTACTGCCTTTGACTGGGGTGCTCTTTTTCAAGGCAAAGATTCGCGAGCGGTTTTCTTAGAGGGCTTGAGCCGTAAACTGACTAAGCCGTATCAAATCCTGATCGTTGGCGTAGACAGAGTTCCAGAGGCGACGCTTGACTCTCCTGAATCATTTAACGGACGTAGCGACACGATGTTCCTTGTTAGGTTCGATCCTGGGGCAAATCAGCCTGATAGTTCGATCGTGGATAAAAAACGTGGGATTAACCTGCTCTCAATTCCACGCGATACCCAGATTCAGCTACCACAATATGGCATGGTGAAAATTAATGCCGCGAATGTCTATGGTGGTGCGGCACTGGCAAAAGAAGCAGTGAAAGAAACTTTGGGTGGCGTGGCGATCGATCGATACGTGCGGGTAGATCCAGCAGCACTGGTGGCGCTGGTGGATGCGCTGGGCGGTGTTGAGATTGATGTCCCGAAACAGATGCGTTATGTCGATAAAACCCAAAAACTTGACATTAACCTCGAACCAGGCAAACAGATGCTTAACGGTAAACAAGCGGAGGGGTTTGCTCGTTTTCGGCACGATGAGGATGGCGACATTGGAAGAATCAAACGGCAGCAGATTTTGCTCAAAGCGATCAAAGCCAGGTTCAGCGATCCTATGCTGTTACTGCGACTACCCGATTTGATTAATCTGATCCAACAGCACATCAATACTGATTTGAGTCTCGAAGAAATGCTGTCGATCGCGGCTTTAGGAGCCACACTCAAGCCAGAACAGATCGAGACCCTGACCTTACCTGGTAGACCGAGCGAAGATTACGAGTTTGATTCCAGTTATTGGCTGGTCGATCCTGCACAGGTAGATGCCATGATTAAGGGCAAATTTACACTCGACCCGAAGTTGCCGCCACAATAGATCGATCGAGGTGAGAGATAAAATTAACGGGTTCAGCAGTGAATTTAGTGGAAGGGATATGGTCGCGATTGAGCCAGATCCCTCTTATTCCTGCATCGATCGAACCTTGATAATCCTGATCGAAACTATCGCCAATGTGATAGACCAGATCTAGGTTGAACTTAGGATGATGCCGATGTCTCTCTAGGGCGTGCAGAAAGATTGCAGCATCAGGCTTTGCGGCTCCTACTTCGGTCGAAATTGTAATTGAGCGGAAAAAACGATCTAATCCCAGTGCGCTCAATACAGGATAAATCCGAGTATCAAAATTAGAGATAATCCCTAGTTCAATTCCTATACCCTGCCAATGCTCTAGGGTGGAGATCACTTCAGGATAGATATACCAAGGTGATGCCGTCGCAAAATAATCGTAGAGCTTAGTAAAAAAGAGATCGAAATCAGAAAACCGATCGATCGACTCTAGTTGAGTGAAGGTATCAAAAGCGATCGATCGCCACCATTGTTTTTCATAATGAGGAATCTCATCTGGGGCAATGTCAGGAAAAGCCATCCGAGGTGCTGATTTAAAGCTCTGGTAAAAGGCTCGGTCTAGTCGATCGACCCTAACTGTCACGCCAAAATCAAGCGCAAGTTGGGCATAGATCGCTCCTACGCTGCCCTTTACGCCAAACAGCGTTCCCACAGCATCAAGAAAAATTAAACTTGTTTTTTGCAAGAGATTTATTTTGTGTAATTGCAAAGATTAGATCGATACGTCATCATAAAAATAGCCAAAATAATATATAATCTACCTCATAATCGGGCAAAAAATGGTATCTAGTCATAGTCTGTAACATCTGGTTCAGATTCATCTGAATAGTCATGAAGAATCTACAGAGAAAACGTAAAAAATAATCGTTCAGGAGTTTAAGTGAGATGGCTACGACTATTTTTTCTGGTTCAGGGAGATTGATTTTAGGTAATAACCTAAACGAATCAATCACTGGTACTAGTTCTAACGATACGATATATGGTTATGCGGGAAGCGACAGTATCAATGGCTCTGGTGGTAACGACTATATTGACGGAGGTCTTGGTTCTGATAATTTGGTTGGTGGTACTGGTAACAACACACTGATTGGTGGTGCTGGGAACGATTTCCTCGACGGCAGTCGTGGTACTAATGATGTAATCATCGGTGGTGCTGGATTTGATACTGCGATCTACTCCAGTCTTGCTGGCTTTAACACTGCTGCTGCCAATGGCGTTGAAAAGCCCAGCCTTGCCGTTTCTGGGACACCTAGCTCTGACAATATAATTGGGTTGAATATTGACGAATTTATCCTTGGTCTTGCGGGTGACGACTCGATCTCGGGTAACGGTGGCAATGACCTGATCTTTGGTAATGAAGATAATGACACTCTAACTGGTGGAGATGGCAATGACCAGCTCTTTGGTGGTAAGGGTAACGACTTTATCTTTGGTGAGGCTGGTAACGACTTGATCGTTAGCGGAGATAACTCTGACACTATCACTGGTGGTAGTGGCAACGACACATTTGCTTTCGGTGGAGTTAACAGTGCGGTCGATACAATTACAGACTTTAGCCCAGGTGACATAATCTCACTTTCTGCTAACCCCGATCCTAGTGGTGCACGACCAGGCCTTACTGGATTTAATCTGCTAGGGGCAACCAACCCACTCATCCCAAATGTACCACTGGTGATTAATCAAAACCTCTTCATCGGGTCTTTTCCTGCATTGGTGGCAGGGGTTACTAACTCCAGCGCTGGCGTTGCCAATGGGCCGATATTTATCTACGATACCAGTGCTAATCGCTTACTGGTTGATTCAAATGGTCAGTCAACTGGGTCTGTATTGCAGCTATTGGCAGTTTTCCTAGGTGTACCGACTTTAGGCGTTAGTGACTTTATTGTGCCAAGTGATATTCAGCTAATGACTTGATCACACCTAGATAGAAGGTCTAGATTTTAATAAAAGTGATCGTATTTTTTCGACAATACGATCACTCTTATTTTGAATCGTCAGTAGATAATCCAACCTAATTTTCACCAAACAAAAATAGCGCCTAAACAAAGAGCCGATCGAGTAAAAATGCGATGTCCTTTGACTGAGCGATGCTATCTAAGAATCTAGGGGATTTTTGCATGGCAAGAACAAGCTTGTCGCGTTGCCGATCTCGTAATTCCTTAGATCGCCCAAGACAAATCGCGGCATCAATATAAGCATTTTCTGAATCGACAATAAAATCATTGAGTTCTAAATCTCTTAGCAGAGTTGCTATAGAAACTGAAGTCTGTCGTCTCGTAACGATGGGAAGATATGCCTGTAAAGCATCAACATCTGCAACCCAGTCTGAACAAGGATAAAAGTCAAGATAGACATCAGCAATCTCAAGAAGTTTAATCATATCTCCTCGATCGATCATTTCATCTGTATTGAACAGCATGACTCGATTTTGTTCGATTTTATAAAGCCCAAAAACTTGACTAATTCGATCGTAAAAAGATTCAATCAAACTGGATTTTGTGGGACAACGAAGAAAAGGATAAACAAGAAAAATAGATTTAGGTACGGCAGCACAAATCTTTGCCCAAGTGTGACAAATCTCTGGTGTAATGTTAGAGAAATCAGCACCAGATGTAAAGACAATGGCATCTTCAGCAATGCCAAATATTTCCCTACTAAGTTGTAGTTTTGCAGGAGAATATACCAAACCAAAACTAAGGCAGGGTGGAATTTCAAGAGGACTGATGACACTATCTTGTGACATATCAGGCAAAGAGGAATAACATATCTGAAACTTGGCGAGTTGATGCGATGTGAGATAACTAGTTGGTGAACTTAATGGTTCTGCACAAATAAATAATATATCGAGATTATCTGCACGTATGGACTCGACCATGTCTTTTAAGTTGCCAGATAGAAGTTGAAAGGAACTAGAACGACTTTGACAGTATTGCTCGATCGGCTGTCCCGATCGCTTCAAAGCATAGAGGACAATCTCAAATCGATCGCGATCGAGATGTTCATACAACGGTAGCGAAACATAGGTCTCAGATGTAGAAGCAAAAACTTCAGTCATAATACCGACACGAATTTTTGCGCTAGGCGATCTCGCCACAAATTGATATTCCAGATCGCACTGATTTTTGCGGAGAACATACTTGATGATTTCAGATCGCTCTGCCAGAGTGCCTTTGAATGAGGTTTCAGTCAGTTGCAAGGGCGTAAAGTCAGCATGTTGAATAAATGAGGCGGCAATTGCTAGTAAGTCTTGATTTGAGTTAAAGATTTGCTTGTATAAGTAGTTCGTAACATTTTGGAGGTAACGGCAATAGATATCAATCTCACCCACACCTTGAAAGTATTTAGGACATTGGCATAAAATTTCCATTCCATGTCTGAGCAGCCACTGTGGAATCTGATTGAGGGAAAGCGATAGTTGGTCAAAACGCCGATATCCCAGAGCAGCTAAAAGCATTGGCACTGCTTGGGGGGAATGAGCAAGTCCTTCTTGTATCCGAGCAACAAATTGGATCTCCGAATCAGTCAGAGGGGCTAAAGTAATTTGAGTTTTTAATAAAGCTAGCTGAGTTTGCAATAAAATACTTTCAGATTGTGGCTCAGTACAGATCAGCCAATTTTCAGCACACTCTCTCCGAATTCGACGTAACTTGACTTGCTTACCCTGCTCCAGTTGAAATGAGGGATCTCGCTGTTCAGATATAGCAGTATATAGACAGAATGTCAGATTGCGAATCTTGGTTGGCAGAAATCCATAGCTAGGATCGATCGACAGTTTGCGATAGAAATCAAACATGTCAGATATGCCTGCGGTTGCATTTTTCAGTGTTTCTTGCTTGAGGTGAAGTCGAAAGTATGAGAGAACTCTATTGATAAATCCAATCTTACTATGTCCCATAATTCGCAGCCATAAGTCGAGATCGACTAGTTGGCGGAACTGAGGATCGAATAGTCCAATCTGATCGAAGATTTCTTTGCGAATCAGAACCGTGCTGGGTTCGCCAATCTTATTAAATGGTCTTTCTAATAAGTTGGGGTCGGATAAAAGCTCCTTACCATCTTGAACCGTCTGCAAATCCCCCCATAACTTGTGAGCATCTTTACAACTTTCGTAAATCACCTTTAATGTCGGATGATTAGCAATTTCCCGATCTAGAAGAAATGTTCTTGGTGAAAAAACCATACCAATTTTTCGATCCTGTTCTGCCAAACCTACCATTGCGGCAATGCAATCAGATTCTAAAATGTCATCTTGAAAGAGGAACTTAATATACTTTCCTCGTGATTGCGTAATGCAAAAATTCCAATTGCGGACGAGTCCATACTGAGTATGAGAGATGATCGAGATTCCACCAGCAAACCTCTGACGCAATCGTTTTTGAAAGGCATTGGCGATCTCAAGTGTACTGTCGGTTGAAGCATCGTCTGAAATAATGATTTCAAGGTTGGGATAAGTCTGCTTGAGGATGCTTTCCAGTGCCTCTCCGAGGAACTCCTCACCGTTGTAAGTAGGTATGCAAACGCTAACGAGTGGTAAATCATTAGACTGACTGGGTAACCAAGGTGACTGAGCAATAGCTAATTGCGATTGTAACTGAGTGCTATGTTGTTGCTCCGCAAACAGAAAGTAATCTTTCTGGATAATCACATTTTTGAATTTGGGGGTGTAGAGATTATCGTGTTTTTGACATAAATATTGAATAAGCCTTCTACGGTTAGCAGGTATCTTACAAGCACTAACCATGGAGTGAGATCGGACATAATAATCAAATAATACTTCTGCAATATGGTGAAACTGCCATCCCTGTTCAGATGCACTTAACCATAAGTCCCAATCTTCGTAACCTAGCTTGTCAGGGATATTGGCATCATAGCCACCACAAGATTCCCACACAGTTTTTCGGATCACAGCACAAGCATCAATGTAATTCTCAATCAGAAGGATATCGAGATTGAAGTCAGGAACATTACGAATGCCCGTCTGTTCGCCAAAATACTCTAAATCTCCATAAACAATGCCCACTTGAGGTGAATGTTCTAATATATCAATCGCCTTACAGAGATAGTCTGGTCGAATTCGATTATCAGCATCAAGCGGAAGGATGTATTGTCCCTTCGCGATTGAAATCCCTCGATTACGGGCATTTGCTAATCCTTGATTTTGTTGTCGGATAATTCTATAACCACTTGCTTCGAGCGAAACTAGAATCCTCTGTGTTTTAGGATCTGTAGACCCATCATCAATGATAATAATCTCATAATCTACATTTATGCTTTCTTCCGCACTTGCGATCGCACCCACAAGAAACTCACCTTGATTAAAGCAAGGAATGATCACCGAAGCTTTAACGGAGGCTTTATCCAAAGCCTTGACAATTACTTGAGACGGCGAAACGACAAGAGGTTCTAAAGAGTCTTCTCTAGGCTTACTGGAGATATCAGCTAGATGTTCTAACTCAGCAAGAAGCGTTAAACAGTCAGGATGTTGCCGTAACATTTGTGTGACATTTGTGTCATCTTCAGAGAGCTTATTGAGTAATTTTTTTTCAAATACTGTATTTAGGGCTTGACGATCTGCGTCTATAGGAATCTTTAGTTTGTTTTGGATGAGTTGAATAAGTTGCTCTGACTGATGTTCGATCGCATCCACATGAAATAGTAGGCAGCTATCACGATGATTACGATAAAAATCGAGAATGTGACGATTGTAGAAAGCCCATATTTTTAAGGAGTATTCGGGATGGAGATTAAATATGGGTTGATTAATTCGACGGATAGAGTCAACGACATCCCATGGAAAGCGATAGACAAAAATGAATTTGGCTTCAGGTAACAAATCATACCAAAAATTTAATAGCAGAGAGGTGCGCGGATCTTTCCATCCCCATATTTGATTCTTGTGTTGGTGGAGTTGAATGAGCCGACGCGCCGCTAAGGTATAACTCTTAAATCTAGAGCGATCAAGAAACTCACTTTCCGTCCAGCCCCAATCGTGCCAGCCTCCCTCTGTCAAATCACAGCAATTTTGAAGTAAGGATCGCTGAAATTCCAAGAAGTCTAAATCTTCAAAGTAACCTTTGGCGTTGGCACTATCTGCGGGCATCAGGCTTTCCCCCATATACGTGCCCAAAGCTTGAATGAAGGCAGCTGTTAATGACGTTCCAGAACGATGCATTCCTGTAATGATCATGACAGGAGATTTTGATAATTTTTTCTTTCGTCTGTTAGCCATCTGGTATATCTATGATTAGAGCATTTATTGTCTGTTAAAATTTCCAACCAAACTGCATACCCAAGTATTGCTCTAGTTCCTGATTAGGACTTTGAAAATATTCTACTAAAGAATTAATTGAATCTTGTGTTACCTCAGCTTGTCTTATACCTTCATTATGTTTCCGATATTCTTTCAGTTGATAATCAGGTAAACCGAGAAATGTCAGTACTTGGGTTAGTGTACTAGCAGGATTTGCATACAGATCTTCAGCTCGAAAAATTGCTATTTGGGCTCTTGGGAAAAATTGATACCATAGCTTTAATTGTGCCATGTATAGACCACGAGCTAAGTAGCTATAGTGCTGATGATTGAAGCTATAGTAGCTTTCTTTCAAACGGAGCTTTTCTACTTCATCCTCTAGTCTTTCTGGCTCCTTGGTAATTGCTTCATCAAAACTTAGGGTTTCCCATCCGAATCGTACCTCATGATGATAATGAGAAATCGCTCTTTCTACAGGATCTCTTAAAAGTACGATTAGCTTGGCATGGGGAATAATTTGAGCAAGACGCTCTGGAGCACGCGGATGAAAAAGATAATAAGGAGTAGCCTCGCCAATTAAATAACCTTTGCGTATTTCTGTATAAGGAAACCTCGATCGATACCAATCCAACCCATTATCAAAGTGGAGGTCGAAAAAATGTACTTCCTTTTCACTAGCCATGAGAATTTGGGGATGATTCGCTAAGTAAGCATACAGAGAAGTTGTACCAGCTTTCTGAGCGCCCAAAATTATAAAGTCAGCAATATTTTGCACTGTAGATTGATTCAATAAATTTTGCTAAAGTTCGATAAATCAATGGGAAACAGGAAATAGGACTGATGCATAGAAATTAATCTATCAGGTCAATTTCACTGCACCTAGGTCAAGCTGCCTCATGACTGTCTTCCTGTTGCCCCAAATAGACTTCAATGACGCGCCGATCGTTCTGGACTTCATCGATACTGCCCTCACATAGTACCGATCCTTCATGCAGGACTGTGACTTTACGGGCAATTTGACGCACAAATTCCATATCGTGTTCGATCACAATCACCGAGTGAG
>Ga0209591_10004473_pt1 | contig 15830 bp, 14 predicted proteins | sample MAT01_FD_187207 | JGI IMG/M metagenome (GOLD analysis project Ga0209591, IMG submission 187207) | Freshwater microbial communities from Lake Fryxell liftoff mats and glacier meltwater in Antarctica - MAT-01 (SPAdes) (version 2) | ecosystem: Environmental > Aquatic > Freshwater > Ice > Liftoff... | reverse complement strand
AAAGAGGGAAATTGATCGTGCCATTTTTGGAAATCCTGCTCTGGGTCAGCAGGTCATCTTCCTGGAAAACCGTGATGATGATGTTGTCGTTGTTTTGCAGCCGGTAACCTTCATAAACCTGAACGCCGGCAGGCAGAGGCGTCGACGTGGTGGAAGAAACGGCCGGGTTTGTGGAGCCGGGAATGGGGGCCTGCGCACAAAGAGGAAGAGCCGGGCTGAGGACAAGCAAAACTGCCACAAACCTGAATGCCTGAATCATGCTCATACCTTAGTGGGGATCGCAGAAATTGAAAAGCCGTTCCTGCAAAGGAACGGCTTTTTCCAAGGACTTCGCAAGCCTTCGATCAATCAAAGAAAGGGGGGCTGAGTCGGAGTCGGGCTCGGGGTCTGATTTGAAGGCTCAGTGGGCGAAGTGTTGCCCCTAGTCAAATTCGAAGGATTGAAGGTTCCATTGAATTTCTTATCACTACCGGGAGGAACAATGGAGACTTTAGAGCCGCCGCCATTGGGCAAAGATTCCACGGTGACATTAAAACCTGCCTCTTTGAGAGCCTGGACCATATCGTCATACTCCTGTTGGGTGATGGGTGCTGCGTTGCCAGCATCTCCATCTACAATCTCAACAAAGGTTCCCGCTTGAATGGTGATCCTTCTCCCACTGTTGAGTGTGACTTCCACCATGCTTTCATAGACGGTCACTTTGCCTGTTGAGGTCTCCCAGGTCGTGCCACGGGCAGCGGCCACACCGTAAGGGGTTTTGATCCTGAAATCGGAAGCCCCTGTTTTTTGCAGATTGCTGAGGACCGAACCTTTTTTCAGATCCAGAAGAACACTGCGTCGCACGGTATTGTCGGACTTCTTTTCGTAATCCAGCCTGTTGATGGCCAACTCCGTGGAAGGTTGCAAGATCGTCACCGCGCCGGGCATAAGCTGCAAACCGACCGATCCGGTTTCCGTGCTGACGGTGCTGCCGGGGGCGAGGGTCATACCGGGCCGAAGTTCCAACCTGGCCGTGGATCCCGGTTGCAGCACATAGGCTTTACCGGTCACCGAGGAAACCTGGGCATCAATGATGATGGCCTTGGCCGCATGGGGCAGACCCACAGCCAGGAAGGCCGCACTGAGAATAAGAGACAGTTGTTTGTTCATAGGTTTTAGCGGTCAGGATTAATAGCGGAAAGTGGTCTGCACACCGGCACGATTGTTGGTGAATTGATTGTTGAAAATAGTGGAATCATTTTCGCGGAACTCATAGAACGCCGTCAAGGTCCACCAATCGGTCACATCCCAATCAAAAGAGGGACGGATGAAGAAGTAATCATCGTCACGGTTGGAGATAACCAAATTGTTGGTCGACTCATACTCGGAATTCTCAAAACCACCGGCCAGTCCCAGGAAATACTTTTGGAATATTCTCTGCCGTGCAGTGACCGAAAAACCCGTGCTGATGTAGTTCTGCCCGGCCAATACCGAAGAAGCCTGCACCCGGCGGTAAACGTTGAGGGAAAGCTCCGTTCCATCAAAAGGATTGTACAGCGCCTGCAGCGACATGACCGGGGTCAGTGTATCATCCTCACCGTTACCAGTGTCCTGATACTGCCTGAATTCAACGCCGGCCCGCGCGGTCAGCGAAATCTTCTCAGTCACATCATAACGCAGACGTCCCGTCAACCGCTGGTAGGTCTGGTTGGGGTTGTTTTGAACATCCAACCAGCCGAACTCAGGTCCAAAGCCCAGAACAAGCTTCGGGGCAACCTGATAAAGCCAGAACAGACCGAAATGAATGTCGTTGGTATCAAACTTGGCGTTGTCGTCGTAGTCCGCCACGTCATATCCGACTTCCAGCTCAAGCTGACTTTTACCGGTGACCTGGTAATTGGCCAGAAATCCCGAGTTGTAAATATCGCGGTCGATCCGGTTTCCTGCATCGGTGGTCGAGCCACTCAGACGTTGAAAGCGCTGATCCAAAGAAAGTGTCAGTTTCTCTGAAGCGTAGCGATACATGGCATAGGCGTTATGCTCCAAGGCATCCTGGTCGCTGTTGTCTGTGAACAACACAATGGTCGGATCATAGGAGGCCGTGAAAAAATGCTCGAGATTCAGCGTGGGATCGGAAGTTTCATAGGAAACGCCGGGCGTGATATTCCAAATGTAATCGGACTGCTCGTTGGTGGGCGAAATGAAAATATTGTCGTCATAGATACCGGAAACCGCCAGCCGCGCACGGATCGGAAGGCGCCCCCCGCTCTCATCCCCACCGGAAACCGCATCCACAGCCGACGCGTCGCTGGCTTGCGCCGCTTTGACTTCCTGGGCCTGAAGCCGGGACGCACAGAAAACAGCGAGCATCACGCCCGCTGCCACACTGAGCCGCAGTACTTTTTTATCAACGTTCATACAAATTCTTCCTGAAAAAACACTTCATTTTCCCACCGGATTCTGAAGGCCTATCCAACTGTTGGGTTGAGATTCTCTTTTTCTCTGTTTAAAACAAGCCTAAAGTGTACAGAATTATGGACTTATAAACAATTCACACCAATCACCCCGTAAGGAAACCAGCTCAGGATCCGCGAATCTGGTCCAGAAGCCGGTCCAGTTCCAACTCCGTATTATAAAAATGGGGTGCCACTCTGAGCAATTTTTCTCCGGTACGATTGTGACGAACCGAAACGGAGAACCTGGCCTCCGCCAGTCTCCTCACCAATCCCTCCCCACGATCCTCCGTCCCCAGCCGGAAACTGATAATCCCGGACTTTTCCGCATCATTTTCCGATTCCGGTAAATAGGTCGAATATCCCAGAGCTTCCATTTCCGGGACAAGATAGGCCCTCAGCTTCAGTATCCGCTCCGCTATTGCAGGCACTCCCAGATCCGCAATCAATTCCATCGACGCCCTCATGGACAGGATTCCCGGAACATTCAACGATCCCGGCTCATAACGTCTCGCCCCGGGATAAAATTCAATCCGATCCTGGGCAATATAATTGGGCGAGTCCACGTTCCAAGACCCAAGTAAACTGGGCCTCAAAAGCTCAAAATTTGATTCTTTAACGTAAAAGATTCCAGCTCCTAAAGGGCCCAAGAGCCATTTATGGGAGTCCGCACTTAGAAAATCGATATGTTCTACAGACAAGGGAAAAGCTCCCAAGGTTTGGATTCCGTCCACACAAAACAGAATGTCCCGTTCATGCAGAAACCTTCCAATTCCGTCCAGATCAAGGCGGTAACCACTCAAAAAACTCGCGCTGGCCAGGGAAACCAACCTGGTTCGTGGGCCCACTACTTTTTCCAGATGTTCAATGCCAATCACTCCTGGCTCTTCTGTCTGCACAGGAACGGTTTTGACTCCTTTTTCCCGTAGCTTGATCCAAGGGTAGACATTGGCCGGGTAATCATCGGCATAATAGACCACTTCATCCCCCGTTTTCCAGGCCAGGCCGTCCGCAACCAGATTCAAACCCAGAGCCGTCGGCCCCAAAAGCGCGATCTCCTGCTCTTTGGCCCCAAGAAGTTGCGCCGCCACGGCACGCGTTCCCAGCGTCCTGGGCCAGATTTCACCCGCCTCCTGATGATCAACTTCGGAATGATCGGCAAACCAGCGTAGCGCGTCCGTGGCTACGCGAGGCAGGGTGGCCACAGCCGCATGGGCAAGAAATGTGCGCTTCGCCGTGACCGGAAACATCGCGTTCCGTAAACTTTCGTTGGAAATAATTTCTTGCAGGGAGGGCATTGAAAAAAGTTTTCGGTTTCCAGTTTTCGGTTTTCGGTTTCAAAAAAAGTCAGGTACACGGACAGGAGCGGTTTCCAACAGTAAACCGGAAACCTTAAACGGTAAACTCAACTGACCGCTTCCAGCTCTTTCTTCAATTCCTGGGCTCCCGGGCTCTCTCGCCGCAGACGCTCCACAATCCCGGGCAACAGGCCCAGAACTTCATCCACCTCGGCTTCAGTGTTGAAACGGCTGAGGGACAGTCGCAGCGAACCCAGTGTTCTTTCAACAGGCAACCCCATAGCCCTTAACACATGGGAAGGTGTGGGTGAACCCGTTGTACAGGCCGACCCCGCCGAAGCACAGACGCCATGGTGATCCAGCAGAATCAAAAGAGCTTCGGCCTCGACCCCTTCAAAGGCAATGCTGCTGGTGTTGGGTAGACGTTTTCCCCGATGCCCGTTGACCACCGTGCCGGAAATGGAATTCAAAATGCCGTTCTCCAGTTTATCCCGCAGACGGGAGACCTCGACCGCTTCAGTTTCAATATGGCCTCCCGCTTCTTCCGCAGCCTGGCCCAAGGCCACCATTGAGGCCACGTTTTCGGTGCCTCCACGGCGCTTCCTTTCCTGGGATCCGCCAATCATGAAAGGCACAAAAGGAACGCTGCGTCTGGTGTAAAGCACACCCACACCCTTTGGGGCATGGAGTTTGTGGCCGGAGACCGAGAGGAAATCAATGTTCAGCTCACTGAGATTGATCGGTATTTTTCCAACAGCCTGCACGGCGTCGGTATGAAACAAAACGCCGCGTTCACGGCACAAGGTTCCGATTGCTTCAACCGGAAAAGTAACGCCTGTTTCATTATTGGCCCACATGAGGGAAACAATGGCCGTGTCGGGACGCAGGGCTTTCTCAACATCCTGCACCGTCAAGGTCCCATCCTCCCTGACCGGAAGCCAGGTCACCGCGTAACCCTGCAGTTCCAGATCTTCGCATTGGTTTTTGACCGCCGAATGCTCCACCGAACTGACAATAACATGCCGGTGACCTGTCGTTTTCAGGGCTGAGGCAATGGCGGCATTGTCGGATTCGGTTCCGCAACTGGTGAAAACTATTTCACGGGCCTTGCAACCCAGCAAGGAGGCAATCTGTTCCCGGGCTTTCTCAACCGCGTCCGCCGTGGCCTTCCCCATGCGGTAGGCACTGGAAGGATTGCCATAATGCTCCGTCAAATAGGGAACCATCGCCTCGAACACGGAAGGGCTGACCTGCGTGGTGGCATTGTTATCCAAATAGATGATCTTACGGTTCGCGACACTCATGGTTGTAAACTTTCCAAGATAGCAAAGATCAATCCTTGATGCACCTTTTTTTCAGGAAACCATTGGACATTAAACCGCATTGCAATTCATGGCATATTGTTTTGTCCGGTGGAACTCAGTCCTGAAATAAAAGTGATTGCCTCGGGAACTCCGGAAGTCTTCGATTCGACTCCCATTTCCAAAGCTTATTTCTTTGGCTCAAAAGCACGCAACCATGGTTCCCATACAAGTGATTTTGATATTTTGTTTGAAGCACCCTCAGATTCCTTGACCCTTTTTTCTCCCGCTGAAATGGAGGGGGGCATGTGGATCTTTTGAGCCGAAACGGTCTTAACGGATCCATACGATCTCAGATCGAAAATGAAATGGTTCTCATTTACAATAAACTGATGCCCCGATATGACACCGCCCAATGATAAGGAATTGCTTGGGCCCATTCTGGAAGAATGCACCAAAATTGAAAACCCCCTCAGCAGGATCTCCCAAAGCTCCTTCCTTCATGATACCGATAAACAAGATGCCACCATGCGGCGTTTGGAAATAATTGGCGACGCATCAAAATTACTGTCCCAACAAATCAAAGATACTTTATTGGGAATTCCCTGGGAACCCGCTGCACGAATACGGGACAGGTTGATTCACGGTTATTTCAGTGTGGATTTGCTTATCGTTTGGAATACCACGCAAATAGAAGTTCCTAAAATCCAGGCAGCCATCAAAGCTTACCTGGATAGTCCAAGGCCAGTAGGCGAATAAAAAGGCAGGCTAATCGCTCAACTCAACATTCCAATACGCCACATCCAGGAAGTGCTTCCATGAATCATGCGGGACACTTGAAATCTGGATGTTCAGAAAAGTCCTCAGCTTGGGACGCTTCGGCTTGGTCAGGGGTTTCATCCCGATCTCATGCGTGAGATAATTTCCCTTCCGCGTGTTGCAGGGAATACAGGAACACACCACATTGTCCCAGGTCGTCTTCCCCCCTTTGTCGCGGGGAAGGACATGGTCGATGTTGAGATCTTTCCGGTCAAAACGGACGCCACAATACTGACAGGTGTGGCTGTCCCTTTCGAAAATATTGTTCCGGGTCAGTTTGACCTCCTTTTTTGGCAGACGGTCAAACATCAACAACACAATGATCTGGGGCACCTGAATGCGGAAATTGACCGAATGCAGGAAATCCCCCTCCTCTTGGAACTGGGAAAAATCGTGCCAGGCCCCGAAATCCAGAGTCTGGAATGTGCCGCTTGAGGCATCCACCACCTGGGCCTGCCCCATATAGAGAAGGGAAAACGCACGCCTCACCGTGCAAACGCTCACTGCTTGCCAGAGCCGATTCAAAACCAAGACAGGCCGGTTTAATAAGGCATCCATAAGGTGACCTTTCATTCAAAAGGACGAACCTAGTTAACACAGCACAGAAGCCGCGTCAAATAATCAGGGATACTTCCGTGTTACATTTCACAACACCCTATAATGGTTTTGACGCCGTGACCAGCCCTGCAAAGCTCCTAATTATCAGCATTTATTCACAAATACGAGCCCGCCATAAGGAAAGGGGTTGCGTTTTTACGGAAAAATATGTTAAATGCCGGACTATGACCCGTATCATACTGGCACTCAGTCTATTCCTTAGCACGGCCTTTGTCGCAAACGTTATGTCTGCTGTCTTACCTCAGGAACAGTTTTTGCAAATTTATCTGCTCATCCAGGAAGGGGAAAAATTGGAGTCAGCCAATCAGAAAGCCTCCGCCCGCTCTCTGTTCAAAGTCTCTGAGGAACGCCTGGAAAAGCTCAATTTAAACTATCCCGAGTGGGAACCCACCATCGTCAAATATCGGCTCCGCTACTCCAAAGACAAGCTAGAGTCCCTTAAAGATGCCGTCGACGCGGATCTAAACAAACCAGCCCCCATCATTCCTCCGGAAATTACCCAGGGCGAGGTCACGGATTCCATCACCGCCGCAGCCGCCGGAACCCGCCCCTCCTCCCCTTCCGAAATCATGGAGGCCGCCGCACCCACCGGCATGGCCCCTGTCATCGAAGTCTCCGGCGGCGACTCCAGCCCCACGACAGAGGATCCCGCTGCACTGAAACAGCGCATCCGCACCTTGGAACTCACCCTGGCCGACACGGAGGAAAAACTGACCAAAGCCAGCACGGAAGCCGCCGTTCTCCGCGCCAGAGTCGGCGAACTCGAAAAAGCCCTGACCGTGGCCCGGGAAGGCACCAGCGATGAGAAACTATCCAACCTGATGGTTGAAAACAACAGCCTGAAAGAAAAACTCAGCCAAGCCGAATCCACCATTGCCAGCGTCCAAAGCGGTCCCGGTGGCCAATCCATCGTCGCCCTCGACGAGCAGGTCAAAAAAATCCAGGATCAGCTCAACCTTTCCCGCCAGGAAAACGAGGCCCTGCGCCAGACCAGCGAAGAATTCAAAGCCAAACTCCAGGAAGCTCAAAAACAACTGGATGAAGCCAATATCAAAATTGCCGGCCTTCCCAAAGAAGACCCCATCCGCAAAGAAAACGAAATGATGCGGGATCTTATCCGCCGCGAGCAGGCCGAATTTGAACGCCGCAAAATCGCCAGCCGTATCGCCTTGGAAGAGCTGCAGGCCCTTAAGATCGACTCCGAAAAACTTAAAACCCAGATCACCCTGCTTGCCTCGCCCCTTATCATCCTGAGTGACGACGAAAAAGCCCTGCTTCGCCAGCCCAGTGCCGGCCTCCAAGTCGATTCCAGCGGCAACATTTCCGCGCCTGCCACCAGCACCGTTCCCGACGCGGCTGAAATCTCCAGCCGCCCCAAAGTTCCTGAAGAATTCAGAGACGCCGCCCGCGAAGCCAACGATCTCTTTGCGGCCCAGAAGTTTGACGAGGCCGCCGCCCGCTACCAAACCATCCTGAATGTTCACCCCGACTCGCTCTATGCCTTGTCCAACATTGCGGTCGTCCGCTTCCAACAGGGGAAATATCCTCTGGCCGAAGACTATCTCCGCAAAGCCGTCAAGCTCTCCCCCCAGGATGCTTTCTCGCACTCCATCCTCGGTATCGTCCTTTATCAACAGGGTAAAATCGATGACGCCGTCCAGATCCTGACCCGCGCCGTTGCACTCGACCCCAACGATCCCAAAACCCGCAACTACCTCGGCATAGCCGCCTCCCAAAAAGGTTGGCAGGAAGCCGCTGAGCAGGAATGCCGGAAAGCGATCGAACTGGATCCCCTGTATGGCGATGCTCACTTCAATTTATCTGTTATCTATGCCACTCAGAAACCACCCGCCCGCGAATTGGCCAGCCGCCACTACAAGCGGGCCCTGGAACTCGGCATTCCCCGCGATCCCGAGCTGGAAAAAATGCTAAAATAAGTCCAGCCCTCCTCTTTTCCTGAAAAGGCTCCCTCGATGGCAGGGAGCCTTTTTTGTGCTCATTCCAGCAACAATTCCGTGCTTTAATAGAGACCATGGCAGAGCTAGCTTTCGACGTCGTCACAGTAACCCTGAATCCGGCCATTGATCTGACCGGGGCCATCGACAACTTTACTTTAGGCCGGGTCAACCGCTTGCAAAGCACGCGGTCCTGCCCGGGCGGCAAAGGCGTCAATGTGGCGGCCGCCCTGGCCGACTTTGGACATGCCGTGGCTGCCACCGGCTTTTTGGGTGCGGGCAATTCCGCCCTCTTTGAAAAACTCTTTGCAGAGAAAAAAATCCGCGACTGTTTCGTCAGGCTGAACGGCTCCACCCGTTCAGCCCTGAAAATTACCGATGTTTTGCAGCACGAAACCACCGACATCAATTTTCCGGGATTAACCCCCGGCCATGGGGATATCCGATCCCTTCATGAGTCCATCCTGTCACTCAACGCTGCCTGCTTTGTCCTGGCTGGAAGTCTTTGCCCCGGATTGCCTGAAGATTTTTACCAAAGCCTTACTCTCGACTTAAAAGCCCGTGGGAAAAAGGTGGTGGTGGACAGCAGCGGCGAAGCTCTGCGGCATGCGGTCGAAGCCGCCCCCGATCTGATCAAACCGAATATTCATGAACTCGGCATACTCACAGGACTCTCCTTGCCTACCACCAAGGACGTGATTGAAGCTGCCCGGTCCCTGCTAAAGAAAGGAATCCGCCAGGTGGTTGTCTCCATGGGAGCGCGGGGGGCCTGCTTCGTCAGCCCTCATTCCGTCCTCATGGCAGTTCCTCCTGAAATTTCCATCACCAGCACAGTCGGAGCGGGCGACGCCATGGTCGCCGGGCTGGTTTCCGCTCAACTGGCGGGCCTTTCCCCGCAGGACAGCGCCCGCCTCGCCACCGCCTTCTCCCTGAATGCCCTCTCCCACGAAGGCCCGGGCCTGACCTCAAAGGAGGATGTCCGTGCATTTACGTCTGACATCAATATAACTTCTTTCAATAACTAACCCCATCTCTCCCATGACCACACCCAACCTGAACAGCCGGATTTTTTTAATCCGCCATGGAGCCACCATTCTTAGTGCCGAAGACCGCTTCGCCGGTGCCACCGATGCACCGCTTTCCGACGAAGGACGCGAACAGGTCAAACGCCTGTCTCTCCGCCTCAGCCGGGAAAAAATCGTCGCCGTGTATGCCTCTCCCCTCGGACGAACCATGGAAACCGCCAGTATCCTGGCTGAGCCCCACGGTCTGGAAATACAGGCCCGCGAAGGCCTTCGCGAAATTTCCCACGGTCATTGGGAACAGATGACCCGTCGTGAGGTGGACCAGCAATTTCCTGAGGAAGTTGCCGAATGGGACAGGGATCCTTTCACCTTTGCTCCCGCCGGGGGTGAAAGTGGACTCGCCGTCACCGCGCGGGCACTTCCTGTTCTTTTGGAAATTGTCCGGGCCCACCACAGCTCCGACGTCTTGATTGTTTCGCACAAAGCGACCATCCGTCTTCTGTTGAGTTCGTTGTTGGGATTCGATCCACGCCGCTACCGCGACAACCTGGATCAGAGTCCTGCGGCCCTTAATATTGTAGACTTCAGGGATCCGGCCCACGCCAGACTCACCCTCTTCAACGACACCTCCCACTATTCCGAAACCGGACTCTCCATCCCCTGCGTGCCTGGGTCGCGCCTCTCCAAGTGGTGGGAAACGCCAAGAACCTGATCTTAGACCTGTCCAGACCAGACCAGACCAGATCTGTCCAGGCCGCGACGGAGTCCTTCCCCCCCTTTTTTTCACCCGATAGTTCCTGCCTTACTTTCGTGTTTGGCCTCTGAGTTCTTCGTTGTGATCAGGATGCCAGCTGTTGAATTTGAAACCGTTTGAAACTTTCCTGCGCTTTGTGAACCATCCCTTGGGCGCGCAGGCGTTTGTCCTTGGGAGGATTTTCCAAGGGAGGTAACAACCCGAAAGCCGCCTTCATGGGCTGGAAAGTTTTGCTCTCGGCCTCGGTGATATAGCGGCAAAGGGATCCAAGCATGGTCTCAGAGGGAAGCGTCAGGGGTTCCCTGCCTTCCAAAAGCCGCGCCACATTCAACCCCGCCAACAATCCCGTGGCGGCATTGCCCATGTAACCCTCGACCCCCGTGATCTGTCCTGCAAAGAAAAGCGTGTCCCGCGTCTTCAACTGCAGGGTCGGCTTCAACAGGCGCGGTGAATTGATGAAAGTGTTGCGGTGCATCTGGCCTAACCGGACAAACTCCGCATTCTGCAAGCCCGGAATGAGCCTCAGAACCTGCTCCTGCACGCCCCACTTCATATTGGTCTGGAATCCGACGATGTTGTAGAGCGATCCGGCCGCATTGTCCTGGCGGAGCTGCACCACCGCATGGGGCCTTCTGCCCGTCCGGGGATCGGTCAATCCAATCGGCCGCATCGGGCCGAACGCCAATGCCTGACGTCCACGTGACGCCAAAACTTCCACTGGAAGACAACTTTCAAAAAAGATGTCCTTTTCAAAATCTTTCAATTCAATTTTTTCCGCCGCGAGCAGGGCATCGATAAAGGCATCATATTCCTCCCGCGTCATCGGACAGTTGAGGTAATCCCCCTCGACACCTTCCTCCCGGCGGGAAGCACGGAAGACAATGCTGTGGTCGATACTCTCAGCCTCCAGAATCGGGGCCAGGGCGTCGTAGAAATACAGGTAGGATTCGCCGGTGATATGCTTGATGGCCGAAGCCAGGGCATCACTGGTCAAAGGCCCGGACGAAACCACGGTAATACCTTTGTCGGAAATATGCATGACCTCCTGTCGGATCATTTCCACGTTGGGATGTTCTTCCAGGCGGCGGGTGACTTCACGGGCGTAAGCTTCGCGGTCCACAGCCAGGGCTCCTCCGGCGGGAACAGCATGTTGGGCGGCGACGGAAAGGATGAGGGATCCGAGTTGATCCATCTCCCATTTGAGGAGGCCGGGAGCCCGGTCAGGGAGCTGGGAACCGAAGGAATTGCTGCAAACCAGCTCGGCACAATCCCCCGTGGCATGGGCACCAGTTGAAAGCACGGGACGCATTTCGAAGAGGCGGACCTTGTGGCCCCGGCTGGCGATCTGCCAGGCCGCTTCCGAGCCGGCCAGACCGGCACCAATCACATTGACGGGAAGAGACATGAAGTGAAAAAGATAACCACGAACACCCGTGGATGGATATGAAGAAAAACATTTATCAGCGGCCGCGTATTACAACTTTGGAGGCGGGCTTTTCCGAACGTTCCCTGTTAAATGTTCGTGCAACGGACTGAACATTCGAAAGGAAAACAACCCACTCTTCCATGGAAAGTGAAGCGGGAGTTTTTTCCGAATAAGCAGCTGCCCACATCAGGCCAAAAAAGGTGATGTCTTTGGCCGGATCAGGATCGGCGTTGTTTTTCATCCAGGCCAGCACCGCCTTTTCTTTGTGGTATTTGTTCAGTACCCCGCTAAGCACTTACTGTGCCCTCCGACTCCATTCTCGATCTTTTCCAGCATCTGCCACAGCAGCGTTTCGAGACAGGCGAGTTTCTGATCAAGGAAGGTGAACACCATAACAAGCTGCTTATACTGGTTCAGGGTGGACTGGAGGTTCTTAAAGGCGATCTCCGCGTGGCCGTCAGCCGCAAGCCGGGTGCGGTGTTCGGAGAGATCTCCGTCCTCCTCAATGTGCCCCATACCGCCAGTGTCAGGGCGATGGAACCCTCGAACTGCCACGTTCTCGAAGATCCCCTCACTTTTCTGGAAGGCCATCCTCAAGCCGCGCTGCATGTTTCCAAAATTCTGGCCCGGCGCCTGGACTCGCTCACCCGCTATCTCGTAGACGTCAAAGAACAGTTCCGGGAGCAGGAGGGTCACATCAGCATGGTGGACGAAGTCCTGGAAACGTTGCTGCATTTTCAGACCCGCTGAATTTTTCAAAGTCAGGCTTTCAGATCGCAGAGCTCGGGTCCGGCACTGGAATGCCATTCGACGGTTCCTGCCTCCAGATCCACCACCAGGTGACTTGGGACGGAACCCATTTCACGGCCCGCGTTGAAGACCCAGGTCTTACCCTGTTTCATATTCCAGGACCCGCCCTGTTTGAAAGGTGCATTGTGGATATGTCCGCAGAAAACAAGGTCGGGCTGAAATTCATTGATCCATGTATTCAACATGGCCTCACCTTTGAAATCCTTACCCGTCCAGCTCAGAGGCGTGTGATCCGGGGGTGCGTGGTGAATCCATATCCAGAAATCACCGCTGCTTTTTTGATCCTGCAGAAGCTTTTCATGGATCTCCAAACGCTGGCGTTCTGATTCCCACCAGGGACAGATGGAGATCTTGATCCTGGCATCCAGACCCACACACATGCCATCCACATCCAGCCCATCGTAACGCAGATGTTGGATCCAGGGGGCCGCTGGCTCCACTCCGACCCCTGCGTCGGAACGGACCGTTTCCACATCATGATTCCCGGAGGAAACCAGAATCCTGCGGCCGGCTTTCATCTTGGAGAGATAACGCTCCACCACGATGCTTTGCACATCATGACCCAGATTGGATCCCAGATCCAAAAGGTCACCCGCCATAATAATGGCATCGTATGAGTGGGCCTGGTTCAGCACCCAATCATACTGCTTCAAATTGTAATGGAGGTCGGCGGTAACCAGCAGTTTCAAAAGCGTTTCCTTTTCCGACTCTGGAAGTAGCCGGTTTTTTCGCAAGCCCGCTTTTTTAAGGCCCACTTCCTTCTTGTACTGGCACAACGGCTGCTCTTAACTCCATATCCGCTTTGACCATGCCTCCTGTTTCCAAAACCCCCTGGTTTGTTGTCCGCTCTTCCAAAATCCATGGCGAAGGTGTTTTCGCCTCCCGTGACATCCCCCGCGGCACCCGTGTCATTGAATACGTCGGTGAAAGGATCAGCAAAGCAGAAGCCCAACGAAGAGCGGAAAAACAGATCGAAGACAGCAAATCCGGTCTTGGCGGGGCTGTCTATATTTTTGAAGCCACCAACCGTCATGACATTGACGGCAATGTGCCCTGGAATCCGGCCCGTCTTATCAACCATTCCTGCCAACCCAACTGCAAAGCCGATAACATCCGTGGTCGCATCTGGATCTCCGCCATCCGGCGGATCAAAGAAGGAGAAGAGCTTTCCTACGATTATGGGTATGACCCGGAACACTATGAAGATCATCCCTGCCTCTGTGGCAGTGGGGCCTGTTTCGGCTACATCGTCGGCCGCCAATACCGGCGTAAAATCGAAAAAACCCTCAGAAAATTCTCCCCGTCCTTATTGCCCGTGTAAGTGAACGACTGCTGTCGCGGGCCACCCGAAGTTGTCAGGGCTAACAATCGGGAATAATTAGCGGTTTTTTATTGATAGATAAGAATGAGGGCGCGCTCCTCCGGGAGCAGGGCTTGGGGATTCAAGGTTTTGACGATCTGGCGGGCCTCGGAGGTTTTGCCGCGGGCGCCAAGGATGGCGGCGTAAATGGCCTGCCAGGAAGGTTGCAGGACGCGGATATCCTTGAGCCGGGCACTGGCGTAATATGTGTAAGCTTCTTCCGCTTGATAGTCTCGCAGGGCGGCGAGGGCGGCGGTGACGCGGTAGGCCATGATGGAAGGATTGCGGGCAATGAGGTTGCGGGCCGTTTGGCGGGAGCTGGACAGATTTTCCCCCAAGAGGAGGTTGAGGTAGGCCAGATCATTCTGCACCACTTCATCGTGGGGGAAGCGTTCCCGCATTTCCTGCAGGGTGTCGCGCAGGGAGCGGGTATCGCCCTGTTTTTGTTGGAGTGTGATTAGCGAGGCGTAGGCGGGCTTTTCCGTGTCTGTATTACGGATCAATTGCCGGTAGGCGGAGATCGCCAGATCACTGGCCCGAAGCTTCTCGGCATAGGAAGCCATATACCAAAGAATTTCGGGGCGGCTGGCAGATTCAAGAACAGCGCGGTTCCAGAGCACGTTCGCGCGTTCGGTGTCACCCTGTTCCCGGACAGCGCGGGCACGGAAGATGGTGACCAGAAGTTTTTCCAAGGGGACGTTTTCCTTATCGAGGACGTTTTCCAATTCCTTCCAGCGTCGGGTCAGGGCCATGGCGTCAGCCCAGACGAGGAAGAGATCCTGGCGCTGGAGGGCCTCTTTTAAAGGAAGAAACTCCAGCACACGGGCGGACTCCCGTTGTTGATTCAGCCAGCGGGCGGCCTCAAGGCGTTCAGCAGGAGGTTTGGCGCTGTAAAAATCCTGGACTTCACGCAAAACCTCGCCACGTCGCGCGGGCTGCGCCTGCATGCGCAGGGTGTTGGCGTAAAGGCGGTCTTTTTCTGAGGCCTTGGGGTGGGCACGGAGCAGGTGTCGAATTTTTTCCAGTTCCGTTGGAACGAGGCCGGGCCAGCGGGAAAGTTGGATCAGGGCTTGCAGGGAGTAGTCGTCATCAAGATCGAGCAGACCTTCCAGAAGTTTTTTGCCGCGGGCAAGTTCGTCCGGATCTTTGCTGCTGGAGCTGAGGCCTGCAAGAATGAAGCGGGCTTTGCGCTGGTTGGGGTTGAGTTGGAGCACACGGCGGCAGAGACGTCCGGCCTCAGCGCGGTTTCCGCTGAGGGCGGCCAATTCGGCGGCCAGGAGCAGCACGGGTTCCTGGGTATCGTTGGCTTGAAGAAGGGGTGAGAGCAGTTGTTGGGCCAGATCCAGGCGACGGATGGAGAGGCAATAGCGGATGAACTCAAAGCGGGTTTCATCGCTCAGAAGATCCCCTGCCTGGAGCTGCTGCCAGAAGATGAGCGACAGGTTCGGATTAACGGGGCCATAAACACGCGCCATAAGCAGGATAACACGACTGTTCAATGGACTTAGTTGATAGGCAGAGCCGGCTTTTTGGAGGGCCTCGACCTGACGATCTTCCTTGAGGTATGTTTCCGCCTGGGTGACCAGCCAGTCGGCCCGCCAGCTTTTAAGTTGGCGATAGCCGGGGCGGGCGGCCCATCCGAGGGCCAGCAGGAGGCAGAGCAGAAGCAAAAGCTTGATTTTTTGGGATCGGCTGAGAGACCAGGTGGCGAGGAAGCTCATGATGTAGGTGTCAAGGTGTGGTGTTCCTGATTGGTTTCGTCACTGTGCCAGGGGAACGGCCGGGCTCCATGATGAAGGACGGACACAGGGCAACGCACGACTTTTTTTCAGATCTATCAGGGAGTGGATACAAACAAAATCAAGGTGAGCAATGCTTTGGGAGAGGCAATGGGACGTATTTCCGACAGGATACTTTGCCGGAAATGATGAAGAACGGCTGAATAGGATAAGCTCCACGGGGTAAGTGGCTTATTAACAAAAAAAGGTCTATGTTCTTGACACTTTTATTAGGGGGTGGAACCCGCTAAACA
>Ga0209591_10004469_pt1 | contig 15839 bp, 16 predicted proteins | sample MAT01_FD_187207 | JGI IMG/M metagenome (GOLD analysis project Ga0209591, IMG submission 187207) | Freshwater microbial communities from Lake Fryxell liftoff mats and glacier meltwater in Antarctica - MAT-01 (SPAdes) (version 2) | ecosystem: Environmental > Aquatic > Freshwater > Ice > Liftoff... | reverse complement strand
CAGCGACACCATACACACACTGACCGGACTGATACCTAATCCGCACGATCAGCGCGCCGGGCCTGCTGTCGCGCGCGCGGACACGGTGAGACCGATGACGACTCGAGCGGCCTCGACCGTGACGACGAGTCCGTCAACGGTGCACCCGGCGAGCGAAGCACCGTTCGCCTCAACGACTTGCGCTGCGCGCTCGCACGGAAACCCGGCGTGGATGCCAATGGCGGTATCGGCTGCCGCGAGCGCCCCAGCATCCGCGGCAGCGGTCACGGTGTGCCGGGCCGCGATTGCCAATGACAATGGCAACACCAGGCCGAGCAAGCTCACTACTCCGGCGACGAGCCCGATCGCAAGTACCGACCCTGCGCCAATCTCGCCCTCGCCCTCGCTCGCTCGGTCTCGTGGAGCGGCGCGCGCGCTCAGCCGCGCCCGGCGGTTCAGCGTCCACCGCCAAGCGCGCAACTGGTTGCCCGAAGTTCGAGGCCGAGGAGCGCGATCATCCCACCGGCCGCTGGCGCTGTCGCGGTGACACACTCGAGCTCGCCCTGCGCCCAGCGCGTGATCGACAGCCCTGGTACAAGCCGACCGGCGGCGAATGCCGACGACTCGTCATCGCGCGCGATCGACCGCGCGGTGAGGGCCGCGGCATCCTGCACTCGAATCTGCTGGGCGGCAAGCTGGATCGCAGCGAGGCAGAGGGCGAGTACAAGCACGACCGCTGGCAATGCGATTGCGAACTCTGCCGTAACGCTGCCCGACTGGCCGGTCGAGAAACGTTCATCGACACGGTGCAGAGGCCGTCGCATGTCAACCGATCGATAGCGCACTGCGAACCACATCGGTGAGGATGCCGCGCCCTTCCTCCGATCGCAGAATCACGACGAGCAGTCCGGCAAAGCCAACCGCCGCCATGATGGTGATCGCGTACTCCGCCGTGGCCGCGCCCCGCTCAGTGCCGACGCTCAACCTGCGACGTCCCGCCGTGATTGCCCGACGAATGATGTTGCTCCTGGGGGCAATCCCCGCTTTCGTTTCTACTTCCGCATCCATTTCCGTCACCTCTCTGGCGCGAGCGTCTTCAGTGTTGCAGCGGGCGCGGTCAGTACCGCCCAACTGTGGAGGCATTGGGGAGTCCTTCAGAATTGGCCGACTGTTGACGAGACGACGGTGATGAGCATCGGCACGACGCCAAGCAAGACGAACGCGGGCAGCACGCACAGTCCAAGCGGGAGCATGAGGCGCACCGTGAGCGCCGCTGCCCGTTCTTCAGCTAAGGAGCCGGCTGCACGCCTGACCGCTTCGGCTTCGCTCCTGAGCAGTTGACGAGCGGGAACTCCCGCGTGCTTCGACAGCCGGATCACTCGCTCGATTGTGCTGTCGATCGCCAACGCGCTCTCGTGCCTGCGGGTATCGGCACCAGTCGCTTCACCGTCATCGCCTTCTTGCCGCAGGGAGAACCGATGCAGGCTGTGCGCAAGCAGTGCCTCAGCTTGTTCGATCGAACCGCCGCCGCTCACCGCGATCGCGAGCAGTTCGCACTCGATTCCCGGGGTCATCGAGCTCGGTTGTGCCCGCGCGACCAAACGCTTGTTCCAGCGAACTGCAACGATGAGCAGTGCAGCCCCGGCGAGCAAACAGACCCATCCGACGACGCTGCCAACAAGCACGCCGAGCGTGTCGAAACCGAGTGCGAACCCTAAGAGAATACCGATCGGCGGAAGCGTGAGTACAAGTCGAGCCGTTGCGACGGGAGCAGCGAGGGCAACGTCAATGTCACGCTTCACGCTCGCTAGAGACCGCAGTGAATCGGCATACGCAGTGAGCACCGGGACCAGCGGCGCTCCTGCTGTCGTCGCGATCGACCACGCGGCCGCGAGTCCCCGCCACGCCGACCGCTCTGTTGCAGGCAGGGGTTCGACGACAGCCATGAGGGCATCGGCAAGCTCCTGCGGTTCCGGATGCTTCGCCATCAGCAAACGCGGAACCGGGTTCTCAACAAATTCCGCGACGTACTCCCATGCTCCGGTGGGGGGTATGCCAGCGCTCAACATCACGGCAAGCCGTTCCGTGACTGCCGCGACCTCGGCAAGCGGCTGCGCCGTGGGATGCCTTGACGTGGGACGCTGCGCCCTTGGACTCTTCGACGTGCGCGGCTTCGACGTGCGCAGCTTCGACGTGCGCGGCTTCGCCATGCCCGACTGCGACATGCCCGACTGTGACTCGCGCGGGTCTTTCCCGGATCTCACAGCTGCCCCGGCGATACCGCAGGCGGTTCGACCTTCGACTCGACCACCGTAAGTCGATCACGGGTATCGAGAGCGAGCGTGCCAATCGCTGCCAAGCTCCGGCGGTCGTTCCTTCGCTCGAGATGTAGCACTGCGCCAATGGCGCTCACCGCTTGGCGGGCGATCGCTTCGGGACTCAACTTGGCGAGCGCCCCGAGCGCTTCGAGCCTGGCGGGGACATCCGCTAGCGAGTTCGCATGGAGGGTGCCCGCTCCACCGTCATGGCCAGTGTTGAGGGCCCCAAGGAGCTCGCGGATCTCGGCCCCTCGACACTCGCCGAGTACGAGACGGTCCGGTCGCATCCGCAGCGCCTCGCGCACAAGGCGTTCGAGACCCAGCTCGCCAGCGCCCTCGAGATTGGCTTGTCGTGCTTCAAGGGTCACGACGTGCGGGTGGCTGATGCGAAGCTCAGCGACATCCTCAATGCACACAATGCGCTCACGATGGTCGGCCTCTGCAAGCAAGGCCGAGAGGAGTGTCGTCTTGCCGCTGCCACCAGCGCCGGTCACAAGCAGGTTCTTGCGCTCGCGCACGAGAGTGCGAACTGCCGCCACCGGTACCGTTTCAAAGAAGCCAGCCGCTTCGAGCTCGTTCATGGTGAGTGGCGCGACGCTCGGCAGCCGGATCGAGATCAGTGTTCCATGCGGCGAGATCGGAGGCAGCACCGCGTGTACCCGAACGCCGTCGCCGAGTCGCGTGTCGACGCACGGTTGCGCTTCGTCGATGTGCCGACCGCCCAAGGCAACCAATCGAACCGCAAGCTCCCGTGCATCCTGCTCGGTGAGGTCGCGGCCAGACTCCCGCACAAGCCCATCACCACGGTCAATCCAGAGCGAGCGCGAGCCGTTCACGAAGATGTCGGTCACCATTGGATCGGCCACGAGCTCCGCGAGAACACCAAACGCAGCGGTGCGCCTTCGCTGCGGAGGCAATTTCGAAGGTGACGCGGCTGTGCTGCCACCGCGTGATTGCGAGGCAACGAATCTGCTCGACTGTTCAGGTACCCACGGATGTTCTTGGCCGGCTTGCTCGGGGCGCGCGCGCTCATCCGGAATCATGATTGGAGGCTACGTCGAGCTATCGTCGCCGAGTCGCTCCGCACAGACTGCTGCTGGATCAGACCGCAATCGCGGTGCTGTGGTGGAGGAGTCGTGGCGTGACGCGCTCGCGGAGACAGTCGCCGGTTAACCAGAGGGGCGGCGCCTATTGGGGGGAACAGGCGCCGCCACAGCAGTACCCGATTGGGGGGAATCGTTGGCACTGCCTGTCGGACTCTCGTCTGACCGCTCTAGTGTACCGAAAGCTGACGAGTGCGCAACGTGCGATTGCCGAGAGGTTTATGATTGCCGCACCCACTTTGCGAGGATGATGTGCCGAAGAACTCGATCGACAGCCTGCTGCACGAAAACCGCCGCTTTCCACCACCCCCAGAGTTCGCCGCTGCGACAATCGTTTCCAGTGATGTCTATGCGGCAGCCAAAGGGGGACGGGTCGAGTTCTGGGCGGATATTGCCCGAGAGTCGCTGCACTGGCACACGCCATTCACTCGCACGCTCGACTGGGATGACGCCCCGTTCGCCAAGTGGTTCGCCGACGGCGAGCTCAACGTGGCATACAACTGTCTCGACCGGAACGTGCTCGCCGGAAACGGTGACCGCATCGCGATCCACTGGGAGGGCGAACCCGGCGACAGTCGCAGCATCACCTATGCCGAGTTGACCGCCGAGGTCAAGCGTGCCGCCAATGCCATTAGTGATCTCGGAGTCGGCCAAGGCGACCGCGTCGCGATCTACCTTCCACTCATTCCAGAGGCCATCGTGGCGATGCTTGCGGTTGCGCGACTGGGAGCGATCCACTCGGTCATCTTCGGTGGCTTCAGTGCAGAGAGCATCCGCTCGCGAGTGGCGGATGCCGACGCCAAGCTCGTCATCACCGCTGACGGTGGCTGGCGCAAGGGCAAGGTGCTCCCGCTCAAGCCCGCGGTCGACGAGGCGCTTTCCGCCGCCGATTCCAACGTCGAGCACGTGCTCGTTGTGCGCCGCGGCGGCAACGAGGTTGCGTGGGTTGAGGGTCGTGACCACTGGTGGCACGAGACCGTCGCCGGCGCGAGCTCGGACCACGAGGCGCAGGCCTTCCCCGCCGAAAACCCACTGTTCATTTTGTACACCTCCGGTACGACCGGAAAACCGAAGGGAATCCTTCACACGAGCGGCGGCTACCTGACGCAAGTGGCGTTCACCCACCGCAACGTGTTCGACCTGCATCCAGAGACGGATGTCTACTGGTGCACAGCAGACGTCGGGTGGATCACCGGGCACAGCTACGTGGTCTACGGACCGCTGGCTAACGGCGCGACGCAAGTGATCTACGAGGGAACACCAGACACCCCCCACCCCGGGCGCTGGTGGGAAATCGTACAAAAGTACGGCGTCTCGATCCTGTACACGGCACCAACGGCCATCCGTTCGTTCATGAAGATCGGACGTCAGGTGCCAGCGGAGTTCGACTTGAGCTCGCTTCGGTTGCTCGGATCGGTTGGCGAGCCAATCAACCCTGAGGCATGGATCTGGTACCGCGACATCATCGGCGGTGGCACAACCCCGGTCGTCGACACCTGGTGGCAGACCGAAACCGGCGCCATCATGATCTCTGCGCTGCCCGGCATCACGACCCTGAAGCCCGGATCAGCGCAGGTGCCGATCCCGGGCATCCTGATCGACATCCTCGGCGAGGACGGCACTCGAGTCGACCCGCCGAGCGGTGGCCTGCTCGTTGTGTCCGAGCCGTGGCCTTCGATGCTGCGCGGCATCTGGGGCGACCCTCAACGCTTCGTCGAGACCTACTGGTCACGCTTCTCGACTGACTCGAAGTTCACCTACTTCGCCGGTGACGGTGCTCACGTCGACGAGGATGGCGACATCTGGCTGCTCGGCCGCGTCGACGACGTCATGAACGTCTCCGGCCACCGACTCTCGACCGCCGAGATCGAATCGGCGCTGGTCTCGAACCCGATCGTGGCCGAGGCGGCGGTCGTCGGTGCCTCCGATGAGCTGACCGGCCAAGCTGTCGTCGCGTTCGTCATCCTCAAGCACAATCAAGAGGATGCTCAGACCGCCGAAGAAGCGAGCACCATGCTTCGCGCCCATGTTGCACGAGAGATCGGCGCGATCGCCCGACCTCGCGAGGTGTTCATCGTCGCAGAGCTGCCGAAGACACGGTCTGGAAAGATCATGCGCAGGCTGCTTCAGGATGTTGCGGAGGGGCGCGAGCTCGGCGACACGACCACGCTGACCGACAGTGCCGTGATGACCGTGATCACTGACCGGTTGCGCTAGGGCGCTGCGCTAGAGCGGTTGCGCTAGAGCGGTGCGCTAGAGCGCTGCGCTCAGCGCGAGCGCTTCGACGAGCGGCGCGCTCGCAAGCCGCGGTCTTTCGAGCTGCGCTCCCGCAACACTCGATCCGCGGTGTCAAGGTCACTGAACGGCACTCGTTCCTCGCCGATGATTTGGTATGGCTCGTGCCCTTTGCCCTGCAGGAGCACGACGTCGTTGGGCCCGGCGGCAGCGATTGCGTAGCTGATCGCCGCGGCCCGATCGCGGATCTCGATGACCAGTTCCGGGTGCTCGAAGCCGGCCCTGATGTCGGTGAGAATCTGATTTCCATCCTCACAGTGCACGTCGTCGTCTGTAACGACGACGAGGTCAGAACCGCGTTCGACTATCCGAGCCATCTCCGGTCGCTTACCGGGGTCTCGATCGCCGGTGGCACCGAACACGGTGATGATGCGCTGATGGCCCGACTCGCGCAAGGCCGTGACTGCCTGCTCGACGGCATCCGGGGTGTGCCCTGCGTCCACAACGACGAGCGGCAATGCCGGGTCCGGCTGGATTCTCGTCATGCGCCCGACCACCGGTGTCAGCGGGCTCAGTACCGCGGCGATCCGATCGACCGGATGGGTCTGGGTGTACAGCACGGTCGCGCACGCGAGCAGGTTGTCAACGTTGAACCGACCGATGAGCGAGCTTCTGACCGGATGCCGCGACTCGCCGATCACGAGTTCGAACTCGAGGCCACCGGTCGTCAACCGCACGGATTCGGCTCGAACTGTCGCCCGAGAGTCGCCGTGCGAGCTCATGCCGATAGACCGCACACCCGAGAACCGATCTTCGGAATGCAACCGCTCGAAGTGCGAGGCGGCGTGCTCGTCATCCAGATTGACGATCGCTGTTCGTACGCTTGGCAGCGTGAAGATCTTCGCCTTCTGCGCCGCGTACTCCTCCATCGTGCCGTGGTAGTCGAGGTGATCGCGTGTGAGGTTGGTGAACACAACGGTGTCAAACTCGACGCCTGCGACGCGGTTCTGTGCGAGCGCGTGGGAGCTGACCTCCATGGCGACGGTAGTAACGCCAGCAGCGACAAAGTCAGCGAGATACTGGTGCAGTGTCGTCACTTGCGGGGTCGTCATCCCCATGTTGATTCGGGGTTGTCCGGTGATGCCTGCGCCGAGGGTGCCAATTGTCGCGGACGGCACACCCAGCAGCTCCCACGCCTGGGTCAGCAGGTGCGCGGTCGATGTCTTGCCGTTTGTGCCGGTGATGCCGACGATGTCGAGCGCGCGCGAAGGATTGCCGGTGAAGTCGGCTGCAATCCGACCGAGCGATGCGGCGAGGCCGGCGACCCGGTGGACGCGAGCGGGCACGTCCTCCGCTGGCACGTCGCCCGCTGGCACAGCCGCGGCATCCACGAGCACCGCCGAGGCGCCACGCCGAAAGGCGTCATCGATATACGGCAACGCCGAAGCCCCCGGCCGACCGAGTGCAGCAAAGACGTCGCCAGCCTCCAGTTCGCGCGTGTCCTGAACGAGGCGACGACCGCGAATCACGACCCCGTCGAGCGATTGATCGTATGGCGAGAGCGAGAAGTCGTGCTCCGCGGCGGCGGCTCCTGCCTTACCGTCGGACCAGACGTCGATCACGCGAACTCGAACACGAAATCGACTTCCACCGCAGAGTCGAGCGGCAAGACGGCGACACCGACGGCACTCCGCGCGTGGGCTCCCGCTTCACCAAAAATCTCGCCGAGCAATTCTGAGGCCCCGTTGATGACTCCGGGCTGGCCGGTGAAATCGGGGGCGGATGCCACGAAGCCGACGACCTTGACGACACGGGTGATGCGGTCGAGTGAGCCGATCACGGACTGAGCGGCCGCAAGCCCGTTGAGCACACACGTTGCAGCGAGGCCTTTCGCTGTCTCCGCATCCACAGCGGCACCCACCTTGCCGGTGACAGCGAGCGCACCGCCGATGAATGGGAGCTGACCGGATGTAAAAACGAGGTTTCCCGAGATCACTGCTGGCACATAGGCGGCGACCGGTTTGGCCAGTTCTGGCAGTGCGATGCCAAGCTCAATGAGTCGCTCTTCGATGTGCGACATCAGGCGTCAGCACTCTTTTGGCGCTTAAGGTAGGCAACGAGGCCGCCCTCCGGTCCGGTTACGATCTGCACAAGTTCCCACCCCTCGGATCCCCAGTTGTTGAGGATCGCGGAGGTGTTATGAATGATCAACGGGGTTGTTAGGTATTCCCAGGTCGGCATTTCAGGCATCCGTTCAGCTTGATATACGGGTTGGTCGCGTACCCTGATTGTATGTCTGCCCAAAAAAGCCCGCGTCGTGGCGCCTTCCCAGCTGCCGTCGGCGTCATTGGATTCAGTGCCATTGCTGGCCTTCTGGTCACGGTCATGGTTGCTCCAGCACTCGCCGTTACCGGTGTGACCGCATCAAGCACGATCGGTATCTTCGACAGCCTGCCCGAGTACGTCACGATTGATCAGCAGCCGGAGCGTAACGAGATCTACGCAACGTTTGCTGGTTCGGGCAACACGGGCGGGTACTACAAGATTGCCACGATCTACGATCAGAACCGCCAGGAAGTGCCGTACGAGCAGATCTCCAAATTCGCGCTCGACGCGACCGTCAACGGTGAAGACCGGCGTTTCTTCGAGCACGGCGGTGTCGACGTCGCATCCGTTGTGCGCGCAGCGATCGGTAACGTGGCTTCCAGTGACATCGAGAGCGGTGCGTCAACGTTGTCGATGCAGCTCGTCAAGCAAATCAACGTGCAGCGGGCGCTCGAGGAGCCAACAGAGGAAGCCCGCAAGGCCGCATATGCAGAAGCGATCGCAACAAGCTTTGATCGCAAGCTTCGCGAGATGAAGCTCGCGATAGGACTTGAGAAGCGCTACACAAAGAAGGAGATCCTGACGGCGTATCTCAACATCGCCTTCTTTGGATCAAACACCTACGGTATTCAGGCTGCTTCCCAGCGCTACTACAGCGTGGACGCCAAAGATCTGACTCTCCATCAAGCGGCAAGCTTAATCGCGATCGTGCAGTACCCCGGCCAACGATCGCTCGATGATCCCGAAAACTACGCGGCAAACGAAGAGCGCAGGGACTTCATCCTCGGCCAGATGTTGGCAGAGGGCAACATCACCAAGCAAGAATACGACGAAGCGTACGACACGCCCGTTGACGACACGACACTGCTGCCGTCGAGCCCGACGAGCGGCTGCACCTTCGCCTACTCGCACGCGAAGTGGTTCTGCGACTATGTGGTCAAGAGCGTCAAGGACTTCGAGTTTCTCGGCGCAAACCCAGAGGAGCGCAAAGCGAACTGGAAGCGCGGCGGCTACAAGGTCTACACGACCCTCGACCTGGATGCCCAGATTCCCGCACAAGACGCTACGTGGACGTACGCCCCAAACACCGAAACCGCGTTCTCTCTCGGCAGTGCAACAGCCTCGGTTCAGGGCGGCACCGGTCGGGTACTCGTCATGACCGAGAACATGATCTTCAACGACACTCTCGAGGGGGGCGGGCCGACCACCTCAGCGGTCAACTACAACACGAGCTTCGATTACGGAGGTTCGACGGGCTTCCAGCCCGGCTCGACCTACAAGCTCTTTACCCTCCTCGAATGGCTCAACCAGAACAAGGGAATCAGCGAGCGGGTTCTCGGTGACGGGCGGACTATTCCGGGTGCACAGTTCACAGACTCCTGCAATGGCCCGTGGGGCGGCGACGTGAAATTCAAAAACAACGCGGGTGAGCGCGGTATTTACGATATTCGCGTTGGTACGGTCCAATCGGTCAACGGCGTGTTCTTCTCGATGGCTCTGCAACTCGATTTATGCAAAATCAAGAACGTGGCGGAGAGTCTCGGGATCGAGCGCGCTGACTACGGCCCGCTCCAAACCAACCCAGCATCCATCATCGGTACCAATGAAGTAACACCGCTGAGTATGGCCGGAGCCTACGCAGCCGTCGGTGCTGGCGGCGTGTACTGTAAGCCGATCATCGTCGACCGCGCGATTGCCCCGGATGGCACCGAACTGGCCGGTCAGGCAAAGCAGTGCCGCCAAGCGATCTCACCAGAAGTCGCGGCCACCGCTGCATTCGTCCTCGAGGGAGTCGCCGCGTCATCAGCCTCCAACCCGAACGACGGAGTTCCACTGCTCGGCAAGACGGGCACCACTGATGGAGCAACTCAGACCTGGTTCGCAGCGGCGACAACGAGTGTCGGCACGGTCGTCTGGGTCGGCAACAGCATCGGCTTCCAAGACATTCTGCGCACCTCGTACGCCGACGTAGCTGGAATCCGGTTGCGGCACTTCATCATGCGACCGACGCTTGCGGCCCTGAACGCCAAATACGGCGGCAACGCCTTCCCAGAGCCGTCGCAACAGCTGCTGACAGGGTCGGGCCTTGAGGTTCCTGATGTCCGCGGCCGTACTCTTGAGCAAGCCAAGCCACTGCTTGAGGGAATCGGCTTCGTCTTCGCAGACGGCGGTCAAGTCGACTCTGAAGCGGCTCCTGGAACAATCGTCTCGACCGATCCGTCTCCCGGAACCAGGTCGGCCAAGGGTGTAACGATCACGGTGTTCACGAGTCGCGGCAACAAGATCAAGGTGCCAGACGTTGTCGAAGACGGTGAGACGAATGATTATGCCGCCGCAAGCACAATCCTGCTGGGCGCTGGATTCACGAACATCTTGCCGGCGGCGTGCGTGGTTGTTCCAGGCGGCGATCCCAAGATTGGTAAGGTCACAGCGATGGGACCTGACGCCGGCACGTTTATTCTGAAGACCGATCCAATCACATTGACGGTTGCTCAGGACACCCCCTGCGGACCATAAAGCCAGCCTCGCATGCGGCGATTGCACTCGGTGCGGTCGCCGCAGCAGGAGCCGCGGCCCTCGCTTGGGGAACACTCGTTGAGCGCAATCGCTTCACCGTGCGCTACGAGGCCTTGCCGGTCCTCGATCCCGGCGCCAGGAACATCACGGTATTGCACCTCTCCGATCTTCACATGGCACCGTGGCAGACCCGCAAGCAGGAGTGGGTGCGATCTCTGGCGATCATCGAGCCGGACCTGATCATCAATACCGGGGACAATCTTGGGCATCCGGATGGTCTCATCGGGCTCGAGTACGCGCTTGCGCCCTTCGCGGATGTTCCGGGCGTCTACGTTAACGGTTCCAACGATTACTACGGCCCGAAACTCAAGAATCCCTTGAACTACTTCGCGGGACCGTCGGGTCGCAAAGACAGTGCTGAGCGTCTCGACACTGACAGCCTCGAACGCTATTTCGCAGACAGCCTCGGCTGGTTGTCACTGAACAACCGCGCTCGCGCGCTCGAACTTCGCGGATCTCGCCTTGAGTTCTTCGGCGTGAATGACGCGCATCGAGGCTGGGATCGACTTGACCAGTTGCCGGGGCTGATCGAGGAGATGCGAGAGAACGTTGGCTGGCAGGATGACCGCAGCGGCCCGGAAGCAGTCCCGATCGGAGTCACGCACGCGCCGTATCGCCGCGTACTCGACTCGTTTGTAACCTACGGTGCGGAAGTGATCTTCGCGGGTCATACCCACGGCGGCCAGATTCGGATTCCCGGGTTACCAGCTCTCGTGGCGAATTGCGACATCCCGCGCAATCAGGCTCAGGGGTTGAGCCTGTGGCGTCATGCACGCAAAGCCGCCTACCTCAACGTGAGCGCTGGGATTGGGACCTCAATTTACGCTCCTGTGCGTTTCGCCTGCGCGCCGGAAGCGGTCGTCGTGACGCTGACCCCCGGGGATTTCGGCTATTCTTGACGAGGCTCGTGTCTCGTGATGCGTGGCCGCGGGGTGTGGCGCAGCTTGGTAGCGCGCTTCGTTCGGGACGAAGAGGTCGTGGGTTCGAATCCCGCCACCCCGACCACTGTGGGTTTGACCGGGTCCGCTAGCTAAAGTCGGTGTCGGGCGCACTGCCATAGCTGAATTCGACTCTGGGCCGCCGACCATTCCCCAATACGCCATTGCTCTCTTTGAGGTAGCACGAACCGCACAGCGACTCGTAGGTAACGTTCTCGCCGTCGATCGCCACCTGGTCACCATCGAACACATAGCGGTCACCGACCTTGCGTGCGTTGAAGACGGCCTTGCGACCGCAGCGACAGATCGTCTTGAGTTCTTCGAGAGAATGGGCGATCTCAAGCAGTCTTCTGCTGCCGGGGAACGCGACGGTTTGGAAGTCGGTGCGGATGCCGTACGCCAGTACCGGAACGTGCTGCACGATCGCGATACGCAGCAAGTCATCGACTTGCCCTTCAGTGAAGAACTGGGCTTCATCAACGAGCAAGCAGCTCACCGGCAAGCCGGTGCGCTTCGCAACCATGCCCTGCTGGAGGGCGAAGATCGCCAGCAGATTGTCGTCGGGAAGCACCGTGAAGTCGACCAAGCGGGTCACACCAAGGCGCGAGACGATCTCGTTATCGCCCTTGGTGTCAATGGCGGGCTTCGCGAGCAACACTTGCTGGCCGCGTTCCTCGTAGTTGAATGCCGCCTGCAGTAGCGCCGTGCTTTTGCCACTGTTCATCGCACCGTATCGAAAGTAGAGCTTGCTCATTATTGAAGATACCCGTCTTCTGCTGCTCGCCTCGTGAGCTCGCCTTTCGTGCTCGCGGGGCGACCGACCTTCGCGTATTTCTCTCGCACCCGCCTGAGATAGGTCTTCACTGTCTCGTACTGCACCCCCATGTGCTCGGCGACCTCCGCAGTGCTGAGCCCACTGGCATAGAGACCGAGCGCTTCAGCTTCGTTCTCGCTGAGGCGCGCTCTCGTCACCGGGGTGGCACCGCTTGGAAGTGGCCGAGTTCGACGGGGCGGTGTCGCTCCCGGCGTGACGCCCATGACCGTTCTCGCGACGGCCATGAGAGCATCCATCGGCTCTGATTTCGTCACAAAAGCGGCTGCTCCCGCCGCAGTCGCACGCTCCTGGGCTTCGGGTAAGTCGACTCCGGAGAGCACGATCACCGTTGTGCCGGCCGCACGACACGTGCGAACACGCGCCTCGATCGACACAGTCTCCTTGAGTTGGAAGTCAAGAAACAGCAGATCGGTGGGAAACCTGTCACTGTGCACAAGGTCGAGCCACGAGCTCACAGCCAGGGAGACTTCGAAATCTGGCGCGTTCGCGCCGATCCAACTGACCAGTCCATCGAGCACGAGCTCGTGGTCGTCAAGGATCGCCAGCCGCACTTTGGTGCGGAGAGGGTGATCCAGGTCAGGCGTTGATTCCAAGAGTCTTCGCCGTTCGCGCGATCGTCTCCGCCGCGAGCTCACGGTCATCAGCGAGCGCAACACCGTAACTCGGAATCAGTTCAACGAGACCGTCGCGCCAGCCTTCTAGCCGTTCCGGAAAGCACTTCTCAATAAGGCCAACCATGATCGGCACGGCTGTAGATGCGCCGGGAGATGCCCCAAGGAGCCCAGCGATACTGCCATCATTCGCCGCGACCACCTCGGTGCCGAACTGCAGCACACCGAGCTTCTTCGCATCCTTCTTGATCACTTGAACACGTTGACCTGCCGTAATGCGATACCAGTCCTCCGGTTTAGCGTGAGGGATGAAGCTCTGCAACTCGGCGAACTTCGCCGCCGGACTAGCGGCAAGCTGCCCGATCAGATACTTGACGAGCCCGAGGTTGCCAAGCCCTGCCGCAACCATCGGAACGATGTTGTGCCAACGAATCGAGGCGAACAGGTCGAGCACAGAACCGGTCTTGAGAAACTTGGGGCTGAATCCAGCGTATGGACCGAACATCAGGCTGCCTTGACCTTCGACAATCCGCAGGTCGAGGTGCGGAATCGACATCGGTGGCGAGCCGACAGCGGCCTTGCCGTAGACCTTGGCGGCATGCTTGGCAACGAGTTCTTGGTTGTCGGTGCGCAAGAACTCACCGCTGACCGGAAACCCGCCGTAGCCGCGAATCTCCTTGATTCCCGATTTCTGCAGGAGTCCGAGCGCGTAGCCACCGGCCCCGACGAACACAAACCTCGCCGTTACAGGGGTGACCGGTGTTCCACCAATCGAGCGCCGAAGCGACAACTCCCACAGACCGTTGCGCGTGCGCTTCAGGTGCTTGACCTGCACGCCGGCGTTGAGTCGAGCGCCGTTGGCAACCAGATTCTTCGTCAATAATCGCGAGAGCGCGCCGAAATCGACATCAGTGCCAGCGTCAATGTGGGTCGCAGCGATCGGCTGTGATTTGCGGCGGCCTGGGATCATGAGCGGTGCCCATTGCCTGATGACCGTGGCATCCTCGCTGTATTCAAGACCGGCAAACAATGGATGATCTTTGAGCGCCTCGTAGCGCTTGCGCAGGTATTCGACATTGGCTTCGCCCCAGACGAAGCTCATGTGCGGGGTCGCGTTGATGAAGGCCTTCGGCTGCGGGAGTGCGCCCTCCGTCACGAGCTTCGCCCAGAACTGACGCGATACCTGAAACTGCTCGTTCACGTGCACCGCGCTCGAAATCGAGATGGTGCCGTCCGCGAGCTGCGGTGTGTAGTTCAACTCGCACAGCGCCGCGTGCCCGGTGCCCGCGTTGTTCCACGGATTCGAACTCTCCTCGGCAATAGCGTCTAACCGCTCGAAGATCTGGATGTTCCAGCTCGGTTCGAGTCGCTGCAGAATCACCCCGAGAGTTGCACTCATGATCCCGCCGCCGACCAGAGCGACGTCGAGAACCCCGGTATCTGCGGCTGAACTCACGTCGTCAGTTTAGTGCAGCGCGAGAGGCCAAGCCGCTGGATCTCGTTGTCCATCAGCGCCGCAAATTGCGCGTCGCCATCCTCGTTTGGATGGAGTCCACCAGAGGCGAACCACTCCGGGTGCCCGTCGCGCCAGTACGAAGCACCGGCAGCGTAGTCGGCGTCGGGGCGGCCGCGGCATCCCGTACCCAGCCGATGATGATTTCGACAGAACGCGGGCGGCCCCCGTGTACGAGAACGAGTCAGCGGGCGGCGACAGCGAGATTGGCGGCGACCAGTTCGGCAATCTGCACGGCGTTGAGGGCTGCCCCCTTGCGGAGATTGTCGTTGCTAATGAACAGCGCGAGTCCCCGGCCGTCCGGCACTCCCTCATCGGCACGGATGCGGCCGACAAGGCTCTCATCGCGGCCAGCGGCGTCGAGCGGAGTCGGGATGTCGCTGAGAACGACACCCGGAGCATCCCGCAACAACTCGGTCGCGCGGGCGACGCTGAGCGGCCTCGCGAACTCGGCATTGATTGACAGCGAGTGGCCGGTGAAGACTGGAACCCGCACGCAGGTTCCACTCACGAGCAGCTCCGGCAGTTCGAGAATCTTGCGGCTCTCGTCGCGGAGCTTCTTCTCCTCATCGGTCTCGAAGAATCCATCCTCAACAATGCTTCCGGCGAGCGGTACGACGTTGAAGGCGATGTTCTTCGGGAACTTCTTCGCCGCGGGCAGTTCGACGGCACGGCCATCATGAACGAGAGCGATCGCATCTTGCTCAAGTGCAGCGGTGGCCTGCTCGAGCAACTCCTCGCCGCCGGCAAGCCCAGCGCCGGAGACTGCTTGGTATGTACTCACGATCAGCCGCCGGAGTCCGGCCTCGGCGTCGAGCACTTTGAGCACTGGCATTGCAGCCATCGTCGTGCAGTTCGGGTTCGCGATGATGCCCTTGACTGCGTCTTTGATCGCGTGTGCGTTGACTTCGCTCACAACCAGCGGCACATCAGGGTCCATCCGCCAACCGGAGGAATTGTCGATCACGGTCACTCCAGCAGCAGCGAACCGTGGTGCCTGAGCTTTGGACGTTGTGGCACCCGCGGAAAAGATCGCGATGTCGAGTCCACTCGGGTCGGCGGTCTCCGCGTTCTCGACAGTGACCGGCTCGCCCTTGAAGTCCAGCGCGGTGCCTGCGCTACGGGCGCTGGCGAAGAACCGGATCTCGGCAATTGGGAAGTTACGCTCCTCGAGCAATCGGCGCACAACGGCGCCAACTTGACCGGTGGCGCCGACAACGCCGATTCTCACTGGGGGGTTTGCCATGGTTCGCTCACTTGGTAAAGGGTCAGGCTCAGATTCTAGTTTGCTGGTTGGCATGGCCCTCGGCTAGCGCCCGCTCCCTGCATGCACGACGGCCACGGAATCTCCGTCGAGGCCGAAGGCCGTGTGAACTGCGCGCACCGCCTCGTCGAGAATGTCAGC
>Ga0209591_10004459_pt1 | contig 15863 bp, 8 predicted proteins | sample MAT01_FD_187207 | JGI IMG/M metagenome (GOLD analysis project Ga0209591, IMG submission 187207) | Freshwater microbial communities from Lake Fryxell liftoff mats and glacier meltwater in Antarctica - MAT-01 (SPAdes) (version 2) | ecosystem: Environmental > Aquatic > Freshwater > Ice > Liftoff... | reverse complement strand
CGCCACGCATCGAGTTGCTCCTCCAGTTGTCCAAGGTCCGTCCCAGAAAATATAAGCGCTTTCATCGTCGCCGCTCATCCTGCCCAACCTCTCCACCTCCAGTCCCGCACCCTTGCCGAAGGGACACGTTGGAACGTCCACATGCCGTGCTCCGCGCCAATCTCCAGCGCCGAGGGGATTTTATAGAACTCACGTGAGCGGATGAAATTCCTCACCGCGTGGGTAGCCATCAGGATCTCGCATTCGGGAATCCGGAGGTTCAGTTCCGGTCGAAAGTGGAGTCGCTGCAAAATGACGCCTACCGGACAGTCGGACAGTCGGCCAGTTGGGCGGCGGCGCTTCTGTTTCACCCTAGAGCGAGCGCCTTGGTTAAAGGGCATGACCGTAATCGACGCACGACTGCTCCTCCAAGGTAGCGTTCCTGTCTGGTAGGAGTGAAACTTCAGCAACCATGACGCGCAATAGCTGTTACTGATAGCAGGAATTTGGTTCCTAGGCTTCGCGGAAGAGGGAGAATTACTGAGGTCTTTCGGGAGCGATCAGACCGTGACGCGTTTGCAGAGAGTTTCACCGTGCGTTGGAGGATGGGTGCAGGGTTCGGTGAGTGTTTTTGAGCCATTTTCGGGCAGGCGCGGGAGTCGGTCGGGGTTTCGGCCCATTCTTTGGTTGTGCGGGGCCTACGCCCGTCCGAACCTCTTCCCCAATGCCTCCGCGAACCGCCACCGATCCTGAGCGCCACGAAAGATCACGCTCCATTCATTCCCACGCGCCACAAAGTGATGTATCGCCCCGCGAGCTCGACCCGAATCGGTCCCGCCATACTGCGAGTTGTCGCTCACGGGCAACGAAACGACAGGCAGATTTCAAGTTTCAATAGTCGACGCCGTCGACCATTGCATCAGGAAAGTGCTGCGCCACCTAAGCGTCCGAGAGTCGGCTCGGCTTGTTCAGGCAGCAGTGCTTGTATTTGCGTCCGCTGCCGCAGGGGCACGGGTCGTTGCGTCCAATCTTCGGACGAGGGGTGGCTGCGAGGGAACCGAACAGGGACTTGGTCTGCTCCATCTCCATCCGGATGTACAGGGTCTGCAAAATCAACTGACGAAACCGAAGGTGCTCATCAAGTTTCGGATTCGCCGCCTTGAGAGCACCGAACAGGTCGGTTTGAGACGGGCCCGTGGCGGGCCATTCCGAAAGCGAATCCGTCTTGCGGGTGAGGTGGTTGTAACGATGGGAAGGGACATCGCGGATTTTTCTGGCCGTGACCCCAGCACGGTCGACGAGCTTGAGATACGACAGGATCGTTTCCGAGCAGGAGCACTTCGGTTGGACGCAAAACTGGTCATCTACGGCCCACATCTCATCCTCGAAGGTGAAGTTGAACGCCAAGCCGCAAGGAAAGACGTCGATGAATCCGATCATCAAACCCGAGCGAGCGTCGGGCAGGTCTTTGATGTTGATCTCCTCGGTCGGCGTGGTGTGGATCAGTTCGAGCTTCTCGGCAAAGAACTACTCGCGCAGATCCTGACGGTCGGCATCGGTGAACTGCGTGCGGATAATCCCGTCAAGCCGTTCGAAGGCCGGATCGGCCTCCGAATCGGATCCCCGGACCAAGGACTTGGTTTCAAGATCGAGCCAAACGGTGGACGGAAAAGCTCGCGACTGTGGCTCGACACCTTCCGCCGCCGGGAGCATGAGCTGAATGCTGACAGAGCCACAACGCGGACGGCCGCAGACCGACAGGACGAATTCGACCGGAGCGTCTTCCACCTGCGGCGTGGCGAGGGGATCGGGTGGCTGGACTCGCAGGCGTGGTTCCGCCCGGGCCGGCGTGCTTCGCGGTGGCCAGATCAATTCGAGACTCGCTAGCGTGGACATCGTACGTTCCAAAATTTACCCCTTTCACCCCTCGCGGAGAAGCCTAAAATGAGCCCCGGGCAATAGGGTCATGGGGAGCAATGGGGGCAAACGTGTATTATTGACATTCTTTCCGCAGGCGGCGGACGAAGGCGGCGCACTCCGGACGCCTCTCGGCCTGCCTCCAGAACCGCCGGAACAGCGCAACCGCCTCCGCGGCGTCGCCCAGAATTGCTCCGCCCACCGCGCCTTCCCAAGGGTCGTCCAGCCGCCCCTGTCGGATCGGTTCTTCGGTGCATTGCACCAAGGCCGTGCGCTGCGCCTTCAAGGGTCGCTCGCCGTAGCCGCCTTGGATTCGATCCGTACTCAGCCAGCCGGGGGGTCGCCTCGGAGCCCGCGTACGCCGGTCACGAACTCCACCGATGCTCCCGCAGCACCGCCACCCGCCGCTCGACCAACGCTGCCCCCGGATCCGCGCAGCCCACGACTTCTGCCCGCCGTTGATCTTGCTGAGAGAGCCCCAGCCCGCCAAGGCGCACCGGATTTAGATGGAGGTAGCGCGCCACCGCGCCGTCTCGTCCCGGATCCGGACCGACTTGAAACGCGCCTGGAAAACGTGCCCCCGCCGGCGATGCGCCCAGTTGAACCGCACCGAGTACGCGGTCTGGAGCCAGCGAAGGGTCTCGCTCAGGCCGGCTCGCCGACACCGGACCAGCAGGTGGTAGTGGTTCTCCATCAGCACGAAGGCGTGAATCTCCGACCCAAAACGCCCGGGCAGTTCGGACACCACGCCCAGAAATCGCCGGCGGTCGTCGTCGGTGCGGTAAAGGGCCTCCCCGCCATTTCTCCGGCCGATGACGTGGTACCAGCCGTCCGGAACGTGGATCCTTAAACGCCGCCCCATCACTCAATTTTTAGCGGCCCGCGACAATTATCAACTGTTTATGTTTGACCCTATTGCCTTTTCGAAAAATGCGGAAAGCCGTCGGTACATCCAGGCCGATCTGTTCCAGAGCGGCATTCGACTCCTGATACAACTCGTCGGTGATGCGGAGCGTCAGCGTTTTCAAACGGGCAGGCTAAACCGCATCGCGACTTGTCCGCAAGCTGCCGGGCATGGTGAAGGCCGGCTAGTTTTGGGTGTGCCAGCCCTCTGGCGCTTTGAAACGTCACGACGGGTGGCGCGGGGCTGGTGGAGGGCACGTCGGCGCGAGTCCAACCCAACGACCTCCGGCACATTCCGCGGAAAAAGGGGGGGTGAGGGCAACTGCCGTCCAAGACGCTAGGCGTTCGCCGGACGGCGGGGACGACTCTCGGTTCCTTCGGCCCTGATGGCGGGGTGCCTCACTCCACATCCCGACAGCCGGGTGAATAAAAATCGGCCCTGGCACCGAATTTTGCCGGCTCAGGACGGCGCGTTTCCCCACGAAAGAAGGCGGCATGCCTATCGCCGAAGAGCTGTCCATGAGAGAGGGGCAACTCTTGAAAATGGGGGTATTGCTTCGCAATGAACTCCACCAGATCCCATTGTCAGCAACGCTCCCGTTGCCCAATGAACCCAGGAATTCTCGACCCGCTTCTTCGATCGCTTACCGGCGGTTTGCTCATCTTAGGTTTGCTGACACTGCGGGTCGCACCCGCCCACGGTGCCACGCCGGTGGCCTTTTGGGATTTCACCCTGGGTACCCAAGGATGGGCGGCAAACGAGTTTGTGACGTCCGGTGGGACCACGTCGGAAGGCTGGGTCCTGGAACTGAAGGCACCTGATCCGATCCTGTCGGGGCCGCCGGTGGCATTTCCCGATGGCCAATATGGGCTCGTGACCCTCCGGATGCGTTCGACCAGTGATGCCTTGGGCCAATTCTACTACGGCGCGGCATTCTCCGAGGGAAACAGCCGCAGCTTCGCTGTGAAAAATGACGGTTTGTGGCACGAATACCGCGTCCCGCTTCCGCCGCTGGAAAGCGGCTCGCGACTTCGATTCGATCCCGGTCATGAAACGGGTTCAGTGACCCTGGCCTGGATGCGTGTTGAGGCCAATCCCGAACCCCCACGGGATCCTTGGGCCAGTCCCGCAGAGTTGCGGCAAAAGAAGTTTATTGGTAGTGGTCAGTATACGACTACGGGTGGAGAAACCGCGGTGACGTCGCGCTTCTTGGCGCAGCATTCGAATTTTCTCGGTTCGTATCCGTTCGATGGGTTGGTCGTGCCCGTCGTCATTCAGGCCGAGTGGGGCGAGAAACTGGGATTAACCCGCCGCGAATACTTCCTGCATGAACTGGTGTGGAACACGGTAAGGTTGCCCGACGAGGCCGTGGCGTCTGCACTCGCCGATCTAAAATCCGTCACCTGGGGCACCGTTACCGACAATTTTTTGAACTACATCCTGATTGATGGCGCGCGGGGTCGATTCACCCCTGACTTTGCCAGTGACCGCGACTGGGCCATCCTCGAACACAATGCTGCGTTGGCCGCGAGCCTCTGTCGGGAGGCGAAGTTCCAGGGATTCTGGCTCGATACCGAGCAGTACGGTAACTACCGGTGGCGAACTGCATCGGGCGTGCCCGAGTTCGACTCGACCCGGCCGACTGACCTCAAATTCCCACTCGGGAAAGACACGCCGGAGTTGCTTCGTCGTCGAGGGGCACAGTGGATCAAGGCCGTTCAGGCCGAGTTTCCAGCGGTGAAGATTATGATCACCTTTGCGTGGTCGCCCGATGCCAATGGCTATGGCCCGCTGAAAGGTGTCCATGGTTTCCTGGACGGAATCCTCGAGGGTATCGAGGCACCGGCCCAACTGATTCACGGATATGAGAACACGTTTTACTATGGTCAAGGGCCGGGGACGACTTATGCCGCGTCTGATGGCAAGGCGGAGGGATATCCGGGCGACCGCGGACGCTACGAGACCGCGCGCGTGGCGATGCGCGCGTGGCGCTCCTTCAGTTCAAACCCCCGAAAGTACGATGCCTTCTTGAAGATCGGGATGGCGGCCTGGGTGGAGGACGATCCATGGAGTATCTGGAGCGGATGGCCTAGCGGAAAGAAGTCGTCGTTTTGGTCGAACCTGCCCTTGGCGCTGGCCTACAGCGATGAGTATGTCTGGGTCTGGTCGGAACACACACTACGGCCACGGTTTAGAAAGGGGCGGCGACGTTAATCCCTTTCTGGCATCGCTGGGTAACCAAACGTTCAACACGGGTCGCGAGCCGGTCGTCATGCTCACGGAAGACTTCGCAACCGATCCGCTGCGCCGGGGCTGGTACTTCGACTTCGACATGCTCACCATCGGTCGGAAAAAGGACCCAACCCACGCCGTCGCGATGATGAGTGCCGACACCGTGCCGTATGTCTGGTCGAAGCCGGCCCGGGGCGTGCAGATCGAGGGCAGGTGGCCGACTGGGCTGCAGGGTGGAGCGTTTACTCCACCCGATGGGCAGCGTCGCCGGTTCGTCCACCCCCTTCAGCCGGTGAGCGCGATGAGGAACTTCCACGTTGCTTTGGACTTTAATATTGAATCCTTCGGTGACTGCCCGGATGACCCGCTCGTGATGGGATTGTTTCGGAGCGATCAACCCATCGGCCAGAGCTCATTAACGCTCCAATGCAGTGCTCCAGACCACGGGCAAATTATTCTGGTAGCCCAAGGGGTCTCTCAGACGTTTCCGCTTTCCTTTTCGGGAGGCTTAAAAACGGGCCAGACCTATCGCGTCGCATTCGCTTACGAGGGTTTGAACGGCCGGCTCCGGGTTATGGTGAGTGACCCGACTATTGGGTCTTCACCGCTGGGGCGGATCGAAGCGATTGTGACGTCGACGTCGGCTCGGTTTGACTGGGACGAGGTGGGGATCGCGCTCGCGGAGTCGGCCTCGATCCGCCCACCAGCCCCGGCCGCGCATCGCTACCGCCTGAAACGGGTGAACTTTCAGCGACCATGACGCGGAATAGCTGTTGACCCGACGGGGAGGAAGAATCGAGTTTCTCCTCGTCCCATGTCGCCTGCCACTCTCCGACCGTTCCGTGAACCCTCCGGCCCATTCGCGGTCGTGGGCCGAGGCGTTCGCGGACGTTTTGCCTGCTCCAACGCACACAGTTCCGGATCCGGTGGCACTGACTTTGAACCGCTCTGAACCTTACCAGACCCTTTCATGCGCTCCCTCCATTCTCTCCTGATGAAACTTTCCCTCATCGCGGCCGCGACGGAAGGCTTCGCGGCGGACGTCGCCATCCTACGAACGTTCCACGCGCAGCCCTGCTTCGTTATCGCTACGAAACAACTCGAAGTGGCGGTCACCCGACGCGGAGGTCACATGGCCCCGGTCACCTTCTTCCGCGATGACCCGCAATCCGTGCAGCCGTACTACGTAAGCCCGTGGCAGGACGAGCCGTCTTCGACGATGCCGGCGCCGGTGCTGGTAGCGCTGCGCGGGGACTTCTTTTGTCTGCCGTTTGGCGGGAATTCGGAGGAGGTCGCGGGTGAGAAACATCCGCCGCACGGGGAGATCGTCGGCGAATCGTGGAAACTCACCCGTTCGGAGAAACGAAACGACGTGACGACCCTCACCCTCGCTATCGAAACCAAAGTTCGCCCAGGTCGCGTGACGAAGGAACTCTCCCTGGTAGAGGGTCAGAACGTCGTCTATTCGCGGCACACCATTGAGGGCTTCGCCGGGCGAGTGCCACTCGGGCATCATGCCATTCTGGCACTACCGGAGCAGGAGGGCGCGGTACGAATCGCCACGAGCGCATTCCGCTTTGGCCTGACGGCTCCGGGGTTGTTCAGCGATCCGAAGCAGCGGGAGTATCAGGCACTGCTGCCCGGCGCGAAGTGGGGGGAATTGTCGAAAGTTCCGGTTGCCTGGAAAGGGGTTCCCGACGCCGATCTTACCCGCCTGCCCGGACGTTATGGGTATGCGGATCTGATCCAACTCGCCAACGAATCATGGGAAAAGACCCAAGGCCCCGCATGGACCACGGCGACCTATGCGGACCGCGGGTACCTCTGGTTCGCGCTGAAGGATCCCGCCGTGCTCAATAGTACGGTCTTCTGGATGGAGAACCACGGGCGGCACGGGCCTCCGTGGAATGGCCGCAACAACTGCCTCGGCGTGGAAGATGTCACCGCTCATTTTGCTGATGGTCTGGCCGCTTCGATTCGAGAAAATAGGCTCACGAAGGATGGCGTCGCGACGGCTGTGAACTTGAGCGCGACCCAGCCGACCGCTGTGAATTACCTCCAGGGCGTGGTTAAGATCCCCCCTGGATTTGAGACTGTGCTGCGGCTTGAATTTGGGCCCGGCCAAGTATCCTTTATCTCGACCACCGGCCAACGCGTCACCGCCCCGGTGCGTCATGAATTTCTCCGCACGGGCACGCTGTAACTTCGCTCTCTACTTGTATGAAACCTCTTTTACTCACACTGCTCGCGTTCACGCTCGGGTTCTTGACCGGCTGCGATCAGCCGGCGAAACCGTCCGGCTCCCCCACGGGTAACCCTAAGTCCAAGGGCACGATCGGCGTCTCGTTGCTAACCCTCGATAACCCGTTTTTCAAAGTGATTGGGGACACCATCACCGCGGAAGGGAAAAAGCACGGCTACGAAACCATGGTGGTCAGCGGCGATAAGGACGTCGCGAAGCAGAGCAACCAGATCAAGGACTTTATCGTCAAGAAGGTCAGCGCTATCGTGCTGAGTCCTTGTGATTCCAAATCGATCATCCCGGTGATTCAGGAGGCCAATGCGGCGGGCATACCGGTCTTCACGGTTGATATTCCGTGTAACGAACCGGGGGTGAAGATTGTGACCCAGGTGGCCACGGATAACTATGGCGGCGGCAAGGAGGCGGGGCAGGCGATGATCGAAGCGTTGGGCGAAGCCGGCGGAAAAATTGCCGTGCTCCATTTCAAACAGGCGGAGTCCTGCCTGCTGCGGGTGAAGGGGTTTCGGGAAGTCATCGACGCACACAACGCGGGCGGGCGCGCCAAAATCAATATCGTCACGGAATTGGAAAGCGGTGGCGCCAAGGATCTGGGTTACAAGGCCGCGGAGGATGCCCTGCAGGCGCATCCCGATTTGCGGGGCATCTTCGCCATTAACGATCCCGCGGCACTCGGCGCGAGGGCGGCCTTGGAGAAGGCGGGCAAGACCCAGGTGTTGATCATTGGATTCGACGGTCAGCCCGAGGGGAAACAAGCGATCAAGGAGGGAAAGATCTACGCCGACCCAATCCAATTTCCCGACACAATGGGCGTCCAAATTGTCGAGTCGATCCGGCGCCATTCCAAAGGGGAAATGTTGCCGGCGCAGATGCTCATTCCCACCCGTCTGTATCGGCAGGCGGACGCGCAGAACGATCCGGAACTTAAGTAAGCGCGACGCGTTCCCCCGAACTCATTCACGCGCTGGGCCTATGACCGAGACTCCGCCGCTTCTGGAGATGCGCGGAATTGTGAAGGCGTTTCCCGGCGTGCAGGCGCTGCGCCGGGTTAATCTTCGGGTGCGTTCGGGCGAAGTGTTGGTTCTGCTCGGAGAGAACGGGGCAGGCAAGAGTACCCTGATGAAGGTGCTGGGCGGCTCTCAGCACGCGGATGAGGGCGAGATTCTGATTGAGGGTCGAGCGACCCGTTTTAATTCGCCGCACGATGCCCGCCGAGCGGGTGTGGCCGTGATTTACCAGGAGTTTAATCTCGTCCCCGCCCTCACCGCGGTGGAGAACATCTTCCTCGGCCAAGAACAGACGCGCGCCGGATTCGTGGCGCAGAAGCAAGAGCGCCGGCGGGCCGCCGAACTCTTCGCCCGTCTGGGCGCTAAGTTCGACCCGGACACTCCCTGCCGCCGGCTCACCACCGCGCAGCAACAGCTTGTCGAGATCGCCAAGGCCCTGGCGTTCGAAGCGCGCATCCTCGTCATGGACGAACCCAGCGCCGCTCTCACCGCGCACGAGGTGGCGCATTTGTTTGAGCTGATTCGCGACTTGAAACGCCACGGCCTCGGAATCATCTACATCAGCCATCGCTTAGACGAAGTTTTCACCATCGCGGACCGTGTCTCGATCCTGCGCGATGGTCAGAATGTGGACGACCGATCGATCCATCAGATTACCCGCCAGGAGATGATCGAGCAGATGGTCGGGCGGGAACTGAACGATGAATTTCCGGCGCGCACCGTGAAACCAGGTGCGCCACGGTTGGAGGTGTCGGGCCTGCGGCGAGGACGCGCGGTGCGCGATGTCTCGTTTGCGGTGCGCCGGGGCGAGATACTCGCGCTCACGGGACTGGTGGGCGCGGGCCGCACGGAGACCGTCCGACTCATCTTTGGAGCAGATCCGCGCGAAGCCGGTGAAATTCGGTTGGATGGAAAGCTGCTGGCGATCCGCTCTCCCCAAGAGGCGATCGCCGCGGGAATGGGGCTTTTGACCGAGGACCGCAAGTTGCAGGGACTGGTGCTGGGGCATTCGGTTCGGGAGAATTTTGCCCTGCCCAACCTGACTGAGCTGTCTCGCCATGGCTTCGTCCAACTCGGTCGCGAGCGTGCTGATTTCGCCCGCTACATCGATCTCCTCAAAATCAAGGTGCCCCATCAGGAACAACGGGCCGGTAACCTTTCCGGAGGGAATCAGCAAAAAGTAGTGCTGGCGAAATGGCTCGCTCGAAATTGCGAAGTACTGTTTTTCGACGAACCGACGCGCGGTATTGATGTCGGGGCGAAGTATGAAATTTACCAGTTGATGAACGATCTGGCGGCCGCGGGAAAAGCCATTGTGATGATTAGTTCCGAACTTCCTGAAGTACTGGGCATGGCGGACCGAATTTTGGTCCTGCACGAGGGCCAGATCACTGGCGAAATCCGGGATGTGCGGCGGGCGACGCAGGAGCAGATCATGGAATTGGCCGTCGCCTGATTTATGAAGAACCCGCTACCCCGTTTTCTAGCCGATTATGGAATGATGCTCGTACTCTTCCTGCTGTGCGGCTTCTTCAGCGTGGTGACCCACAGTGAGCAATCGCCCACGGGCGAGGCTGCGGCGAAACAGGTCGCCACTGCCATCCAGAAGCAGTTCGGCACCCAAGCGCGCGTGCTCATCGCCGCCAGCGATCAACCCGATGATGCGGCCTTCGTGGGTAAAACTGAGCGCGATCTTCTGGCGTCGGGCGCACAGGTGCTCGCGGTGGTCAAGGGCGAGCCCAAGGCGGCCCGCGAGGCGCTGCAAAAGATCGCCGCGTCGGGTGGAACGTTGGATGCCATCGCTTGCACTCAAGTCACAGGAGCCTGGCTCGTTTTTTCCGACCTGAAGGTCGACTTCCCGACGCTGGGCGAGCCGCGGATTATCGTGCCGCAACGCTATCGATGGCCGAATTTTCTGAAGCGGGAGAATCTGCTGAACATCGCCAATCAGATCGCGGTGATCGCCATTGTCGCGATCGGCATGACGATGGTGATTGTGACCGGTGGCATTGATCTTTCCGTGGGCAGTCTGCTGGCACTCTCCGCGGTGCTCGCGGCGAGGTTTATCCGCGATTTTGCCGGCGGACTGGACGCGTCGCCTGCCGGGATGTTCTTAGCCTGTCTGGCGGCCATTCTATTGTGCGGGTGTGTGGGCGCGTTTTCTGGGGCGATGATCACACGATTTAGTATTCCGCCGTTCATTGTGACGCTGGCCATGATGTTGGTCGGAAGCGGGCTCGCCTACCTGCTGGCGAAAGGGCAGTCGATCTACCAAATACCGGACTCGTTTGTCTGGCTCGGGCGGGGCGCTGATTTGTTTAATCTGCCGAACGCCGTGGTGTTGATGGTGGTCCTGTATGCTCTCGCCCATGTGCTCATGTCGCGCATGAAGCAGGGGCGTTACCTGTACGCGGTCGGAGGAAACCGTGAAGCCGCGCGTCTCTCCGGTGTGCCCGTTCAACGGGTGCTAATGTTCGCTTACGTGGCCAGCGCGTTGCTCGCCGGCTTGGGCGGGGTGATCATGGCGTCGCAGCTCAAGAGCGGTTCCGCCACCTATGGTAATATGTATGAACTCTACGTCATCGCGGCCGTGGTCGTGGGCGGCACCAGCCTTAGCGGGGGTGAAGGCAAAATGCTGGGTACCTTGACAGGCGCCTTCACCATCGCGGTGATCCAGAATGGTATGAACCTGACCAACGTAGAGAGCTACACCCAGAAGGTTGTACTTGGCTTGGTAATTCTCGGTGCCGTGTTGCTTGATCAGAGCCGGCAGCGCCAATGAATCTTAGCTTCCCATGACGGCTGCGAGTACCCGGTGCATCACTCCGGCATCGGGTAACACTCCGGTCCAAAATCAACTCAGAGGACCCCAAGGGCCGTCAGAGGGTCTGGCACCTGGTTTGAGCAGGGAACGGATTCACCGACGGAGCTTGGGCCTGGGCGCCTAGGGTGTTGCTGGGGTGATGACCCGATAAAAGCGCGCGCTCGGAGGCGCGATCCCGGCGGGCACGATCACGGGACCGCTGGAGGATTGGACGGGAATCGTTGACAGGGTTTGCCAGTTGGCGACGGCCAGGTCGTCGCGGAACTGCGCCGAATAGCTGCGTCCCTGGATGCCCTCGAAATGAAGTTCCACGGTGCCATCCGGATTGAACTCCACCTGAAGTGAGAGGTTGCTGGATGCCTGCTGCGGATCCGTGCCGGCCCCGTACTCATTTAGGTTGGAGAATCCATCCGCGTCGGGATCGAGGGCAGAATCGTCGACCAGGCGGTTCAACCCGTGGGTGTTTTCCCAGTCATCAGGCATTCCGTCCGAGTCGGTGTCGCCCACCTGTCCGCTGATTTGGTTCGGGGCCTCCGGGGTCGGACTGGTTGGAAATGCGGTCACAGTGGCTGCACCGTCCGGCAATCGACCCTCGGACACGCCCTGGGTCTGGGGGCCGAAGGACAGGGCGTCGAGAGCGAGTCCCGAGAGCGCGAACAGTCCGAGTGCCGAACCCTCCTTGGAGAGCTTAAAGTCGGCGTGGTTGGCGCCGGAGGCCAGCTTCTTGTCGGCCAGAACCTGGACGAATCCATATCGGCCGGTACCGATATAGGAGAGCGGTGGGAAGGGGGATTTGACCGGCGCGCCGAGGTCATCGGTCACCGCCAGGCCGTGCAGGGACACAGGAGCAGCGTCGGCGTTGTGGATTTCAAACCAGTCGGAGCCGGACACCGGATCCGCCATCCACTCATTGAGACGCAACGCCACGGGCGAGCCGAGGCCGGCCGGAAGGTTTGCTGCAGTGTCGTGGGGAAGGGTCAGTAGCCATTCGTCACCGCCATCCGGGAAGCGTCCGACGCCGAAATCCACCGCCTGGAGCCCGAAATGCAGCGCGTCGAGGACGGCCCCACCGGTCGCAGGTCGATCCGACAGGAAGACGCTGCCGCCCTTGCCGGGAAGGTCGAATCCGGTGTTGGTGGAGGAGACCGGACTGGTGCCGTCGAATCGGACGGTTCGAAATCCGCCCGGAGTGATCAGGAACTGCTCTGGGAAAATCCATTTGCGCGGCGAGGTGGAATCGTCGCTCAGGCTCAGGTTGGCGAGATCCACCGTGTTGGTGTTGGGGTTGAACAGTTCGACCCAGCCGCAAATCCGGCCACCGGCGGTGAGTCGTGTCCGGTTGCGGGCGAAGATTTCGTTGAGGACGATCGGCCGGGTTGAGTTCGGGGAGCTGTTCGTGATCGCCTGAACCGCTCCGAGGGCGAGTCCGAACATCACATCCGTGCTGGAGCTTCCCGATTGGTGAACTTCGACGGCCAGGACGTTATCACCGGCAAGGAGATGGGTGGCGGGCAGGGAAATGATCTCTCGCTGTCCCTCGTCTGGTTGGAGGGTGGCGTCGCTGGCGTGAAGGGCCGGGTTGTCCAGAACGCGGAGCGCGCCGATCCGGAAGCCATTGAGATAAAAGACCGCGCCGTCGTCCAGATAGTTGGTCGCGTACAGGATGATGCCGGCAGTCGGGGCGTCCGCCTGAAAGTGGGTGCGGAAGTAGTAGGTCTTGAGGTGTGTTCCGTTGGGCGCGGTGATCGGCAGTGACGTCTGGACGGGCAGGGGGTAAGGGAAGGGGGTGCTCGGGTCCACGCCAAGCGGGCCGGCACCCGATTTCCATCCGTCCTCGTTGAAGTTGGGATTCCGCCAGGAATCGCCCGGATCGGTGAGCCCGGCGAGGTAGCGCCAGGTGGCGCCGAATCCCAGCAACGGGGTGCTCACCCAGGTGATGTTGGTGGTCCCGCCGCCGTTGGATCCGGGATTCAGGGCGCCAGGAGTTGGCTGGCGGAAGTACGCGAAGCGATCTGACCCGCTCGGGGTCCGTCCCTGCGAGACGTCGGTCGACTGGGGACCGTAGTTGATGGTGTCCACCGGGGTGAGGTCAGCGGCGGACAGTTGAATCGTTCCCGTCTCCGCCGCCAGCTTGAAGGATAGGTGGCCCGGACGCCCCTGATCGTCTCCGTCGGCCTTAAGGCTCAGGCATCCGCGGGCGGCGAGGAAACTCAGAGGCGGCAGACGGTGGCGATCCGGGGTTCCCGGCGAATCGGAGAGGTACAGCCCTCCCAGCGGTACCGGACGCGGACCGGAATTGTAGAGTTCGATGAAATCGTCCGCGGACAAGTAGCGCGCATTGGCCAGCCATTCGTTGATGAGCAGTGCCCGGGGATCCCCGGTGGACACCGCTTCGTTGGCGGCACCCAGGGTCGGGCGGCACAGCCCCCAGGTCCCGTCTGCCCGCCTTCCCAGCGAGAGGTCCTCGATCTGGTGTCCGAAGCTGAGTGAATCCAGCACGGCTCCTCCCCGCGCCGGCGCTTCGTGGAGGAACAGGGAGTCCCCGTCCTGGCCCAGGGCGAATCCCAGATGGATTCCGGGATTGGCGAGGGTGCTGTCCGCCTGCAACACGAGAAACGCCCCGGCCTCCAATCGGGTGCCGGCGTGAAAGCGGAATTTGTAGGGAAGTGCCGGATCATCGGACAGCCCTACACCCTCCAGGTCCAGCGTCACGGAGCCAGTGTTCTCGAGTTCCACCAGATCGGGAGTCGACTCGCCGCTGGTGAAAATGGCTGTGTTGCGGGCCAGGATTTCATTGAGGCGAAGGGATGGCGTGACGGGGGACACAAAGTTGGGATCCACGGTCCAGGCGGGCGGTGCGGTCACGCGGGCGTCGTCGCCGAACCGGGGGTCATCCTGATAAAGTCCGGAGTCCCGCCGTCCCGATACCTCCACCGCGTGTGTTCCCGACGGGAGCGCGCTGAGGTGGACCGGAGTGCCGACCGGTGTTTCGGCGCTCCAGGAACCACCGTCTAGGCGCCAACGGTAGTGCGTATAGCCCGCCCCGAGGGGCCATCCTGTCGACGGGATCGCGCCGCCCGAGCGATGGGGGCCAACGGTCAGGGTCACCGAGTCTTCGCGGGTGGTTCCGGCGGGAACGCCGGTTACCATGGCCCCGAGGGGAACCACACCGCCCAGGTCCTGTCCACCAGGGCCGCGTCCAATCGCGGGCGACGCCGGTAGAAGGGAGAACCAATCCCAAAGCACCTGGGCGTCCTGCCACGTTTCGAAGAAGGTCTCATCCAGGGAGGGCACGTGGCTCAGCAGCGGATCCACTTGAAGGTTACCGTTTCCCGGACCGGTCCAGGGCAGGGAGGACAGGTTGTTGACCAGGGTGACGGTGGCGGTGACCTGATTGCGCACCAGTTTCTCGGCGTCCTGAATGATGTTTCCCTCCAGGTACATTCCCGCGCCCTCGACCTTGCCTTCGTCCGCCAGGTTCACCACCGCGCCGTCCGTGTCCAAGCCGCCCTGATGGGTTTGGCGGACGATGGTGTTGTTGAGCATCACATAGAAATTCTGCTCCTTGCCGGTCACGGCCTGATCGCAATCGTAGAAAAGATTTCCGCGGAGGGTGATTTCCGACGGCTGTCCGTTGTCGTTGCCGCCGCTGATCGCGCTGGCGGAGTCGGGCGAACCGTTCTTGTGCACATGGAGGAAGAGGTTGCCCTCGATCCAGGCGTCGGTGTTGTCGAGGTCCAGGATGTCGTCCGTGGCGCCGATGAACACATTGTTGAGGAAATGAATGATCGGCTGAGTGGCACGGTTGCCGCCGGTGAAATCGACGATGTCGTTGTAGCCACTGGTGGTCCCGAAAAAGCAATGGCGGATGATTCCGTGGCCGCCCGCTTTGATGCCCTGGGTGCCGTGGACGAGTTCGAAGGGTGAGGTGCTGGAGGGGAAGGTGCAGTGGCTCACCACAAAGGACGCCCCATCGAGAGCGAGGTATTGCCGGTCGGTATTGCCAAAGGTGAGGTGATCGAGTTGCACCGTGCCGCCCGCTACCTCAATGGCGGTGGTGCCGTTGAACTCGACGTGAGCATGGGAAATCCGGCTTTCGGGGGAGCCGGCGCCGCCGTTGATGATGATTCCTCCCCAGGCGGCCGAGGTTCCGGGCGCGCGGGTGAAGAAAATGGAGGCGTCATCCGTGCCGTCCGCCAACAATCGCCCGCCCGAAGAAACCGTCAGGTGCGCTCCGGGGCTCAGGTACACCGTGGTACCGGCCTCCACCGTCAGCGTGGCCCCCGCGCTGATCGTGAGATCACCGGTGATCTGGTAGGGACCCTGTTGAGCGGACCAGCGGGTGTCCGTGGCGAGGGATCCGCCCGCGCTCGTCACCGTGCCGTCGTCGTACCACACATTGTGCGTGGTTCGGTCCGATTCCTTTCCCGTGGCGTCCAGGGCCTGAATAACCACCCGGTTGAGTCCGGGATGCAGCGCCACGGCGGGTGCCGTCCAGGACGCTTCCCACGCGCTCCAAATGGCGGGGGTGCCGTTCACGCGGATGCGGCGGGTGTCGATCGCCTGGGCGCGGCCGGACAGAGGAATCGTCGACGTCGTGGTCCGCGGATACCCGGACTGTACCGGCAAACCGTCGGTCACGGAGATTCGCAACGGGACCTCGCCGAGCACGTACGCCAGTTGTGACGCGTTGAACGCTTTCATGTTGGCCACCGCGGCATCGATGGCTTCTCCCGGAGT
>Ga0209591_10004454_pt1 | contig 15875 bp, 15 predicted proteins | sample MAT01_FD_187207 | JGI IMG/M metagenome (GOLD analysis project Ga0209591, IMG submission 187207) | Freshwater microbial communities from Lake Fryxell liftoff mats and glacier meltwater in Antarctica - MAT-01 (SPAdes) (version 2) | ecosystem: Environmental > Aquatic > Freshwater > Ice > Liftoff... | reverse complement strand
GCTGCGAACAGCGACGGATATTCTGTTGATGACAAGGTGTAGAAGAAACGACCGATCCAGGACGAAGGCGTGAGAGAGTGCCGGGAGAAACCGGCGCCCCACGTACCCTACCACTCTATCACCCTACCACTCTATCACTCTCCCACTCTCCCACCATATCACCGCACAGAACAGCCAAGTTCGGATCTTTACAGCCCTCCCAGCAAGATCCCACTTCCTCACCCATGTTCCTTCGCCGCCTCTTCGCTGTGTTCGTAGAAAGCCTCTCCGGCAAGGAGCAGGACTACACCGCCATGGGGATGCGAAGGGCCATTGTGCTGCTGAGCATTCCCATGGTCATGGAGATGGGTATGGAGGCCCTGTTCGCCTTGGTGGATACCTTTTTCGTGAGCAAGTTGGGCGTGGTGGCAACGGCCACCGTTGGCCTTACCGAAACCTTGATGGTGCCGGTCTATTCCATTGCTTGGGGTTTGGGCATGGGCATTACGGCCGTGGTGGCGCGGCGCACGGGGGAAAAGAACAAGGAAGGGGCGCGGTCCGGTGCTGGTCAAAGCCTGTTGATCGCGTTGGTCTGTGGCCTTGTGCTGGCTGTTCCTTCGTCGTTCTTCGCGGCGGACCTCTTGCAGTTGATGGGTGCAGAACCGGCCGTGTTGGCATTGGCCACTCCCTACGCAAGACTTATGCTCGCCAGCAACCTGGTGGTCACTTTGCTCTTCGCGATGAATGCTGTTTTTCGCGGCACGGGGAATGCGGGTATCGCCTTGCGCACCCTGGCCCTTGCGAATGGGATCAACATCGTCCTGGATCCGATGCTGATCTTCGGCATGGGGCCTTTTCCCGAATTGGGTGTGCAGGGTGCTGCTGTTGCCACGGTGATCGGTCGTAGCGCCGGTGTGCTCTATTTGTTGTGGAACTTGTTGCGCAGCAATGGCCTCATCGGTGTTAGGTGGAGCGACTTGAAGCCACAGGCCGAAGTGATACGTGGGATCATCAAGGTCTCGTTGGGCGGCATTGGCCAATTCCTGATCGCGAGCTTGAGCTGGGTGTTCCTGGTGCGCGTCATCTCCTCCTTCGGCACAGTGGCGGTGGGCGGCTACGTGGTGGCGGTACGGATCATTATTGTGGCGCTGTTGCCCGCGTGGGGCATGGCTAATGCTGCAGCAACGTTGGTAGGCCAGAATCTGGGTGCGCAACAACCGGAACGCGCGGCGCGTAGTGCATGGTGGTGTGGTCACTACAACATGGTCTTCATGGTGCTGGTCACCCTATTTTTCTGGGCTTGTGCTCCTTGGATAGTGTCCTTTTTCGGTCAAGGTGCAGAGGCCGATGCCTATGCCATACTCGCGCTTCGTGTGATCAGCCTGGGCTATTTCTTTTACGGCTACGGCATGGTGCTGGCGCAAGCGTTGAACGGCGCAGGTGACAGCCTTACACCGACCTGGCTGAACGTGATCTGCTTCTGGATCCTGGAGATCCCGTTGGCCTACATCATGGCCATCACGCTGGCGCTTGGCCCAGTGGGTGTATTCGCCTCGGTGGCCATTAGCGAGAGCATTCTCGCCGTGCTCTGCGCGATCATCTTCCAACGCGGCAACTGGAAAATGGCGAAGGTTTGATCGCGTCCATACCGAGACGGCAGGCAAGAAGCGTACTGTGAGGAATGAAGAGTGATAGGGGGAGAGCGCGCGAACGCGCCTACCCGCACACCGCATCATCCATGTGCGAAAGGTTCGATCCGAGTGCGGATCTTTCACACCGTCTCAACAAGTGCCAACAGCGGCACCAAAGAAGATCACCCTATACCCGTCAAGCGACTTTGCTCCATTATCCAATTGCTCCATTGTTCCATTCCCCCATTGCTCCATTACTCCATTACTCCATTGCTCCATTGCTCCATTTCACCATTGAAGCATTTCACCATGCCAACATCACTGTGCCAAATACCCTTTCGGCTTCCCGGCCTTGTACCACTTGAGCAAGGTATCGATCATGTGCTCCATCTTTCGCGCATCGGCCCAGGTGCCACGGAATATCAAGTTGCCCTCCTTGTCGACCAGATAGGCGCCATTGGGTGCTTTGCCATACGCGTTGTAGGCGGCGGAATTCAAGCCATCCACCAATACGGGGAGCTTGCCTAGTTGCGCGAATTCTTGCGCATAGGCCATCTTTTCGTACTCGCTCTTGGGTGCCGGGTAGGCTTTGAAGATCTTCTTATCGGCAGGGTGTAGCTCTTCGCCATAGACAACGAACAACTGCACGTCATCCTTCCTGTATTTGGTGGCCAACGCGGTCCAACGTGCCATTTGTTCGCGCGCCGGTGGGTTGCTCATGCTGCCGAACATGAAGGCCCTGATCTTGCCTGGGTTACCGCTTAAGCTGTAGGTGCTGCCATCTTGCGCCACCGGCAACGAGAAGTCGTGCGTGCGCGGTACCATGCCCCCACCTTCGCTGTAGGCGCGCAGGTCGCGGATCGTCTGCCGCATCAGCTTGTCGAAATTCATGCGCCAGATGCTCACCTGCTTCCGCATCCGTTTGATATCTGCCTTGCTGTAAGCGTTCAAGTAATAGTCCAGATCGTCGTGGAAGACCAGCGCCGTATCCGTGGGGTACCAACCCGGGTCCCAGTTGTTCAGCTGGGCCTTGGCGGTAAACAGTTGCAGGGCAAGAACGAGGGTGATCAGAAAACGCATGGTCCAGTAGCCTGTGGCACGCCCAAAGGTAGGGGAGTGTCCGTTGGCTTATACCGATTCGCAGTACAGATCCGCCCGATACCGCAAGGCGGGACAGGTTCTGCTTGCTCTTTGCTTGTGCTGAGAGAAGCAAGCATCCACATTACCTCTCCGAGGAGGTCGTCCCGTCCGCCGTCCGGCGGACGCAACGACCTCTTCGTCCCGCAGCATCGCGGATCGTCCTGCGAATGTTTCATCCCGCTGGCGGGAAAAATAGCGGCGCATCTTTGGCTGGATCTGTAATGCGAAATGGTGTTACCGTTCGGCCAGCGCTGTACGCGGTCCTGCCCCTTCAACCCAGAAAGGCGACCTCCACCCATTCCTCCTCACCCAACCGCAGTTCGCGCAGTTTCAATTCAATGGACCATGCGGTGACGGGAACATCCTCCTTCAATTCCACAGGTGTGTAGGGCCAGCTGCGGATGTCGAGGAACACAGGGTCTGGCCAGGTCTTGTTATACAATAGGTTGAAGCGCATGGCTTGATGGTCTACCACCAACCGCTTGCCATCGATACCATGTGCCACCGTGGTCACCACCAACGCCGCGCGATACAACCGACCGTGCCAGTCCGGAGCGCGAGTCCGGAACAGGGCCTGCCTGAACTCCAGCCGCGGCATGGTGTTCCCGCTCAAGCGGGCCGTGGGTGCTGCGTGGTCGAGTCGGATGTGATGCAGAGCCATGTGCGTTGGCCTTGTCGATCGGTTAGCGATGGCTAGGTCAGAAGATCCAGCGCACCTGCATCTTGATGTCACTGCGGACGTTGCCGGCGATCTCTTGAAGCCCGCTGCTGATCACCGTTTGATCTTGGTAGATGAAAGCGCCATAACGCAGCCACACATCCACGCGGCGGAAGGGTGTTACGCGGGCCATGGCATACCAGCGCATGCCCCGGCCATAGTATGCGGGTATGCTGAAGACGCCGATCAAGTCGTTCTCGAAGGCGTACAAGCGGGCATTGTAGGTCTCGGTGTCGAACAACGCGAAGCGCAGGGTCAATTCCAACGGGCTGCTCAAGGGCCGGTGTACAAGATCCTGGTACATGAGAAAGCCATGTTCCAGCGGCGATGATCCCCGTTGAAAGTCGATCGTTTCGATCCGCGTGCGCAGGCTTAAAGCGTCGCTCACTTTGTAGCTGGCGTTCAACCTATAGTTGGTCTGCTCCACCCGCACTAAGGGATCTATGCCATCGATATCCTCCTCCGTATCACGCGCACGATCTTGATGGCGGGCCCGAACGTAGAGTTCCACTTTCTTGCTTGGCCTCCAATTCACCTGGGCCAACCAATCGAAGCCGCTGGAGGGCGCATCGGTCAAATACCGCAACCACGGGAAGGAGAATTGATCGAAGTAGGCATTGATGGTCCACTGCCGGTTGGGGCGTATCTCCAATCCCGTGTAGAATCCGCGTTCGTTCCACGGGTTGGTGCCTTCGGCAAAGGCCACACTGTACAAGCCTTGGTAGTTGCGGCCGTAGTCGCGTAGCAGGAAGCTCATGCTCACCCGCTTATCCAAAGAGATCAGTAAGCCCGTGTTCATGGCTACCCCGCCATTGGCGCTGGTGGCCACCTCGCCGAACCAGGTGAGGTTGCGGTAGAGCACGTTCCAATCCACGCCTGCCGTGGTGTTCTGCTGGCCGTTGAATTCGAATTGGTTGTACGGTTGGTTGTTGCGGCGGATAGCCCCATCGAAACGCACATGAGCGGCGGTCGCACCCACACTGAAGTTGCTTCGCTTGTAGCGTAAATGCCCGCCAACGATGTTCTCGCCCAAGGCATCCTTGTTGCTCATTTCATTGGGCGTACGGTGGAAGCCATCTTCCAGCAAACTGCTGAAGATCACCTCTGCACCCTGGTTGGTGCCCAAGCTGTCGTCCAATGCTGCATCGCTGCTCGCATTCGCGTCGATCCGCTTGCGCGAAACAAAGCCTGTTGCTTCGAACCACTTGCCCAATGCGAAGGTGGCTGCTCCCCCGCGCAAGAAGAGGTTCTCGTTCACGCTGGTGTATGGTGCCAAGCCCACGGCATTGCGTTTCACGTTCATGGTGAAACTGCTTTTGGCGGCGAATCCCAAACCGTTCCAAAAGGTGAGGCCCTGCCCGAATTGCGCCTGGTAGTCACCAATGGCCAGGGCTTTCAAGCGGCCTATATCGCGAACGAAGAGGTGTGCGCTGTAGTAGTCGAAGCCGCGCGGTTGGGTGCCTTTGAAGAATTGTTCGCCTTCATCTTTTTCCGTAACGAAGCCGAAGCTGATGTTCTGCCTGTAGCGGAATCGATAACGCGTGTAGACCCGGAACGGACTGCCCAGGTATAGCCTGTTGTTGCGCCGGAGCGAATCCAATATCTGTGGGTTGTCGTAGTCGGGCAAGGCGTCGCCATCGGGGTCGGTGTAGTCCTTGCCGAACGGATTCGGCCGGTCCGCAAAACCCTTGCGCGATTCAATGTTCATGGTGCTGCGGATGGTGAGCTCGCTGCTCCCTTGTTCCATGATCTCCCGGAAGGAGGCCGTGCTGCCCAGCGGGTTCTCGCGCACCGTTACAAAGGGACGGATCAGTTGGATGGCTTGCACATCAATGCTGTTCACCGCTTGTAATTCATAAATGCTCAACAGCTTGCCATTGCGTTGAATATGTTGCCGGATCGCGCTCACTTGCACATCGCTTAACAGCATCAGGGTGTTCAACTCCTGGGCGTTGGTGTGGTTCAGATCGATGGGATCTTCATACCGGTCCACCAGCAGCTCGAACAAGCTGGTGAGGTCCGCTTCGCCGCCGAGCTGCTCAGAGGCGGCTTCAATGCGTTGCTCGATCACATCGCGCGGTACGCCATCCACCTGAGCGAATACCACCAAGGACGAACACACGAAGCCTGTGACCAGGATCCACTTCATTGGAAGCGGTACGTGAGGCCGATGATCGGAGTGGCACCCAATTGAGAGCGCACGGACACAGCCAGATCAATGTCCAATTGCTTCAACCGGAAACCTGCACCGAAGTGGCCCTGCACATCGCCACTACTGATACCCGTGCGCAGGAAGAGCACGTCGTTCGGGTGGTACTCCACCCCGAACCGGAATCGTTCTGCGCGGTCGATATCCTTTTCCGCTTCGGCGGTCATGACCAATTTCTTGCTGTAGGTGTACCCGAAACCCACACGCAACAGGGTGGGTACCCGTTCATCGTAAGGGCCTCCCAATTTGGTCCGGCTGGGGTTGTATAGATGTGCACCGATCCAGAGCGCATCGGTCAGCTTCGCTTGCACGCCCACTTCGGCCACCAAGGCGCCAGCGCTACCATAGTTCTCGCCGAGCCTTACGCCGAGATAGTCGAACTGCACGGCCGCGCGCAGGCCTTCACCAAAACGCATGGCATAGGCAGCGCTTGCCCGTGTCTCGTTGTAGAGCGAATACCCGAAACGGTCGCCACTGATGCCCAATGTCCCTTTCCCCAGCGGAATGGCAACGGCCAAACCTTGGTGCGAGAGTTCCTGCGAAAGGAAATGGCTTTGATAGAAACCACCCGCTACAGGCTTTTCCAAACCCGCCAAACCCGCCGGGTTCAGCCGCATGCTCCAGAGGTCTACCAACGTTATGCCCGAATAGCCCATGCCAGCGAAACGGGCACCAACAGGAAGGTGCTCGCCGCCGGCTGTGACGGATAGCAGGATACAAGAACCGAGTAAGGAGAGGAGGGCACGCATCGCACCGAAAGTAGTGGTTGCACCTTTTGGTCAACGGTTCGTTCGATGAATTAGCCTCGCGGCAACTGATCGTTAACTTCGCGCCCCTGCCGTAAGACCTTTGGGTCAAGGCGAACACGAATGACACGCATCCGCCTTCACGATCTGGATTTCGAACTCTTCATGCCAGAGGTGGAAGTGAATGCTGCTGTGGATCGTCTGGCGGGTGAGCTGCGTGCCAAATACGGTGGCAAGCGGCCGTTGTTCGTGGGCGTGCTGAACGGTGCGTTCTTCTTTGCCGCAGAGCTGATGAAGCGCTTGGACATAGAGTGCGAGATCACCTTTGTGAAAGTGGCCAGCTACCTGGGCACGCATAGCAGCGGCAAGGTCACCGACCTGATCGGGCTTAACGAACGCATCGAAGGCCGCCACGTGGTAGTGTTGGAGGATATCGTGGATACCGGCAATACCGTGAAACACATCCTCGAAGCCCTCGCCGATCATCACCCTGCTTCCGTCAGCATCGCTACGCTACTCTTCAAACCCGACGCTTACCAACAGACCATACCGATCGAACACGTCGCGGTGAGCATCCCCAACGTGTTCGTGGTGGGCTCTGGGTTGGACCACGATGGACTGGGCCGTAACCTGCCCGGCATTTACCGCATCATTTCCGATACACAATGAGCAACCTCAACATCGTTCTCTTTGGCCCACCGGGGGCAGGTAAGGGAACGCAAAGCGCCTTCCTCATCAAAAAATTCGGCCTGGTACACCTGAGTACGGGTGACCTGTTGCGCAACGAGATCAAGGAAGAGACCGAGCTCGGTGTTGCAGCCAAGGAGTTGATGGATCGTGGCGACCTGGTCCCTGATCGCATCGTGATCGGCATGATCCGGCACAAGATCGAATCGCACTTGGATGCGAAAGGCTTCGTGTTCGACGGCTTTCCGCGTACCCAAGGCCAGGCCGAGGCCCTGGATGAAATGCTGGGTGCGAAGAGCCAACCGATCGTGGCCATGCTTGCTTTGGAAGTGCCCGAAAAAGAATTGGTGGAACGCTTGATCGGCCGCGGAGCGACCAGCGGCCGACCCGACGATAGGGACGAAGCCATCATCCGCAACCGCATCCGCGAATACGAGACCAAGACCTCGCCGCTGAAGAGTTATTACCAAGCCCAAGGCAAGTATAAAGGCATAGACGGAGTGGGCTCTTTGGAAGAGATCACTGCGCGCTTGGTGAAGGCGATCGGGTAAAAGGGAATGTGAAAATGAGGGGATGTGGAAATGTGTCCTGAACAGCCTCTTCATTGCACGATATTGATCTCCTCATTCTTCAATTTTCATAGTTCCACTTTCGCCCATCACTCCCCATGAACTTCATCGACCAGATCCGCATTGAATGCCGCTCCGGCAAGGGGGGTAAGGGCAGCAGCCACTTAAGGCGCGAGAAATACATGCCCAAGGGTGGCCCCGATGGCGGCGATGGCGGTCGTGGCGGCCACGTGATCTTACGCGGCAATGCCCAGCTTTGGACCCTCTTGCACCTGCGCTATACCAAGCACGTGATCGCCGAGGATGGCCAAGTGGGTTACAGCAACCAGAGTTCCGGCGCCAGTGGTACCGACCAGACCATACAAGTGCCGCTGGGTACCATTGTAAGGGATGATGAGACCGCTGAGGTGCTGTGCGAAGTGACCAAGGACGGCGAAGAGCACATCCTCTTTTCCGGCGGTCGCGGTGGGCAGGGTAACCAGCACTTCAAGACCGCCACCAACCAAACGCCCCGTTATGCGCAGCCGGGCGAACCGGGCAAGGAGAAGTGGGTGGTGATGGAACTGAAAGTGCTGGCCGATGTGGGGCTGGTCGGTTTCCCTAATGCGGGCAAGAGCACTTTGCTCAGCGTGATCACCGCAGCCAAACCCAAGATCGCGGATTACGCATTCACCACCCTGGTGCCCAACCTGGGGATCGTATCGTACCACGATGGTAAGAGCTTCGTCATGGCCGATATCCCGGGGATCATTGAAGGGGCGCACGAAGGAAGAGGGCTCGGCTTGCGTTTCCTGCGTCACATCGAGCGCAACAGTGTACTGCTGTTCATGATCCCTGCGGACAGCAAGGATGTGAAGAAGGAGTACCAGATCCTGCTGAACGAGTTGGAGCAGTACTCTCCCGAATTGCTGGATAAGGAACGCTTGCTCGCCATCACCAAATGCGATATGCTCGACGAGGTGATGATGCAGCAAATGAAGAAGGAACTACCCAAAAAGGTGGACCACGTGATGATCAGTAGCGTGGCGCAAATGGGCTTGGACCAATTGAAGGAGAAGCTTTGGAAGAAGCTGCACGGCAGCTTCCCCGCCGACAGCGTTCAGTAAGCGACCATGGAAAGCCTGGCAGCCATGGACCGCGCGGCCTTCCTGGTGATCAACGGCTGGCACTCGGCCCTGGTGGATCCGATCATGCTGGCCTTGAGCGATCGCTTCATCTGGGTGCCACTTTACCTGTTCTTCTTCTACCTCATTCAACGCCGCACGGGGTGGCGCGGGCTGTGGTGGTCCCTTCCTACCATCGCGCTCATGGTACTCCTTGCCGATAAAGGTTCGGTGCTGCTTTTCAAAGAGACGGTGCAACGTCTGCGTCCCTGTCACGAGCCACTGTTGAGCGGTTTGGTGCATTTGGTCCCGGCGAACTGTGGTGGGCAGTATGGCTTCGTTTCCTCGCACGCGAGCAACCATTTCGCCATCGCGCTGTTCGTGATCGCTGTGTTGCGTGGAATGCCGCGCTGGTCATTGCCGCTGCTGTTGTGTTGGGCCGGACTGATCGCATACAGCCGTGTGTATCTGGGCGTCCACTATCCTGGCGATGTCTTCGCGGGCGGACTCTACGGCGCGTTGATCGGATCGTTCTTCGCCTGGATCTTTCACCGGACCGTTCGCCACATGAACACGCCTCCAGCATGAACCTCTGGCTCGCTGTCTTTCTGGGAGGCGGTGCCGGTAGCATCCTGCGCTTCGCCATCAGCCAGTTCTTCCAACGCATCGAGGTGAAGGGTGCATTCCCGTGGGCCACGCTTTCTGCGAATCTGCTTGCAACGGCACTGCTGGCCTGGTTGATCTTTCGTTTTGAGATACACCTGCCGGGAAAGGAGCAATGGCGGGCGTTGTTGGTCATCGGCTTCTGCGGCGGTTTCAGCACGCTCAGCACCTTCAGCTACGAGAATTTCCAGTTGCTGCGCGATGGCCTCTTCGGTTACGCCGCGTTGAATATCCTTGTCAGCGTTGGGGCTGGGATCCTGTTGTTCCATCTTTTTGCACGTTCCGCATGAAACGAATTGCAATGTTGTTCCCCAGTACGCGCGTTGCAACCGACCCGGACCGGCTGCGCGATTACGCTTCATCGACCGAAGTGCGTCCGCGCTGCGCCAGCGTTCTTGTCGTGTTGGCCATATCCGGATCGTTGATCGCGCAACAACCCGCGTGGCAGGCGCCGCCGAAATTGGTCGTGGGCATCGTGGTGGATCAAATGCGGGTTGACTTCCTCTATAGGTATTGGGATAATTTCGGGGAAGGTGGATTCAAGCGCTTGGTCAAGGAAGGATCCTTCCAGCGCGATGCACACTACGACTATGCGCCCACCCATACCGGCCCCGGACATGCCAGTATCTACACCGGCACCACACCTATGCATCACGGAATTGTCGCGAACGACATGTTCGTGCGCACCACAGGTGAGGGTTTGTATTGCGTGCAGGATGATCGAATGACCGGTGTAGGTGGAACCGGCGTCAAGGGCCAGCGATCACCGTTCAATCTATTGAGCACCACGCTGGCCGATGAACTGGAACGCCGTACCGACGGCCGTTCCAAGACCATTGGAGTGGCCATGAAGGACCGTAGCTCCATCCTGCCCATCGGTCGCACCGGCGATGCGGCGTATTGGTTCTTCGAGGGAACGGATGGTCACTTCGCTACGAGTTCGTGGTACCTGAAGGAGCTACCGGAATGGGTGGTCGATTTCAATGCACAGGACCTTGCGACGAAGTATCTGAGCAACTCATGGGACCTGTTGCTGCCGAGGGAACGCTACCATCAAGCATTGCCCGATGACAATCCCTACGAGGAGCCGTTGGCGGGTTCGTTGAAAGCAACGCTGCCGCTGGATGTTAAGGCGATGTACGAGGCCGCAGGACGAAGTACGGTGCTGCTCCGGTTCATTCCTGCCAGCAACACGTTCACCACGGATTTCGCTCTAGCGGCGTTGAAAGCCGAAGGAATGGGCAAGGATGCCGTGACCGATCTATTGGCGGTGAGCTACGGTGCGCCGGATGAGATCGGTCATGAAATGGGACCGCGCGCGATCGAAACAGAGGACATGTACCTGCGGCTGGACCTTGATTTGGCGCGATTGTTCACTGCGTTGGATCAGCAAGTGGGCAAAGGCGAGTACACCGTTTTCCTAACGGCAGACCATGCCGCTGTGGATGTGCCGGCCTACTTGCGCGACCTGAAGGGCAGTGCTGGCTACGTGGATGCTCCCGAACTCGTGAAGACCGTGGAGAAGGCCCTTATAGAACGGTTCGGTCCGGGAAAGTGGGTGCGTAAGCGAGTGAAAGAACAACTCTTCCTCAACGACTCGCTCATTCTAGCGAACAAGCTGGACCGTTCGATGGTCCAACGCGTAGCTGCCGATATCCTCCTGCAACAGCCGTTCATCGCCGATGCTCTCACGGCGTCGGACCTGATGCGTACCACGTATCCCACCGGTATCCGCAACAGCCTGCAACGCGGCTTCATGCCCCAGCGCAGTGGCGATGTGTGTTATGTGCTGCTGCCGAGCTATCTCACGAGCTGGCCTGGGCAAGCGCCCAAAGGCACCGATCACGGTTCTCCATGGAACTACGACACGCATGTTCCGGTGCTGTTCATGGGCAAAGGCATCCGACCGGGCGAAATTGTCCGCCGCACGTCGATCACGGATATCGTGCCCACCATCACCATGATCGTGGGTTGCGCCTTGCCCGATGCCGCTGTGGGCGAACCCGTGCCGGAAGTATTGCGATGATCCTCTACAAGCGTCTGTTCGATCCTGGTTCGTAACTACCAATTCCCTTTCCGGAACGGTGTGTACTTTGCGGCATGTTAGCGTGGGAAAAGCCAGCCTTCGGTCAGCCTTTCGAATTGTGGCGAGAAGACGGTGTGCTGCATCTGGTCCTGGCGCAGGGCGCTCAAGTGCGGGTGTATGACATGAAAGAGTTCATCCGTTTGGTTGCTGCGTTGGACCGTTCGGGCAAATGTCCTGTGGTGATGGAATATGCCCAGCACGTGGTGGTCCAAGATCAGGCCAGGGCCCTGCTGCGCCGGGTCTGTGGCGCTAACGGGCATCCCGTCGCGCTCTTTGCAGCAGATGCTAAGGGCCGGGCGCAGGCCGATCTTTTCAAGCATGTGGAGAAGCCCGCCTTCCCCTTCCGCGTCTTCGCCCTGCGTGAGGCTGCTTTCCGCTGGGCCCGCGAACGACGGCAATTGGCCGACCTCGCATCGGGTTCCTAGTAGCGATCGTTGACATTTTTATCGGCCATGCACTGTACTGGCGTTATCCAGCCCGGTAGTTTCGGGGCTGAAATGTGCTCCCTGGCCATACGCCTGCGTTCTGCCATGCTGCTCCTCACCAGCATGGCCCTGCCCTTTTGCATGGCCCAGACCAGCTTGCAACTGAATGGTGAAAGCTCCGGTGCCAATGTGATCGTGCAAGGAGTTGCCGATGACCCCGACGCTCCCGCTCCTTTTTTCCAAGCCATTTGGCGTGGTGTGCCGGGCAGCAATGCCGTGTTCCAACTCCAACGCACAGCCGAACCACAGCCTGATGTTCGCTTGATGTTGGATCGCCTGATGGAGGCTGGAATCGGAGCCTACCTCGATGCGCGCGTCCATTTCACCAAACAAGGTGTGGTGACCGATGTGCCCAGCACCTTGCTCGCCGCAGAGATCGACGCCATGGTGAAGGCCGCTGCTGAGGAGCTTGGTGCCCCCGGCCTCTTCAATGGCCTTAGCGAATCCACGCGGTTGCAACTCTCCCGCCTCGCCCATATCGATTGGAGCCAGGCCCATTACGGCGTGGATGCCGGTGAGGAAGAGGACAAGTACCTCGCCATCTATTTCTACGTGCGCAGTCAACGGGAAGAGTTGGAGCGCCAGATGCGCGCTGATCTGCTCCCCTTGGCGCAAGTGGCTGTGATCGGCAGCGCCGGTGCTGAGCCGCGTTCTCAACTCCGCATCAACAGCACCTGCGGCACCGTGTTCGATGAAGAGAACTACCTGTGTGCGCTGGACCTGCAATTGGCAGATAGCGGCGGCGGTGCCATCGACCCTGCATTGGCCGATCGGTTGATGAAGCAACTTACCCAGCGCATTCCCGAAAGATCCAACGATCCCACCTTTACCGTTCCCGTGAAAGTGCGCAAGCGTGATCGCTGGTTGAAGGCCGAGCTCGATGGGATCAATGACCGTATCGATCGCATGGACCAGCGGCGCGAGTTGTGGGAGATACGCGACCGCATGGAGGATATCGAGGATCGGTTGGTGGGGATCGAATTGGAGGTACAGGATGTGAAGGCCATGGGCCTGACGGAGGAAGTCGACAACCCTTCGGCGAACCTGAGCGATCTGGTGGGGCGCAACATCGCTGTGCGGTTCTCCCGCAATTCCATCCACCTAGGATCCGAATTCCGTGTGCTATTGAACGAAGTGTTCGAACAGTTGGCGCGCGCCGCCGACCAACGTGTTCTGATCACCGGCTTTACCGACCGCAGCGGCGATCCGGAGGAGAACCTGCGGTTGAGCGAGCTGCGGGCCAAGGCTGTGCGCAACTACCTTCTACAGCGCGGTATTGCATCGGATCGCTTGCTGGTGAATTTCTATGGGGATAGCCGCAGCACCGGTCGTGATCCCGAAGAGCGAAGGGTGGAAGTGGAGTGGATGCACTGAGACCGGTCCACCAATTATCGATCAGGGCTCGTCGTTCGGCTCGTGGTCGTTGGTCAAGGATGGCCCTACTTGTCGCTGCATGCGGAAGAGCACTTCGAAGAGGACCCCATCAGTGCTGCGCATGTAGAATGATCCATCCAGTTGTTCTGCCAACGCTTCCACGATCTCAAGGCCCAATTTGCCCGGTCGTTGTTGGCCTCCTTCGGGAATGCCTTTGCCATTGTCCTTTACGGTGAGGCGATACAGGTCGCCTTCAACGCCAGTGACCTTGATCTCCACGTGACCGCCCGTGGCATAGGGGAACGCATGCTGATAGGTGTTCGAGACCAATTCGCACAGGATGATCCCCAACTCGATCGCCGTATCCTGATCCGCTTTGATATCCGCAGTTCCGATCTCCGTGCTAATGGTGTTGCTCCTTGGGCTGTACATCTCGCCCAACGCTTTCACCAGGTCGGTGAAGAACAAGTTCAAGTCCACATTGCGCAGATCGGCCAGACCATAGAGCTTGTGGTGTACCAGGGCTATGGTGTCGATGCGCCGTTTTCCCCTTAAGAATTCGTCCTTCACAGCACCCTCTTCCAAGCGCGTGGCCTGTAGGTTCAACAGGCTGCTCACCACCTGCAGGTTGTTCTTCACGCGGTGGTGTACTTCCCGGTTCAATACCTCCCGCTCGCCCAAGGCTTTCGCCAATTTCAATTCTTGCGTGCGGTTCCGTTTGGTTTGCCTCCGTATCCGGGCATCGGAACGTTGTTTCTTGTTCCAAGCCCAAAGCAGCAGAATGATCAACAAGCCCAAGAGAACGGCCATCACCATAAGCCACCGCCACTCCGGTCGCAGCCAGTCGTTCAACTGGGCCATATCGACCACCACCCCGGTGTTCAACTTTTGGCCGTTTAGTGCAAAGGACCCCACCTTGCATTTGAAGGAGCGCCCTTCCATGGACACATCGAATGACGAGGAGACCTTGCGCTCGCCCCAGATCTCCAAGGCTTTTGCCGTGGCTTCTTTCAGGCCAGGCCCGATCGGCTCGATCAGTTGGCCCAGGGATCTTCCTTCATCGTCCATCACCAGGATCCCCGCTTTCAACAAGCTCGATGATCGGGGGTCCATCCAATCCGATCGAGAAAGATCCACGGTGAAAGCGATGATACGGTAGATCTTTTCTTGCTCCGAGCCGCGTATCAGATAGGAAACCCGCAGCACCGGCGAGCCATCCGTGGCTGCTGCACGCAGGGTCCAAATGGGTTCATTCCGCGAATCCTCCAAGGCCTTGCTGAACCAGACCCGCTCGCGCGGGTCGTTGTCCGTCGTATCCAACCACGGCCCTTGTGTCCAGCCTTCTGCTCCGGCTTGTGTATAACGCAACTTGATGGGAGGGCCTTCCTTCGATCCGCCAGCAGTATGCATCAACACGTAGGTGCTATCCTCGCGTTCCAAGGCCACCTCGTTACCAAGCTCATCGGCTAGCCGGATGGCCATGATGGGCCAATGCGTATTGAGCAAGGGGAACCAGCGGTTGAACACCATGCTGCTGTCATCGACCGCAACGGCTGCTGCTTCCTCGCGCAGGTCTTCGCTTATTTCAAAGAAGAGGCCGTCCAAGCGTATCTGCAAGAGCTGTTGGGTTCGTTGCAAGGCCAGTTCCGCAAGGTCTTGCCGACGTTGCTCCAGATATAGAACAGAATAGGCGAGAAAGCCCGCTGCTAGCAGGATCACTGCAACGATCGCATAGAACAGGGCCCGGCCGGAGCGATCTTTCGCACTCATGGGCAGGCGCTCGTGGTGATCACGGTACGGGTCAGTTCCGCCTCCGCATCACCGCTCTTGATCTGTTCAGAGCTCAGTCGGGTAGGCACGAAGTAGATGCCATTCAACTTCCCGTTCATGGTCTGGCCAGCTTTGATGCAGGTATCCGCTTCCAAGCTTTCCACCGTAAGTCCTTGGTAATAGAGGTCTATGACCAACTCGAGTTGTTTGTCTTCCGTGGCCGTGTTCTTCAACTTCAACAACAGTTCGCTGGGCTTGCCGATCGGATGGTTCCACCGGTAAGCGATCTCCACCCCTTCCACCGTTCCCTTCTGCACGAATTGCGCGTGCAGCGCCGCAGACAACAACAGCAGTGTGAGGAGAAGGGCAAGGCGTTTCATAGCTCGATGCGCTGCAAGATCGCTATCAAACGCTCCACCGCGGCGTCGTCGATCTCCAGGTGTGTGACCATGCGCACCGCACCTGCACCAAAGGGGAGGGCGATAACACCGGCTTGGCGCAATTGGTCCAGGAACCTGGGGACAGCGCTGGCTTCTTTCAACTGGAAGATCAGAATGTTCGTGTCCGGCGGTGTTACGTTGGCGATGTATGGTAGATCGCCCATGCCGTCGGCGATGCGCTTGGCGCGAAGATGATCTTCGGCCAAGCGGCCCAGGTGATGGTCCAAGGCGTAAAGACCCGCCGCAGCAATGATCCCCGCCTGACGCATGCCACC
>Ga0209591_10004453_pt1 | contig 15876 bp, 18 predicted proteins | sample MAT01_FD_187207 | JGI IMG/M metagenome (GOLD analysis project Ga0209591, IMG submission 187207) | Freshwater microbial communities from Lake Fryxell liftoff mats and glacier meltwater in Antarctica - MAT-01 (SPAdes) (version 2) | ecosystem: Environmental > Aquatic > Freshwater > Ice > Liftoff... | reverse complement strand
CCGGCCAAAGCCGACCCGGAAGCTCAAGAAGAATTTCTAAAAAAAAACTCGAACCCCGATTAGAGCAGGCTAAAGCTGGAGAGCGGGCGGTGTTTTTTGTGGATGCAGCCCATTTTGTCTTAGGAGCATATCTGGGGTTTTTGTGGTGTTTTGAGCGCTTGTTTATCAAATCGGGGGCAGGGCGAAAGCGCTTCAATGTCCTGGGCGCTCTGAATGCAGTGACGCATGAATTAATTACGGTCACAAATGACACATACATCAATGCTCAGAGTGTCTGTGAGCTGCTTGACAAGTTAGCAGCGCTGGAGCTCAGTCTGCCGATCACGTTGGTTCTCGATAATGCCCGCTACCAGAAGTGTGCCTTAGTGATGGAGGTGGCGCAGAGGTTGGACATTGAGCTACTCTATCTGACGACTTATTCTCCTAATCTGAACTTAATCGAACGCTTGTGGAAATTTGTCAAAAAGCAATGTCTGTACTCTATTTATTATCCTGATTTCAGCACATTTAAGCAGGCGATTACGGATTGCCTCGGTCAGTGCCATACAACGTACAAAAAAGACCTGGATTCATTGCTGACATTGAAATTTCAGTCATTTAAGGACGTAAAGTCTATTCCCTGACAAGGTATATCTCAATGTCCCCAGTATCTCAGGATCATCTATTTTTGGGAATACTCTTATTAAAAGATGCAGCCCTCTCCAAGTTCCGGGAGGGAAGTTTGGCTAACACAGTCATCAGTCTAGATTTGGACACGGGAGGAGTACAGGCGATTGTCGCTGATCTGCATGGTCAGTTAATCGCGCGATCGAAACGGCAATCCTACGTCAAGAGTTAATTCGATCCGCTGGAAATTCTGCCATCACTGGGTTCCAGCTTCCAAAGCTGGTCTAGTTACGCACAGAAGAGCCAGAGGCTTATACCCAAGTGCACATGTTCTGCTGCGTAAGGATTATTTAGAAGCGGTGTTCAAGATCCTACCTTAAGGGGGCAGGGCTGTTTCATTGTGGAAAACAGAAAACTGGAGGCTGATTGTCTCGTTCGGCGTGCTTGAAGGTTTTGAATCTCACAAACGGAAAATTAGGGCTTCTAGATATCTTCTAGCAACAATAAAACAGCCCTGGGTAATCTCAACTTAACGCTGGACAACATTCAAACCGGGTTAAGCATTGTCATTCTGCGAGGCTACACAGCGATCGATGATCCTGTTGTTGCCAAAGTAAGACAGCTTTTGGAACTGATGCGAACTGAAAATATGACAGCTTCGGAGGCAGCCCACTCAGTTGGGATTCCGCTAGATGTACTTACAGATTTGGGACGGCTTTCCCAGAAAGGGCGACCAGATCTTCCGGTTCGGGAAACATCCAGTAGTGCAAATCTATTGAATTAGTTGATCCAAGTTGTCGAGCAATGAAGAACATCGATAGACCATTGCAGCGCGGCTGTCTACACCAAGTTTGGCAAAGACTCGACGGAGATGTGTTGAAACTGTCCACTCACTGATGTATAGTCGACTTGCTATTTGTTTATTTGAATGTCCTCTAGCAACCAATTGAACAATCTGAAGCTCTCTTTCCGTCAAGAGGGTTGTAACGTCTGAATTAGTATTTTTTGATTGACAACATTCAACTTCTGTAATGACACAATGTTGCCCAGCCACCTTAAGTTGACCCATCACTGAATCTGCAAAATTACCAAGAGAGAATCTTAAATCATGTTCTGTAGGGTCTTCAAAGGGATTTTCAAGACTGATTACTAAGTAGTGATGGTTTTCAATATAAAAATCACCCAGAACCTTGGGAAATGTAAAGTCGTTTTCTTGCTGCACAGGTAGGCATGAATTTTGATGCTCCACCATAATGGCACCTCCGCCATAAACAGGTTAGAAATTTGATCCTAGATAGAGAAAGTAAAGCTGAACAGTACCCGTAAGGGTGACTTTTGGGGAATCAGGATCTGACGCTTTGTCAGTTCAAAGTCGGTACCAAAAACCTTGTGCTCCTTCCCAAACATTGGTAAAGCATGGTAATGCTGGCTCACTTTTCTCACTAAAGGCATGAATTTGCCACGAATGCGAAGCTTTGCAGTAGGGGGTAAAAGCAGATGGTACCACTAAGTGAAGCACTACTAAGTGTAATCCTGCCCAGAGGAATTTGGAGAGACCTGTGGAAATCATCAACTGAAGTAGATTTTCGCGCTCAATAGCGGCGATCGCATCTAGCGGATCAATCTCTTGGCAGGGAATCCCCCATTGCTCTAGAACCAGACAAATTTCGGGTGGTTTGTTTGCCTGCTCACCGTCGTCACCCGAAGGCTGATAGGTAAGGATAAATGCAGAACCCAAAACCGCCGCTAGTGCAGCAGTGTCGCGGAAAGTGGGAGTCAGCAAATTGCTGGGAAGAGATTGTTGAAGCGATCGCTCATCCAAAGATCGGGCTAGTGCTTCCCAACGCTCCATCAATTGTAGATCAGTGCTATTTGGAAGGAATGATTCTCCAGGTCTATCCCCCATCCAAAATAGCTTGAGGTGGGTCGGAGGAGTTTTCGCTCGAACTGTCTCCCAGTTCTTGAGCACCTGCATTCTGTTCTGACGAGCCACCATTTGGCGTTCTGGAGATTGCTCTAACTCAGTGTGAAGCATAGCAAACTTTGGTTGCTTGCAGTAAAAGTCGGGGTTATCCAGGATGTGCCAAAGTTCTCGCGCTATCCACAGTTCTAGTATCTCTCCTAGGGATTGAACGAGTAGTAAGCCATATTGGGAGAGAAACAAGCTGGGGTCAAGCACACAAGCCCATCGGCGCTGACTCATGGTAATCGATAGGTTCGGTGAAAGAGTTGCCATTGTGGTTCACCTGGGAGGATGGAGAGGACAATCGCACAGTTCGCAAACAAAGGTGCATCGAAATTTTGGGAAAGGGGCGATCGCTGCTCTATTTGTGTTTTGCTAAGGGGAAAGAAGTGGGAGTGATTTTTTCTTCGCCAGTAACCTGAACCGCTATCAAGAATTCATGCTGCCCTCATTTTTGCATGACAGGCACATTGCCTAAGCTAGTGCGATAGTAGTTACCGTTCCATTCGAGCCTCGGTACTTGAGTGTTTCATCCTCACCATACAAAATCCCACCGCCAGCGGGATTCACTGACGGAGCAACAGAAGCATTGGCGATCGCGATGACACCCTATCCTGCTCCAAACTAGCTGGTTGTCCGGAAGCCGATATTGCCACCTGCTGCTAACCGCTGCAATACAAAGATAGTCTCAAAGCCAGTATCACTACCGTTGCGACCATTGATCTGGAGCTTATCCGACTGAACGGCGACCTCATACTTCCCCGCTGGAGCGACCTGATCGGTCTCGACAAACTCGATGTCGGGATTGGGGTCATCGATTCTGATCGATGCCGCGCCTCCGTGTTCACCGGCTTGTTTGATCCGCAACGCGGGTTGGTTGTATTCGGGGTTTGTGGCAGTTACCTCCAGAACAACAGATGCAGAGTTAAGGGCACCATTGGTTGAGGTGATAGAAATAGTAGACATTGTGTTTCTCTTATGGATTGGTATATTGCGAAAAAGTTCACTTCAATTCCATTATTTCCGCCTAAGCCCGCTTAGCTTCTGACACAAGGTGTCGCCTCTTCTCAATTTATGTAGTTCTCCTAAATTGATGTTGAGTAGCCGAACAACATCTCTCGCCAGATCTGGGTCGTATTGGAAATAGGCTTTAGCGACACGGTCGTGACCACAAAGACGAACCAACTCGTTCGCACACCGCAATTCTTTTTCGTACACGCGCAGCTTATCAAGTCCTTGTTCTGCCAAAACGAGGTTAGTGAAGTAATGAGTTACCCCCTCATCTAAAAAGCCACCGAATAATGTACGAAATCCCGTCGATGCATATTTGTGGATCGCTTCATGAAGTGCATGACCTACATTAGCAGCCGGTCGCAAATGAATTGCGCGAGTTTGGGGGTGGTAGAACCCGTATATGTTTTTCAACTCTTTCTCTTCGGAGGATCCTGCTGGAATAACGATGTTATGTAATGTGAGGTAATTCTGCTCGAATGTGCTATCAAACTCATGGTGAATGAAATTTTTAGGGATTATTATTTTTCCTAACTTATCCGCAATGTAAGGTCTCAGTATGCGGCTCCGTTCTAGAACGCTTTGAAGAAGAGAAGCTGTTGATTTATTCACCCTCGTCGTTGTCTTCGACCCTGCCCGTTTTAATATATCGAGCGGTAAAACATCAAGCGGTAGAGGAGCCAAGCGCTTCTCGTATTCCGCTTTGGCTATTTCAAAATGTCGCTTCTGCTCTTCGAAATCCCTCAGTACTTCCGGTGGTACTTCCGGTGGTTGCCCTAACCCTTCATATACCCAAATGTACATAATCATTCTCCTTTCGTTTCATGCTGGACTTTCGAAAGCACAGGGTTATTTATTGCCTAAACATGATTTCTTTAATTCACTAGAAGTAATCCACGCCAAGTCTCTAAACCCGCCACCCCATTTGCCTTAAGTCCCGTATCCCTCTGAAAGACCCGAACAACCGCTTCCGTGGGCTGATCGAAATTATTGTTCACAGTGAGAAGTGGGGGCTTATCGACCAGATTCGTGGTGACGACTGTGCGCTGGATCCATTTGTTGAGCAAGTTCTGGAGTTTGCCAACTTCTGGGCCCCTTGAGCCACGGCGAAGTATCGAGGGACATCCTTTTTCTATTTCTGGGTACAAAAATAGTCCATTAATCTCTGGGACAAATCTTTGGTAGCAATTCGCATTACCATATGTTCCTTCGTGACTGCTTCCCATAACTGAAGAGTAATTGATGTGTAGCGCTTCATGCAGTAGGGTCATTGCCATGTAGTTATAAGCAGAAGAGTTCTGCAAATTTTCCCAAAATCCCTTGCCGAGACCGATAATGTATTTGCCGATCGGATAGTTACAGGCTTCATACGTTCCCGGATCGCGATCGCCTCCGGGACACCCCCAGCAGTAGTACTGAATCTGACCACTGGCGAGGAGAATAGCGGCACGCTTAAGCCGGAGAGCCACCAGCTCACCGCGATCTTTCCAGGCTGCGCCAGATGCCCTCCACTGGGGGACAAATTCTGGAAATGTGCCAAATATTTCACGAAAACGCGTCTTAGTTTGGGCAGATCGTGGGGATTTCTCCAGTGCATGGATTGCTTTCGACGTCAAAGAAACGGCCTTTTCAACAGCGGTCCCCACTGCTGTCCGCAATTCTTCCGTAGAAACGGGCTTTCCAACAACTTGCTCTATCTTTTTCCGTTCGTCGTCACTACATGCAAAAAGCCTTACTGGATTATTGGATTGACTTGTCGCCACAGCAGGTTGTCCAAGCCTGACTTCAGATGACATTCGTAACCCAGCATGGAATTCGGTTACTTGCCCTAAACGTTTGGGTCCCCATATGTACATGCCGTCCTCCTGGATAAGATCTACAAAGGGTTAGGTATTCCCTATACCCATAAAAACAGCTATATTCACCGATTCGTGCTCACGGTAGCACTCTGCCAGATTCGATTCTTCACCGTGCACCGGATTCGATTTGAGCACTGGAAAAAAGCATGTAAGCTTGAAGTGAAACATCAACAACGCGCCAGGTACCATTCGCTCCCCGGTATACAATCTCACCCAGAATGCGCATAGGAGCATTTGCACGATATTTGACATCAGAAATTTCCCGATGCCATTTCTTTAGCCTTTCTTCCAGTTTTTCAATTAACGACTGGGCGCGTGGTAGTGTCATCCATCTTCCAAAAGCACGTTTCACTTCACGGCGAAAATCTCCAAAAGAGCTTCGATATTTAACCTTAAGCTCTATATCGCAATGACGTTGGCGCGTACCTTCACGTTTACACTCGGACCACTCTTGCCGAACGTGTCCGTTTTTCTTTATGTCTTTTCCTAACCCCTCGCCTAGCAGTATGTACATATTGTTCCTCATTTTTGATGCTCTCTGGCATTGTTGGGTGTAATGGGGTCATCGGTCTTGGCGTCTACAATGAGTTCAAATCGAGAACCTAATTCGTTCGACGAAATCTTTTTTGCACCGTTACCTGAGAGAGGATCGTTGGCCCATAATTGACCCCGTGGAGACTTCTGAACTAACACCCAATGCCATCCACCCTGAAGATCTGCAATGATCGACGCACTTTGTTTCAGGGCATCAAATGCCTCGCTTCTGGATACATTGCGAACAATCGTGTTCTTGATGTCGTATCTCGACTTCAGATCCTGGTTGAATTGCTTCAGACTTCCTGGGTCATGCGAATGACTAACGATGCGACTGATGATCAGCGCAGCCTCAGTATTCGTGTCCCCGGACTCCTTGGCTGCTTCGATCTTCTTCTTGAGATCCATGAGAACCGTGCGATTGCTGGGCTTATCAAGTCCGAAGAGGGTTCTGAATGCCAGCGCTCTCGACGCTCCCAGGCAGAAACTTCCATCGGCTTCGTCTCGGTCAAAAACTTGACGTTTTGGGCTGGGTCTCCATGGATTGTCCTTTCTTGGCTTTCCGGTGCTGGGGTCAACCTTGGTCACAGGATAATTTTTGTAGCTCAGAGGAACTCCGGACTGAGATTCATACACCGCCTTTAACCTCTCCAGGAAATTGCTTTCATGCACCCATTTCCAGTATTTGGCTGCTTCTTTGGCTGCCGCTGTTCCATCGTTGGTTTTACGATCACCAGTGGCATACTTCTTTTGAAGGTTCAGGTGAATATTCATTTGTCTCTTGGCTGCACTTATCGCTAGGTCGATTTCACTTTGTCCCAGTTGCCCTAAACCTTCATACGCCTGTATATCGTTATGAATGTATATGTACATGTAAACACCTGTTAAATCCACAAGTTAAAACCCACCATTCAAGATGGATTGATGAAGGTTGAATTTGTGTTGCTTGTCTTTCTTTTGAGGAAATCACAGATTCTGTAAACTTGTAGCATCGAAATTACGACAGAGAGACAATTTGCCGTTAATCATTGCCAGAGTGCTCTATTTATTCGTCCGTGTGTGATCCGATTTACGCATCTCATGGTTGGTCGAAATTATTTCCATATCTTGCTTTGGCATCGGTGCGTATTTGCTGAATTTCGGCTACGAAGCTCGTTTTGGGAATCGTCTTACCCAACGTGTGTTTATAGGAGTAAAAGGTTTCGGCGTCACCAAAACTGGCCAGTACCCAGTCGGGTGTTTTTGCGTCGCTCGGATGTCCTACCTTAAAGGGCCGACGAGTGAAATTGCGCCGCCTGAGATAGTCATCCTGCAAAAACGATTGAGAATCGACGAAGTTGACCCATTTGTTCTTAACTTTATTGAATGCTTTCTCTGTTTCGGCTAGCGGTTGAGCAAGCAGTTTTTTGAGCAACATGGCTAGTTTGGTGTCCACCTTATTAGAAAAGATTCCTCCTTCACCAATGGCTAAACGCGCCACTACTGTACCGATGAAATTAGAGCAGAGATCCTCAGGGGAAAACGCAGAGTTATGCCCCCCAGGAAAGTGCATGTTGTATGTCGCAATCTCGTGTCCAATGGCATCGTCATTGGCGATCGCCTGAGCCACGGATAGCCAACGGTTTCGCGGGACTGGTTTGATGATTGTGGCTTCGCCTTGAACCGTGGGGATGACGGACGGTGCCCCACCAGAACCCTGCAAGCGTGTCCAAACAAATTCGGTGATATCACAAGTTTCCCGGAGGTGCCCTAGATCTATGAACCCTGCTCGTCCTGTATAGACAATACCCAAAGCTTCTGACGGGCTTTTGTGCGCGTCTAGCTTAGAGGGATCAACAAACTTGGCGGGGAAAGGTCCGAACATGCAGCAAGGCCGAGACGGAATTTTTTGGGGTACAGCAACGAGCATTGGACGGATCAGTTGGTCACGAATCGCGATCCATTTTTTTCGTTCGCTAGAGGGTAGTTCAGCACCTTTTAGTTGAGGATGTCTTTGGAAGAAAATCTTGTCTGTAAGGGCATTCTCATTATGTATTTCTTGGTCGAGCAGATTCTGCACGACCTGTTGTTCTACAGGCAAGAAAGACAATGCTTGCATTTGCCCCAACCCTTTGCTGGTCAGTATGTACATCCTGCTTCTCCTGCTACATGGCTGTGTATGATCGTGATGGGCCCGTACTACTGATTAGCACTGCTAATCAGCACTGCTAATCAACTAGGTAGTCTACTGCAAACACACCACTCATCTCATCCGCAGATTCCTCTTGCTACAAACGGTTGGACACGTCTCCAGTTTTTACAAACGATTGGGCGCGCCGCCATACGCTGTGTTGTACCAATAGCGTCCTTGCAGACGACCGCCCACCTTTTGCAGGACTGGATCTGGGGTAGCGGATACCCTTCGTACCACCAATCGCACTACACATCCTTCTTCCAGTCGCAAGTGAACAGGTAAGTTGTTTTGCCCCCAGGGATTCAAAATCAAATTAGTAGGTAAATACGGATCGCGGGGTTGGTTGTTGCAAAGCACTGCCCATTCATAGCCAGGGGTTTCAAACAGGTTCTTGGTTTGAGGTGCTTGCGGTTCTGCATACTGAGCAAAGTAAAGCAAAACACCACAGTACTGAGGATGCAGAGTATAGCGGGCTAGTTCCTTCTCCTCGCCAACATCTTGGGGCGCTTTTTGAAAACGGCTGGCATTATCGAAGTAGTTGGCATCTAGGGGAATGCTGCAAACCTGACAGATATTCATGGCGACCCCGTTCCATAGCCGAGCATCTTGTAGCCGTGCAACACGATGTAAAGTTCAGCCCCGATTCGTTGCTTGGTTTGAGGATCTTCATAGCCGTAAATCGGTCCTTCTGAAATTTCTTCAATTTCAATTCGGATGGTTGAACGGGGCATGAAGATCATCGGTTTGGCTAGAGGACGGAAGGGTCTCTCACCGCTTGATTCACCTAATCCTGCAATATTGTGAATTGGCTGATTTTGTAACTCACGCCCGCTGCCGCTATCAACAATGCTGTACTTAAAGTGAATTCCGCAGAGCTGAACAGCCAAGCACTGGGACAGCATTTTAATCAGGTTTCCCTTCTCCTGTGCTTCCCGCTGAGGATCGTTGGGGACATCTAAGGCAGCAGGTTTCACAAATGGCTCAATATAGCCGAGCAATGGACTTATCTTGCTATTGAGAGCATCAGGATTCTGTATCTCTAAGGGCAGTAATGCAGGGATAAAGCTGTAGCCGATCGCTACCGCTACAAATGCCCCTTCAACACTGATATTGATGACATCCTGCACACGATTACCACGTCTACCTTGAAGTGTGAACTTAGCCACATAGTCATAGGGAATTTCCTTAGTGCTCGGCTCAGCATTGACAGGCATCATGGTTTCCGGTGAGGAGCGATTCGTAGCCCTCATCGGTGTTGGCGCTTGTTGAAATTGCATTCTGCTTACCTCGTTTCATGAATTATTCAGTAGTTCAAATGGAAAGGGATGACACTTGCATCCCTATTTCTCTAAGGAAAGTGGCTACCAGGGTGGAGTCCAGGCTTGAGTCGGTGCAAACCGAGGAGTCATAGGAGGTTGTTCACGCACATACCCCTCCAGACCGCTCCTGCCATCTTGCCGGATGTAACCCTCTATCCCCCGAAGTTCTTCGTCTTCCCCATACCCTTGCAAATCTTCGTCCTCAGCAAGTCCTCGCAGATCCTCATCTTCGCCATAGCCGTAGAGTGCTTCGTTTTCCCCATATCCCTGTAGTTCTTCATCGTCAGCCAACCCCCGAAGCTCCTCATCCTCAGACAGTCCTTGCATCTGATACAAAGTGCCATCTGCAGCTTGATACACGCCCAACCCTTCATAACCTGCGACTCCAGCCTGTTTCAGAATTGGAGTTGCCGCTGTTAAAGCTGCTGCTCCGCCAGGAATAAACGGCGCGATTCTTTGAGCTATAGGGAGTGCCTTCTGCACAAATCCTCGCAGTTTCTTCTTCCATTTCTTCCAGAAGCCGATGGGATTGCCCAAGCCATCGACACCTTGAACCCATTGATAGGCATTGCCATCGGGTCCCATCCGCGTTTCGCCCATATAGCTACCAAGACCCATGATTTGGGTCAAATCTTCTGCTCCCATTCCCTCCTCATCTGCTCCCACACCTTGCATTTGATATAGGCTGCCATCCGGAGCTTCATATAAAGCTCCCAACCCGTCATAGCCTGAAACGCCTTGGCTAACCAACTTCAATGCCTGTGCAGCAGGATGATAGCGGGCAGCCGTTTTCAGTGCTTGTTTTCCCAGTTTCTTCAATTTGCTCCAGAAGCCAATGGGATTGCCCAATCCATCAATACCTTCAACCCACTGGTACAGATTGCCATCCGGTGCCATTCTCGTTTCACCAAGATAGCCAGTGCCCATCATGTGATTCATTGTGTTTTCTCCTAGATTATTCTTCGTTGCTTTCCGATGAAGTGGTTGGCGATGCTTGTCATGCGTTGTCTACGTCAATGTTGATCGCGATCGCCTTTTGTAATCTATAAAAGCTACTGAACGTCCCGCGTCAGATAACCATCCAGCACCACCCAAATGCGAAAAGGGCCCTTAACGCCTGCCAATTTGTTTGGATCGGGATTAGTTCCTGGCTGGGTTTGTCCGGGTACTCCCTGCGGGAATGAGATCTCTACTCGAAAGTTTTGCTGCGGTTCAATGATCACAGGTTCTGCAAAACGAAACGTGGACATTGGATCAGCCTGTCCGTGGTTGAGAATAACGCCAGTAAGAGGAGAGCCAGTGCCTTGACTGACCCCAGCACCCGATGGGAAGAAGAACGTGGGCATCTCAATCATGGTTTTCTCGCCCACCAGCAGGGTTGTTACCGAACTGTAAATTAAGTCGGTTAGAAAGCCAGCCTCATTAAAATCTTGTGAGTCTATTGGTCTGCGACCTTCTGGACTTGAAACCACTACCCGCATGGCACGAGCCTCAAAGGTGTTCAAGCTAGGCAAGACCCCAGATGCTTGTAGATTGGTTTCCAGCCTGGTCTTGTTCTGAACGTCTACAAAGAAGCGAATCATTCTTGGATCTGTTAGTTTCGATTGAAACGTATCAGTTTCTTTTGGCACAAGAAAAGCATCATAAATTGGGTAATGCAGCTTTTCCTTAACGCCCTGAACTTTTCCCATGATCAAACTCCTTATTCAATAGTTTTTTAGGTTGTTGAGAACGACTCACTAACAATCAATTCAGTGTTGAATTATCTCTTTGTGCATTGGCAAGTCTGTTGTTTGGGTGGCATTTGAGACATTTCACCCAGACCCATTCCCTGCATCTGGTACAGCGTGCCATCCTCACTCAGGAAATACTGTCCAGCACCCTGCAAGTCATCTGGTTGCCCCAATCCTTGCACCTTTTCGACTGGACGCAGAGCCACAGGCTGCACAGGTTGTGTGGCAGTCTGCATTTGAGGACGCGCCTGATCCGGCTGCATGGTTGAAGGGGCTGGCGATGCGGGTAAGATTCCCCATCGTTGCAGCGATCGCTCTAACCGCTTTGCTGTTTTGGGATACGGACGTGCTGATAGTCCACGCTCCCAGATGAACTTAAGCTTTCTAGCTAACCGGGGCTTTTGATTTAGCAATTGCCGCTGGCGGAGCAAGTCCAGCAGCGACTTCATGCGTGGGTCTTTAGGCTGAATACCTCCCTGTCGCATCGACTGAATTAAACCCGGCAGCCAGTTAGGCAGAGGTGCGGGTGTCGTTGCTGCAATGTCATAGCCTGAGATTTGCTCTAGCACGTTTGCTTCCCCATCAATAGGAATGACCTGTTTGACAAACGTTCGAGGTTCCCAGCCCATTGGGTAGGGCATGGTGGCATCTAGCGGAATCCATTGCCCTTGATGGAAAACCTCGAGGTAAATATGGCTAAAGAGTTTCGGTCGCAGTGGATCAGAACCTACAATCACAAGCTGTACCGGATGCCCGATCGCCACCAGCATAGAACCCAGCAAAGTCGTCATGTCGTCACAATCACCTGCCCGTAGTTCTAACAAGCGTCGTGCCGAATGAAGTAGTTCTATTCGAAAAGGGTCTTTGGTATAACGAACGTTTTTCTGCACCCACTCAAACAAAGCTTTGATTTCCCCGAGGTAGTCTTTCGGTTTGACTGCTTTTTCCAGTAGGATGTCGATCGCCTTTTGGCGCACATAAAAATCTTCTGCACTTGCTCGAACTAATGCCTGGATATATTTCAACGTTGTTTGAGTGCCCAGATATCCTTTAGGGATAAACCCCAAGTTTACCTGGGGCAAACTGAGTGTTGGAGCAGCATAACGACTCATAAGTAGGACTCGATTGAATGTTTGCTACTGCTAGATTAAAGCTTGTAGGGACTGGGCGAGTAGTCACATAATCATGGTCGTCTGAATGAGGTAGCACATTTAAGTAACAATGGGTTGATTACTATCCGGTATTTACTTGTAACTACTCAGCTGTAGGAACTGGAGAGATAGAAGCGCCCATCAATAATTGAACGATTGCGTCTAAAATCTTACACCCTTGTTTTCTCAAGGTGGATAAATACCCCCGAATGCGACAGAACATGCGAGTACCCTCTTGGGAGCGGGAGCAACCCGATATTTTCTGCTTAAGTTTCATCATGCGTAGATCACGTTCCGCTTAATTGTGATCAAACGGAACATCAAAGTTGTAGAGAAATCGTAAGACCTGATCTTGCTGAGATTGCAGTCGGTCTAATAGATTTTTGGGGACTTTGTTTGAGAGGATGTTTAGAAATACTGAGTCTTTCAGTACAACCTGATTTTAAGTGAGCCTTCGCAGCATCAGTCGAATCATCGCAATATGAATAAAAGCTTCTGAAGAAGCGGGCAAGCGCTCATAATCGACGTTCAACCGACGACACCAGTGCAACCAGCCATAGGTTCGCTCCACCGTCCACCGCTTCGGCAGTAGGACGAACCCTTTTACCCCATCAGGACGCAAAACTACCTCTAAAAACCAACCAAATAGATCCATGATTGAATAGCAAAACTCCTTCCCTGAAAAGCCACCATCGACCCAGATATGAACCAGTCGAGGAACGCGAGAACGCTCTTGGTGTAGCTGGTTGAGCAATTGTTTTGCGCCTTCCCGTTCCGCCACACTGGCAGCGACCTCTTTGACACTGATCAGCAATCCCAACGTATCGACCAAGGTAAAGCATTTCCGTCCTTTGATTTTTTTGCCCGCGTCATAACCCACTGCCTCATGAAGCATCACTGCCGTGGGCACACTTTGGGAGTCGAGGCTAGCAGCACTGGGGCTAGGTTCACGCTCTTGATCAACTCTGACCCACTGCATCAAATGGTCATGAATCCGTTTCCAACTGCCATCGTCGCGCCATTTGCGAAAGTAGTAATAAACCGTGGAGTAAGGGGAATAGTCGGGAGGCAGCAAGCGCCAAGCGCAACTGGTCGCAAGGACATAAAGAATACCTTGCATCACTGCCATCAAACTGACGGTGCGGGGTCTGCCCATGGTCGAGCCAGCCGGAAAAAGCGATGCCAACAATTCATACTCTTCCAAAGTCAGTTCGGTGTCGTAGGCTAGAGTCATGGCTTCCTGGAAGGCTAGATTTTGGTAATATTCAGCCTACATTCCAGGAAGATTTCTTGATCACTGGTATCTTCAGCTACTTTCTAAACATCCTCTTAGGGGCGATCGAAGAAGCGGTAGAGTAATGCGATCGCTGATTCTAAGATAACTTTTTTATCGTTTTCCAGTCATCACTATCTGCACCCCGCCTGTAGGAGCAAGCGTAAACCCGCGACGTTGCAGTTTAATGGGTTTATCCTCTGCTAAAGAGAGGTGATACTGGGACAGAATCACTGCGAGAACCAGTTTCATTTCTAACAGAGCTAAGGCGTACCCTAAGCATCGCCGACTGCCACCCCCAAAAGGAAAATATTCAGAAGTAGAATACTGACGCTCTAGAAAACGTTCTGGTTTAAATTGTTGAGCATTTGGATATAAGTCTTCCCGATAATGCACCAGGTAAATTGTTGGCATTAAGACTGTCCCAGCATCAAACGAGTATCCAGCAATGTTCACAGGCACTTTGGCAATGCGTGGAAAAATCACAGGCAGGACGGGATACATCCGCAGCGTTTCTTGGCAAACTGCTGTTAAGTAGGGAAGTTGAGCAATTTCCATTGGGGAGGGGTTTTCCCCTAGGCTGTCTAGTTCCTTTAACAATTTTTCACGGGCATCTAGCTGTTGATGAATTTGATAGAAAGCCCAAGCGAGAGTTGTTGAAGTGGTTTCATAACCAGCAAATAAAATTGTGAGCAGTTCATCTCTTAATTCCTCGTCGGTCATCGCTTGCCCCTGTTCATCCCGCGCCGCCATCATTAGGCTCAATACATCGGTACGCCCCTGGTTTTCCCTCGTTCTTCTCTCCTCAATTTCTGCCTGGAGTAAATTATGAACTTGGCGTTGTCGTTGCTTCATCTGCCCCCAAGGAGTCCACGTTCCCCAATCTTGTTGCAAAAACCGCAAAAATAGCATGCTGGAGCGGAGCGGAGAATCGGTCATATCGAGCCAATCCGTCAGGAGGGGTTTAAGCTGTTGATAGCGCTCTCCCTCGCTCAAGCCAAAGACAACCTGCAAAATCACCTCTAGGCTAATCTTCTGCATGGCAGTCCGAGCCACAAAAGGTTGACCAACTTGCCACTGACTGATGACTTGTTCAGTAATCAGGCGGATTTGTTTAGCATAAGTCTGCAGCCTTTCTCCATGAAAAGGAGGCATTAATATTTTTCGTTCTCGTCGATGGCGATCGCCGTCTAGTAACATAAGAGAATTTTGTCCAACTAAGGGTTCTGCAAGGGCATTCCCACGACCGATATCAAACTTGGAATCTTGGCTGAAGATCTCCTGAATGGCTTGCGGATTGCTAATGACCACGTAAGATCCCATGCCACCCAGCCGCATAGTAAAGATATCTCCGTACTTTCGGCTGTATCTGTCCTGAAATCTGAGCGGATCGGCGATCCAATTCATGAGTTGCCACCAAGGTGGGCTGGTGATGCAGTTTGGTAATTGACTCATGATGACTTTCCCCACTGAGCTACACGCGTGACATAACTCTGTATTAGAAAAAAGGTTAATGGTGGGAAGTGCAATTTAACGGCAAAAGCCAGTAGCGGCAGAAAGCCTTGGCAACTCTACCAGTAACTTTTGTCCGTCCGCTGCGCTGCGCTGAAGTGTTGGAGCGAGCCCGATCGCTAAGCCTTTCTAACACAGCAAGCAAAACACTTATAGGCTTGCTGACCCGATAGATTGTCATAATATTGCTCATCATCGCCCCGCTCCTCCTATCCCGCCTTTGTTTAGCAACGGAACAATAAACAACGCTAAGGCTGAAAACCTTGCAGCATAAGGACTATAGCCTCTCATTTTAATAGATCTATAACTATCATAATGGCTGAAACCCTTACCAAATTTGGCTTTCAGGTAGATCGCGTTTGCGTGGTGGCAGAGCCTGTTTCTAAACATCAGGGCGGCTCTGGCGTAGATTTGGACTATATCGCTATTAAGTTATGGTCTGAAACCCTTGATTTCTCGTTCCCAATAATGTCTGGAGTAGCCTGAACTCGTCTGATTAGTTGCACTGCTCGGCAGCTATACTTTGTCAGGGAATAGACTTTACGTCCTTAAATGACTGAAATTTCAATGTCAGCAATGAATCTAGCTCTTTTTTGTACGTTGTATGGCACTGACCGAGGCAACCCGTAATCGCCTGCTTAAATGTGCTGAAATCAGGATAATAAATAGAGTACAGACATTGCTTTTTGACAAATTTCCACAAGCGTTCGATTAAGTTCAGATTAGGAGAATAAGTCGTCAG
>Ga0209591_10004449_pt1 | contig 15885 bp, 7 predicted proteins | sample MAT01_FD_187207 | JGI IMG/M metagenome (GOLD analysis project Ga0209591, IMG submission 187207) | Freshwater microbial communities from Lake Fryxell liftoff mats and glacier meltwater in Antarctica - MAT-01 (SPAdes) (version 2) | ecosystem: Environmental > Aquatic > Freshwater > Ice > Liftoff... | reverse complement strand
TCTGTCCAAGATACTCGCGCAGGATTAAACTTTGACCCGCAACCGATCGCTGCGGAATTAGCATATCAAAAACGTTGGCTCAGTAAACTAAATTTAACCCGCGATCGCTTGGTGCAACTTCGCAGTCAAGGTGTTGCTAAAGGAATCGTGATTGCGGCGGCTCAGGCGCAACAAAAGGCGATCGACTATCCTTTTGAAGGATTTAATGCGGGGCTGTTTACCTATCTGCTCACCCAATCGCTATGGCATCAGACTAGCAATCAAACAATTGAAACCGATCGCACGATCGCAAATCTCATTCCTAGTATGAACGCAATTACTAACGACCAAGTACCTTTTGCAGATTTTAAACGCGATCGCAATCTGCAAACACAACCGATTTATTTCTTGCCGCCAGCTTTACCGACAGCAGAAGCGGTGATTACATCCGTATCAGGTGATCGGGTGGAGTTTTGGTTGGGAGGAGTGGAGCGCGATTGTCTAAAGAAAGGCGTTGGATTTCAGTTTGATGTATTTGGTGCGAGTGATAAAAGTACTGGCACAATAAAAATGGAATCGCGTCAAGGATTGCAAGCTAAGGGTGTACTAAATGGAACGGCGCAAGTCGGCGATCGCCTAAGAGAAACATCGCGGACTTTGCCTGTGAATTGGCAATTAGCAATCGGTCTCGATCCATCGTTGGGTAAGGATTTGGAAATTGTGCGATCGGCAATCCAGAAAAGCAAGCGAATTGTTGCTGTGCCTTATAAATCGGATAAGGAACTTTATGGAATGGAGGTGCAATATATTCTCAGTCGGATGACGGCTGATTATCGCAGTCAATTAGAAAAAATCGCTATAACCAGTAAGCAACCGCGTGAGATCCCCTCTATGGATAGCATTGGTTTGTTTACGCCAAGTATTGATGAGATGATTCCTGAGTCCTTTAAGGAAGTGGGTGAGTCGATGAAGGTAGCAAGCGATCGCTTAATTCCCAAGTTACAGTCATTGTTAGCTGCAAGGTTAGTTAAGCTCGCACTCAATGCCAAACAGTCTCAACTCAATTTCTCAGCGATCATGCGAATTGAAGGACAGCAAGATGCTCTGGTTGGTCAAGCCTTTACGGTTCGCGGTGAGAATTCTAATCCTATATCGGCATCACAGACAAAGAGCGATCGCACGATTCCGCTTTGTTCGCTGTTTCAGTTTCAGTTGAAGAATTCGGGAACTGAGGATTTATATTTGGCAATTATGGCGATCGATTCTTCTGGGAATATGACAGCTTTATATCCTGCTCAGGGAGTGGTGGAGGATTCGCTGAAATTAAAAGCAGGAATGTCTAAATTGATTCCCGATCCTGCAACGGATAATTTTCAATATCGGGTTAAGGAAAAGGGTTTTGGTGAAGCTTTGGTGGTCGCTAGCCGATCGCCTCTTAGGAATGCGATTAAGGTAAGTTCTGAGCGTTCTGGTGTGCCAGTGTTGGACAGTGTGGATGCGTTGTTAACGGATCTTACGGGTGCATCATCATCGCGTACTAAGCAAGAGTCAGGTAAACGGGTTTATACTTCGGAAATTGCGGCTTTGTCGATTACTTTTCAAGTTGTTTAAAGATATCTGAAGCCCAGCAATAAATTGCGGGCTGAAAGCTTAAACCTGTTGAAACAGGTTGGTTTAAGGTTGCCTTTAGTCAGCTTTAACTGACTTGAGCTTTGCAGCCCAGAACTTGAGTTCTTGGTTGGATCGGAGGTTAAACACCCGTGAGATCGACTGTAAAGCTAGAAAGTTGGGTGATATATTGGCTGTGCAGGTTGTAAAGGTTTCAGTCTAGTATGCTCTCGCCAAAGAAATCACCCAAAACCATAAATTTTTCCCTTTTCCCTTTTTCTCTTTTCCTTGTCTGTCTGCCCGTGCAGATTTTGAGCATAAGCGAACCTTCTTCTGCTCAAACTACTTCAGACCGCGAAATAGAGGCAGAGCGGATCTTAAATCAAGGCTATCAGTTATTTCAAGTTAGTAAATATCGGGAAGCTTTTGCGACATGGGAGCAAGCGCTGCTAATTTATCGCGAGATTAAAGATCACAACGGCGAAGGAAATTCGCTCGGTAACCTTGGCAATACATACTTTAGACTCGGACAGTACAAAAAGGCGATTGAATATTTCCAGCAATCTTTAGAAATCTTTAAGCAAATCGGCGATCGCAAGGGTGAAGGATCTTCGCTCATTGGTCTTGGTAATGTATACAATGCCCTCGGACAGTACAAAAAGGCGATTGAATATCATCATCAGTCCTTAGCCATTGCAAAACAAATCGGCAATCGCAAGGGTGAAGGATCTTCGCTCATTGGTCTTGGAATTGCATACAACTCGCTTGGACAGTACAAAAAGGCGATTGAATATCACCAACAATCTTTAGTGATCGACAAGGAATTAGGCGATCGCAAGGGTGAAGGATCTTCGCTTATTGGTCTTGGAATTGCATACAACTCGCTTGGACAGTACAAAAAGGCGATTGACTTTTATCAGCAATCTTTAGCCATTGCAAAACAAATCGGCAATCGCAAGGGTGAAGGATCTTCGCTCGGTGGTCTTGGTAATGTATACAATGCCCTCGGACAGTACAAAAAGGCGATTAACTTTTATCAGCAATCTTTAGCCATATTTAAGCAAATCAGCGATCTCGAAGGAGAAGGAAATGCACTCAATAATTTGGCTGTTGCTTTTGAAAACTTAAATCAACCAGCACTAGCCATCATTTTCTATAAACAAGCAGTCAACACATACGAAACTATTCGTAAAGACATAGGCGGACTTAGCAAAGAAGAGCAAAAATCCTATGCAGACAAAGTTTCAAAAAGTTATCGCCAACTCGCCGATCTCCTCCTTCAACAAAACCGCATTCTCGAAGCCCAACGAGTCCTCGACCTCCTCAAAGTCCAAGAACTTGATGAATATTTGCGTGGCGTGCGTGGCAACGACAACACCAAACGCGGCATCGAAAACCTTCCACCCGAACAGCAAATTAATATAGGCTATCAAAAACTCCTAGACCAAGCCGTAGCCAATGGCATAGAACTAACCGAACTACGCCGCATCAAACCCCAAGAACGCACGATCGCCCAGTCACAACGCATCGATCAACTCGACATACAGGAAACAAAACTTGTAACAGCATTTACAGAATTTATCAACAGCAAAACAGTCCAAGCCCAACTAGAAAAGCTGAAGGCGATCGCCTTCAACCAACAAGATGTCATCGGCAGACTCAGCGAATTTAACGCCCTGCAAGACAACCTGCGAAACTTACAACAAAATGCAGTCCTGCTCTATCCATTAATTTTAGAAGACCGTCTAGAACTAATCCTCACCACCCCCGACTCACCTCCCATCCGCCGCACCGTTAAAGTTACCAGCAAAGAGGTCAACCAAGCAATTGTTGATTTTCGCTTAGCCCTCGAAAATCCCCGCAGCGATGCAACCAAACCCGCCCAAAAACTCTATGAGTGGCTGATTAAACCAATCGAAAAAGACCTCAATACCGCTAAAGCCAAAACGATTATCTATGCCCCCGATGGACAACTGCGCTACATTCCCCTCGCCGCCCTCCACGATGGCAAACAATGGCTAACCCAACACTATCGCATCAACCACATCACCGCCGCCAGTCTCACCGACCTCAACACCAAACCCCAACGCCAGCTATCCGTCCTTGCAGGAGCCTATACCTCCTCTGGTAAGCAGCATAACTTTGCGATCGGTGATGAGAGCTTTAACTTTACGGGTTTACCCTTTGCCGAAATGGAAGTCACTAAACTCGCAGAAACCATTCCCGAAACTACACAACTCCGCAATGAGGACTTCAGTTTCAAAGCCACTAAGCCGAAAATGGATGATTATACAATCGTGCATTTCGCCACCCATGCCGCCTTCTTAAAAGGACAACCCGAAAAGTCATTTATTCTCTTTGGTAATGGCGATCGCATTTCCCTAGCCGATATTAAAGGAGGCGCATTCGGTTCGCTGCGAAAGGTAGATCTCTTTGTTTTGAGTGCTTGCGAGACAGGGGTAGGCGGTAATTTCGGCACGGGGGCAGAGATTCTCGGTTTTGGATATTTGATGCAGATCTCAGGGGCAAGGGCGGCGATCGCTTCTCTCTGGCGGGTATCCGATGGCGGCACACAAGCGTTGATGAATGCTTTTTATGCTTCGCTCTCTAATAACGAGATTACGAAAACTGAAGCGTTGCGACAAGCGCAGATGGCTTTGATTACGGGAGATTACAAATCTCTAGCTGGTACGCGGGGAAATCAAGTGGCGATCGAGCGGCGCATTCGCGAGGGGCTTCCTAATCCTGTCGCCAATAGTCTCAGTCATCCCTATTACTGGGCTCCTTTTATCTTGATTGGTAATGGATTGTAAGTTTGTAGATTTATTAGATAAATTTTGGTAAATCATGTAAAATTCAGTGGCGGCAGTTTTAGGAAAGGCTCGATCCTATGCGTAAGGGTTTTGGTGTTGCGATTATTGCTTTAATGCTGGGTTGTTTGCCTGTGCAAATGGTTGCGGTGGGTGAACAAGTTGCTGCTCAAACTAACTCAGATCGCAAAGCAGAAGCAGATCGGCTATTTAATCAAGGGATTCAACAATATCAGACTAGTCAAATTGAAGCAGCGTTACAGTCATGGGAACAAGCCTTAATAATCTATCGCGCCATCAAAGATCGACAGGGTGAGGGACAGTCGATCGGAAATCTGGGTGTTGCTTACCGAAATCTCGGCAAATATGAAAAGGCGATTGAGTTTCAGTTGCAAAGATTAGCGATCGCAAGAGAAATCAAAGATCGACGGGGTGAGGGAACAGCGCTTGGAAATCTGGGAACTGCTTACCTTTCTCTCGACAAGTATGAAAAGGCGATTGAGTTTCAGTTGCAAAGCTTAACGATCACAAGGGAAATCAAAGATCGCAGCGGTGAGGGAGCGTCGCTGGGAAATCTGGGAATTGCTTACCGAAATCTCGGCAAATATGAAAAGGCGATTGAATTTCAGTTGCAGAGCTTAGCGATCGCAAGGGAAATCAAAGATCTACGGGGTGAGGGACAGTCGCTCGGAAATCTGGGAGTTGCATACCAAAATCTCGGCGAATATGAAAAGGCGATTGAATTTCAGTTGCAAAGCTTAGCGATCGCAAGGGAAATCAAAGATCGACGAGGTGAGGGACAGTCGCTCGGAAATCTGGGAATTTCTTACGATTCTCTCGGCAAATATGAAAAGGCGATTGAGTTTCAGTTGCAAAGATTAGCGATCGCAAGGGAAATCAAAGATCGACGAGGTGAGGGACAGTCGCTCGGAAATCTGGGAATTTCTTACTTTTTTCTCGACAAATATGAAAAGGCGGTTGAGTTTCATTTGCAAAGATTAGTGATCGCGAGGGAAATGAAAGAGCGCAGTGGTGAGGGACAGTCGCTCGGAAATTTAGGAGTTGCTTACTATTCTCTCGGCAAATATGAAAAGGCGATTGAGTTTCAGTTGCAAAGATTAGCGATCGCAAGGGAAATCAAAGATCGACTGGGTGAGGGACAGTCGCTCGGAAATTTGGGAGTTGCTTACTATGGTCTCGGCAAATATGAAAAGGCGATTGAGTTTCAGTTGCAAAGCTTAGCGATCGCAAGGGAAATCAAAGATCGACGAGGTGAGGGACAGTCGCTCGGAAATCTGGGACTTGCTTACTCTTTTCTCAACAAGTATGAAAAGGCGATTGAGTTTCAGTTGCAAAGCTTAGCGATCACAAGGGAAATCAAAGATCGGCTGGGTGAGGGACAGTCGCTCGGAAATCTAGGACTTGCTTACTTTTTTCTCAACAAGTATGAAAAGGCGATTGAGTTTCAGTTGCAATTCTTAGCGATCGCAAGGGAAATCAAAAATCGAGATGGAGAGAGAATTTCGCTTAATAATTTGGGAGTTGCTTTTAACAATTTCAAACAACCCGAACTAGCGATCCTCTTTTACAAACAATCCGTCAATATTGTTGAATCCATCCGCCAAGATATCAAAAAACTCAACAAAGATGAACAAAAATCCTATCTAGATACCGTTGAAAAGACATATCGCGACCTCGCTGACTTACTTCTTAAACAAGACCGCGTAATGGAAGCTCTACAAGTACTAGACCTCCTGAAAGTCCAAGAACTCCAAGACTTCCTCAAAGATGTTAAAGGAAATGAGAGAACCGCCCTCGGCGTAGAAATGCTCCCCCAAGAGCAAAACCTGATCAACCAATACAACAACATCCAAAACCGCACCATCCAACTCGGAACCGAACTCAACGACCTGCGTAAACTCCCAAATCGCACCACCACCCAACAACAACGCCTCACCGAAATCGAACAAATCGAACAACAAGTCAACCAACAACTTACCGCCCTCCTCCAAAGCGACAGCACCAAAGCCCTCATCATCCAACTCCAACAAACCGCCGCCAAAGAAAACCTAACCCTACCCTCCTACAAAGACCTCAGCGAAAGAATCCAACGCATCGGACAAGGCACAGCCCTCTTCTATCCCCTCATCCTCAGCGATCGCATCGAACTCGTCATCTTCATCCCCAACCAACCCCTCATCCATCGCTCCATCGCCATCAACCAAAAGGAACTCGAAACCGAAATCAAAACCTTTCGCAATCAACTTCAAAACCGCGATCCAAATATCGAAGCCACCGCCCAAAAGCTCTACAAATACCTACTCGAACCCATCAATGCCGACCTCAAAGCCGCCAAAATCCAAACCATCGTCTACGCACCTGACGGACAATTGCGCTACGTTCCCCTCGCCGCCCTCCACGATGGCAAACAATGGATCGTCGAACGCTACCTGATTAACAACGTCACCGCCGTCAGCCTCACCAACCTCGACCCATCCAGCGATCGCGACTCGCGAGTCCTCGCAGGAGCATTTGAAAAGGGTAACTTCAGCTTTAATATCAATGACAAAGCCTTCAGCTTTAGCGGACTACCCTTCGCAGGCAAAGAAGTTGATACCCTCGCCAATACCATTCCCAACACCACCAAACTGTTAGACAAAGAATTTAGCCGCGCCGCCATCTTACCCAACCTCAAAACCAACAACATCATCCATCTCGCCACCCATGCCGCCTTTGTTGAAGGTACACCCGAAGATTCATTTATCCTCATGGGAAACGGCGATCGCATCAACCTCCGCGAAATCGACCAATGGGACTTACCCAATGTCAGCCTGATCGTTTTGAGCGCCTGTCAAACAGCCGTCGGTGGTAACCTCGGTAATGGTATCGAAATCTTAGGCTTTGGCTATCAATTACAACGCGCAAAAGTGCGATCGGCGATCGCGTCTCTCTGGACAGTTTCCGATGGCGGCACGCAAAAACTCATGGAAGCCTTTTACATTGCTCTCAAAAAAGGCAAAGTCTCCCACGCTGAAGCTCTACGGCAAGCCCAAGTTGCATTAATTACTGGTAATTATGAAGCATTAGGCGAACTCAGAGGACAACAAGTTGCGATCGAACCACGTATTCGCCAAACCCCAGCCGCACCAACCAAAATCAGCCATCCCTATTACTGGGCTCCTTTTATCCTGATTGGTAATGGGTTATAGGGGGCTTGACTATAAAATTGGGAAACCTCAATAAAATTTATATAAGAAATAATTATTAAATCGTCCATAAATAGCCAAAATGCGATCGCAAAACACATAAGCAAAACTTAATTCGTAAGCATATTCTCAATAAGCCCAATCCAACACGGCTATATAAAACTAAAAGCATTGCTAAATCAGCATCTAAGCCCCAAGCTTACGATAATGCCCCTTTCCGTAAGCTCATCTATTTGTTAGGAATAATTTTTAAAGTTAACTGTGGTAAAGATTTCATATGCAGCGATATATTTTGGACTTATACAAACTGAAAACCATATGAAAAGATCTATACAGGCTTAGCATACGATTTTTTACTAATTCTCGCGTGACCCAAATTTAATCAACATTATGGTTAATATGAATAATGAGCAAACTAGACTTTATCTCACGACAATTTTCAAAAACAGAAAAAAAACGATTTGAACATTATTCAGTAACGAGAATTTGGCATTTATTGGATGATCTTTCGATAAAATTTGTAACTCAACAATATATAAGCCGACCTGAAGGGTACGCTCTAACTGATATGTTCTTTCCTCAACTTCAAGTTCATGTTGAAATTGATGAAGGATACCATTTAGCCCCAATTCAAATTAATCGAGATGTGTTCAGAGAAGTAGACATTATTAACGCAACAGGACATGAAATATTTAGGGTTGATGTTACTAAATGTATTGAAGAAATAAACGAGCAAATCTCCCAAATTGTAAAACAGATTAAATCAAAAAAAGAAATAATGACGGATTTTAAGCCTTGGGATATTGAGGCAGAGACAAGCACAAAGACTTACATAGACAAAGGATTTATACATTTGAAAGATGACTGTGCTTTTAGGACGATGGTTGATGCAGCAAATTGTTTTGGAAATAATTTCAAGGCAAAGGGTATTTGGAAGGGAAGTGCTAAGCACCCGAAAGAAAGTGACAAATTGATTTGGTTTCCAAAGCTTTATAAAAATGGCAGATGGAATAATTCGATTTCAAATGACGAGACAAAGATTAGAGAGATTTGCGAATTGCCTGAATTTGCAAAACAACATATTGATAGCGTTTTAAATGGTGTCCATCACAAACGAATTGTTTTTGCTAGAGTTAAAAGTCCATTAGGTGACATTATGTATCGTTTTAAAGGTGAATATGAACTTGATAAAAACTCAACCAACTACGAAGACGGACTTCTATGGAAAAGAATTTCGGAGCAAATAAAAACATATAGCAGTGACTAAAACACAACTAAAATGACATAGGGAACTGTAAAAAAATCAAAAAAAGCACAAGTATTGACAACCTAATCTACATTGGCTGTATCTCCCTACTAACAAAGGTGTCGGCAAAATGTGCTTTCTTGGAGGCATCCGCGAAAATAGATATAGATTAGGAAATACCACATGTATGGTTAAAGCGATTCCAGATAAGTGTAAACGTTGTGCGATGCTGTCATCGGCTCAGGCTCAAGAGTTGCATGGTGATGATTGTTGGAATCCTGCGGTTTGTTATAGTCGTCGTTCTTATGCGCGTCATCGCGATCGCATTAGTCTTGTTCGTTCTCGTAAACGGTCAGAAGCTAATCCTAATTTAGTGGTCAATACGGATGAGTTTAAATCAATATTTTGGGCGGTGTTGGTGGTTTATCGTCCTGCGGGTACAGATACGCCAATTCATGCGATCGAGGCTCAAGTTTGGCAAGGTCAGGAAAAGTTTGCTGCGATCGCACCAATTCACTGCGCGGGGATGACGGCTTCTCAGGTTCATGCTTATGTGCAGAAAGTATTGGTTTTGTTGGATTCAAATTATGGGATTAAAAAGTTCGCTAGTCAGGAACGTCTCGATCCTTATCTTTGTCCTTTGCGTCCTTGTCCTTGTCATCCTGAAACTAGGAAGTAAAATCAAGAACCAGATTTTGATAGCGCGGCGAAGCCGCGCTATCAAAATCTGGTTCTTGGTTAGAGAGGTTAAGTTTTGCAGGTTAAGCAGCTTGAGTTAAATCTTTGGGAGGCGATCGCTTCTGCTTCTCAGTCCCCTGACGAAGCAAATTTGCCAATGGTGTTTAATTTATTGGATTTGACTTTGGTTGAATTGGATACGCGATCGCAGTTACGAGTGGCAGGAGATGCGGTTGGGCAAATTACTGATTTATTTTGCGATCGCTCTAATCTCTGCTTTGAACTGTTACAGGCTTACGCAAGTCATGGTGAACCTGTGATGTCCAATCATGCTTTTGATCGCTATGTCCGTCAGTCGGTAGTCGTCGATTTTGACCAGTTCATTCAGCCTTTTGAGTCTTTGCCAAGAAAGCCGTCTGAAAAAATTAAGGATGGTGATTCAGTTGTTGGTGCTGTTGATAAGGAGGTTTTGCTTCACGTACTTGAGCAAGAACATTCGTTTAGTTGGGAGGAGGAGTTAGATCTAGCACTCTCAATTGCTCATGCTGAGGATGTTTCGGCTTGGATTGAGGTGATCGCTGTTTGTTTAAAAAACAATGTTGCTCCTATGCGTTTGCTGGATTTGAGGAACAGTATGAAATTACCAATCGTCGAAATTTGGTTGGGTTTACTTTTGGGTGATTTCAAACTGGAGCAGAAAGGCGCTTTCTATGATGCAAACGAAATTTGGATTGGCTAAAATGAATCTAATAATCATTTGGTGATGTTACAGCGCTTTGCGCTCAAACCAGAACCAATAAAAATTTTGAAAGGGTTGCTTCGCAACCCTTTCAAAATTTTTATTGTGGTTCGTTTGATCGGAAATTGCTGTAATTGGCTATTCACAGCAATCCAAATACAAAGAGGTTCAGTGCTGGTGTAATCAACTCGATGTTTTATGTATGCTGATATCAATAAATAGGGCTTACTGAAAAAGTCTATAGAGCGAATTTATAGGCAATATAGCTTGAAAAATATTATTCTGTCGCATATTTTCCAAGATTTACCCAGCTTTTGTGTCTAAGGAAGTGCAAGGTTAAAGCGTCTAGAGTCTCAAAATCCTTGCACTTCCTTAGACACAAAAGCTCGAAACCCTTAACTTACATAGTTTTTGTCCTTGTCCAGCAATCCCTAATTATCAGACCAGTACCGTTATTCTCAGTCCAGAAAGGCGAACAAATCAAGATTCTTGAAAATGTAGTCAAGATTCTTGATTATATTTTTCAAGAATCTTGACTCCTTATTAAAGATTCTGTATTATTGCTTTTGAACTTTCGTCAAGATCAATAATGGCTAACAAGCTATCTGTCTTCAATATGAAAGGTGGAGTAGGCAAGTCAACGACTGCTTATAACTTAGCCGCAGGACTAGTTAAATTTCACCAAAAGCGAGTTTTGATTATAGATATTGACTCGCAAGGAAATTCTGGAGCAGCATTAGGTATTGAAATATGGCAACTGCAAAAACAGTTAAAGGATGTTCTTCAGCGTCATGTTAAATTGTCTGAAATTATTGTCAAGACTGCTTCGGGTGTCGATGTAGCTCCGTCTAACATCCTACTTGCCGAAGAAGAGATCCCAATTTCAGGACTTCCTGGTAGAGAGTTGTTGTTACGGAAAGCGATCGCCTCAGTTGAAACACAATATGATTTTATCCTGATTGACTGCCCACCAAACATTGGCGTATTTACAATCAATGCACTTATGGCTGCGGACAGTGTGATTATTCCAGTGGACATGAGTTATCTCGGTTTACTTGGCATAAAAGGCATCGAACGCGCCCTGTCATTGATACGTGATTCGCTAGATCACCCAATTCAGATCGCTGGTGCTTTAGCGACTCGTTACGATGGTCGCAACAACTTGAGTAAAGAAGTACAACAATCACTACATAACCACTTTGGTGATCGCATGTTTAAATCTGTGATTCCTGAAACAGTGAAATTACGAGAGGCACCCAGTCATGGGCTATCTATTTTTGAATACGATACCAATGGGACAGGAGCAAAAGCGTATAGAGAATTAGTTGATGAGGTAATGAAATGGCAGTAAAGAGATCAGCATTAGGAAACAATCCACTTGCTCAAGGCATCTTTAGTAAGACCGAGTCTGAAGAAGAATCTGTGATCAAGATTCAAGATTCAAGATTATCTAATCAAGAATCATTATTCTTGAAAGAAGTTGAAAAGGAAAAAATTAATCTCAGGCTGTCACTCGAATTAAATGACTGGCTTGATAATTTGCTAAAGCAAGGTAAACGTAAGCACGGTCAAAAAATTGCCAAGGAAATATGGGTTCAAGCTGCACTCGAATTATTTCGAGCAATGCCGATCAACTGGGAGGAAATCGAGACTGAGGAAGACCTACGTTCAACTTTGTTAAAGCTTGAATCAAGAATCAAGTTTCAAGATAATTAATAGAATAGTTACTATAGACCGCAATGTATTTTTCTCTCTAGCCAAGCAAAAGTAATCCGCGACTTCAGCAGAAAGTCCGATCTCCTACATTGGACAACAAAGGTAAAAAACAATCTTGTTTCAAGATTCTTGAAACAAGATTGTTTTTTACTAGCTTAATAATTTGCTAAAGCAAGGTAAACGCAAGCACGGTCAAAAATTGCCAAGGAAGTGTGGGTTCAAGCTACACTCGAATTATTTCAAGCAATGCCGATCAACTGGGAGAATATTGAGACTGAGGAAGATCTACATTCAACTTTGTCAAAACTTGAATCAAGAATCAAGTTTCAAGATAAGTAATAGATCAAGTCTTATATTCAAGATCTGTTCTCCCTAATCAATCTGCACTCGATTACAGTTATTTTCATAATTGCTTGCTATAGACTAACCTCGGATCTTACGCTTTAGCCAAAGCAAAAACTATCTGCGACAGCAGCAGATGGTTTGATCTCCTAACGTTGAACAACAAAGACAAAAAACAATCTTGTTTCAAGAATCTTGAAACAAGATTGTTTTTGCTAGCTTGATAACTTGCGAAGGAAAAAGAAACGAATGTGCAGTAAAAAATGGAAGCATAGGTTCAAGCTGCACTCAAATTATTTTGAGCAATGCCGATCAACTGGGATGGAATCTTTGTCAAAGCTTTCTGTAAAAATTACGCATATCATGAGTATGTATAAACGTGATATGCAACTATTTTTGAGCCTTTGAGTTTAGCCTGTTTGAACTACCCCTGTTAAGACGACCAACAAACTTGCGCGATCCTTGCGATATACCTTCTTGAAATTTCACAACATTAAAAGTCCAAGAAAATAGCTTTTTGAAGGCTGAAACAACTGATCTACGTTCGATATTTTTGCACCTTAACAGGAGTAAGTGTTTGAGCCATTGAGGATCTCAAGATTCGAGCAAATCACCACGAAACGGTGGGTGTTTCAGACTTTTAGTTGCACATTACGTCGTATAAAAAATCTTTATTAATATTTCAAGAATCTTTAATCACTAATCAAGATTCTTGATTAGTGGCAAACTTGAAAATGAAGTACCAATCACTTGACGGTAGAAAAGTGGTTGGCTCTATAGGTCTTTCGGGGAGTTGGAGCACGATAATCGGCTCAAAGCTTTTACAAGAATTTCAGATATTGAAGACCTCTGGCACTAAAACCATTACCTGTAAAGCATTTCAGTTTTTTTACCTCAAGTAACTCCCCGCAACGCCTATTGAGCCGTAAATATTACGCAATGGGAGCAACGAGGAAAGCAAGCGTAGTAAATAACCGATTACGCGCTATGAACGAAAGCTTAGAAACGACAAAGCAATGCAAATATTGTGGAATATATTCAGCAAAAAACTTAATAAGTCCAGATAAAGTTGATTGAATTGGCGCATTATCAATTAAAAATCTTTCCGTCGCACCAGCCCAGAAATTAACTAAATCTTGATCTGAAGAATCAAGCGATCGCTCAGGCGATAAGTCAGCATTTTCGTTTAAATCTTGGATCGTGTTGCTATAAAGGAATCTTAATAGCGGATCGATCCACTCGAAATTACGCCTAAAGCGACCCCATTTAAGCCCCAGCCAATCTGCCATTTCTCTTTGGGACATAGACAATAAATCAACACCTTTGGTTAAAGCATCATGGGCAAGTTGCATAACCTGAGACTTGAGAATTTCAAGCTTACTCATCGCATCAGGAGTAATGTCACTAGCGTTAATTTTGGTATGAGGGATATCGCCCAAATCAAAATCAGCCAAGAAATAAATCTTGTCGCCACCATGAAAGCGATGCCCCGATTTGCGCCCAAAACATTGTTGGACATTAGCGAAGATACGGCGATCAATAAACTCAGCAAAATCAGAATCATCATCATTAGGATGTAAACCCGTGAGAACGACATACTCCGATTTAAGCACGGCAATGTTGGGGCAAGGAGTACCCGTGACCACAAAAGTTTTCGCAGTACTGAAATCATTAGAGCCACGGGAATCACGAAACCAAATCCCATCGGCAGAATCAGCGAACTTTTTAAAATCAATCACCATTGTTGAAGGATCAATAGTTTTGAGGTGAGCCGCGATCGCTTCCGCCTTTCTCTGCTGTTCTGATCCTCGTTGCATAGTCATGCGCCCAATATCTGCAACCTGAAAAATAGTTGGCATAGCCAAAACACCCGACTGTTTAACCATGTAGACATCAGTTACTAACTTCATCTTTAAATCAGCAATATTAATAGTGGCATCAAGATAGAGATTAGCGGCTGACCTGTGGGCAATGTCACGTAAGCGATCATCAAGGAGAGAAACTGTCAGTTTGCCTTTATGAATATGCAGATCACCATGTTGAATATTGCCAGAGAGGATATCTAGAAATTCAGGGAGCCATTGCTTTAAAACATTACGGCTGACCATCTGTTCAATTTCCGTAGAACCTAAAGTGGTTTTTTGTTTTAGTAAAGAATTAAGCCGAGCTAATTCCCGCTTATCTTGTCCCTTAGCCAGTTCAAACTCAGAATCAGCAATACTATCAACGGTATCGAGAATTGATAAATCAGGCTTGAGCAATTCTCGCAGCAGCGAAGTATCGATGAGGCCAGGAATTGCCACCTTGATTTTTTGAAAACTCAAACCATATCTGGACTTATCGGCTAGCAAGGTATGCAAATTATTAAGTAGGTCAATAATTTGATGTTTGTTATCGAGATGAGTACGCGAGATTTTGGCGATCGCCTTATCGATATCATCAGCATCAACAGTAATCTGACGCATGATTGGTAAACTATCGGTGACCTCCTCCCAAATCAGCACCGTCCCCGAATAATCATACTGATCGGGATTAGGTAAACTCATGGGATTCGATCGCAAAATATTCGACTTAAAAGCGATCGCCCGATCATGTCGAAAGCCAAAACCATCACCAGAATTAGCCCGACAAGCATTTAACAAAGGACAAGTCTCGCAAATAATCTGCGTGTCAGCGATCCCTTTGTTTTTCAAAGCCGCGATCGCCCCAGTCCGAGAGCAATTAGCGTGAGTGTTAATAGCATCACCATATTGAGCAAGGCGGAGTTTGCCTTGCTTGTCAGTTAAGCCATTGTGACGGGCAGGCAGTAGTTGCCAATCTTGCAAAGTCTCTGTCGTGACATTGCGGGAGTCACCATATATATAGATGATTTTCTCAATGCGACCGCCAAACATATCAGGACGCAAGGAACCAGCATCATGGCTTTTGCCTGTACCCGTCGCTGAAGCATCAAGGACGTGTCTATGAAACTGCAAAGAATTTTGCCAAGTTGTTAATCTGCTTCCCTGTGCATATTCATCAGCAGAACCAGTAAAAGTACGATCAGGCGATCGCTTAACAGCATTTTTAGTTTTAGGAAACAGCTTATCTGACAACCATTGGGGAGGAGACAGTTTTGGCTTAGGTTGATAATTAGCCAGTTTAAAAAATTGCTCAACTGTCAATAATTCAATGATGGCTCCATTGGTTAATTCATCAATGTCATGATCGGTTTTGCTGAATTGTCCCCACCACAACACATCGACTTGATAGCCAAGGTCAGAGATAAAATCAAGATTTTTCTCATGACGACGCATGACCGATGGGTTAGCAATGTCACCTGCATCGATCGCATATTCCAGTTTTGTCTGTTCAGGACTTGCATCAATGTCTTGTAAATAGGCAAGTAAAGTTTTGTGACTAGAAATAAACTGACCACCAGAAGCTCCAACGGTAGGACAATTACGCAATCTAGCAGCAAGATAAGGTTTAACGCCTGTGCCTTCGACCAGAACAATGCGGTCTGGGACAGCATGAGCATTGCCATGAATATTGCCATGAAAGGCAAGAGGCAACTCACCA
>Ga0209591_10004448_pt1 | contig 15886 bp, 11 predicted proteins | sample MAT01_FD_187207 | JGI IMG/M metagenome (GOLD analysis project Ga0209591, IMG submission 187207) | Freshwater microbial communities from Lake Fryxell liftoff mats and glacier meltwater in Antarctica - MAT-01 (SPAdes) (version 2) | ecosystem: Environmental > Aquatic > Freshwater > Ice > Liftoff... | reverse complement strand
CACCCGCTCGCCAGCCAACGTTCGTCGGCTGTGCTGCGCGGCCGATCGAACGCGCGCAGCGCGTTCAGGCCGCGTCAGTACGAGCCGATTGTTGGCTGGCGCTTTGCGCGGCGCGGAGCCCACCGCGGCGCGCGCCCCGATCTCCCGTCCTATCGCGATCTTCCTGCGCGCCGCTCACTGGACGCCACTGCGCGATCGCTGAAGCCCCATTGGGGACACGATTGGCAGTCACCGCGCGGCGACTGCGTCCGCCGCGGCGCCGGCGCCGCCCTCCGCCGCGCCTCCACTGAGCCGCCCGTGGCGCACCACGGTACTTTCGCCGCGCGCCCACAGGACGAGCCGGCCGCGCATCACGGTCCTCAATGCGCGGGCACTATCTCCAACCCGCCACCGGACATCACCGCGCGGCCACCATCGCCACCGTGCGCGGCCACACCGGAGCTGCCATCGCGCGACAATGAGCTGCATCGCGCCACTCAAGAAGCTGCCAGCGCGTGCCACGGAGCTCCATCGGCGCCGCTCGCTGCCGCCGAGCGCGCGCCCCAATGCCGCATTCGAGGGAGTCTCCGTCAAGGCTCTACTCTTGCCCTCACTGCACCCGCTCGCCAGCCAACATCTCTATGAGCGACGCCGGGTCGGATAGGTGCCTTCAGGGAGCTGTTAGGCGGCGTTCTGAGCTGGTGGGGTGTTGGGGCGGATGGTGTCGGGATAACGCGCCACCAGGGTCGTTAGGGCGCAGGAGCGCAGGATAAGCGGGCAGGTGGTTACGGGAGCCTTCGCCAGGACCGAGGGTGCCGGGTTGGCGAGGCGCTCGAGGCGGTGAGGGGCAGGATAGATGGCTAGAGCGGGCATTTAGGCTGCGGGCGCGAAGTGGGCAGCTTTTCTGAAAATGTGCCGAGGTGCTTTCGCGTACCGACATTCAAGCCAAGCTCGCTCGAGGCTGGTAGCACCGCGTCATGGTGCCTGATTGACAGCGAAGCGCGCCGTGCTCCCGGTGGTCTGCAGGCCCCCGCCCAACGCCCACGCGCCCAGGCCGAGATTCCTTGCTGTCACGAGGCGCTAGGCTGTACAAGTGTTCAGTATGGGTGCGCTAAGGCTTCTGCAGTCTCATGTGTCGACCGGGGTTCTGCCGGCGGGTGCTTCGCCTTCGGCGGCTGGGCGTCGCTTCGCGCTCGCGTCGCTCGCCGGGCGTTTTGTCGAGCTGTCGGGTAAAGGGCCCTCGGCCGTCTTGAGCATGGCCTTCCGGCTCGTGCTCGAGGCGCAGCGGCAAGGCAAGAACGTCGCCTGGGTGAGCCTCTGCCCGCCGCGCCGGCGCAGTCGCCCGACGCCGTTTCATGCGCCCGATGTGGCGGCGGCAGGGATCGATCTGCAGGCGTTGCCGGTGGTCCTCGCGCCGGGACTGCTCGAGGCGGGGCGCGCGGCGTCACATCTGTTGCGTTCGGGGGCGTTTGCGCTGGTTGTGCTGGATCTGGTGCTGGCGGCCGAGGTCGAGGTCGACCTGCCGCTGCCGCTCCAGTCGCGGCTCACCGGGCTTGCGCAGACGCATGGCTCGGTGCTGCTGGCGCTCACCGAGAAGCCGCCCGAGGCGGGCAGCATCGGCTCGCTCGTGTCGCTGCATGCCAACGTCGGGCGGGTGCGCGTGCGCACGCCGGCGGCCGATGGCGACGTGCGCTTCGAGGTCGAGCTCACGGCCCACAAGGACAAACGCCATGGGCCCGGCTGGACCCACCGGGAGGTCTTCCGTGCGCCAGCGGGACTCTCTTGAAGGCAGTGCGGGGTGCTCGTGGGGATGCCTCGAGATCCCCGCGTTCCCGCTGCAGCTCCTCCTGAAGCAGCGGCCCGACTGGCGGCGCAAGGCGCAGCACACTGAGCTACCGGTCGTGGTGGTCGCCGAGGACCGGCCGCAGGGCCTCGTCACGCACGCGAACACCGCGGCTAGGCGGGCGGGGATTATGCCGGGGCAGCGTTATGCCCACGCGCTCGGACTGGCGCGTGAGGTGCGGGCCGGGGTCGTGCCGCCAGGCGTCGTCGGCGCGGGCATCGCGCTGGTGCTGGCACATCTGCGCGCGTACTCGCCCAATATCGAGCCGTCCGAGGACGAGCCGGGGGTCTTCTGGGTCGATGTAAGTGGCCTCGGTGGCCTCTACGAGACGCTCCTGTCGTGGGGGCGAACGGTCCTGGCCGATCTGTTGCGTGAAGGATTTTCCACGCTCGCAGCGCTCGGCTTCTCGCGCTTTGGGACCTATGCCGGGGTGAAGTCGCTGTCGTTCGAACGGGCCGCAGCAACGGCAACGACACCGGATCCGATCCGCGTGATGACCCACCGCGCGGCGGAGAAGGCGCTCGCGATGCAGGTGCCGCTCGCGTATCTAGCGATCTCGGCGGGCGTGCGCGATCGGCTGGAGCGGCTCGGGGTGCGCACGCTGGGCGAGCTGATGGCGCTGCCGGCGGCGGGCGTGATGAAGCGTTGGGGGCCCGAGGCGCACGCGCTGCATCGGCTCGCGCGCGGGCTGTCGGGGCAGACGGATGGCCTACCGGGACTCACCACGGAGGCGGGCGATCGGCTGGCGCCGGTGCCCGAGGTGATGCCCGCGCGGGTGCGGGTGTTGCTCGACTTCCTCGAGCACGACGCACATCGCCTGCTGTTCCGCGTAAAAAGCATGCTCGATGAGGTGCTCATGATCGTGCGCGAGCGGCACGCGCTGGTGGCTGAGCTCTTGTTGGAGCTCGGCTTCGAAGCGCGCTCCACACAGGCGACCACCTTCCGGACCCACCGCTTCCGGCCCGCGGCGCCGACGCTCGACACGGCGTTGCTCATCGACCTCGTGCGGCTGCGACTGGAGAGCGTCGACCTCACGAGCGGGCTCGTCGAGCTGCGCCTGGAGGCGCTCGAGACGCCGGCCAACCCCGAGCAGATGCGCCTCTTCAAGCTCGGCACCCATCAGGACGGGGCGGCGGCGGCGCGTGCGCTGGTGCGGGTGCAGGCCGAGCTCGGGGACGACGCGGCGGCGTCATGGCGCTGCGCGATGCGCACCTGCCGCGGGCACGCCAGGGCTTCGAGCCACTGGTCTTCGATCACACGCACAAGGCGCTGCCGGCGCCGACGGTCGCGGCCCCGACAGCAACGACAGCTAACGACCTGCCGCTCGTGCGCCGCCTGCACCCACAACCCGAGCCGTTGCCGCCACGGCCACGCGACTTGCGCAACGACGGCTGGCAGCCGCGCGACCCGGCGCAGGGCGCCATCGTCGCGGTGCACGGGCCGTTCGTGGTGGCGGGTGGCTGGTGGCTCGCGGTCGCGCCCGGCGGCGTCGGCGAAGGCAGCGAGGTGTACCGCGAGTACGCGTTCGTCGAGACGAAGCGCGGCGACCTCCTCTGGATTTACCACGACCGTCGGCGCCGCCGCTGGTTCGAAGAAGGGCGGGTCGAGTGATGGCGACCTATGTCCCGCTCTGGGTGAAGAGCAATTTCTCGTTCCTCGAAGGCGCGAGCCATCCCGACGAGCTCGTCGAGGCGGCGGCCGAGCGCGGCATTCCCGCGCTGGCGTTGACCGATCGCGATGGCGTGCAGGGGATCGTGCGGGCGCACGTAAAAGCGCGTGAGCTGGGCCTGCAACTGTTGATCGGTGCGCACATCAATTTCGTGCGCGAGCCGGGCAGCGAGCTGGAGCTCCTGCCGACCGAAGGGGCGACGCCGACCCATACTGCGACAACCTTTGCGCTCGTCTACGCGCGCGATCGCCAGGGCTATGCCGAGCTCTGTCGCCTCATCACGCTCGGGCGGCGCCGGGCCGACAAGGGCAGCTCGATCCTCCAGCGCGAGGAGCTCCTGGACCTCGGTCAGGGCGTCATCGTCGTCACCCCGCTGCTCGGCGACAGCGCACCCGACGCCGAGGTGTTGCCCCCCATCGGGGCTTTGGTCGACACGTTCGGCGACCGCCTCTACGGCATGCTCCTGCGCCATCGTGAAGACGGCGACGTCGCGCGCGAGGCACGCACCCGGGGCCGCGCACGCCACTTCGGGATCCCACTCGTCGCGACGAGCGAGGTGCTCTACCACACGCCCGCGCGCCGCCCGCTGCAGGACGTGCTGACCTGCATCCGCCACGGCACGACACTCGCCACCGCCGGGCGCCTCCTGAAGAGCAACGCGGAGCACGACCTCAAATCGCCGTGGGCGTTTGCGTCGCTGTTCGAGGACGCGCCCGACGCGGTGCGACGCACGCTCGAGCTCGCGTCGCGCTGCACCTTCAACCTGTCGGAGATCCGCTATCGCTACCCGTCCGAGCAGCTCCCGGACGGCACCACCTCGGCTGTGCACCTGCGCAACCTCACCTGGGAGGGCGCGCACCGCCGCTACGGTCAGCGCATCCCGGCGGCCGTCGGCGCCCAGCTCGAGCGCGAGCTTGGGCTCATCGACGAGCTCGACTACTGCGGCTACTTCCTGACGATGTACGAGATCGTGCGCTTTTGCGGCGAGCGCGAAATCCTCTGTCAGGGCCGTGGCTCGGCCGCGAACTCGGCGGTCTGCTTCTGCCTTGGCATCACCGCGGTCGACCCGGTGCGGATGGATCTCTTGTTCGAGCGCTTCCTCTCGCGCGAGCGCGCCGAGCCGCCCGATATCGACCTCGACATCATGCACGAGCGGCGCGAGGAGGTGATCCAGCACGTCTACCAGAAATACGGGCGCAACCACGCGGCGATGGTCGCCAATGTGGTCCGCTATCGCGGGCGCTCGGCGCTGCGCGAGGTCGGCAAGGCGCTCGGGCTGCCCGAGACCGAGCTCGATCGGGTGTCGAAGCAGCTCGGTCAATTCGGCACGCTCGACGAGGACGAGCTGCGCCTGGCGGGCGTGGGTAATGCGTCGGAGGTCGGCTCAGCATCGCCTTCGGCTGCCTTGGCCGCAGTATCGCCTTCGGCTGCCTTGGCCGCAGTATCGCCTTCGGCTGCCTTGGCCGAGGTGGCCCCGCACTGGGCGCGCTTGACCGAATTGGCGACCGAGATCCAGGACTTCCCGCGCCACCTGTCGATCCATCCGGGCGGCTTCCTGCTTGGCCACGAGCCGGTGCACGACCTGGTGCCGATCGAGAATGCCACGATGGAGGACCGCACCATCATCCAGTGGGACAAATACGATGTGGAGGCGCTCGAGCTGTTCAAGGTCGACTTGCTCGGTCTCGGCGCGTTGGCCCATCTCGATCGCGCGTTCCGGCTCCTCATGCGCTATCGCGGGTTGGTCCTGTCGATGGCGACGATCCCGCCCGACGACGTCGCGACGTTCGACATGTGCTCACGCGGGGACACGGTCGGGGTCTTTCAGATCGAGAGTCGCGCGCAGATGTCGATGCTGCCGCGCTTGAAGCCGCGCAATTTCTACGACCTCGTGATCGAGGTCTCGCTCGTCCGGCCAGGGCCCATCACCGGCGGCATGGTGCATCCCTATCTGCGGCGTCGCAACGGCGAGGAGGTCGTCGACTATCCCCATCCGTCGCTCGAGCCGGTGCTGAAGAAGACGCTCGGGGTGCCGCTCTTCCAGGAGCAGGTGATGAAGCTCGCGGTGGTCGCGGCCGACTACACGCCGGGCGAGGCGGACCAGCTGCGGCGCGATATGGCGGCGTGGCGCCGCTCGGGTGCGATCGAGAAGCACCGCGACAAGCTCGTATTGCGCATGCAGGAAAAGGGCATCGACCGCGACTTCGCCGAGCGGATCTTCAACCAGATAAAAGGCTTTGGCGAGTACGGCTTCCCCGAGAGCCACGCCGCGAGCTTCGCCCTGGTCGCCTACGCGACCGCCTGGCTCAAGTGTCACTATCACGCCGAGTTCTCGTGCGCGCTCCTGAACGCGCTGCCGATGGGGTTCTACGCGCCGTCGACGATCGTCGAGGACGCCAAGCGCCACGCGGTCGAGGTGCGGCCAGTCGACGTGCGTGCGTCGGCCTGGGACTGCACGCTCGAGGCGCTGTCGGGCCCGGGTGAGCGGTTTGCGATCCGGATGGGCCTGCGCTTCATCAAGGGCTTTGCCGAGGCCGAGGGCAGGCGTGCCATCCTGGCGGTCGAGGCGGGGCAGGGAGACCTGGAGGCGTTCGCGCGGCACGCGCGGCTCTCGTTGCGGGGGCTGCGTCTGCTCGCCGAGGCGGGGGCGCTGGACGGTTATGCGTCGGGTAGCGAAGCGCGGCGCCAGGTGCTGTGGCTCATCGAGGGGATCTCGCGCACGCTCGACCCGCTGCCTCTCGAAGAGGACGAGGAGCTGCCGTTATTGCGGCCGCTCGCGGTGGCGGAGGCTATCAGTTGGGACTACCGGGCGAGCGAGCACTCGACGCGTGGCCACCCGTTGGCGCCGCTCCGCCCGGCGCTGTCGCGGCAGGGGTTGCCGGCCGCGAAGGTCATACAAGCGATGGGCGAGAAGGGCGAGCGACGGCGCCTGCGCTACGCCGGCATCGTCATCTGTCGGCAGCGACCCAGCACCGCCTCGGGCGTGTTGTTCATGACGCTCGAGGACGAGACCGGCTTCGTCAACGTGATCATCTGGAAGACGGTCTTCGAGAAGTATCCGGTGATCGCGCGCACCGAGTCGTTCCTCGGCGTGACTGGCAATCTCCAGAACCAGGACGGGGTCGTGAACCTCATCGCCGAATCGCTGTGGGTGCCGCAGGTCACGCTCACACCGGCATCCCCCGAGGCACCGCTGGCGCAGCCGAAGTCCCACGACTTTCGGTGAGCTGAGCGGTACCTGATGAACGCGCGGCCTTTGCGGCACGCGCGGCAAGAGGTGATAGGACGCCCGCGTCCTGCCAGCGTCGGAGCCCCCATGCGACTCGCCTTCCGTCTCCTCGCCATCCGTCTCCTCGCCATCCGTCTCCTCGCCATCCGTCTCCTCGCCTTCCGTCTCCTCGCCATCCGTCTCCTCGCCTTCCGTCTCCTCGCCGCCTCGCTCCTCCTCGCTGCCGGCGCGTGCGGTGACGCAGCCCCGACCCCGGTCGACGCGACGGTCGGTGCTCCGGATACCGCCGCGCATGACGTTCCGAGCGGGCCGCTACCGGTCTGCGGCGACGGCAAGGTCGAAGGCGACGAGCGCTGCGATGAAGGCGACGACAACGGCGCCTATGCACACTGCACCGCCGACTGCCTCGCGGCCGGTGCGTTCTGCGGCGACGGCGTCCTCGATACCGAGCACGAGGCCTGCGACGACGGGGCCGCCAACGGCACCTGGAACCACTGCAGTGTCGCCTGCAATGGCCCCGGGATCCGCTGCGGCAACGGCTTCATCGAGACGGACTTCGAGCTCTGCGACGACGGCGACGACAAGAATGGTCGCTACGGATTTTGCGCCGCTGACTGCCAGGGCGCGGCCGCGACCTGTGGCGACGGCGTCGTCACACCCCCCGCCGAGAGCTGCGACGAAGGCCCGAAGAACGGCACCCCGGGCCACTGCGCGAGCGACTGCGCGCCGACCCCGGGTTGCGGCGACGCGCTGCTGGTGGCGCCCGAGGCCTGCGACGAAGGGCCCGCCAACGGCAGCTACGGCCACTGCGCCGCCGATTGCTCGGGCATGGGCTCGCGCTGCGGCGACGGGCTCGTGCTCGCGACCGCCGAGGCCTGTGACGACGGCGCTGCCAATGGCGACTACGGGCGCTGCCGCAGCGACTGCCAGGCGCTCGGGCCGCACTGCGGCGACGGGATCCTGGATGTGGGCGATGTGGGCGATGCGGGCGAGGTCTGCGACGACGGGGCCGCCAACGGTGACGACGGCCACTGCGAGACCGACTGCAGCGGCACGGTCGCGAGCTGGTTGAAGCAGGCGCGCATGGGACATCTTGGCGAGCCGAACGCGTGCGAGGACGACCTCCTCGGCAAGTACATGCACTACCGCAAGATCCTGCGCGGCGACGGCACGGCCGAGTTCCCGGGCTTCGTCGTGCGCGAGAACATCCCGGGCGGCGGGATCCCAGCGGCCTACCGCAACAAGAGCCAGACCTGCTCCAACTGGTGGGGTTTCGGCGCGTGCGCACGCGGCGACCTCGACGGCGCGCACGGGCTCTACAAGTGGGGCGACGGCACCTCGTGGGTCGGCGATTGGATCGGCCTGCTCGCCCTCGAGCACGCGATGTTCACGCGCCTCGGCATGCCGACCGACGAGACCGAAGCCGACCTGCGCGTGGCGCTCGCGACGATAGACCGCCTCGACAGCGCGGCCGACACCTACTTCGGCCTGCCCGCGGGCACGCCCGATGGCTTCTTCCTGCGCGACGACGTGCCACGCGACTTCGCCCAGAGCGGCGGCAACTGGCGCTTTCCGCAGGACCCGGCGCACACCGGCTACTCGGGCTACGGCTGCATCGGGGGCGATCTCGCGTGCACGGCGCCGAGCGTCGAAGACGGCAGCTACACGAGCCAGGACCAGTCGATAAGCCTCGTCTACGGCCTCGCGATGGTCGCCAAGCTGGTGCCGCCGAGCGCGCTGTTGGACCCCGACGCCCCTGCGGCCGGCTCGTTGCGCGAGGCGTCGCGGGCGAAGATCCACCTGCTGGTAAGTGCCCTACGCGACAGCGGCTGGAAGGTGCGTGCACCCGACGGCACGACCCCGCCCGACAAGTGGGGCGGCAACGCGATCTGGTTCTCCGACGCGTTGGCGAAGGTGGCCGACCGCGTCGTGGGCGAGGACTACGGCGTGTCGGGCTATCGCAATTTCCAGTCGCGCACGCTCGGCGCGGCGGCCTGGGACGCCTTCCAGTTGATCTGGCGCGAGACCCATTTCTACAACCGCAACATGCTGATGATGATGGCCGGCGCCGGCAATATCTGGGGCATCGACAAGCTCGCCAAGCGGGCGGCCGAGGAGAACAAGGACTACTACGCGCTGGTCGGCGCGGTGATGACAGGCGTTCGCAAGGATGGCGAAGCCTGGACTGCAGGCCAGCGGCTCGACAACTGGTACGCCGGCTGGCGGGTCGAGTCGATCCTGCGCTCGGCCGGTTGCGGCGGCGCCTGCATCGGCCACTGGGATTGCGACGCGAAGATGGGCTGGCTCAGCGAGTCGCGCATCTTCACCGCCCACGCCCGCGCGGGCTCGCGCCACGTGCCGGAGGGCGAGTTCAACGGCATCGATTATATGAGCCTGTTCGCGGCCTGGGTGCTCTATCGCGGCGACTACCGCACGCCGCAGCCGACCAGCGGCACGTGTGACGCGCCCGTCGCACTCGCCGGGCTGAACGTCGGCGACGTGTTCGATCCACGCACGCCGTGCGCCGGGGCGGATCTCGATACGCTCTATTGTGGGCGCGCGGTCGGCTCGTGGGTCGACGACGCGGCGCGCGGACGCGTATCGATCTTCGTGCGCGGTGCCCGCCTTCAGTGTGAGGTCGCGGGCACCTGCGTGCTGGTCGGCTCGGGGCCCGAGCACACCGATGGCGACGACCTCGTCATCGGCAGCGCAGGCGACGACGAATTCGAGGGGGGCGACGGCCAGGACTGCCTCATCGGACTTGGCGGCAACGATACGATCGAAGGCAACCAGGGCCTCGACCACATCGAAGGCGGCGAGGGTGATGACCACCTCTACGGCGAGGGCCGTGGCCTCATCGTCGACGGCGAGCCGGACGTCATCCACGGCGGCCCGGGCAATGACCTCCTCGATGGCGCGCCCGGCTTCGACGAGCTCTACGGTGAGGACGGTGACGACAAGCTGCTCGGCGGCAACGGCGAGGACATCCTGATCGGCGGCAATGGCAACGACGAGCTGCACGGTGGCCCCAACGAGGACATCCTGCGCGGCGGCCCGGGCGACGACCTGTGCATCGGCGACGCGGACGACGACGAGGTCTACGGCGAAGAGGGCCGCGATCGCATCGATGGGGAGGCCGGCAACGACTACGTCGACGGCGGCCCCGGCTCGGACTTCGTCAAGGGCGGCACCGGCGACGACGAGCTCAGCTCGGGCGACTGGGGCGCGACCTCACCCGATCGCCTGTGCGGCAACGGCGGCAACGACATCATCTGGTCGGGCAACGACGGCGACACCTGCCTCGGCGGCGGCTGGCTCCTTGGCGGCAAGGACGAGGTCAACGGCTGCGTGGACGGGAGCGCCTCCGAGCACGACTGCAACGCGGGCTCGTTCAACGATTGGTGAGGCACGCCCACGCCCACGCCCACGCGCTCACCCACGCCCACGCCCACGCGCTCACCCACGCCCGAGCGCTCACCCACGCCCGAGCGCTCACCCACGCCCGAGCGCTCACCCACGCCCACGCCCACGCCCACGCCCACGCCCACGCCCACGCCCGCGTGCTATCCCTCGAACCGCACTGGCTGCCCCGCGAAGCGCCGCTTCATCACCTCGAACGCCTCGGGGTTGTGGTCGACCAGCGCGAACCTCCGCCCGCTCTCGAGGGCCGCCGCGCCGAGCGTGCCGCTGCCCGCGAACACATCGAGCACGACGCCGCCCGGCGGGCATGACGAGCGCACGATGCGGCGTAGGATCCCGAGCGGCTTCTGGGTCGGATAGCCGAGCTTCTCCTTGCCGGTTGGGCTGACGATCGTGTGCCACCAGGTATCGGTCGGAAGCTTGCCGCGAGCGGCTTTGGCGGGGCCTACGAGCCCAGGTGCCATGTACGGGATGCGGTCGACCTCGCTCGAGTCGAACCAGTAGCGTCGTGCATCCTTGGCGTACCAGAGGATGTTGTCGTGCTTGGCTGGCCATCTCTTCGTCGCGCGCGCGCCGTAGTCGTAGGCCCAGATGATCTCGTTCAGGAACGCCTCGCGCCCGAAGATCCCGTCGATCATCACCTTGCAGTAGTGCACTTCGCGATAGTCGATGTGGAAGTAGAGGCTGCCCGTCGGCTTGAGCACCCGATGCAGCTCGGTGATGCGTGGCGCGAGAAAGCCGAGATAGTCGTCGTAGCTGTCGGCGAACGCGCGCGAGCCCACCGTGGTCGTGCGATAGCGCTGCCCCTTGAAGCCCGTGCGGTCGCCGGCCTCGTCGCGCACGGTCACGAGCTGCGTATTGCGCTGCACCCGCCCGGTGTTGAAGGGCGGGTCGATGTACACGAGGTCGATGCACGCATCGGGGATGCGCGCGAGCACCTCGAGGTTGTCGGCCAGGTGCACGACCCCGATCTCGTCCATGACCTCGTTGCCATTGTTTTCCACGCGCACCTCGCACCCCGCCGCGGACCGCCGCGGAACTGGATCGAACGAACCCCATAAAAAAAGAAAGGCGGCCTGAGCCGCCCTTCTTCATCGCATCACCTCACCCGTTCACTTGGGAGGCTTGGTCCGGATCACCTGGTTCTCGACCGGCTTGCCGTCGATCTCGAGGATGTTGAACTCGACGCGGCGGTTGCGGTCGCGCCCGTCCTGCGTCGCGTTCGTGTCGATCGGGAAGTCGAAGCCGTAGCCCTTCGCGATGAGGCGATTGGCGGCAACGCCCTTGCTGAACAGGTACTTCTGGATCGACTTCGCGCGGCGGTCGGACAGACCCGCGTTGTAGACCCGGGTGCCGACGTTGTCGGTGTGGCCCTCGACGCGGATGAGGTTGACCTGCGGGTTTTCGGTCAGGATGCGCACGACTTCGTCGAGCAGCGGGTAGCTGCGGTTCTGGATCGTCGCCTTGTTGAAGTCGAAGTAGACCTTCTCGAGGATCTGGATGCCGGTCTCGGTCAGGACCGCTTTGGGCTTGATGTCCCGGCAGCCGTCCTCGTCCTTCCACTCGTTGACGGTCTCGGGCTCGTCACGGCACTTGCCGTAGCCGGTCTCGTCCTTGTCGCCGTCGGCCACGTCGAGGACCTTGTCGCCGTCGTTGTCCGGGTCGGGGCAGCCGTCGTCGTCCTGGAACAGATCCTTGTCCTCGGGGTCGTTGCGGCAAGCGCCAAAGCCGCTGCCGTCGATGGCACCGTCGGCCGTGTCGAGGATGCCGTCCTGGTCGTTGTCTGGGTCGGGGCAGCCGTCCTCGTCCTGGAAGCCGTCCTTGTCCTCGGGGTTGTTGCGGCACTTGCCGTAGCCCGTGCTGTCGGCCGAGCCGTCGGCGACGTCGAGCACGCCGTCCTTGTCGTTGTCGATGTCGGGGCAGCCATCGTCATCCTCGAAGCCGTCCAGGTCCTCGGGCTCTAGCGGGCACTTGTCCACGTCGTCGAGGATGCCGTCGTCGTCGGCGTCGAGGTCCTTGCCCGAGCGCGGCGTGTAGCCGATCGTAAGGAACGCGCGGAAGTCAGGCGCGCCGACACCGTTGGTCAAGCCCGAGCCGGCGCCGATGTTGCCGATCCAGTCCTTCGCGAACCACCACTGGACGCCACCAAGCGCTTCAATCGGGGCCGTGCGCGAGGCGCCTTCGTCGGCACCGACGGCGACCGTGCCAAAGAGCGAGCCGATGAGCGAGAGATCCTCGACCAAGGGGATCTCGAGGCCAAGGCCCCACTTGAAGGCGTCGGTGTTCTCGAAGTTCAGGACCTTGCGCGTGCCGCGCGGCTGGAACGCGACGTTCGCCGCGATGGCGAAGCCGCCTTCGGTCGAGTAGTCGAACGCCAGCCGCGGCTCGATGCGCACGTTGCCTTCGGAGGCGTAGGCGTCGCTGTCACCGGTGGGCAACGAGATCGGCAGCAGGAACGCGAGGCCAAAGCCGCTGAAGTCCTTCGAGTCGAGGATCTTGAGCTTCGGCACGATGCGCAGGTCGGCGGTCGTGAACGACGAGATTTCCGCGAACTGCGGCGCACCCGGGCTCGTGTCCTCGGGATCGCCGGCCGCCTGCGACAGGATGACCGGCATCACGAGGCCGATGTCGACGTAGTCGAAGAGGCCGATTGCGGCCCAGACTTCGCCCTTGATGGCGTAGTCGATGAGGCGCTGATGGATCTGCTCCTCGTTGGATTCGAAGACCACCTGATAGGGGTCGTCCTGGAAGTGGAAGACCAGGCCGAACGACGGCATGAGGTGGCGGATCACCTCGCTCTTGCCGATGTTCAGGATGTTCGTGCCCTGGTTTGGGAGTGGCTCGAATTGCTCGACCACGTAGTCTGCGCGCTCCTGAGCGGAGGCAGAGCTGCCGGTCACAGCGAGTGTGGTCGCCAAAAGGGCGGCAGCCAACGGGGCGCGCCGGATAGAGTCAATCATTTCAGGAACTCCTGATGCTCGCTTACGCATGCCGAGCGGACGGAAAGTGCGCACTAGGCAACACCAGAACCGCGAACCTGTAAAGGCGATCTGGCGACCAGATCGATATTCCTTGGATGTTAGCAGGGTCCCAGCGCGTGGCACCCCCCCGCAGCCAGCGAGCCGCGCTGTCCGCGTGACGCCTGCGCAAGGGTCGGCTAGGCTATCGCATGGGGACGGCGCTGGGGGCAGAATTGCGACTCGAATACATCCCGTACCTCTTCGCCATCGTCGTTGCGACCCTGGCCTGCGGCGCTCCGAGCAAGCCAGCTCATGATACGGACACGCCGTCGCGCATGCCAACGCCGGCGGATGTTGCTGCTCGAGACGAGGGTGGCCCCGAGGACGTGCCGCGTCCGCGCTCGGAGCCGCCGCCACGCCCGCCACCGCCGTCTGGCATCACCGTCTTGCGCCGTGACGCCATCACCTTGGCGCTATCGGGGGATGGGCAGTTCTTGGCCGCGGGTGATCTCGCCGGCCAGGCGCTGCTGTGGGACCTGCCACGCGGGCGCTTCGTCTGGGCCGATCCGACACCGCAGGGAAACCGCCTTGGCCGGGTCGTGTTCGCGGCGGCGGCGCCGATCTATCTCGGGGGTTCTTTCCACGAGCCCGACCGCCCCTGGCGCTTATGGTCCGCGGAGCTGCTGGAACGCAGGGGCGAGCTCGGCGAGAGCGGCTGGATCGGCCTCGATGCGGCGCTCGACGACAAGGGCACGCGCGCGCTCACGTTGTCATCGTCGCGCGATGGCACGTCACAGCGGCTCGAGCTCTGGGACCTGACGCGCGTGGCGGGCACGTCGCCAGGTGCTCCGAATGCTCCGAATGCCACGCCACTTGTGACGATGACGGTCGCGCGTGCGACGCGAGGGGCGGTGGCGCTCGACGCGGCGGGTGCGCGCTTCGCCCTGGCGGATGAGCTCGGCGCTGTGACGGTGATGGCGCTCGCAGCCGACGCAACCGCTGCCGCTGCTGACGTCGTATCGCCTTCGGCTGCCGTTGCCGCCGCCGTATCGCCTTCGGCTGCCGTTGCCGCTGCCGTATCGCCTTCGGCTGCCGTTGCCGCTGCCGTATCGCCTTCGGCTGCCGTTGCCGCTGCCGAGCTCTTCAGAACACAATCGGAGACGGGCAGCCACGAGGACTCACGCGTGAGCAAGCTCGCGCTGTCGGCCGACGGGATGACCCTTTATGGATCGATCGGCGCGCGCCTCATGACGTGGCCACTTGGCCCAGGTGGCAAGACGACGTCGCTGGTCGTCGGCGCGCGGCCGGACGCTCCGACGGACGCGACCGGTCTCGATCCGATTCGCGGGCTGCACCGGGTGGCTCGCACCGACGCCGTGACACTCGTGGTGGTCACCCGGCCGGTCGCTGGCGGGCTCCGCTTCTTCGCGGGCGATGGGCGCGCGCTGGGGCAGCTCGACAGCGGCTGTCGTTGCGAGATCCACGCGCTGTCGGCGGACGCGAAGGTCGCCGCGTGCGGCTGCACCGAAGGGGCCGAGCTGCGCTGGGGACGGCTCACGCTCGAATAGCGGCTCCGCGTCCGAGAAGCTGGCTCAGGAGGGGCTCGAGCGCGGGGGCGGTGAAGTTGAAGCCATCCGCGCGCAGCGCCTTTGCGTCGACCCGCTGCCCCCCGAGGAGGAGCGTGTCGCCCATCTCACCGAAGATCGCTTTGACTGCGAAGCGGGGCAGCCGCATGAAGCTTGGACGTCCCAACACATGGGCCAAGGTGCGCGCGAAGTCGGCCTGCGTGCAGTCGCCGGCCACGAGGTTGAGAGCGCCGGTGACCGATGATTGTTCGAGCGCATACTCGAACGCACGCACGACATCGCCGAGCCCAATCCAGCTCATCCACTGGCGACCACTGCCGACCTTACCGCCGAGTCCCGCCTTGTAAGGGCCGACCATTTTTTCCAGCGCCCCGCCGCCACTGTCGAGCACGACCCCGATGCGGGCGCGCACGACACGCATTGCGAGCGCTTCGGCCCGCACGGCTTCCGCCTCCCAGGCGCGACACACCTCGGCCAGGAAGTCGTCACCGGACGGCGACGATTCGTCGAGCAACGTGTCGCCGCTGTTGCTGCCGTAGTAGCCGATGGCGGAGGCCGACACGAGCACGCGCGGCCGCTGCTCGACACGTGCGAGTGCGTCCACCAGCGTGCGGGTGCCGAGCACCCGGCTCTCGCGGATGGCGCCTTTGCGTGCGTCGGTCCAGCGGCCACCGGCGACGCTCTCGCCGGCGAGGTGCACGATGGCATCGAGGCCCTCGATGTGGGCCGGGTCGAGCAGTCCATCCATCGGGCTCCACGGGATCTCCAGCGGCTCACCGTCGCGCGCGTGAAGCCGCCGGACAAAGCGCGAGACGCGGTGACCACGTGCCGTGAGCGAGGCGCACAGGGCCTTGCCGAGAAGCCCCGATGCTCCCGTAATCGCTACATGCATGAACGACCTCCAAGGCCTAGCGGCCCACGCCTTCGCTATCCTCCGATTTGCGATTAGAGTCCACGGCCATGTGGTTGACGATCCTGGCGGTGTTGATGGTGTCGGCGTGCGCCGTGGCGGGAGGCGCGGGCGAGGACGTGGGCGCGGGCGCGGATGTGGATGTCGGCGCGGATGTGGGCGCGGGCGCGGATGTGGATGTCGGCGCGGATGTGGGCGCGGATGTGGGCGCGGGCGAGGTCAGTCCGGGACCGGAATGGTACTGGGAAGCTGGGCCGAGCCTGCCCTCGGTCGTGCAGGAAAACGCGGTG
>Ga0209591_10004447_pt1 | contig 15889 bp, 12 predicted proteins | sample MAT01_FD_187207 | JGI IMG/M metagenome (GOLD analysis project Ga0209591, IMG submission 187207) | Freshwater microbial communities from Lake Fryxell liftoff mats and glacier meltwater in Antarctica - MAT-01 (SPAdes) (version 2) | ecosystem: Environmental > Aquatic > Freshwater > Ice > Liftoff... | reverse complement strand
CTCGCCGCGGAAGTCGTTGGCCTCCTCCGCGTGCGCGACGCCGCTGCCCGCGGTCATGAGTCGCCGGATCGTACCGACGCCAGTTGGCTGGCGCCCGGGAACCGCCGCCCCTCGGTGGTCAGGTCCTGCTCACGATCGGCGACCGGTGGCGAACCGGTGCGTCTCGATGTCAGGAGTCCGAGCGCTCCTCGGCGACGGCTTCGGCGTCGGCGACGGTGACGAGCTCGCTGTCCGGCTCGGGCTCGCCGACGCCGATGCCCCGCTCGCCACGGGCCCGCTGGACCGCGATCTTCGCATCGCTCTCGCTGACCCCGTCCTCGCCGTCGTCCGCGGCGCGGTCGGCGACCGCTCCGGCCTCGGCGTCGCGGTCTCCGGTGGCAGCGTGCAGGCGCTGGCGCAGGCTCGGCTTGTCCTCGGACTGGGGGGCGTCCTTCTCGTCGACGGCCATGACCTCTCCTCGTTCGGAGGGCGCCGGATCACGCCCACTCCGAGGTCCCTACCCCGTCACGAGTGGGTTCATCCCGCTCGGGTTGGGGCCGAGATGGTGAAGGGACGACCACCATCGACCGGTGGGTCAGCTCACGCCTCGGCGATGGGCTCCCACCACTGGCACCACCACTCGCCGCCGACGAGGATCCGCAGCTGCTGGTGCCAGCAGTAGGAGATGTCGTCGTCGGGGTTGAGGTAGTAGAGGCAGTTGTCGCACTTCTCGCTGCCGTTGGTACCCATCGGATGGCCGCGCAGCACGGCGCGCTCGGCCATGTGCCCGAGCTCCATCGCGTTGGTCTCGTCGATCGGCTTGGGCTCCGGCGGCGGGATCACGTAGTCAGACATGTTCTGTGTGTACCACGCCGGTTCGGCGCCTCGCGTGCCACAGGCTGAGGATCAAGTTCCCCTTACTCCTCGGGTTCTGAGTCCTTTCGAGGGTGTGCGCGCGGGCGAGTGCGGCGACCGCTGCCGGGCGGGACGTGAGAGGGTGCAGCTAGCGTGACGCTGCTTCGATGGTCGAAGGTCGGGGAAGCGACTCGAGGTGCCGATGCAACCCATGTCCGCCACGCCCCCGCCGGATGCGGTGGAGATCGTGCTGGTCGAGGACAACCAGGCGGACGTGGTGCTGCGGGGCGAGTCCCCCTGCGAGGACGCACCCCGACCTGATCCTGTTGGATCTGAACCTCCCCCGCATGGACGGCCGCGAAGTGCTGGCCGCCACGAAGGCGGACCCGGTGCTGCGTCGCACACCGGTCGTGGTGCTCACCTCCTCCCAGGAGGAGTCCGACCTGCTGCGCGCGTACGACGAGGACGCGAACGCGTACGTGGTCGAGCCCATCGGGCTCGAGGGGCTGGCCGAGGTCGTCAAGGCGATCGATGCGTTCTGGTTCTCGGTGGTACGGCTGCCGGGCCAGGCCGATGACTGACACGGAGCCCGACGAGCACGAGCTGCTCGATACCTTCTTCGCCGCGTCGATGGACCACCTGGCCGTTGCCGACCTCGCCGGGAACTTCACCAAGGTCAACGACGCCTGGACCACCACCTTCGGGTGGACCCGGGACGAGATGCTCGGCCGTCCCTTCCTCGACTTCGTGCACCCCGACGATCGCGCCGCGACGGCGGCGGTCTACGCCCGGCAGCGGGCGGCCGCGGTTCCGGTGCGGGGCCACGAGAACCGCTACCGGTCCACCGACGGTACGTATCGATGGTTGCAGTGGAACGCCGTCACCCTGCTCGACCGGGGCGTGGTGCTCAGCACCGCTCGCGACGTCACCGAGGCCAAGGCCGCGCACGAGGCCATGGAGCGGTTGAACGCCGACCTCCGCCGCTCCAACGCCGATCTCGAGCAGTTCGCCTACGTGGCCTCGCACGACCTGTCCGAGCCGCTGCGCACCATCTCGGGGTTCTCCGGGCTCCTGGTCCAGAAGTACGACGACCGCTTCGACGACGAAGGCCGCCGCTACCTGGAGTTCGTCAGCGAGGGCGTGATCCGCATGCAGGAGCAGCTCTCGGGCCTGCTCGCCTACGCCCGGCTCGGTGCCCCCGACCTCGAACCCGTTCCGGTCGACCTGACCCAGATCGTCGCACGGGTCGTCGCGTCGCTCGGAACCGCGATCGACGAGGCGGGCGCGACCGTCGAGTGTGGCGACCTGCCGGTGGTGCTCGCGCACCCCTCCCACATGGTCCAGGTCTTCCAGAACCTCATCGCGAACTCACTCAAGTTCCGCCGCGAGGACGTCACGTGCCACGTGCGCATCACCTCGCGCCGCGCAGGGACGTGCGAGGTGATCGACGTCGACGACAACGGCATCGGCATCGAGCCGCGGTACCGAGACCGGGTCTTTCGCCTGTTCGCCCGCCTGCACACGCGCGACGTCTACGAGGGCAACGGTCTCGGTCTGACCGCGGCGAAGCGGGTCGTCGAGCAGTGGGGCGGCGCCATCGCCATCGCCGACAACGACCTCGGCGGGACCCGGATCACCTTCGAGCTCCCCGCGGCCGATGCCGCGGGTTCCTCGCCCCTGGCCGCGCTGATCACCTCGGGCGACGGCGCCCCCTCGGCCGGCGAGGTCTGACGGTGGAGCGGTGTGCGGTGTTGCTGGTCGAGGACAACGACGGGGACGCCGCGCTCTTCACGGCCCTCCTCGGCGCCGTGGAGCCCACCTGGCGTTGGGAGCGGGTCGCCACCCTTGCCGCAGCCCGCCCGCGCCTCGGATCGGACACGTTCGACTGCATCCTCGCCGACCTCGACCTCCCCGACGGCGACGGGCTCGAGGTGCTCGACCAACTTCGGGAGATGGCCGGGTCCGCCGTGCCCATCCTCGCCCTGACCTCCCGTCAGGATGAGACGCTGGCGGTCGAGGCCGTGCAGCGGGCGGCCGAGGACTACCTGCTCAAGGTCGAGTTCGATCCCGCCCACATCGTTCGCTCGATCCGCTACGCCATCGAGCGCACCGAGATCCGCCAGCAGATCGAGCGCCGAGAGCGCCGCTTCTCTGCCCTCGCCTCGGCGCTCACCGAGGGCATCCTCGTGCAGGACTCCCTCGGCCGCATCGTCGAAGCCAACGAGGCGGCCGCCCGCATCCTCGACGTCTCCCTCACCGAGCTCGTGACCGACCCACCCCGATTCGGTTGGTACCGCGCCGTCGCCCCCGACGGGACGCCCCTCGCTCCGGGGAGTGGCCCGGGCCGGGTCGCGCTCGAGACCAACGAGCCCCAGATCGACGTGGTGTTCGGGGTCGTGCGGCGCACCGGTCCAACGGTGTGGCTCGAGGTCAACGCCATCCCGGTGCGCGAGGCACCTCCGGTTCCCGGCGACGACTCTCCCGACATCGTCGTGATCTCGTTCCGCGACATCACCGCCCGGCGAGCCGTCGAGGCCGAGTTGCGGTTGCGCACCAGCCTGCTCGACGCCGCCGGGCAGGCGATCATCGCGACCGATGTCGACTTCGAGGTCATCTACTGGAACACGGCGGCCGAGAAGCTCTACGGATGGCCCGCCACCGAGGTCCTGGGCCAGGATCTCCCGCAGCTGATCGGCACCACCGAGGCCCACGTGGCTGAGAGCCGAGAGCTGCTGCGCAGTGCGCTGCGCCCCGGATCGACCTGGACGGGTGAGGTCGCCGTCCGTCGTCGCGACGGCTCCACCTTCCCGGCGCTGGCGTCGTACACGGCGCTGTTCGACGAGGCGGCCGGCATCGTGGCCATCATCGGGGTCTCGACGGACCTGTCGGCCCGCAAGGCCGCGGAGGAGAGCCGGGCCTTCCTCTCGGCCATCGTCGAGAGCTCGAACGACGCCATCATCGGGCTCGATCTCGCCGGCACCATCACGAACTGGAACCGCAGCGCGCAGCGCATGTACGGCTACGCACCGGACGAGGCCGTGGGTCGGCCCGAGTCGATCCTCGTCCCGGACGAGCTCCTCGGCGAGTCGCGGGCGATGCTCGACCGTGCTCGCTCCGGCGAACCCTCCTCGAACATCGAGACCCGCCGTCGCACCCGCTCGGGCGGGGTGGTCGACGTCGAGCAGTCGGTCGTCGCGGTGCGCAACCCCGAGCGCGAGATCATCGGGTTGTCGGTCATCTCGCACGACATCACCGTCCGGGTCCGCCGCGCCCGCGAGGCCGAGCAGAAGCAGCGGGAGCTGGCCGAGGCGAAGGAGCTGGCCGATCGGCGCGAGCTCGACCGCCAAGCCGCCGAGCGAGCGAACGAGGCGAAGAACGAGTTCCTCTCGCGCATGAGCCACGAGCTGCGCACGCCGCTGAACGCGGTGCTCGGGTTCGCCCAGTTGTTGCTGCGCGACGATCTGTCCGAGCGCACCCGCGACTACAGCGACCACATCTACCGCGCGGGCTCGCACCTGCTCGACCTGATCAACGAGGTGCTCGACATCAGTCGCATCGAGTCCGGGGTGATCCCGCTCTCGATCGAGCCGATGCTCGTGTGCGAGGTCGTCGATGACGCCGCCGACCTGAGCCGGCCGCTCGCCGCCAGCCGCGACATCGTGATCACCGTCCATCCCTCCGATCCGCACCTCGCGGTGCTCGCCGATCGCCAACGGGTGGTGCAGGTGCTGCTCAACCTGCTGAACAACGCCACCAAGTACAACGCCTCGAACGGGCGCGTCGACATCGAGATGGGCCAGCTCGACGCCGGGACGGTCAGGATCTCGGTGCGGGACACGGGGCCGGGCATCCGACCCGAGCACCTCGACCGGTTGTTCACGCCGTTCGACCGGCTCGGAGCCGAGCGCACCGACGTCGAGGGGGCCGGTGTCGGCCTGGCCCTGAGCCACGCGCTGAGCGCCGCCATGGGTGGCACCCTCTCGGTCGAGTCCACCCTGGGACAGGGATCGACCTTCCACTGCGACCTCCCGACCGGCTCGGTCGTCGAGCACGAGGCCGATGACAAGGGTGCGTCGCTTGCGCACGAACCGGTTCGGACCCTGCGGGTCCTCTACATCGAGGACAACCTGCTCAGCCGTCACCTGGTGCAACGGGCGCTCGAGTCGGCGGGCGAGGTCGAGATGCTCTTCGCCATGCAGGGCCGCCTCGGGATCGAGCTCGCCCGCCACCACCATCCCCACCTGGTCCTGCTCGATCTCCACCTGCCCGACATGCACGGATCCGACGTGGTCCGCGAGCTCCAGAGCGATCCCACCACCCGCGACATCCCCATCGTCGTGCTCTCCGCGGACGCCACCCCGTCCCAGCGGGTGCTCCTCGAACGTCTTGGTGCCCGCCACTACCTGACCAAGCCGCTCGACCTCGCCGAGCTCGACGAGGTCATCAACGAGTTCGCGGTGCCGTTCGATCCGGCGCCCTGACCGCCCGGCACGGACCTCCTGCGGCGGGGGTGCCGGCCGTGTCCGACCCACCCCCTACCATCGGGCGACGAGCGCGGTGGGCCACCGGGTGCCGCTGCGTGGTCGTGCGACGACGGCCAGGAGACCGGGATGGCAGACGCAGCGAACCGGGTCGACGAGCAGGTCGAGCAGTGGCGCAACGACCTCGTCGACCTCACCCGCCGCAACCGCCTGCTCAACGTCCGGCCCGGCGCCCGGTCGAGCGACCTCCTCGTCGTCGAGCCCGGGGCAGAGGAGATCCTCGCCCGCCTGCTGGGCGGCTCGGGCCGCCAGGCCGAGTGGCGGTTCCACTACCCGCCGCTCGATTCCGAGACCCTCGCCGACCCCGTGCTCGCGGCGGCGCTCGAATCCGAGGACACCGAGCTCACCCCAGAGCGCGAACCCGACGAGCTGCTCACCGAGCTCACCAGCGCCCGGACCCTGTCGGCCAAGCTGCACACCCTCGAGCGCAAGGCCGGCCAGGAGTTCCTCGACAAGGGCCTGCGCGTCCTCTACCTCGGGGTCGGCATGCTGCAGTGGACCGACCTCGACGGCACCCCGATGCAGAGCCCCCTCGTGATGGTGCCGGTCACGCTCAGCCGCAGGTCGCCCCGTGATCCCTACCGGTTGGCCGGCACCGAGGACGATCTCGCCCTCAACCCGGCGCTGGCGGTGAAGCTCGAGACCGACTTCGGCGTGGAGCTCCCCGGCCTCGACGACCCCGCGAACGCGCTGGCGGTGCTCGACACCGTCGCCCGCTCCGTGGGCGGCCAGGCCGGGTGGCGGGTCACGAGGGGCGCGGTGCTCGGCGCGTTCTCGTTCCACAAGGAGGCGATGTACCGCGACCTCGAGCACAACCACGCCACGGTGGTCGCCCATGTGCTGGTGCGGGCGCTCAGCGGTGAGCAGGTCGACCCGGGGGCGCTCGAACTCGATCCCGTGGCCGACGCGGACCTCGACGAGACCGTGCCGCCCGAGCTGATGGCCTCGATCCTCGACGCCGACTCCACCCAGCGCCGCTGCATCGCCGCGGCGCGCGATGGGCGCAGCTTCGTGATGGACGGCCCGCCGGGCACGGGCAAGAGCCAGACCATCGCCAACATGATCAGCGAGCTCCTGGTCGCCGGCAAGACCGTGCTCTTCGTGAGCGAGAAGGCCGCGGCGCTCGAGGTCGTCAAGAACCGCCTCGACCGCGCCGGACTGGGCAGCTTCGTGCTCGAGCTGCACAGCCACAAGGCCACCCGCAAGGAGCTGGCCAAGGCGCTCGGGGTGGCGCTGGGGGAGCGGGTGCGGGCCACGTCGGAGCTCGCCGACTCGGACCTGGCCCGGGCCGAGCGGCTGCGCCGCGAGCTGAGCGCCTACGCCATCGCCCAGAACGAGGTCCGAGATCCCCTCGGCATCAGCCTCCACGCCGCCATCGGTCGTCGTGCCGTGCTCGACGCCGAGCTGGCGGTGCCGATCCCCAGCTCCATCGACTCCGGGTTCACCGCCGCGGACCACGAAGCCGTCACCGCGCTCGCCCACCGACTGGCCGGGGCGTGGGGGCCCGTGTCGGGCCGGGCATCGTTCCTGTGGCGCGACCTCGCCGATCCGGCCGGCGCGCAACAGCGGATCACCGCCATGGGCATCGACCTCGGAGCCGCCCTCGACACGCTCGGATCGTTGCGCGAGATCGCCGGCGCTGTCACCGCGCAGCTCCGCCTCCCCCCGCCGCCCGACGACGCGGCCGCCGACCGGCTCACGGCGATCGTCGCTCGACTCGACTCGCGGCCGACGGCGCCCACGAACTGGCTCACCGTCGCCGACCCGGCTCCGCTCCTCGCCCGTGTCCACGAGCTCGAGACCATGATCGCCGCCCACCGCGCCGCGGTGGCCTACCTCGACTCGTGGGGTGGCACCTGGCAGGGACTCGAGCCCGGACACGAGCTCATCCTCGACCAACGGGTCGCGGCCCTCCGCGCCGGGCCGGCCCCGATCGATCTGGCGCCGGCCACGCCGGCCGCATCGGTGCGGTCCACCGCCGAGTACCTCGAGTGGCTCGTGGCCGAGGCCCCGGCCCTCCTGGCCACCGCCGATCCCCTCGCCGACCAGCTCGGGCTCGAGCGCGGTCGCGTCCCGGCCGAGCTCGCGGTGCTGGCCTCGATCGGCCGCTGCGCCGCGGCCCCGTCCCGGCCCGACGCCGGCTGGTTCGCCGATCCCGCGCTCGCCGCCGCCCGGGCTGCGGCGCGCTCCCTGCGGCCGGTGATCGAGCAGAACCGGGCCCTCGAAGCCGACCTCGCCGCGATGTTCACACCCGCGGTGTACCAGCTCGACATCGAGTCCTTCTACGACGGCCCCCAGGACCTCGTGCCCCAGCTGGGTCGGCTCAGCGGCAAGGGCCGGGCGAACCGTCGCCAGCTCAAGGCCTGCGTGCCCGACGGCGACCTCTCCGACGCCGCCGTCGCCGCCCTGCCGCTGGTCCGCCGGTGGCACCAGACCCAGGCCGAGCTCGTCGCCACCGAGACCACCCACGCCGCGGCGCTCGGCTCGTGGTACCGCCGGGCCGACACCGACTTCGGGGCCATCGACGCGGCGCTCGACCTCGCCGCGCAGATCGTCGCCCTGCTCGGGGGCGACCCGGTCCCGGCCGGGCTGATCGACCAGCTCCGCGCCGAGGGGCCCGTCGCCGATCGCCTGGTCGCCGACTCCGACGCGTTGGCCGCCCGGGTCGACCAGTGGACCCGCAGCCTCGTCCACCGTCCCCACCTGCCCGGACCCACCTTGTCGGGCTGGGCGGTCGACGACGTCGCCCGCTGGGCCGCCGACTCGCTGCCCGCGGTTCGTGCTCTCGGAGCGGAGCTCGACGCCATCCACACCGTCGCCGCGCGCGAGCTCACGATCGACACCGCCCGGCAGTTCGCCGCCGGGCGCACCACCATCGCCACCACCGAGGCGGCGGTCGCCGCGTCCGCCGCGCACGACGCCGAGCACCTGGGCCCGGCCTACGCCGGGGTCGACACCGACACCGCCGCGCTCGGTCGGGGTCTGGCCTGGTGCGCGTCGGTGCGGGCCCTGATCCCGTCCCCGATCCCCGAACCGGTCGCGGCGTCGATCCTGTCGGTGGCCATCCCGCCCCGCCCGCTCGACCAGGCGCTCGGATCCTGGCGGGCCGCGACCGGCGCCATCGTGGCGTGGTTCCAGCCCGACCACGCCGCCGACCTGGCGGCCGATCTGGCCTCGGGCTTCGACGACGCCGCGACCCTGCTCGCCGACCTGCGCGCCACCACCGCCCAGGTCGACGAGTGGGTGGCCCACGCCGATGCCGTCGCCGGCTTGACCGCACGCGGGCTCGGGCCGACCGTCGAGCACCTGCTCACTGCCGGCGTCGCCGAGCACCAGGTCGCCCCGGCCATCGAGCGCGCCGTGCTGTCGGCGTGGATCGACGCCGTGCTCGCCAGCGACGCGCGCTGCGCGCCGATCCGATCAGGTGAGCGCGACCAGCTCGTGGCCGAGTACCGGGCCCTCGACCGCGAGCTGGTGCGCCACGCCGCGGCCCGGGTCATGAAGGCGGGCAACGCACGCCGCCCCACCACCGCCGTGGGCGAGGCCAGCATCATCCGCCGGGAGGCCGAGAAGAAGACCCGCCACCGGCCCATCCGCACCCTGCTCGCCGAGGCCGGCCGGGTCTCCCAGCAGCTCAAGCCGTGCTTCATGATGAGCCCGCTGTCGGTGAGCCAGTTCCTCCCGCCCGATCTCACCTTCGACGTCGTGATCTTCGACGAGGCGTCGCAGGTGCGTCCCGGCGACGCCATCGGGTCCATCTACCGGGGCCGCCAGCTGATCGTGGCCGGCGACAACCGCCAGCTCCCGCCCACCTCGTTCTTCGATCGCATCGGCGACGTCGACGACACCTACGACAGCGACGCCCTCGACCTCTTCGACTCGGTCCTCGACCTCTGCCGCAGCGCAGCCCAGGTACCCGACCTGCCACTGCGCTGGCACTACCGCAGCCGTCACGAGTCGCTGATCACCTTCTCCAACCGCGAGTTCTACGGCGGTTCGCTCATCACCTACCCCGGCGCTGTCACCGACGGTGACGACCTCGGCGTGGTGTTCCGCCACGTCCCCGACGGCGTGTATGAGCGCGGCGGCGCTCGGGACAACCCCATCGAGGCCGCCACCGTCGTCGAGCGGGTGCTGTGGTTCGCCGAGCACCACCCCGACCTCAGCGTCGGGGTCGTCGCCTTCTCCGAGGCCCAGGCCACCCGCATCGGGTGGGAGATCGAGGCGGCCCGCCGGCAGCGACCGGACCTCGACGCCTGGTTCCAGGAGGATCGCCTCGACGGGTTCTTCGTGAAGAACCTCGAGAACGTGCAGGGCGACGAGCGCGACATCATCCTCTTCAGCGTCGGTTACGGGTTCGATGAAGCGGGCAAGCTCACGATGAACTTCGGGCCCCTCAACCAGGAGGGCGGGCACCGTCGGCTGAACGTGGCCATCACCCGCGCCCGCCGGCGGGTCGAGGTCATCAGCTCCATCACCGCGGCCGACATCCGGGACACGCCCAGCGCCGGTGTCGGGCACTTCAAGCGCTACCTCGACTACGCCGAACGGGGCGCCGAGGCCCTCGTCGCCATCGACGGCGACCAAACCGGTGAGCCCGAGAGCCCCTTCGAGGTCTCGGTGCGCGACGCGATCGCCGGCTGGGGTCACGAGGTCGTCTCGCAGGTCGGCCACGCCGGCTACCGCATCGATCTCGGCATCCGCCACCCCGAGCACCCCGGGACCTACCTGCTGGGCGTCGAGTGCGACGGCGCGGCGTACCACTCGAGCGCCGTGGCCCGCGACCGCGACCGGCTGCGCCAGGAGGTGCTCGAAGGGCTCGGCTGGACCCTGCACCGGGTCTGGGGGCCGAGCTGGTACCGGGACCGGCCCGGTGAGGAGGCGCGGCTGCGTCGGGCCATCGTCACCGCGCTGGCCCCGACGACCGACGACGAGGTCGACGACGACGGGGCCGACGACGACGGCGAGCCGGCCCGCGCGGCGGCGGGCACCGATGACAGGGCCGCAGCACCCCGAGCCACGGGCGTCGAGGGCGTCGAGGGCGCGCTCGGTGTCGAGATCGAGCACATCGATCTCGATGCCCCGCCCGACTGGGTCGTGCCCTACGCGCCGGCGACGCTGGCGGTGCGGGCGGGTCACCTCGGGGTCGACGACCTCCGCTCGCGCGCCGACCTGCTCGCCGACCTCGAGGCCCTGGTCGACATCGAGGGGCCGGTGCTCCGAGACCGGTGCGCCGACTCCCTGCGCGAGCCGTGGGGGATCACCCGAATGACCGCCCGCACCCGCACGGCCATCGACCAGGCGCTCGACACGTTGGTCGCCCAGGGCACGTTCGTCGTGGTCGAGGGGTCCTTCGTGGCCCGACCCCACCAGACCACGACCCTCGTGCGCGGCGCGGTCGGCGGCGACGACCGCTCGGTGCGCCGCCCCGGCGAGGTGCCACCGGGCGAGCTGGGGGCTGCCCTCGAGCAGCTCGTCGCCGACAGCCACAGCGTCGCGGAAGACGACCTGACCACGCAGGTGTCCCGTCTGTTCGGCTGGCCTCGCCGCACCGCGGAGGTCAACGCCGCGCTCGGACGGGCCCTGGCCGACCTCGAGGCCACCGGCCGGGTCGGGCGCGACGTCACCGGCCGGTTGACCCCGCCGCCCGCGTCACCACCGTCACCGTCCCACCCGTCGCCGACGTGACCGGCGGCGCGGTCAGCTGACGGGGAAGTCGGGCGCGCTCAGGAGCTCGACGAGCTCGGACTTGCGCAGGCGGCCCACGCCGCTGAGCCCGAGGTCGCGGGCCCGCGTGCGGAGCTCGGCCGAGCTGAGGGCCGCCAGGTCGGCGGAGTCCTCGGTGCCGGCACGGGCGGGGACGCCGTCGCTGCGAGCGCGAGCGGCGAGGTCCTCGAGCAGCGAGGCGAACGAGGCCGGGTCGGCGACGGTGACGGTGAGGCCGGGGTGGCACATGCGCCCGGTGGGGTCGATGCCGACGACGGGCCGGACGAACGAGATGCACACGCCCGCCCGGGCGTTGGTGGCGAACGTGAGCCCGTGGTCGGCGAGCGACAGGCGTGGCCCGCCGATGACCTTGACCCGGTCGTAGGGCCCGGTGACGGTGGCCGAGCGCACGTTGGCGACCGGCGTGGACACCGACCAGAAGCCGAAGTGGGCGGTCAGGGTGTCGCGGTCCAGCTCGACGCCGGTGCGGCCCGGGGTGATGCCGAGCGGGGTGCCCACCATCCGGAAGATGGGGTCGAAGCCGAAGGGAAACGTGACCGATGGCGGCGAGGAGCCGTGTCGCTCCGTGTCCGCAGCAGGCGTGGCCGACCGCGTCGGGGTCCCGGCGACCGGGATCGTTGCGGCGCGCGCAGGCGCGGGGTCAGTGGTGAGGGAGAGCGAGGGGTGGATCATGAGCTCGGCAGGTGCTCGGTCGCGGACGAAACGACCGTGCCCCATGCTAGGGGACCGAGCCCGACGCTGCTCGTCCAACATGGATCACGATGACCGACCCGCACCGCCTCCTCGCAACCGCGGTGAGGTCGGGGATCGATCAGGAGGACGCGGGCTGGGGGACGCGCAGGAGCTCGAGGAGCTCGGCCTTGCGCAACGTGGAGACGCGCGGGATCCCCAGCTCTCGGGCCCGGGTGCGCAGTTCGGCGGCGGAGAGGCCGGTCAGCTCGTCGGTCACCTCTTGGACCAGTTCGGCGACGGGCACCGGTTCGTCGATGACCCGGGCGGCGCCATGGCGGTTCCCGGCCAGGGTGAGCAACTCGGCCAGGGCCGCCGCATCCGCGACGGTGACCGTGAGCGTCGGGTGGGCGAGGTGGCCCGTCGGGTCGAGCCCGCGCACCGGGCGCACGAAGCGGATGCACACGCCCGCTCGAGTCGTCGTTGCGAAGGTGAGGCCGCGGTCCGACAGCGACAGGCGCGGCCCGACGGCGACCCGCAGCAACGAGTAGGGACCGGTCACCTCGGCCGACAGCACGTTGGCCAGCGGGGTCGAGACCTCCCACGAACCGAACCGGGCGGTGAGTCGGTCGTCGTCGATGGTGACGCCGGTGCGCGAGGGCACGATGCCGAACGGCAGATCGAGGATCCGGAACGCCGGGTCGAACGCGAACGGGAACTCGAGCGTGGCTCCGGACCTGCGGTCGGTGCCGTCATCGCCGGCTCGGAGCGGGGTCGTCGTGGGTCCGATGGTGCTGATGGTGGCCATGCGGTGGTTGGTACCCGCGGAACGGTGTGACAGACCGGGTGTGACGGATGCGGCCCGGCCACCGCCCACCGCCCACCGCTACGCTCCGGCCATGGGGGAACAGCAGCGACGCCCGATCCGACGCGGCTCGACCACGATCCTCGCCCTGGTGGTGGCGGTCCTGGTGCTGGCCGGTGCCTGCAGCAGCTCGTCGTCGGTGGTCGATGGCGGCGCGGCCGCCACCACGTCACCCGGCGCGCCGAGCGGGTCCACCGGACCCGGCGGGACGTCGACCCCGAACGGGGCCGCGGGTACGACGCCGGCGAGCGGTCCACTCGACCGCTACGCCGACTACGCCAGCAGCAGCTACGACGATCCCACCCACTGGGTGTGTCGTCCCGACGCCGACGACATCTGTCAGTCCGACCTGGACACGACGGTCATCGCGGCCGACGGCACGACGACGGTCGAGCCGTTCGTCGAGGCCGCCGACCCCACCGTCGACTGCTTCTACGTCTACCCCACGATCTCCCGGGACACCACGCGCTTCAGCGACTGGAACGCCTCGCCGGCCGAGGAGGGCTACGTCACCCTGCAGCAGGCCGCGCGTCTGCGGTCGGTGTGCCGGGTCTTCGCACCCGTCTACCGCCAGGCCACGCTCACCTCGTTGCTGAGCCGGATGACCGGGGGCGCCGCGCCCGAGGGCGGCGAGGTGGCCGATCCCTACGCCGACGTCCTCGACGCGTTCCGCACCTACATGGCGAACGACAACGACGGTCGGGGTGTGGTGCTGATCGGCCACTCGCAGGGCGCGGGCCTGCTCACCCGGCTGATCGCCGAGGAGATCGACCCCAACCCCGACGTGCGCGACGCGCTGGTGTCGGCCTACCTCGCCGGGACCAGCGTGTCGGTGCCCGACGGCGCCGACGTGGGCGGCTCGTTCCAGAACGTGGCGGTGTGCCGCGAAGCCGACCAGGTCGGGTGCGTCGTGACGTGGTCGACCTACCGGGCCACGGCGCTGCCCTCCGAGGCCGAGGGCGGCCTGTTCGGTCGGCCCCGCACCGGCGGCGGTGTGGCGGCGTGCGCCAACCCGGCCGCCCTCGGAGGCGGATCGGGCGAGCTGCACGCCTACTTCCCCGCGGCGAGCAACGCGTCGATCCTCGACTCGCCCGGCGCCGATGCCGAAGGGTCGGGCTGGGCGGATCCGCCCATCGAGATCACCACGCCGTTCGTGTCGGCACCGGGCCTCGTGACCGGCGAGTGCGTGTCGATCGACGGCTACAACGTCCTGTCGGTGACGGTGCAGCCCGACCCCGGGCCCCGGATCGACGACATCAACGGCGATCTGGCGGGCGGCTGGGGCCTGCATCTCGTCGACGTCAACCTCACCATGGGCAACATCGTCGACCTGGTCGCCAGCCAGTCCGCAGCGTTCGCCGCGGCATCCTGATCGAAGCCGAGGCGATCTGAGCTCGTCCCCCGGGTCAGCCGATCAGTCGGTCATGCCGTTGCGGCGCGGGCGAGGCGGCGCAGGGGCGGCTCGGTCGGCGGCGGGTTCTTGCGCGGCGGCAGGTCGGCGAGCAGCGCCGTGGCGATCACCGTGATGTCGGCGACGGCCTCCTCGAAGCGCGCCTCGGTGACCTTCGACGGCTTGGTGATGCCGCTGATCTTGCGAACGAACTGGCGCGCCGCCGCCTCGATCTCCTCGTCGGTGGCGGCGGGCTCGAGCCCCCGCAGGGTCGTGATGTTCCGGCACATGGGCACGGCTCCGGGGTCGGGGAACGGTCTGACGTCGATGGTACGGCGCGGTCTCGCAGGCCGGAGGGGAGACGGAGTCGGATCGTCGATGTCATCGCCTTACCCATCTCACGCAGGTCACGAGCTGCGGCGGTACTCGGGGTTCTCCCAGTCGAAGCGGTTGCCGTCGTCCCAGGCGGTGCGCTGGTTGCCGTAGGCGGGGATGCCGCCGGCGGCCTTGAGCATCGCCGCGAGGTGCAGCAGGTTCCAGGTCATGAAGGTGGCGTTGCGGCTGGTGAACTCGTTCTCCGGGCCGCCCGAGCCGGGGTCGAGGTACGACGGGCCCGGGCCGGCCTCGCCGATCCACCCGGCGTCGGCCTGCGGCGGGATCGTGTAGCCGATGTGCTGGAGGCTGTAGAGCACGTTCGAGGCGCAGTGCTTGATGCCGTCCTCGTTGCCGGTGATGAGACAGCCCCCGACGCGCCCGTAGTACTTCCACTGACCTTGGTCGTTGAGGTCGCCCGACGACGCGTAGAGGCGCTCGATGCACTTCTTGATCTCCGAGCTGTTGTCGCCCAGCCAGATCGGCCCCGCGAGCACGAGGATGTCGGCGGCCCACACCTTCTCCTGGATGGTCGGCCACTCGTCGGTGGCCCAGCCGTGCTCGGTCATGTCGGGCTGCACGCCGGTGGCGACGTCGTGGTCGATCAGACGGATCGTCTCCACCGTCACGCCGTGGCGGGTCATGATCTCGGCCGACGCGTCCACCAGTCCCTGGGTGTTGGACACCGCCGGCGAGCGCTTCAGCGTGCCGTTGATGAACAGGGCTCGCAGATCCGAGAAGTCGGGGGCAGCAGCGGATTCGACCATGGTGCGACGATATCGGCGCGTCGCCCGGGACGCGACCGAGCCCGTCCACCGGCTCCGTGGGGAGCGGCGAGCGGGCTCGGATCAGCGGTTCGGTGTGGCCGGGATCAGCCGGTGAAGCGCGGCGTGACGACCACGGGGGTGACGGCCGCCGGCGGGGCGGTGGTCGTCGTGGTCGCCAGCGTGGTGCTGGTGGTCGACGTGGTGGTCGTGGTCGGCTGGACGCACGCGGTGAGCGTGATGGTGCCAGTGGAGACGGTATCCATGGGGAACTCGCCGTCGACCCACGAGGTGGCAACGGTGAGGATGACGACGCCGACGGTGTCGCCCGGGAGGGTGCCCTCGGCGAGGGCGACCCCGCCGCTGGGGACCGGGTTGGGCACGAAGGTCGGGCTGCCGGTGGCCACCCCGGAGAGGGTCGACGAGTCGATGTCAACCGACTCGCCGACGTTGTTCGTGAGGGTCCAGGTGACGTCGTGCAGGCCGGTGGCGGCGTTGCACGTGGCGACACCGGTGACCGGGTTCTCCATCTGCAGGCCGGCGAAGGCCGGGGCGCTGAGGACGAGCGGCCCCGCAAGGGCGGCGGCCGCGCAGGCACTGAGGACCCGGGATCGGGTGGAGCGGAGCAGGGTGTTCGACATGGTGTTCCTTCGTGTTCTCGGGTTGGCTGCGTCTGACCCACGGCGACGCGGAGACGTGATCTTGCCACACGCAGCGTGACGACCCC
>Ga0209591_10004444_pt1 | contig 15893 bp, 11 predicted proteins | sample MAT01_FD_187207 | JGI IMG/M metagenome (GOLD analysis project Ga0209591, IMG submission 187207) | Freshwater microbial communities from Lake Fryxell liftoff mats and glacier meltwater in Antarctica - MAT-01 (SPAdes) (version 2) | ecosystem: Environmental > Aquatic > Freshwater > Ice > Liftoff... | reverse complement strand
GAGATTAAGAACGTGATCACGGCGGTTGCCAAAACTACCCATTATTGGGGTGATCATCTGGCCGACCCGGTCAAGGCGTCGCTGGAGTGGGAAGAAAAGATGAAGACATTAGTAACACGGGTCAAGGGGATCTTTCGGCGCTGAACCACGGATAAGACTTACGGCGGCTGAGCGGGTGCCGTAAGTTCTAGAGTAAACATTCAAATAATGGGCCACGAAGCAACATGAAGGCGCACGAAAAAGACTCCATTCGTGCGCCTTCGTGGCCCATTATAATTTTGCAATCATCTAAAATCTTTACACCATCTCTAGACCGTGTTGATCCAATAACTGCTGATCGGCCAGCACATCCTCGGTGGCGCCGACAGCCACAATCCGGCCATCCTCCATAATCGCCGTACGATCAAACAATTCCGCCACCATACGCATATCGTGCGTGGAAACCAGCATTGTCATGTCGAGCTGGCGCAAGAGCGTGATCAGATTGCGGCGCGCACGCGGGTCTAGGCCAGCCGTTGGTTCATCTAACACCAAAATTTCTGGGTCCATTGAAAGGACGGTCGCAATTGCAATACGCTTCTTTTCGCCAATGCTCAGGTGATGCGAATTGCGATTAATATAGTCCGCCATGCCAACCGCGGCCAGTGCCGCTTCGGTTTTAATCCGCACGGTGGCTTCGGGCAGACCCATGTTGAGCGGGCCAAAGGCGACATCATCCAGCACGGTGGGGGAAAAGAGCTGATCATCAGGATTCTGAAAAACCAAGCCAACTGCGGCGCGAATTTTCCCCAAGTTGCCCTCATTCAGATCCATACCGGCCACACATACCGAACCAACGCCGCGCAAAATACCATTCAGATGCAAAAGCAGTGTCGATTTACCCGCTCCATTCGGTCCAACCAGCGCGATCTTTTCGCCCGGTTCGACGCACAACGTTACACTGCGCAGCGCCTGGCGACCGTCCGGATAATTAAAACTTAGATCGTGGACTTCAATTTTGTGATGCATATTTAAGTAAGGTAGGCCAGAAACAACAGAGTACAAAAAAATGTCAGGGTGGTAAACAATGCTATAAAATCGATGGGCCGTAGATGCGAACGGATCAGCGTGCTGATCTGCCCGGTGTAGCCACGAGCGAGCATGGCATTATAAATGCGTTCACTTCTTTCAAATGAACGCAACATCAAGCTACCGGCCATCCGACCGGCCACTTGGCCACGCCAGACAATGCTGCCGCCGCTGCGCAACCCAGCGCGTGTGCCACTGCGCGCCGCACGCGCACGCAGTAAACGTAACACTTCATCGCTGAGCACAAACAAATAGCGGTACATAAAGCTGACGATTGCAACCAAGGGTTGGGGCAGATGCAAAGCGCGCAACGCCCACAAAATATCGGCTACCGGGGTGACCGCGACGAGCAAAATCGCCATTTGTAGCGAAATCCAGGACTTAAGTAAAATTGTCACAAAACGAATCACACCGGGCAGGCTGATGGTTAAACCGCCAAAAATGGGCAACGTGGCTAGAATTTCACCTGGCACTGTGAAGGGCAACGTAATCGCAGCTAGGGCAAAGGGCAGCGCCACCACCGAGCGGCGCAAGACATAACCCACCCCAACCCCTGTATTCAGCGCAACCAGCATAACAAAGGCAAAGAGCGCAGCAAAGATGCCAAAGTCACCAAAAGGGGTCAGGCTGGCAGTCAATACAAAGAGCAAGGTCAAGATCACCTTGATCCGAGGGTCCAACTGATGAACCACCGAATTGCCTTGCTGGTATTGGTCGTCGAAATGAAGATTCATAGGTTAATGACTTGGGTACTGGATATTAGATGGGTGAAGATTAGAGATAAAGAGATTAGAGATAAGAGATTGGAGATTAGGCGCCTAATCTCCAATCTCTTATCTCTTTATTTTATCCTCAGGCCGACTTGGGCATGCGGCGTAAACCGCGCCCAACCAGAATAGCAATGCCAAAGACCAGCAACGTGCCCAACACGACCGCTAAAATACCGGACAATGTTTCATTGGCGACAAAGGGAATCGTGTAATCCGGCAAAATTGTGTAAAAGGGATCCAGAGCGCGGCTGAGGAAGCCATTATTGTCGGCCACGCGCTCCAGACCGTCCGGGCTACCCGAAGCGGCAAAAGAAAAGACGGCGACGATGAGCGCAATTAGCAGCCCACCCGTTACCCAGGCGGCAGAGAGAGCACCCCCTGCTTTTCGCCCCTGTTCGAGCAGATCGGCCCGGGTGCTGGCAATCAGCGTGAGTGCCCCAACCGTGATCAACGCTTCACCGATGCCAATCAAGGCATGGACACCCACCATCGCCGGCAAACTAATGTTGAGGGGTGATGTGCCAGATACGGCCAATTGCAACGCTGTCGCAATCGCGCCCACTTCCACCGACAGCCAGGCGCCCACGATACCGGCAATGATCAGCCCTGTCGAGCTTTGACCCGTCACCCGTTTGATCAGGTTGTAAACGAGGTAACCGGTGAAGGCAGTCAGAACACCCATGTTCATAATATTCCAGCCCATGGCCAACAAGCCACCATCTTGGAACAGTAAACCCTGCAAGCCAATCACTGCCGTCATTACCAAGACGGCCGCCCACGGTCCCAAGACAATCGCGGCCAACGCTCCGCCAAGAAGGTGACCACTGGTGCCGCCGGCAACCGGGAAGTTGATCGCCTGTGCGGCAAAGATGAAGGCAGCCATGATGCCCAACAGCGGGATCTGGCGCTCACCCAACTGATCACGGGTCTGGCGCAAGGCAAAGCTAATAATTAGAATAGCCAACACCCAGCCCACGATTGCCACAGGTGTGCTCAGGAAGCCATCCGGAATATGCAAAGCGGGTGGTTTGAGGACATTGAGCAAAAGATGGTAGTACATGGACAACTCCTTGTTGAGGATCTTTGGTTGAATTTGATGTGAAATGGATAGGTAGGCAGGTAAACAAGTAAACAGGTAGATAGGGTTGTCAACCCCTTGTTTACCTATCCACCTGTCTACCTATTTACCCTTCGACACGACAATGCTTGCATAAGCCTTTAAGCGCCAGGTGATCGGTTTCAACCTGAAACCCTTGCTCACGTTCGATCTTTTTGAAAAGTGAATCAACCGTGTCATGGCCAATCTGTTCTACCATGCCACAAGTACGACAAATCAGATGATGGTGCGGGTCATGACCGGCAATTTCATAATAGGTCTTACCGCCGACATGCATTTCGGTAATTAGACGCAAGTCGTTTAAAAAGGTAACCGTCCGATAAACCGTCGCCCGATTCACAGCGGGGGCTTTGACATGCACCCGTTCATAAATAGCATCGGGGGTCAGATGGCCCCCCCCTTCACAAATGGCATCCAGAATCATCTGGCGTTGCGGTGTTACGCGAAAACCACGTTCACGCATCAAGTTTGCGTAGTCAATTGTTTGATGGCTCATTACATTCTCTCGTTATTACAAATTTTTGCAGAAACAAATATAGCACCGTTGTGTGCGCGCGTCAAGCCCAACGCGTGTTTAGCAAAAGGAATGAATAACGAGGATCAAAAGCGAGATCTACTTAGTTTAACGAACGCGACGACTAAATGGATGTAATGAAAAATACCGAGAATTGGCGTATATAGCGGTTGTCTTTTAGGCTTGGATCGCTTACAATGAGGGTTAGCACGAACACTTGTTCTTGCATCAGCAATAAGAGAGAAGCTTTACAGACAAATCTTCCTATAGCGATTATTATAGATGTTTGTTCTTTTTTCTTGCCAAGTCTGACATTCTGTCAAGTCGACATTCAATCACGTTGACATTTAATGTTGACATTTAATGAGGTTGCTGAACATATGGCCCTGGACAAATTGGTGGTACGCGGCGCGCGCGAACACAACCTAAAGAATATCAATCTGGAAATTCCACGCGACAAACTGGTGGTCATCACTGGTTTGAGCGGCAGTGGTAAAAGCAGCCTGGCCTTCGACACGATTTACGCCGAAGGTCAACGCCGCTATGTCGAGTCACTTTCTGCCTATGCTCGCCAGTTCCTTGGCCTAATGGAAAAACCCGAGGTCGACCAGATCGAAGGGTTAAGCCCCGCCATCTCGATCGACCAAAAGGGGGCTGGTCGCAACCCGCGCTCCACCGTGGGCACCGTCACCGAGATTTACGATTATATGCGTCTGCTGTATGCCCGCATCGGCAAGCCACACTGCCCCACCTGTGGCGAACCAATCGCGCAGCAGACGGCGACGCAAATTGTTGACAGCATTATGGAGCTGCCAGAAGGGACGCGCCTGCTGATCTTGGCCCCCGTGATCAAAGATCGCAAGGGGCATCACAAGTCGGTTTTTGAAGATCTGCAAAAGCAAGGCTTTGTGCGCGTACGCGTCAACGGTGAGCTTTACGAAGTGACGGAAGTGCCTGATTTAGATCGTTATAAGATGCACACCGTCGAAGCCGTCGTGGATCGCATTATTGTGCGCCACGGCCAACCCGATGCAGATGAAACGGCCGCCGGCACCGACATGAGCCGCCTCAGTGATTCTGTCGAGACGGCGTTGCGTCTGGGCGACGGCGTGATGAGTATCTCCGACATCACAGACCGAGACAATCCGCAGGATCGCACCTACAGCGAACATTTCTCTTGTGTCAAGTGCGGCACCAACCTGGGCGAGATCGAACCGCGCACCTTTAGCTTTAACAGCCCACATGGCGCTTGTCCCACCTGTCACGGTTTGGGCGCACTCCAAGAGTTTGACCCGGACCTGATCTTGAACAGCGAGTTGTCGTTGGATGAAGGAGCGGTCATCCCCTGGCAACGTCAAAACGACAGCGACAACGAAGGTTACTATCGCCAAGTATTGCAGGCCGTCTGCAAACAATTTGCAATCCCATTCAAAACGCCAGTGCGTGAATTGAGCTTAAAGCAACGCGATGTGATTCTCTTTGGCCCGCCCCGCAAAGGCGAGAAGGTCAAAATTGAATATCGCACCGGCTCGGGGGAACTACGCACCTACGACACGCCATTTACCGGCGTAATTCCTAGCTTACAAAAGCGCTATCAGGAGACAAGTAGCGAATATATCCGTAGCAAGTTAGACGAATTTATGGGTCAGCGCCCCTGCCCCACTTGTCAAGGCAAACGGTTAAAGCCAGAAGCATTGGCGGTAACGGTTGGCGGTCGCAATATTTATGAAGTAACCCAAATGGCCGTTGAAGACACCCTGGGTTGGACACGCTGGCTGCAAGGCGAAGGCGGTTGGCAGTTGAGCAACGGTCACGGACTGGCCCGCAATGGAGCAACCAGCAATGGGCAAGCCGCCAAAACCAATGGTCAGCACGAGGGGTTGATTCCTAGTTTGCAATTTCAGGAAACGCCACTCTCCCCGCGCGAGCAGACGATTGGGTTGCAAGTGCTCAAGGAGATTGCCGCTCGCCTCTATTTTATGGTCAATGTCGGGCTGGACTATCTGACGTTGGACCGCACGGCCGTTTCGCTTTCCGGCGGCGAGGCGCAACGCATTCGGCTGGCAACGCAGATCGGCAGCCAATTGATGGGTGTGCTCTATATTCTGGACGAACCGAGCATTGGCTTACATCAGCGCGACAATGCCCGTTTGATCGAAACCTTGCAAGGTATGCGCGATTTGGGCAACACGGTGCTGGTAGTCGAACACGACGAAGATACGATTCGGGCCGCTGATTGGGTTGTCGATATGGGACCCGGCGCTGGTGAACATGGCGGCTATGTCGTGGCATCCGCCGCACGGCGTGACTTTGTCCATTCCAAAGAGAGTTTGACGGCTCAATATCTGCGCGGCGAGCGCCGCATTGCGGTGCCCAAAGAACGACGCGAGGGCAACGGCAACTATCTTTACATCCGCAATGCCACGGAGAATAACCTAAAGAATGTGAGCGCCCGCATCCCATTGGGTAAATTTGTGGCGATCACCGGCGTCAGCGGCAGCGGCAAATCGACACTAGTCGTCGATGTGCTCTACAAGCGGTTGGCCCAGTTGATGTACAAGGCCAAAGATCGACCTGGCAAACACGAAGCGATCGAAGGCATCGAATTTCTGGACAAGATTATCGAGATCGATCAAGGCCCGATCGGGCGCACGCCGCGCAGCAATCCGGCGACCTATATTGGCCTGTTCACTTTTATGCGTGAACTCTTTGCCACCATCCCAGAGGCCAAAGCACGGGGCTTCGGACCCGGCCGCTTTAGCTTCAATGTCAAGGGCGGTCGTTGTGAAGCATGCCAGGGCGATGGCATCATCCGCATCGAGATGCAATTTTTGCCCGATGTCTATGTGCCGTGCGATGAGTGTAAGGGCAAACGTTACAACCGCGAGACGTTAGAAATTAAGTTCCGCGGCAAATCGATCTCTGATGTGCTGGATATGACAGTGGAGGAAGGGCTGGACTTTTTCCAGAATATCCCCCGCATCCGCAACAAACTAGAGACGCTAAACTCGGTCGGGTTGAGCTATATCCGTCTGGGACAGCCGGCAACGCAGCTTTCTGGCGGTGAGGCGCAGCGCATCAAGCTGAGCAAGGAATTGAGTCGCCGGGCGACGGGCAATACGTTCTACATCTTGGACGAGCCGACCACCGGTCTGCACTTTGAAGATGTGCGCAAACTGCTGGAAGTGTTGCACGAATTGGTCAACATGGGCAACACCGTGTTGGTGATCGAGCACAATCTGGACGTGATCAAGAATTGTGACTGGCTGATCGATATGGGACCCGAGGGTGGCAACAAGGGTGGCTATGTGATCGCCGAAGGCACACCCGAGCATGTCGTCACGATCGAGAAGAGTTACACGGGGAAATTTTTACGCCCCATGTTGACAGAAGAGAATTATCAGTTGGCGTAGCCACGCACTTGGGCGAGCACTGCGTCTAACGCAGCAGGCTAGCGGGCAATGGTCAAAGTGATGGAGCACCTGCCCAGCAACAACTCTATCACCTTGATCAGCCAGCAGCTCGCCCAATGTTGCCAGCGCGTCTTACATTGAGCGCCATCTCCGCTGAGTAGGTCTGGATTTATGCCAGCAGCAAGCGCTTGCGTGGCACCCACCGCTTTGATGAGACCATGCCAAGAAAATAAGCGAGTGTGGAGGTAGCCGAGGTAGAGGCCATTACCAGCTTGTTTTGTTAGAACTCGTAATGAAAACGTACACGTTCACATAAAACTTGCAAATCACTCCATATTATGGTACAATCCACAATATAGAAGTATACATTGCTACGCTGCGATCTTGATCAGATTAATTTTTAGTCATCATGTAAACAGCTATAGCGATGTATATGTGTTGGTCCATTCAAGCATGTTTGAGCGAAGTGGGGAAACCCCACTTTTCTTGTTGTAAGGGGTAAAGCAATTATGTCAAAAGCCTTGATTGCTGGCATTAATCAGGTTGCCACCGACAAAGGTCTTGACCGCGAAGTCATATTTCAAGCCATTGAAGCGGCTTTGGTTTCGGCTTACCGGCGCAATTATGGTTCGGTGGCCAATGTAACCGCCGAGGTAGACCGCACCAGTGGTGACATGCACGTCTTTGCCGAACGCGAAGTTGTCGAAGATGTGATGAACCCGCGCACAGAGATTACCGAGCAAGATGTGCGCAAGATCCAGCCGACGGCCAAGCTAGGCGATGTTGTACGGGTGCCCAGCACACCGGATGATTTCGGCCGTATTGCCGCGCAAACCGCCAAGCAGGTGATTTTGCAGCGCATTCGTGAAGCTGAGCGCGACACGGTTTACGAAAACTTTGCCCACCAAGTCAACGAGATCGTCAGCACGCAAGTGCGCAGCATCGACGCCCAATCCGGCGCCGTCACTGTGCTGCTTGGTGAAAAGTATGAAGTTCTGCTGATGCGCGAAGACCTGATTGCCAGCGAGAAGTTACGCCGTGGCGATTTCATCAAGGTTTACGTCGTCGATGTCCACAAAAGTAACCGTGGCCCGGTGATCAAGCTGAGCCGCACCCATCGTAACCTGCTCCGTCGCTTAATGGAACAAGAAATTCCTGAAGTGCGCGATGGTGTTGTTGAAATCAAGGCGATTGCGCGTGAACCTGGGGCACGCAGCAAAGTCGCAGTTGTTGCCACCTTGCCGGGCGTCGACCCCGTAGGCAGCTGCGTAGGCATGCGCGGCTTACGCATTCAAAATATTGTTAATGAGCTGGCTGGCGAAAAGATTGATGTGATCGAGTGGAGCACCGATATCGGTAGCTACATCACCAATGCTCTGAGCCCAGCCAAGGTGAGCAACGTTCTACTTGACGAAAATACTTCGTCGATCAAAACGGCAATTGTGGTTGTGCCAGACCGCCAGTTGAGCCTGGCGATTGGCAAAGAGGGGCAAAATGCTCGCTTAGCCGCCAAACTAACCGGTTGGCGCATCGACATTAAGAGTGAAAGCGAAGCGCAAGCCGAAGGGTTGGACAAATTGGCAGGTGAGCGCATGCGACGCGGTGCTTCGGCATCGGAAGATCTGCTCTCGATGGCCGAGCGAATTTTGCGCAACGAAGACGAGGCGCCAGCACCTACGGGTGGCGATCGCCTCTGGCAGGCTATGCAGTCGTTGCAAGATATGGCCCCGCGCACGGCCGAATCGTTGGATGTGTTGGGTGGTCTAGCCATCGAGCCACCGATTCCGCAACGCAAAGAAACAAGAGCCAAGCCGCGCGATACAGAACGAGCAGTCGACCGAGGTGAAAGTGAGAAACGACCGGTCGAAGAAACGGCGCCGGTGGAATGGCCAGCCGAATTGCTGACACCCGAAGTCTTGGAGCCGGCCTTTAGCGCGGACAAAACAACTTTACCCGAATTGCCGCCTTTGCCAGACGTTGAAGAGGTTAAGTTCGTCACCAAAGAAGTGGTTAAAGCCCAAGCACGCCCAGAGAAGCTGGTCGAAGAACCAGTGGTTGAGGAGAGCAACGAAGCAGTTGGATTGCCACAGGTGATTACGGCCGATATGTTGCGCAAACGCATGGCGCAACGCAAAGAGAATGCCAACAAGGTGGCGGCCGATATCGAAGTTCCGGCTGAATTGCTCATCGGCTTGGAAGAAGAAGTCATTGTTGAGGACTGGGAAGAAGAAATCGAGGACAAAGACAAGGTCAAAGGCAAAGGCAAAGCCAAAAAACCATCGATGGCCAGCGTCAAGCCTGGCGCCAAACCGGCCAAAAAGAAGAAGCGGCGCACGGTGCAGGACGACGACGATTACAGCGGTTATTATTGATCACTTGACAATCAAGGTGCATTCGTCGATCCTTGACTGTCAAGTGTAGAGAAGAGGGTGCTGGTCATGCCATCTAAACAGCAACGAGGGCCAAAGCCCAAGCATGTGCCACAACGCACTTGCATTGCTTGTCGTAAAGTGGCTGGTAAGCGCAGCTTGATCCGGATTGTGCGGACAGAACAGGGTATAGAAATGGACCCAACCGGCAAAAAAGCGGGGCGGGGCGCCTATCTTCATCCGAATCAAGCATGTTGGAAGGCTATTTTGACGGGCAATCGTCTGAGCCAAGCATTACGCACGCCACTTAGTGCAGAAAATCGCCAGACATTAACTGCCTTCATGGCAGGTCTGCCGGAACAGGAAGATGAGGAAGAGGTGCTGAGTGCTGCATAAAACGTACAAGCTACGCAACCAACAGTACTTAGCCCGCGAATAGACAAACCATTTAAAAGTCATCCATATCAGGTCATATATACACGAAAGACCCGGTATGACTTTTAAGGGTTTTATCTATAAGTAGGTCAATTTACAAACGGGTGTTATCAAATCCAATTATTCAGTACAAACGATGATTCTTGACAACGATTCTTGGTGACTCAAATGATACGGTTAACAATGATACGGTTAACAATGGCACACAGTACGCACGGCTATGGCAACGCGTAATCTAACCCAAATTGGGTATGGCCGGCAAGACAGTGAGCAACCGCTACGCGAGCGGGTAAACTATTCGGCAAACAACGGGGTAACGCAACGGAGGACAGCCATGATCAGGTGATTCATGGATGTTGTTTTTTGCAGGGACAAAGATTAATTATAGCTTCGTCCCCAAAAAACAAATGTAATTTTTGTCCACCTAGCCCACCTCTTCTTTTACCGCTTTGTCTACTTCCTCCTCGCCTGTCGCTTTACTATCTCGCCTGTTTGTAGCCATTCAACAAAATAAGCGCTGATAAAAAGATGTTGCTTATGCTTCTCTTTGCGTCTACGTGTGCCCATTACGAAAGTACTGATACGAATCATGCCCAGCGTGGAACGATCAGGCTACGGCTAGACAGGTTCTACGCTATATCAGGATTTACTAGCTATTTTATATATTAGAAGGACAGGGAGATTGGATTTATGACGACAAAAAGCAGAGCACCGCAGGGCGGTGTCAAACAGCAGCCGCGTGGACAGCAACCGGCTCGATCCAACAATCAGCCTAACAACCAACAGCGAAATGGGACGCCCAATCGCTCTAGACCGAACAACCAACCGCCAGCAGGTCGACCGCCGGTGAATCATGCACCTGTTGTACAAGCTAAGGCGCCAGCGGCAAAAGCCCACAAGTTGCCTACCGAGGTAGTGGTTGGTGAGTTTATTACAGTACGTGATTTAGCGATTTTAATGGAACGCAGCCCGATCGATCTGATCAAAGTCTTGATGCAATATGGCATCATGGCTCCGATCACACACAATATTGATCATGATACGGCAGTGATCTTGGGCGAAGAGCTCAATGTGGCCGTTAAATGGCCAGAGCGGGATAACGTCGTTGAAGAGGTTGCAGAAGCAGACCTCGTGCCTGAACATCAGGCAAAACGCACGGCTATCCGCCAGGTTGTACGTGGCGAGCATGAAGAAAATCTCGTGGAGCGGCCACCGGTAGTGGCAGTACTTGGACATGTCGACCATGGCAAAACCACGCTGCTCGATCGGATTCGCAAAACTGATGTGGCTGGCGGCGAAGCGGGTGGGATTACGCAGCGCACTGGCGCTTATCAAGTGACGGTCAATGGGCGTAAAATCACCTTCTTGGACACACCGGGCCATGAAGCTTTTACGTCCATGCGCGCACGTGGCGCCCAAGTCACTGATATTGTGGTGCTGGTGGTTGCAGCCGATGATGGTGTAATGCCGCAAACCAAAGAGGCAATTAGCCATGCCAAAGCAGCCGGTGTCATCATTATGGTGGCGCTCAACAAGATTGATAAGGCTAATGCCAACCCGGATCGAGTAAAAGAGGAGTTGGCCAACAATGGCTTACAACCCGAAGAGTGGGGCGGCGATACGATTGTTGTACCGGTCAGCGCGCTCAACAAGATTGGCATTGATGATTTGTTGGAAAACATTTTGGTCGTGGCCGAGTTGGAACAATTTAGGGCCAACCCAGATGGCAAATGTGTCGGTACTGTAATCGAATCGCAAATTGACAAGCAGCGTGGCATCACGGCAACGATGTTGGTACAAAATGGCACCCTGCGCCAAAATGATACGATTGTGGTCGGCCAAACCTGGGGTCGCATCAAGGCGATGTTTGACCATGAAGGCAAGCCGCTCAAAGTGGCCGGCCCTAGCACACCAGTTGTGATTCTTGGTTTACAAGACGCGCCAGCCGCCGGTGATAACTTTGAACGTGTGGCAAATGACCGTGAGGCACGCCGCATCTCCGAAGAGCGTCGCGAACGCGCCGCGGCTTTGGTACACACGCCCGAACGCCCGGCCATGTCGTTGGAAGATCTCTTTGCCCGACTGGAAGGTACCGACAACAAGGTGCTCAACCTGATCGTGCGGGCGGACATGCAAGGTACACTCGAGCCGGTGATGCACAGTTTGCAAGAGATTCACAATGAGAAGGTCTCGATCAAGCTCTTACAGGCGAGTATCGGCAATATTTCTGAATCTGATGTGATGTTGGCCGAAGCTAGTGATGCAGTGATTATTGGCTTTAGCGTAAGTGTCGACAAAGCTGCGCAGTCACGCGCCGAGCAGTCTGGCGTCGAAATTCGTCAGTATAATATCATCTACAAGATGATTGAAGATATCGAGGATGCGATTAAAGGCATGCTCGATCCTGTGTACGCCGACATCACGATCGGCCATGCCCAGGTATTGCAGCTCTTCCCGTTGCGCAAGGGTGTGATCGCCGGCTGTACAGTCAACGATGGCATCGTAAAGCGCAACTCGTCGGCACGCATCATGCGCGACAACACGGAGCTATTCACCGGCATCAAAATTGAAGCGCTACGTCGCTTTACCGAAGATGTCAGCGAAGTGCGCACTGGTTTTGAGTGCGGCATTAAGCTTGCGGACCATGATCACGACCTACAAGAAGGCGATATCATCGAATTTTACGAAAAGCAGCGCGTGCGGTAGGGAGTAGGAAGTAAGCAAGGTTCGTTGTCCGGTGGCTACTTGAAAGCAGTCACCGGACAATCAACGATATTGCTAGCCTACTTCCTAATTCTTACGCTCCACGCCTGAGATTGGATAAATTAGCATGAACACGATCCGTCAACAACGTGTGGCCGAGTTGCTCTACGAAGAGTTGAGCATCATGGTCAGCAATGAACTTGATGACCCCAAATTGAGCTTGGTAATAGTAACACGTGTTGAGATCAGCCGCGACCTGCGCAACGCTAAGGTATTTGTCAACCATCAGCAGGAAGATGTAACGCCGCGTGAGGTGCTCAAGCACCTACGCCGCGCGATGCCCTATCTACGCAGCCAGATCGCCGTACGGTGTAGTATGCGTATGGTGCCGGAATTAAACTTCTCCTATGACGACATTCCCGCCAAAGCTGCTCGCGTCGATGAGTTATTGCGTAGCCTGGCGCAAGAACGCGAACAGGAAGCGTCAACAAGCAACGCGGCCAAAACCGAGCCATCCGCTGAACAATAAAGCTAGCGGTCATCAGTTATCAGTCAATAGTGGCGCTAGGCTACTGACGATTGATAGCTGATGACTGAGCAGTCATCACTATTCAGCCAACATCACCACTCGCACACCACAATGATTGAGCCAACCGTCCTAGCTGCCATCCAAAGCAGCGACCACATTCTTTGCGTCAGCCACGTTAGCCCAGATGGCGATGCCTACGGCAGCCTGTTGGGGATGGGCTGGATCCTACGTCACTTGGGCAAAACACCCGTCTTGGCGATGCATGATCCAACCCCCAAGGAGTTTCAGTACCTGCCAGGGGCGAGTGCGATTATTGGCGCCAAGGCAGTGGCGGACCATTATGATTTAATTATCTGTCTGGATGCCTCTAGTATGGATCGGATGGGAGCCATCTATCGCGACGCCCACCGCCAGCTTCCACTCCTCGTGATCGACCACCATATCACCAATACGCGTTTTGGGACCATCAACTGGGTTGAGCCGATTTGCGCTGCTACCTGTCAGATGTTGGTGGCGTTGGCCGATGCCTTGGAGACACCGCTCACCGGCCCGCTGGCCGAGTGTTTGCTTACTGGCATTGTGACCGACACCCTCTGTTTTCGCACTAGTAATACTACAGCCGAAGTGCTCGAAGCGGCGATGCGTCTGATCCGCGGCGGAGCCGATTTGGCGACGATCACCCAGCGCACCTTAAATCAACGTTCTGCCGCTGTTCTTCGCCTATGGGGAATGGCGCTCTCACAAATGAGCCTAGAAGAGGGTGTCATTTGGACGACCGTCAGCCGCCAGCAATTAAAGGCAGCGGGCGATCTAACCAGTGAGGGCCAACTCAGCAGCACCTTGATCACAGCCGCTGAAGCTAATATCAGCGCTACATTTACCGAGAAATTAGACCCGCAAGGCCGTCCGACGGTAGAATGTAGCTTCCGCGCCAAACCGGGCTTCAATGTTGGCAGCGTGGCGCTGGCATTAGGGGGTGGTGGCCATCCAGCCGCCAGTGGTTGCACATTGTCCGGCACCTTGGCCGAAGTGACAGCTACAGTCGTACCGATGTTAAAACAGGTCCGCCAAGGCTAACTAATTTCGCTCATCAGTTTTCTACGGAGTAGACACTGCGCGTGCCAAAACGTGATCACCCGCTGCATGGCTTGCTCGTCGTCGACAAGCCGGGCCAACATTCGGCCAAACCATCCATCAACGCCGGCGCCCCCTCCTCTGTTGAATCTGCCCCCACTTTTCAGCCTTATTCATTTGATCCTACGCGCCTACCGACCAGCCACGACATTGTGCAGATGGTGCGCCGCTGGAGTGGACAGCGCCAAATTGGCCACACCGGCACCCTCGATCCGATGGCAAGCGGCGTGCTCATGCTTTGTCTGGGCAACGCCACGCGATTGGTGGAATATTATCAAGGCCAGCCCAAACAATATTATGCCGAGGTCGTGTTAGGCAGCGCTACCGACACCTATGATGCGTTGGGCGAAGTGATCGCAACTTCAGCAGTTCCGGCGCTGGATGACGCTGCGCTAGAGGCGGCGTTACAACAATTTCGCGGGCCGATTTTACAGTCACCTCCGATCTATTCGGCGCTAAAACAGGACGGGGAAAGCTTGCATCGCAAGGCGCGGCGCGGGGAAACGGTCGTGGTCACCCCGCGTCCGATTACCTTTTATCAGATTGATTTGGTCAACTGGCAGCCGCCCGATCGCGTTTGTTTGCGCATTACTTGCTCGGCCGGGGCCTATATTCGCAGCCTGGCCTACGATTTGGGCTTGGCGTTACAAACTCAAGCTCATCTTGCCCTGCTGCGCCGCGCAGCCGTAGGCCGCTTTACATTAGACGAAGCTCACGATCTAGCGACGATCGAACAAGCGGCCAGGCAAGGCGTTTTGCATGAATTACTCTTGCCGCTGGGTTTTGGACTGGGTCTACCCATCTTGCAATTAGATGAGGAGCAGGTGCGACGCTTTGGACATGGGCAGAAAGTTATATTGAATATTACGCCTAGCCTTACCCAAAGCCCACGCTTGTCGATGGCAGATGCGCAGCCGAATCCAGAAGACTCAACCCCACTTGCCAGTGCCTATGATGCGGAAGGCCGCTGTGTAGGAATCTTGCACTGCCTGGGTAACGCAGCAGTGCCAGCTGCCGGCACTGTCTGGAAAGCCGAGAAGTGGTTTGCACAAAGTGAGATTAACCAGTAAAATCTTTCTTTTGGGTGGCAGCATTTAAATGACTTATTGATAATTATCCGTTACCTATGTCGATCTATACAGAATCGATCTATACAGAGTCGGTCTATACACAATTGATCTATACGAACATCGACTCAATCCACATGGATGGCCCGACTGTTTTAACCATCGGCAATTTTGATGGTTTACATCGAGGCCATCAGGCGTTGCTCAATTATCAGTTGCAACTGGCCAAAATAATGGCACAGCCAGGTCGGCCCCAACCGCGAACAGGCCTGGTTACCTTTGATCCGCATCCACTAGCTGTGCTGCGTCCTGATCAGCCGCTGCACCTACTAACGACACCCCAGGAACGCTTGACGCTAGCCTTAGACCTCGGCATTGACTTTGGCGTCCTCCAAACCTTTACCCCAGAAATTGCCAAGCTGGAAGCGCGGGAATTTATGCGTTTACTCCAGCAGCACCTGCGCATGACCGCATTAGTCGTTGGGCCAGATTTTGCCTTGGGGCGCAACCGCAGTGGTGACCGCCATACGTTGCAAGCGATCGGTGAAGAGCTAGGTTATAGCCTGCACATAGTCGAGCCGGTAGATTGGCAAGGTAGCCCCGTACGCAGTAGCATTGTGCGCCAAACATTACAGCAAGGCAACGTGACGGAAGCGGCCGAGTTGCTGGGTCGCTATTATCATCTGGAAGGCAATGTAGAGCTGGGTGACCAACGAGGGCGCCAAATTGGTATCCCCACAGCCAATCTAGGTGTGCGGCCAGGTAAACTATTAC
>Ga0209591_10004441_pt1 | contig 15899 bp, 12 predicted proteins | sample MAT01_FD_187207 | JGI IMG/M metagenome (GOLD analysis project Ga0209591, IMG submission 187207) | Freshwater microbial communities from Lake Fryxell liftoff mats and glacier meltwater in Antarctica - MAT-01 (SPAdes) (version 2) | ecosystem: Environmental > Aquatic > Freshwater > Ice > Liftoff... | reverse complement strand
AACGCATTATGGTCGCGCGCGCCTTTCTGCTCAAGCCACGTTTGATCGTCGCCGACGAACCGGTCTCGATGATTGATGCCTCGCTGCAGGTGCGTATTTTGGATATCTTTCGCGACCTGAAAGAAGCGTACGGTATTTCGTTTCTCTACATCACGCACGACCTGTCAACTGCGTACCAGATCAGCGATGATATCTACGTGCTCTACAGCGGCTCTGTGATGGAAAATGGCAATGTTGACAATGTGATCCAGAATCCCCAGCACCCCTACACCCAACTGCTGGTCAGCTCGATTCCCGTGCCGGATCCGGACATCCGCTGGGAAGGTCGCAGCACCTCTTCGGCGTCGGAAGTGCTGGGCATCGCGGCGAACAACGGCTGCAAATTCTATCAGCGCTGCCCGCACGCCATGGACCGTTGCACAAAGAGTCCGCCGCCGGCCTATACGGTGGGTGCCAATCAGTATGCCGCGTGTTACCTCTATGCAGATGCGCAGCAAGTTGTAGTGACAGCTTGATAGGCTGGTGGGGACTATCATTCAATCATCCATTTCTCTACCCAAAGCTGGCAACATCACCATAGATCACAGGGCAGTAATCCAGGTTGTCGATAAACTGGGTTAGCCCCTGGCGCAGCCCATCACGCGGGCGTGACTTCTCCGTGCGCATGTGAATCGCAAAGCTGCGGCGGGGTGCGCCGGAGCGGTTGGGGCCGCTGCCATGAAAGGTCAAATTGTGGTGCAAGCTGACCCCACCCGGCGGCAAGATGGCAGTGACTTCTGTCCACGGTTTGCCCGTAGACTGCTGGATTTGCTGGCGCAGTGCATCCAAGTCTTGGCCGTAGAAATCACTTTGGCCCAGGGCGCCCCAGGCGTGTGACCCTTGCACGAAAGCCATCGGGCCAGCGTGGGCTGTCACATCGCTCAAGGCTACCCACGCCGTGAAGAGTTCGCTCTCATCGTCCCAGCTTTGCCAATAGTGGCGATCTTGGTGCCAGCCCACGTTGGTTGTCACTGGCGCGTCGGGCAGGGCGGGCGGCTTGTAGAGCAATTGCACCCACCAAATCTGCACCGCTTTGGCACCGGTAACTTCTGCGGCCAGCTTGCCCAAAGCCGGATATTTCAGCAACGCCATAATCGCATGGTTGGCGATCTGAGGCATTTCAATCTTACCCAGTTTGTTCGGCTCATCACCTGGATTCCAATAAGAAGGCTGGGGCGGCGTACCCGTGTCATAGCGACCGGCGCGCACTTCCTCCATCCCCGTCACGGCCGCGTCGACCACCGTGTGCGGGATGATCGGCTGCGCCTGGATATAAAAGCCGTCAGCGGCATACTGGGCGTGTTTAGTACGCATAACTTCGGTTATCATGATCGATTTCCTGACGCGCCTTAACGCAAATATTGGCTTGGTTTACGGGTGCGCTCATATTCCGCGCTGGCATCGACCTGGATTTCAGCGGGCAGCGAACCGTCCCACCAACTTGGTACGCTGGGGAAGGGAAAGACGCGCCACCAGGAAAGGAGCAGCGGTCGGCGCTGCGCAGAATTGTTCGGCCAAGCGGCATGCAACACACGGCCATCAGCGATCACCAGGTCACCGGCCTTGACAGGAATATCGATTTCATCCGGGTGCGGCATAAACGCCAGATGCGTTTCATCAACGGCCTGAATCTCGGGGCCGTGGGCGTCGGGCAGTTGATCGTGCAAATCGATCCGCTTGCGATGCGTGCCGGGGATCACGCGCAAACAGCCATTGGCGCGGGTTGTGTCAACCAGGTAGTAGGAAAGAAAGATCGTGCTCGGCCAGGGCAGCGCAGACTTGGGATGGTTCCAATCCATGCTGTCCTGATGCCAGTAGAGGGCGGGACCGTGCGGCGGCTTGCTAAGCACAATCATGCTCCCCGTATCGGTCATCCCTTCCAGCCCAACTGCGGCACAGGCGGCCTGCGCTTCGGGCAGGTCGAGGATTTCATCGACAATCGACGCATGATAGCGGTTGGCATCTTGCTGCTGCGCCCACGTGCGCTCGGCCTGGATGTGGAAATCGCTGCCTTGATAGCGATGCTTGGGATCGATGGCGTGCGTGTCAAGAAAATTATCCGTAAAACTGCGCACCCGTGCCAGCATCTCACCGTGTAAAATGCCTGGCACGACACAGAAGCCGTCATCGATCAACTGGTTGCGTTTTTGTACGGCCTCTGCGGGGGTTAAAATTGTGTCTTGTACTTTGTTCATGATTCAACTCCAGTTATCGATTGGAAAAGTTACTCAATTAGATTAGCCGCGATAGATGGTGGATTTACGAATGCATGGCTTACATTAGGGGCACAGCTCAGACTACACAATAAAGCAGGTGGCAAAATAGTGCAAGTCACTTTTTTGGGGGCGATTTCGCAATACGCCACTCTGGAGCCAAGTGTGCGCTCAACACCACTAGATCAAGCCGATCGTTGGTTGCCAAAGTGGGTACGAACTACAGTGCTTTTTTCCTTCGTGGTAAGGAGCGGATCGAGGGTAAAAATCATAACGCCATCGCCTGACGCCCTAGTTGCATGGGTTAGGGCCGCATCTAGTTGCGCGGCGGTCATTACGTCAGGCAGATCCAGCGACTGGATGATGGGCAAGACAGGACGCTGTGTCCAGTCAAGAACATCGTGAATTACCTCCTCGATCCAGGTAGCGGAGCGATAGCATAGTTTATGGTAGACCATGGGGCTGATGATGTCGACATGTTCGGCCAATAGGCCAAGGTCCTGCCCGGCAACAGTGCGAATTGCACCCGCATAATCGGTGCGTTGCCACGGCAAGGAGAACATGCCCAATCGCAGAGGAAGATTTCGAACAGTGATTTGCATTCTGACTGCCTGAACAAACTGAACAATCCGCGCGCATTTCCAAGCTACCCATTCTTCCTGTCGCTCATGCAAAATCAGCCTTGCTATTGCCTGTGTCTCATGCGCCGTGTAATGCTCACGCTCCACATGGAGAAACAGATTGAGACAATGTTTGCAGAAGCACAGCTGGCGTAGCTGCGGCTGCTTAACCTCCCATCGCACGGGGAAACGAATGAAATCCAACCACAAACCGGCAAGCTCATGGCCATGATCTTCCAAAAGCTTTGTGATCGCGGCCAGATGCTGCATGCGCACCTGCGGATGGTTGGGGCAGACAGGCACATACCAGTCATCACGTTCGAAGGGAGTTCCCGTCTCATCCAATGGCACACTATCTGGATATTGCTGCCGTAATTCCTCACCGACAAAGAGTCCCCAGTCGACGAAAACTTGGATTTTTTGCTGGTGCAAATAGGCTAGTGGAACTTGGGCGAGCTTGCGATGGGGGACAAAGACAGCATTAGCGCCCGTATCCATTAATAAATCTAATTGCTGATCTAAATTGTCGCTGGCAGGCACCCAGTAAAACCCGACTGTTTGCTTCTCCATCTGCTCTACCTCCTGTTGATGACAAATTTTCTGTTGTACTCGATTGGATCGTCCACCACGCACCAGCAAAAGACCAGGCCAACCGATTGTCCAAGTGAGCCGGTTACACAAATTATAGGCTAGTTTAGGCTCGTAGGGCTAATTGCTAATTAAGCCTACATTTCGGTCTCATGCTTTTCCGACAATAAAATATCCATCTTCAACCAGGAAAGCCCCACCATCCCGAGCAAGCATGATTCACGTGCGGATATTTTTTCAGAATGGCCTTAGCTGGATCGATTCAGACGCCCCTCACAGGTGAATTTTCCTATACCTATTTCTGCTGTATAATGCTGCTCCAAGTCAGATCCCTGGACCATCATTCGGCAAACCACGGGTTTGAGTCCAACGTTTCGTGATGGCTTATTTTTCTACCCACTTGGTCTTTTGCTGTACGACTTGGCAGCAAGTAGCCCTCTACTAGTTTACGGGATGAGTAGCTGTGTACCTTAGTGAAAGGCGGTAAACGATGCAGGACAGTCAATCTAGCCCACCCGCAGCGGATATTCTGCGGCTCACGCTCTCCAGCGCCGGTGTGATCGTCTGCCTAATTGCGTGTATCTGGGTGTGGCAAATGCTCAACGGTCAGCAAGCGCTCTGGCCATTGCCAGCGTTGTATCTGCTCGAACTGAGCGTCGTCAGCATCGTGTGCTGGCTGGCGATTAATCGTCGTGGCTCACGGGCTGCACCCTGGGTCACCATGCTTCCGTGGGGCGCGATGGGGATCTTCGTTGCCTTTGCCGTGATGGGCGCGATGTCGATTGGTTTTCTATTCCTACCTGTTGCCATTCTGTTTGTGCTCGCGGTGTTGCTTTCTGATCATCAGCACAGCCTGGTCAAAATCACCCATATTGGCGTATGTGCACTGACGGCACTAGCACAAGTTATATTAATGCTGCTCCTCATACAACTATGAGCAACCCTCAGTTAGCCCAGGGGTCGGCCCGGTGGCGGCAACAATTACATCAAGTCATCTTCGAGGCGGATACTGTTGCGGGTAAAGCCTTTGATGTTTTTTTGCTGGTTACCATTTTACTCAGCACCCTCATCGTTACCCTAGAAAGCGTTCCCCATCTGCGCCTTAGCTATGGACGCAGCTTTCTGTTCTTAGAGTGGTGTTTTACGATCTTATTTACCATCGAATACATATTGCGTTTGGTCAGCATAAGCCGTCCTTTGCGTTATGCTACCAGCTTTTATGGCGTGGTCGATCTGCTCGCCCTGGTTCCCACCTACCTCAGTCTAGCGGTGCCAGGCAGCCATTATCTGCTGGTCATTCGCATTTTACGCCTGCTACGCATTTTTCGAGTGCTCAAGTTGACTGAGTATCTCAACGAGGCGAACATGTTGCAGCAAGCGCTAAAAGCGAGCCGGCGCAAGATTAGTGTCTTTCTCTTGACCATTCTCACGCTGGTGATCATCATTGGGGCTGTCATGTATGTGGTCGAAGGCGAGGCGCACGGTTTTCGCGATATTCCCACCAGCATCTACTGGGCTGTTGTCACCCTTACCACCGTCGGCTATGGCGATGTGGCGCCCCAGACCGCGCTTGGGCAAATGTTAGCTTCGGTGGTGATGCTTTTGGGCTACGGCATTATTGCCGTGCCAACCGGTATTGTCACGATTGAGCTAACTCGCGCGGTACAGACAACAGTGACGACACAGGCATGCCCAGCCTGTGGTCGCCAAGGCCACGATGCTGATGCCCTGTACTGCAAGTATTGTGGGGCGCAGTTATAGGTCTGGAAAAGGAGAGATGGCCATAGCAATCACATTGTGGCCGAGCTACCACTTGGTACCTGAGTGCGGACAATGCTCAAGGAGGCATTCGAACAATATGATCGATGATATCAGCGACATTGCGCAATTTTATGACGGCAATCCCGATGCCGAGCATGGGCGTTTAGAACAGCATCAACTCGAGTATGACCTGACCTGGCGCTACTTGGAGCAGTATTTACCGCCACAGGGCACAATCCTCGAAGTGGGTGCTGCCACCGGCCGCTACACACTGGCGTTGGCGAGACGAGGATACGCCGTGACGGCTGTCGAGTTATCGGCGGTACTACTAGAACGATGTCGGCAGAACCTTGCCGCCGAAGGCCTCGATCAGCGCGTGCAATTTGTTGTCGCCGATGCGCGCAACCTGGCTGAAGTGAAAGGGCAACATTTTGATGCTGTGCTTTTGATGGGGCCGCTCTATCACCTCATCGAGGAGACGGACAGAAAGCTCGCCCTAACCGAGACCATTGACCGCCTACGGATAGGCGGGGTGATTTGTTCCTCGTTCCTGAATCGCTTTGGCATGCTGAGCGACTTGATAAAGCGCAGGCCGCAGTGGATCGAGGATCAAACACACGTGCGGTCATTTCTGGCGCATGGCCAACGCCCCGATGGGTATCCCCGCGCTGGTTTTCGCGGTTATTCTGCCACACCTGCCGAGATAGCGCCCCTGCATGAAGCGATGGGCCTGCAAACCCTCGTTTTGGCTGCGGTCGAACCGGTCATCGCAGCCGACGACGAGAGCTACAATCAACTCCAGGGTGAGCAGCGCCGGTTGTGGCTCGATTTGCTCTTCCAAATTAGTGCGCAGACGTCGACGCTTGGCGCCTCAAGGCATCTGCTCTATATCGGCAAGAAGCATAACGCATAGATCGCCAGAACTCGGCCTAACAAAAACGTATCCAGCAGACGACAAAACACAGCCACTTATGCTTCTCATTCGGCAGTCTCGCTACCCCCAAAAAAGGAGATACGCATGCGAACTTTTGCGCAAAAGCAGAATCAACCGCAAAAACTAGCATCTTCCAGCTTGGTGAAGGCTAAGATGACGACACCTGAGCAGGATCAGAGCAAAGAGCCTTTCCTGCATTTGCCGCGCGCAACCAGTGGTAATCGAGGAGGGCAACGGATGTTGCAGACCACTGCGGAAGAACGCAAAGCCGGATTGAATGCTCCAGCGTCACCTCTCGTTGGGCATGATTTTAGCCGGATTCCCATCCATTCTCCTCCAGGAGGAGTGATACAGACGAAACCACTGATCAACAAACCAAGTGACACATATGAGCAGGAAGCAGACCGAGTGGCTGATAAGATTATAAATATACCAGAAGCGTTACCATCTATTACCGCGACTAGCACTTCTGCCGTCATTCAGCGTAAACCCGGAGACGCTGACGAAGCAAAGACTCAGTCGTCTCTGACGTCAGACGATAAAAAGGCGGAGCTGGAATTTCACAGCACCATCGCGTTCAATCATACCAATTCGGGATCCCGTTCAACCGGACCGTCTGAGGAGGGTTTTACCGGTCTCGAAATGCAGTGGACTGTCTGGAACTCAGGGTGGGAAATCGCGCCGGAACATATAGATCGGGTCACGATGTATCAGGCGGACCGGTGCTCTGGCTGTCGAGCTGAGAAAGACGAAATCCTGCGTATGGAGGTGCCAGCGCCTGCCACCGTGCCCATCACCCAACCAGGTGATGGTGCATTTAAGTATGAAGCGATTAGCCCTACCGTGGGCATGACCCTACGGGCTGGGCATTACGATGTTTACGTGGACCTGGATGTATATGACGAAGTGCAAGAGATTAATGAGGATAATAATACTATTTTTACGACTTTTTTCGTTAAACCTCGCCGTAAACCAGATCTAGAAGAAGAAGCCGCATAATTTTTTGTTACACTACTCCATCAATTGTCATTTCACTTTTTTACACAATCACAGCGGCTTTAGTTACAGCCTGTCAAGCCAGCATCATAATCGAGCCATGCTGGCCAGTAACCACAGGCACCTGTGCCGCGCTGACGCCAGTAACACGCATAGCATAGAGCAAGACAAAACCAAAACATTCTAGATCAGTAGGAACGAGTGTACCGAGCGCCACGCCCATAATTCCGATCCACCGGATCAAGAGGATAGAGAGCACAAGATTTACGATCCCAGAGCCAATCCCCATCAGAGCAATTGGGCGATGGCGCGCCATCCCCCGAAGGACAAGGCTGGCCGGCCACTGACTCGTATCCAAAAAACCAGCAATCGTAAGAATGCGAATCAGGTGAGCAGAATTTGAATATTCTTTACCAACCCAGGCGCTGAGAATCGGTCACCCCAATATCACCATCGCACAACCAAGCGGCAGAAAGATGGCCAGTGTAAGGCGAGTGCTTACCAGATAAAGCGAACGCAACCGTGCTTGATCATTCTCTGCATGTAGGGTTGACGCGAGTGGTAAAATCACTTTCATAAACTGTTCGGTCAACACTTGGACAATTTCACTTAAGCGACGAGCAAAGTTGTAAGGCGAAACAGCACTGATAGGCAAATAGGCGCCAATGACCACTTCATCGGTTTTCGCCTGGAGATGACCAGCGACATTAGCGATAAAGAGCGATAAACTGAAGGATAGAACCGTCCTTAAAAGCTGCCTATTACTCCCCCGCCAGCCAAAGCGCAGCTCGGGGACAACCCGATGAATCAACCAGATGCTAGGAATTTGCATCACAATTGTCATAATTAGATTTACTGTGACAACACCAAGCACACCACCACCCATCAGCAAGACAATGACTGTCGCTGCGGTTGAACAAAGCGTGCCAACGATACTAATTAAATTTGTGAGAGTAGCTTGATCAAATTCTCCATACAGATACGCAAAGACATCAACTGAGCCATTGTATATACGTGTTAGATCCGTGCGCGAACCTTCTACCTCAGCTTGCCTTTGTGCATATGAGACTGATGGCAATCGAGGGTGCGTGCGCTTGTGCTCCATGATCCCTATTGTTAACACTATGGGACGTAAAATTACTTGAGTCGGTTCGGCAACGGACTCCAAAACTCAGATTCTGGCGCCTTTCATCTTGTGAGTCTCATTGTGCCGTGCTCTACTCTGTTACTATCAGCCTTTTCTACACCTGATCATCAGATATTACTCCGGTGAACGACCTGAAGTAGGGATGTTGTATACCTTTGTCAGCAAGCTCATTTCACCGCCTCCGCCATGATAAGATCCAGTACAAAAGTGTTGTGGAGCGGATTATTGTTAGTTGTCATTTGCCAATGCCCCATCTATAATAAAGTGCAACATTTGGCTATCAATGCGAGATAACAACGACCAACATTGAGTTAATCATGGGTTCGGTAGCGTGAATTTGGTTGCTTAACGTTTCATTTGCCCCAGCCAAGACATTATCGTCTATCCCTTTCCTCTATTTGTTAGTTACCAGAGATGGCGAATGCAATCCCGAAGATCCACTTTTGTATACCACCGAGTAAGGATCAACGATAAAACAACGTTTTTACTATAAAATTATTTAGACGATTATGAACCGAAAACGCCCAAGTCTTTTCCGTGTCTAATCCAGCCTATTGATTGGTTGGCTATGTTAGCAAAGCGCTCTGCCTACCCACTACTGCCACCTAAGGAAACCTTGTATGAGCACTGCTATCAATCATCCTGAATATCTGGCCTTCGAGATCCTGGTGGCGCACGCCACACCAACCGGCTATCCGGTGAGCATCCATCAATCCCCCGCCGGCGATGGCGAAGCGCGCTGCCAACTGCACTTAGACGCAGAAATCCGAACTGTACTCAAGGCGATCGAGACCAGTGAGACGGACGCCCTGTTCTTGCGTGAGTTTGGCAGTTTCTTGTTCAACGAACTATTTACAGGTGATATCGCCACCCTCTACCACACCAGCCTGGGCCTGGCGCGTGGACAGGGCAAACGAATCCGCGTCCGCTTATGTATCGAACCACCCGAACTGTCCGCTTTGCCTTGGGAATATCTGTACGATGTGCACGAAGCAGCTTACCTTGCAACCTCATCTGAGACCGCGTTGGTGCGCTACGTGCCCATGCGACTGCCCGCGCGCCCGACCAAGATCCAATTGCCTTTGCGCGTGCTAGCGGTGATTGCTAATCCACACGATTTACAGGTGCTGAATGTCGAGCAAGAGAAGACGATTTTGCAGGAAGCCTTAGCCGAGCCAATTGCCCACAAGCAAGTGGAACTCCAAATTTTGGAGCATGCCACGCTGGACAATATCAACCAAGCCATGCGTAGTTTCTGTCCCCATGTTTTTCATTTTGTCGGTCATGGCGTGTTTGAACAGGCGCCAGCTGGCCAAGAAAAGGCATTGCTCATATTGGAAGATGACCATCAGTGTGCTTACCCAGTGGCGGAGGACGTTTTTCGAGAATTCTTTTCCGGTTGCCAGGAGACACGGTTGGCGGTGCTGAATGCCTGTCAGACAGCCACCCTTTCTAGTCATCGACCATTGGTGGGGCTGGCGCCGCGCCTGCTACAACGCCAACTTTCGGGCGTCGTGGCGATGCAGCACCCCATCAGTGACCAGTCCTCGCTCATTTTTACGCGTGAGTTCTATCGCAGTCTGGCACTCGGTTATCCAGTGGACGCGGCTATTTCCGAGGCGCGCCGCGGCCTTTATCAAGCGGTGGGTGAGCAGAAACCAGATTGGGGCACGCCCGTGCTCTTCTTGCGCGCCAAAGATGGTCAGCTTTTTCAAGTGGAGCAAGTCCAGCCGTTGCGTAGCGCGTTGCCAAAGCCGCCGCAACCCGTCAAACCACCAGTGATCACTGGCTTTGTCGGCCGTGCGCGAGAACTGGCCTACTTTACCGCAAAGCTAGCCGCCGAACATTATGTCGTGGTCACCGGTATGGCGGGCGTGGGCAAAACGGCGCTGGCCGCCATGCTGGCCCAACAAGTAACAGCGCCTGATAAAATCTTCTGGCATAGTTTTCATAAAGATGAGGATGCCAGCACCGTCGTTTGGAAATTGGCCGGTTTTCTGGCTTGGCAGGGCCAAGACGAGGTATGGCGGCAGTTGCAAAGCGCACTGCAGGGCAATGGCCAGCCACCACAGTTGGAATTGTTGCTCGACTATCTGAGCGAACAACTCGTGCAGCAGGATTATGTGCTCTGTTTGGATGATTGCCAGTTTATCGCCGATGACCCGACGCTCGTCCATTTTCTCGAACGATCACTACCGCGCCTAAGTGACAGCCGGTTACGTATCATCTTTACTTCACGAACGACACTTACCTTTGTACCGGTCGTAGAATCGAGTGTGCTAAACGGGCTTAGCCTGGTGGATACAAAGGCATTGGTTGCCCAGCATTTACCCGCACAAGATGCCCAGTCGGTCGCCATTCTGCATACCAACACAGAAGGCAATGCGCAATTTTTGACGCTCGCCATCAATGCACTGCAACGGACACGCCATCCCGCACGCCTGCTTGAATGCCTAGCCGAGGTGGACAATATCGAACGCTACCTCCTGGCTGAGGTGGACGCAGGGCTGAATAGCAGTGAACGGACGGTGATGGGGGCAGCGGCGGTCTTATTGGGCTATCCAGTCTCGCGCAGCACACTGGAGAAGGTCGTAAATGAAGGGAGTATACGGCGGACAGTGCGCACCTTGAGCGACCGCCACCTATTAATCGTCAGTGGCGACGAACCCGACCAAACCTATAGCCAGCATGCCATTGTGCGCGCCTTCTACTACGACACGTTAGCACCGGGCAACCGTTCCCAAATGCACCAACGGGCTGGCGACTATTACCTAGAAGCAGGCGGCTATCTCGAAGCCGCCCTCCATTGGCACAGCGCCGGGCATGCCCCGGCGGCGGTCACTGTACTTTACGAGCACTTTCGGGCCATTGTCAACGCCGGCAACAGTAAGGCGCTCTATGATCTCCAGAAGAAATTCCACAAACATGAGATGGATGAGACAACCTGGGCACGGTTGAAACTGCTTGCCGGGCGCGCCGCCAGCTTGGTGGCCGATGTACCCACTGCTCTGGCCGAACTGGGTGAGGCGTTGCAGACAAACGATACGTATGACAGGGCGCAAGTGCTCTACTACCGGGCACGACTGCTAGAAAAAATTAATTATGCAGAGGCATTCATTGCCTATGACCTCAGCCACCAACTTTTGGCGGCTGTAGCAACCGAAGCCCGGTATCGCGAACTCCTGGCCGACATCTACATTGCCAAAGCCTGGCTCTATATTCAAGAAAGTCAAGACCTGGTACAGGCTGAAGATCATTTGGGTAAAGCACAGGCGGTGATTGGCAGCACAGACTTCCGACGGCTCGCTACGCTCTATAATGCCTGGTCTGGGTTGCGCGACCGCCAACAGGAGCATACGGCGACGCTAGACTATCTCCAACGCGCCTGGGGATCCGCCCAAACATTACAGGATCATGAACTGATGATCAAGATTGCGCACAATCTCGGCCAGGCATATGTTGCACTAGATCAGGTGGAAACAGGACTGGGCTATTTACAACAAGCGCGCTCACAGGCGGCCGAAATTGGTGATCGGCAAGGGGAAGGCAAATGTTGCCATGCCATCGGCGCTGCTTACGCCTTACAAGAACAATATAATCAAGCGATCCAATATTACCAGATGGCCTACGTGGCTTATCAGCTCACTGGCAATCACAACTGGTTGGGGTGGGTCTGTCATGATTTGGCCGATGCTTACGCCCAAAGTGCCGATGCGGTCGCCGCACGCGATTATTTCCACCAAGCGCGCTTGATCAGCCGGCAGTTGGGTGCGTGCGATCTGCAAACTGCCTTGGTCGCGTTGACGGAAGAACACGCCGTATTGGTTGTAGAAATAGGAAGCTGACGAATGTAGTTGTGTATATTGCTGATATGTTTCAGCAAAAAGGAGCTTTCATGAGAGCAATTCATGCTAACATCTTATTCAACCGGCCACTGTTGCTCCACGCTTGCTGTTTGGTTATACCCACTCTTTTCCTGGTGGGCGTCTTATGTTGCCTGCAACCGCAACGGGCGTTGGCCGCGTCACCCGCTGCGTTCGATTGCACCACGGTGAGCGAAATTCCCCAGGGTGAGTGTAGCGCGCTGGTTGCGCTCTATACCAGCACCAATGGCGCCAACTGGCTCACCGATACTAACTGGCTGGTCACCAATACGCCTTGTAGTTGGTACAGGATTACATGTAACGCAGGACAAGTCCAGGGCCTTCGGCTGGATGCCAATCAACTCACAGGCGCGATTCCACCTGCGTTGGGTAACTTGACTCAATTACAAAACCTTAACTTGAGCATCAATCAAGTCACGGGCGCGATTCCACCTGAACTGGATAATCTAACGCAATTACAAACCCTTTACCTGAATAGCAATCAACTCACAGGCGCGATTCCCGAGCTCGGCAACTTGAAGAAACTGGAAGATCTTCTCCTATACAGCAATCAACTCACGGGCGCGATTCCACCTAGATTGGGCAACCTAACCCAACTGCAATACCTCGACCTGGGTTCCAATCAACTCAGTGGCAGCATTCCATCTGAATTAGCCAATCTGACCAATTTGCAGCTTCTCGACCTGGATGTCAACCAACTGACCGGAACTATCCCACCTCAACTAGGCAGTCTGACGCAACTGCAATATCTCTACCTGAATAGCAACCAACTGACCGGAACTATCCCACCTCAACTAGGCAGTCTGACGCAATTACAAACCCTTTACCTGAATAGCAACCAACTCAGCGGCAGCATTCCATTTGGATTAGGCAACCTGACCCAACTGCACAACCTCGCGTTATACAGTAATCAACTAAGTGGCAACATTCCACCCGAATTGGGCAATCTGGCCCAACTGCAATACCTCTATCTATCTAGTAATCAACTAAGCGGCAACATTCCACCCGAATTGGGCAATCTGGCCCAACTGCAATACCTCTATCTATCTAGTAATCAACTGAGCGGCAACATTCCACCCGAATTGGGCAATTTGACCCAACTGCAATACCTTGAGCTAGGTAGCAACCAACTGAGTGGCAGCATTCCAGCCGAATTAGGCAATCTGACCCAACTGCAGTATCTTAATATCACCTATAACATGCTTAGCACTACAGACCCAGGGGTGATCACCTTTCTTAGTAACCACCAGCCAGACTGGGCCGCTACGCAAACGATACCGCCGACCAATGTGCAACTGGTCAACCGGACGGCGACCAGTGTCAACCTGACCTGGACGCCCATTGCCTATCAAACCAATGGGGGTGGGTACGAAGTAAGCTATGCCACCCAACCGGGCGGTCCCTACACAGTGCATGGCATCCCCAACAACAAATGGTCCAATGCCTACACGGTAGATGGCTTACGGCCGGGCCAGACTTATTACTTTGCGGTGCGCACCTATACCCCGGCCCACAGTCTCAATACCAATCCACTCTACAGCGCATTTGGCGTTGAACAGAGCGCCGCGCTCACGATTCCTTTGTTGTCGCTCTATGTCCTGGCGCTGGACAGTGATTTGAGCACGCAAGCGGAGCCGCTGATCAACGCGATTCAGTCGGCAACCGCAACGGACGCCAACAAGGTTGCCCTCCTCGTGGTCGACCGCGCGGGTGATAACAACACCCAAATTCTGTCGGTCTACGGCGGCAAAATCGATCCGGTCGCCGGCCTGCCTGATCCAACAACCGGACAACTCAATTTAGCTTTGCAGGAGTATGACACTGCCAATCAACTCGCATTGGGCGCATTTATTCAATGGGCGAGAACCACGTACCCCACACCACAGACGGCGCTGACCTACGTAGGTCACGGCGTACCGTTAGCGCCAGCCGATGCCATGCGCTATATCAGTGCCACTGTTAGCGCCGCAGGCAACAATACGGCAGGTGACAATACCATCATTCTAAGACCAAGCAGGCAGTTCATGACCCCTGGCTTCTTGACCGATGAGCAAGCGCGCTCACTGATCTCGCCCTATACGCTGGCCGAAGCGTTGCGCATCGGCACCAACAATGGCGCCAATCCACTCACCGTACTCGATATTGTCCATTGTTTTGGCGGCACGATTGAGGAGTTTTACGAGCTGGCGAACCCCGGCGGCACCCCCTTTGCCGAGGTGATGGTCGGTTCACCCAATTATGCGTACTCCGGACCGATCTTGCTCAATCGAGCCCTGCTGGCCGTACAACCGGGCCAATCCGCCAGTACGATGGCAATCAATATGATGGCCGCCTACAATACAGCCTTACACGAAGCTGATGATTTAGACGGCCAACTCAATGTTGTCGCTCATCCACGCGTGTTGGTTGCTGTGGAAAGTAGTAAGATCGCGCCGATCAAGCAAGCCGTAGATCGGTTGGCCGCGGCGCTGCTGCAAAGCATGGATGGTTCGCCGACAGCAGCCAACGACACCAAAGCCAAGATTACAATTGCCCATCAGCACAGCCAGAAATATGATACAACCTTGTGTGACATGCCCGAACGTAAACAGGACTGGCAGCTAGACGCCGAAGATGCACTCTCCGATCTGGCCGACTTTGCCCTGCAACTGCGCGACCAATTTGATCCCACAGCCAGCACCTATCTGGCAGCCAATGATGTGCTTAGCCAGTTGAACGCCGCAATCATTGGATCCCCCGTGCGTGTTCCCGGCACGCCTTGGTTCGCCAGTGATCCAAAACCAGTCTGGGCCTTTGATAGCAACGCGCAAGGCATTGCCATCTACAATGATTTCCACGGCATGTACATCAATAACGACACCTTCTTGGGCTGGCAGGCGCATTGGTACAATAAAGGCGGCGACGATAATCCCCACCCTTATGCATTTGTGCAAGGCACACAATCCACCTGGTCCGATGTTTTACAGCGCTTCTGGCAAGATGCAAAAAATGGTGTGCAAACCATCGCCTGCGCGGCCAAAATGCCGACAGTTAGAATCTTTTACCAACTTTACTTACCTGTGATCCATAGATAGAATTAGTCTACACCTGATATCTATATGTAGATATCAGGTATGTTATTCTCTAAATATCAACGACCGCACCTGATTATCCACGACAATGAGAGTGAACTTCAGCCGTTGATAGCTATTTGAGACGAATGGATAGTAGTCAAACAGAAACGCAATTATGCTAAACCCTTTTGAAACACCCACCTATCTGCAAAAATTTGGCCTCAAAGAGCCACCCTACACCACCAATCCCGACGAGCGTTACTTATATCTGACGGTCAGCCATCAAGAGGCAATTAGCATGTGTGGCCGCTTGATCCAAAACCGGGAAGGCGTCGGTTTGATTGTGGGTGAGCAAGGCACAGGCAAGACTACGATCATACGCTGCCTGGTCAGTCTGATGCGTAATGTGTATGGTGAAGAAGAGCAGGTCATTGCAATGACGTAACATTCAAGCTATCATGCAGTGATGGGGAAATAAAAATGGGTCAACGGTATAATCCGTTGACCCATTTCTCCAGCCTATTTCACCGCTACAAGTGCGGAAACGACGGGATTTGAACCCGCGACCTCGGCCTTGACAGGGCCGCATGCTAACCGCTACACCACGTCTCCATTGAAACAACGTTGCTTATAATATCACTGCACAGGGTGGATTGTCAAATGG
>Ga0209591_10004436_pt1 | contig 15907 bp, 8 predicted proteins | sample MAT01_FD_187207 | JGI IMG/M metagenome (GOLD analysis project Ga0209591, IMG submission 187207) | Freshwater microbial communities from Lake Fryxell liftoff mats and glacier meltwater in Antarctica - MAT-01 (SPAdes) (version 2) | ecosystem: Environmental > Aquatic > Freshwater > Ice > Liftoff... | reverse complement strand
GCCTCACCTGGAACGATTCGAGTTTTCAACTGTCTCTTCTTCCCAGGTAGTTATAGAGTGTCGCCTTTGAAATTCTCAAAATATCGCAAATCTCGCCAATGCTGTGGTCTCCACTTTCGTAAAGCTTCACCAAAAGCTTCTGCTCTTTCTTGTCTAGCACCGGCGGCCGTCCGCCAGTCCGGCCTCTAATTTTGGCTGCGTTTAAACCCGCAAAAGTTCTCTCGCTGATCAGATTCCGCTCAAATTCAGCCAGTGCTGCAAAAATGTGGAATATAAGTCTGCCGCCACTTGAGCTGGTATCAATCTTCTCTTTCAAACTATTGAGTTCAACACCGTTAGATTCAAGCTGCGTGACAACTTCCAGCAGATCTTTCATAGACCGGCCAAGTCGATCAAGACGCCAGACGATGACGGAATCGCCTTCTCTGACGGTTTCTAGCAAGCGTTCCAGACCAGGTCTTTGTGCGTGGGCACCAGAAGCGCGGTCATCGAAAATCTTCTTGCAGCCAGCCACTTTCAGGGCATCATATTGAAGGTCTAAATTTTGATCGTCGCTCGAAACTCGAGCATATCCGATCTGCATATGCTGATCTTTCTAGTCTAAAAACTCGTCGAAGAATACCATATCGACAAACAGTTTTTAGCATGAGTTGTTGGACTAGAAGAATGCGACTTGCCAGGATCAAGAGTCCAGAAAACCACTTGTCTACCAAACGTTCGTTTTCCTTACTCAATCCATGTCACCAGCGATGGTGCCACTTAATTTGCGTCAGTGTCACTTAATTTGCGCTGGTGGCACTTAATTTGAGTCCGCTGTCAACTAATTTGAATCCGCAACCATCTCTGGTGGCGGTTAATGTGAGTCCGAAATTGCCGATGATGTCAATTCCGACTGTTTATGATGTCGTGCCGCTACACTTATCTCTATTTGCGTGATATTTTCATTCGACTTGGAGCGGGTTGCGACAAGATTGACGACCTCTTGCCAGATCGCTGGGTCAATCAAAACCCGCTAGATGCGCTCGAAAAGACTGAGAGCAATGCAGCAACAGTTGATTGATCTGCGCCGTTAAAGATACGCACTCGGCGACCGCTGCCAGCGTCAATTAGTTCAGCCGCAAGGCTTGGAGTTAATTCAGCTTGCTTCGATTGTGCAAGCCCAGGTTTTTCCGACGACGTTTTATCGGCGGCCGAATCTAAGATTGGAAATCGAAGGAAAAAAGGCTTTGAATCAGCAGGGGTACTTTTTGTGGCCATCGCGGCAGCCCCCTGCTTCACTCCACTCTTCGTCGATTTGCCGGCCAGTAGCGACTGCTTCCAGCCGTTGAACGAATTTAGATTCAATCCTTCTTCTCTACAAAATACTGATTGCGCTTTGCCGCTCCTCTGCCACTGTCTTACTTTTTCCGTCCAGAATTCCCTTGGGTTCTTATCCCTCAAGCCCACTGTATTTGCCACCACTTATCCTCCATTTCACCGCCAGACAATCTAACTACAGATTGCGACTGTCGTGAAGATGGTCATTCTGGTGCGTTTACATTAAAGATGCAGCAGAACTGAAAGGGAAAACTGAAACGTTGCAAAATCAATATGAGCAAATGCTTGCTAAATGGACCACATCAAATCAGCAGAAGAAGTAATAAAAAATTGCAAAAGCAAAGAAGTGCGGGAAATAAATTTATCGGTCTAGCTTTTGTCGCCATTGATGCATTCAGCTTGCCAGGAACACCACGAGTGGTGCAAAAAAAATGTAGTATCATGTCAAAGGTCGGAGCAAGCAATCAACAGCTCGCGTCAATCCGAACACGACATGCCCAAGTGAATGAAGTTGAAGCAAGAGAGCCAGGCCTGGTGAGAACAAGTGCAGTGATGTACTTTCACTATGCTTGCTCTCTTGCTTCTTTCTATCGAGTACTCTGCGCGGAAAAGGTAAATTAGTAGACCAGTCTGCTAGTAAGTTAAAAAGAAAAAAGCAAGGAGATAGCTAGTCCCCTTGCCAAAATTAAATCCTGAATTACAGAGATCGAAGAACTTTTGATTGATCTGATACGCGTTGAAGAGCAAACTTGTTTTGCTAAAACACTTTTCCAATCCACCGTATCAAACCTTGATGGCTAATCGATACTAGCTAGCCTTTCGTGGCATAGAGTATTTGTAGAGTCCAATTTCAGGTTTTTTATGGATAGCTTACGATTACGGATATTGCTTAATTCAATTGCGACGGTCGCCTTGCTGAATACCTACGCAACACAGAATGTGCAGGTCATCTCGTTAATTGTGGGTTTGGCATTATTGATTTGGTCCTGCGTCTTGGCAAAACAACGAGACGGAAACATGGTAATCCCCAAAGTAGTTTTCTGCTGGGCTGTAATAGCCATGGTCCCGACTGCTGTAACACTCTGTGACATTGTTGGGAAATCTTAGTCACGCTGTGGTTAGAGAATTTAGAAAAAAGGGATCATCGGATTTAACCCCGATGATCCCTCCAATTCTTCTACTTGAGACTAATCCACAATGTTGCTAAGCGAGGCGGCAGCCTGAGCCCCAGTCGTAGTTTCGTATCTGAGCGGGCTCACCTGGAGGGGACAAATCGCTTGGAGTCCAATTAGGTCCAGAGTCGCCGGGTGGATCACCACCAGGGTCGGACGTCTGTCCTCCGGCTGGCAAGAAAAGCCAGTCGAAAGGATTCCACAACCAAGGATGCCACGGCGTAACTGGTGGACGCATTTCCGTTCCAGGAGCTTCATCGAAAATCTGCTCTGCAATTGTGCGGCAGTTAGTTCCGCAAAGAAAATAGAAACCAAGTTGAGACGCTGGCAGATTATTGTATTTTTTGATTAGCTGCTCATCAACTTCCTTTGTTGTCTTTTTGTATTTTTCTATTGGACCTCCAACATTTCTATCAGGGCCGAGATATCCCAAGCCTATCGGCGATCCTGGAATAATGTTTCCGTAGGACAGTGAAACATAGCTCCCATTTGGGTTTCCAATGTTGATACTTTCGTGAGTTGGTGGGTCATTTCCAGACGGGCCTTCAATCCAAACATCAAGGCCCATTGGGTCAACATGAGAAAGAGGGCTACTGAAGGCATAAGTTAGCAAGTTGTAATCCTTACCTCTGTAACCAGCAGGATCCGGTTGTAAGAACCGGCCTAATTTTTGCGAATAGTACCGATGCTTGAAATAAGAGAGTCCAAGCTCCGAATCATAACGCTGACCTGTGAATCCAAAGGTCGTGCCCGCCAACGTGGTGATTTCACCAAACGGGCTAAACTTGTTCTTGTTTGTCACAGCACCGGTATTGCTACTGGTGGCAACAATCGAACCCATCTTGTCCGCATGCAAGAAAGTCAAGACACCTGCGCTTGTCACCTGGATCAAAGGCTCATCCAAGCTAGTGCCGTAAATGTAGCGATTCTGCAAAGTGCCAGCAACACCATCATAATCAGCAATACGCTGCCAACCAGAATAGATGTAACGGCTCTTTACTGAGCCCACAGTCTTTTGAATTTGCCGATGCGTCGGATCATAAACAAAACTCGCACTGGTTCCAGTTTTGCTCGCGGTGAGCAAATGGTTTTCAGTATCGAAGCCATAAGTCCAGACTCCATCCCCAATCAGGCACTTATTGCCGTTGTAGCTGTAGCTCGTCCCTCCTACGGTCGGATAATTGTTTGCACTATCTGCGGTGGCGTAGGTTATGGTAGCAGCACCGGCTGGATGCCACATATAAGTACTATCACTCACGTTTTGCGTCAGTGGCTCATGCACCAAATTGAAGCCATAGGTGAAAGCTACGTTTGAGCCAACAAAATTGTGAGTAATACCAGTCACATCTTCATTGAGTTGTGGCGTATAAACAACGGTGGCACCGTTGCTATAAGTCAACTGAGTTCGCTGTGAGAGCTGATTGTAGCTAAAGACAACTGCGTTAGTTCCACTTCCGTTGAGCTTAATATTGCTCAGGCGATTGAGTTCGTCAAAGACCCGGTCGACAAAGTAGGCATCCGGCCAGGTTGTCTTGGTGCGGTTATTGTTGGCGTCGAGAACATGCACAACAGTTTTTCCGTCAGGGTACTGTTCCTTAAAAGCTCTACCGGCGGTATCAAAGAAGAACTGCAAGGCACCAGAAGATGGGTCTCCAGCAACAACGGGTTTACTCGTTTGAGTAAGCCGCCCCGCCAAATCATAAGTGTTTGTGACAGTTGGCTGACCAGAGGGTGCTTTGGTGGCAAGCCTATTCAAGGCGTCAAAGGTGTTAACGATGCTACTTCCGGAGCGAGTCAGATAAGTGAGAACGTTGCCGTTTGCATCGTACAAACTATTTTGCTCAAAAGTGGTATCAGCAAAAATGGTTTTGTTAGGTCTGTCAAATCCATCCCAGGTGTACTGTGTAGTATTGCTTTTAGCGTCTTTTACAGATGCAATGCGGCTGTTGGCCGTGTAGGTTTTAGTCTCGGTGACAATGCTGGTAGGGTCTGTGAGTGTGCTTACCCTATCGTTTGCGTCATATGTATACTGCCAAACTCGCGATTGCGCATCCGTGATGGACTGGAGCCGATCTTTGCCGTCATATGCCCATGTCGTGGTATTAAATGCTGGATCTACCACGGTAAGCCGCGCATTAGTGGCAGAATAAGTCCACGTTAGAGTTTGCCATGCTGGAATAGTCCCAGTTTGACGCTCTTTCTTGGTCAAGTTGCCATTGTCGTCATAAGTCCACTTTGTTAGGAAACTAAATGGCGACGGGTCTGTTTGCTGAATCAAGCGTCTCAGTGGATCAAAAACGAAGGTAGTTATTTTACTTCGCGGATCAGTATTGCTAGTCCAATTACCGACTGAGTCATAACCAAAGGATCGTGTGAGATTGAGCCTTCCAGTGCCAAAGTCTTGAACTTCCGTCAAGAGTTTCTCAGTGCTTGTATCAAAAGCCCTTTTAAGGACTATGCCCGTTTCATCTGTTCTGGTCAACATCTGGCCACGGCTGTTCCAAGTCATGCCCACAGTTGGAGTCACCCCTCCGACGATTGGCCTTTGAATCGTTAAAAGATTTCCTGTGGCAGCATCATAAGTGAAATTCGTAGTTTTACTGCGCCCATCAACCTCCGTTAGAGGCTTTGCCCAAGTCGCATGATAAGTAAAGCTGCGGACAATGTTGCTTAAGCCAGAACCGCTCTTGGAAAGATAGGTAATAGTAAGCGGGTTGTCATTCTTATCGAAAGTCGTGACATAGCTATTTCCTTCTGGCTGAATAATTTGGGTAGGTCGGTTCAAACCATCGTACACAGTAACAACCGTGTTTCCGAGGCCATCAATTGCCTTAATGGTGGATCCAAAACGATTCAGGTACCAAGTGCGTTTGTTGCCCACTGGGTCAGTTGCAAATGCTCGCGATCCCGCAAAGAAATAGGTGGTTACCTGATTTCTTGCATTTGCCTGTGTCTTGACTCGGCTCAAAGAGTCATAAACATTCGTGGCGAAGGCAGTTGCGGGGAAAGCTGGCTTGAAATAAGCCGTCATCCGACCAGGCTGATCATACTGATAGGTCGAGAGCTTCGAGTTTGCATCAGTAAACTGTGTGAGATTCAAGTTGGCATCTTGCAAATAGCTCACAGAACGTCCCGTCCCGTCAGTCACACTTGTAAGCTTACCGGACGTGTAGTTCAGCGTCAGCGTGCGTCCCATGCCATTTGAGATGCTTGTCAAATTTCCCGAAGTATAGGTATAGGAGATGGTTACTCCGTTCGGGAAAATAACAGCACCAATCTGACCATCCAGGTTAAAGTTTGTCTGAATTCCTTGGGCCGTTTTCAGCTGGTAGAGACCACCTACCAGAGTTAACGAATTCGGGAAGTTGACCGGAGGTGTAAAAGTGCTGTCTGGCTGCTTTACGAAAATTTGATTGACGTTGGGGTATGAAACAACCACAGAGTTGTTGTACATTTGGTCGACCCACCAAGCGTCCGCCAAAGTCATTGCCGTGATTTTGGCGACTGGGCGAGTGGTATCACTCACGATATCTGCATTTACGAAAAGCTGGGCAATTGTTGCCGAAGCAGGCAGAGCATACTGCTCACCCATAGCAAAAAAGCCATTGCTTGACAGAGTGGCCTTGACTTGATGACTGTGCTTCCAGCCTCGTCCCAATATTCCGGATGAATACTGCAAGTTGGAATTGTACATACGCCCAAAAGACAAGCTGTAAGGATAGGGCTGGCTACCGACGTTCAGGTCTGAAGTGTCTGAAGTAAAATTGCCTGTAAAAATGCCGATCGGGTCATCGATACCTTTACCGTCTCTGTTGTCATCGGTATCTTTATTGTCAGGACTGCCAGTATTTGTGCCACCCTTAACCGCGCCATTGATGAGACCAAATGCTCCGGAGCTTGGGAAAGCCCAATAACCCCAGCCAGTCCAACTGCCGATAGTTTCTGTCGGCTGTGCGCCGATTAACACATCGTAGCCCCATTGAATATAGGAGTTGTAGATGTTGGTCATGTCGGTGGCGTTGTAGCCATTGGCGACAAGAGTAGCCTGGACGTTTGTGCCAGTGTTCCAGTTGGAACTTTTACCCTTGTAAATACGGTGACCAGCGGTGTTGGCTCTGTCAATAACAGTCGTGGTCGAGACACCAGGACCAGTACCAGTCATCTGAGCAAGAGTGGCTGCCTCCAGCGCAACGCCATGCATTGCCACCACAGTGTCGTTGATTGGAGTCTGAGTAACGTCATTATTCAGGTTTGAGCTAGAACCAGAAACGCCGCCAATGTCAGTTCCGCAATAAATAGGAGTGGCGTTCGGGTTGAAATAAACAACGCCGACCTGATGGCTCAAAACTGTTTTACATTTCTTGATCCGATTGACGAGATCAGTAACGCGTGAGTTTTGGCCAGCCCACCGAGACCAAGTAACCGCCAGTTTTTCACCCAAGACAGGTTCAGACGTAGCGGCACCACCAGCTGCAATATTGGCAGCCAGTTTATCGGCATGCAAATCCATCTGGCCGCGGCCAAGGTTGCCCCAAGAGTTACCAATCAGGTAGCCTGTATTGGCATTGATGTTGCCTTGCCACCACTGGAAGTTGGTCTGGTACCACTGCTGTGAAGTCTGTGGATAATTCGCTGCCGCATAAGCAGGGTGAGTAACCGTAATGTAGATGGAAGTATAAGTTCCGAGCGGCTGCGCCAATCCCGTAGCAACGAGCGTGCCATCCAAATACAGCTTAGGCACACGCGAAGCGTCGAAAAACAACGTCAGGCGTTTTGCTGCCAGCAAATCTGAAGTGGTGACATAAGTGAAGTCCCAAACTCCAGGAGTAGTCCAGTTTGGAAATTGAATCTGGAGAGTGGGCTTGAAGCTCGCTGGCACGTCGCCCGTCCAAACGGTAGGCACATCGCCAGGCTGCTCATATGGCAGGGTCGTCTGAAGCAGCGGAATCGTCACAGGAACAATAGATTGACCGCCCAAAAGGTCCTCGATTTGACCGTCAGGCTTGTTATTTTTCAGCCACGTGGCCAGATTGCCGCTAAAGGTTTTAAGGTCGTTGCTGATGTTGGTTCTGTTCATGTTCTGAACATAATCGCCACCGGCGTCGATTGTGGCGCCAGACTGGGCGTTCGTCATGAAAGTCGCGGGGGTATAGCCCAAAATTGTGGCTATGTCGGTACGCCCGGCAGTCCGCGTGTAGGTTTTCAGGCTGGGGTCAAAGTGATAGGTATTTCCACCCGACACCCAAGTTACCCAGACGTGGCGGATATCCATGTACCAGTTCGTGCCGGTCCAGGTCGGAGGAGTCACGATGGGGATGAATAGATTACCGCAGTAGGACTGGGCTCCGAAGATGTCATTAACGCCCCACCATGCTTGATACTGTGCTTCTGTAAGCCTAATGGTGCCCATGACAATATTAGCCACGAAGCCAGCCTGGCGCAAGAGATTGGCCAAGAGCAAGCTCTGGTCAAATTGGTTTGCACAGCCATCAGATATGGTGGCAACCATTCCCTTCTGAACGCCCCAACCCGGCTCCCAGTCTACGTTATTGGCCACCCACTCATACATGAGCTGTGGTCCGTTTCCGTCGACGTTCAGGGCTCGCGAAAGCTCCACGATTGAGACAGGACCTTGAACAGTGTTGCTTGCAAAGCTCTGTACCGATAGCGGACTTTGCGCTGCCGAAGCAACGGAAGTAGGCATCGGCCGCATACGCGGGTCAGTGACTGGCTTTGCGCCATCGAGGTCAAAACCGAGACCTTTCTGCGTAGCCGGATTGTCGAGAATTGTCTTTTCGACGGCAGCGGAAGTAGTGCCGGGGAATTTAGCCGCAACAATCTGCAAAGCAGAAGATTGAAGAGGCTGTTCTGTCAAATCAGCGTCTGGGCTGGCTTGATCATTTGGTTTATTTGTCATTTTGTATTTTTCCTAATTCTGTTTGTTCGAAGGCAGTGTTACCAAAGCTAGACAAACAGAGAGTTTGTTTGCTAAAGTACGTTGCCATGTGGATTTTTCAGACAGGTCGTTAAGAGCCTGTAGAGACAGTCGACGTTCGATTTCCCACGGCGTCATAGTTGTAAGTAACAACTGTTCCATTGGTGTAGGTAACGGTCTTGAGCCGTCCGAGGTTGTCATATGTGCATGTTGCAGTGTCTGCGGGCATAGTGTTTATCCTTGTTTCGAGTGTTTTTGTTTGATCACACTTGATGTTGTGATCGCTGAGAATCTGAACCAGACGAAGTAAGGCGGCTTCTTCTGGTTCAAGTTGTGATGCTTAAATGCGATTAGTTATGCACTCAGGCTGATTGCTGGTTGCCTTTGAATGAAACAAGACTCGATATAATTCGCACTTCTTTCAATTCCGTCACGGTGGTCCTGTACTGACTCAAGTCAATAATCAATGTTGTGCTTGTGTAATTCCTTGTGGGAATTGCTCGGCGAAATTGGATGATTGAAATAGTCAGGAAAGGTGGGTGTGGTCTCGGGAAATTGATTTGAAATGGGAATGCATTCTTACTAGTGGGTCCGGCCTGGTGACTTCAATGCATCAACATTAAATGCCGAAAATAAAGGCCCTGTGGGGCTCTTAACAATCGAACGCTCGGATAAGTTGTCAATTCTTTCTGGCTGCTTGCCACAGACCATGCTCAGTAAGGCTTTGCGGGCTTTCTGTCAGTGGAGCAAAGAGTGCTTAATACTTGGATTGTAAACGCGGCGTTATTTACCAATCGGCATGAGCACTAGCTTGCGAGAGGTATGGCGTGAAGAAATTGCATAACAACAATATTGATTTTCTGAGTAATTGCCACCATCTGTGGTAGCCAGCTTTTTTTTCAGTGCTAGCGCTATTTCAGAATTTACCCGAAGGTACCCCAAAAGGGTTTTGAACCTGGGAAATATCGGACGGTGGAGAGATTTGAGGCTTTTCAAGAGAAGATGCAAAATAAATCAAAGTTCGAAAGCTAAGCCCTGTGACCGTTTGCTGGTATGCCCAAAAATAATGGATCATAATGGACCTTATCAGACGCATTGAGGCTATATAGACTGGATGCATGTCAGGAAGGGCTGAAAAGTGGACAGGCTTTATATCTCGACTTATACTCTTTCTCATGACTGATACCGCCCGCGATTACAAGACACTCACCACTGCCGATACCAACGGTATGGATGATCTTTTTGAGTGCGACGCGGTTGCGATGCAGTGCGAGACAGGCGACATAACATCTGCAACGCAATGCGAGGCAGTCGACCTAAAACAAACAATTCTCGAAGATTGTACTATCGTCGAAGCTAGCCAGCGCTTGGGGGTAGCTCCAAGTACAATTTATAGGCGGATTAAAGCCGGTAAATATCAAACTAAGAGCCTGATGGATGGCACTGTGAAAGTCTTGTTGCCTCGCGTTGTTAAAATGCGCGACGCGGAAAATTTGATAACTGCGACGCAGTGCGAGGCGGTTGCAGCTGATATTTTACCTTGCGAGGCGGCGGAATTAGCAAACGCGACGCAGCGCGAGGCAATTCAAAATCCCTCATCGTCGCCTGAAATGAACATTCTGAGTCAAGCTTTTGACGACATGGCTAGGAAACTGGAAGCTGCCACCTATCGTGTTGGATGGTTAGAGTCTCAATTGCAAGAGCGTGAAAAAGACATCAAATTGTTGACTGACAGCCAGCATAAAACCAACCGTTGGGCTGTTTTTAAAAAATGGTTTCTGGGACAACAGGACCCTTAAAACACAAATATTGAACGCACAAACCTTTGCAGGGGGAGATAAGGTTGGCTAGAGATCCAGAAAAAAGACACGAATGGATGGAAAAAAACCGCGAAAAAAACCGCGAAACAATGCGCAAGTACCAAATCGCCAATCCCGAAAAATTCCGAGAAGCAACGCGTAGATATGCTGCCGCAAATCCTGATAAGGGGGTCTGAGTTGCAACGGAACGAAAAGTGGCGCTAAGGCATTTGACATCTGTTTTCTATTAGCTACTGGGTGAACAAACAGGTCTTTTTGTTCACAGTAAGAAGGTACTTATATGAGCGTTTTCAACTTTCAAAGTGACTTTATAGTCACTAGACTGAACGAAAAGGACTATATGGAGAGTTTTTGTTCATATGCCAGGCCAAGCTAAAATTCTGACCGAAAAAGAGATCTCAAACATCTTCAGAGTTCTGGAGAACAAAAGAGATCAATGCCTCTTCGCGCTTGGAATATACACTGGCTTGAGGATCGGAGAGATTATTACACTCAGCTATGACCAACTATTCACCGCAAGTGGTGGCGCAAGAAATATTCTTAAGGTGGTGCGGCTAAAGAAGAAGAATACTGTCTATAGCGCGATTCCAGTCCATCCAAAATTACGAGACCGGTTGCAAGAGTATCACAAAACTCTCGGCAAACAACAGTGGATATTTCCGTCTGACAACTCGTCAACTGGACACCTGGAGCGTGTTCGCGCTCACTACATTCTTCGAGATGCATTTGACACTCTTCGCCTTGATGGCGCATCGACTCACTCAATGCGGCGCACGTTTTTGACCAACATGAGCCGTGCGGGAGTGCCTCTCCGAACTATTCAAGAAATCTCAGGACATACCAGTCTTGGTAAATTACAGGAATACCTGGCGGTTGACCCGGCTGATAAGCACCGTGCTGTCAATCTCATAAAATACTGATGCCAGTAGATTTCCTTACCGAATCACAAGAACAATCCTATGGCCGCTATGGCGAGGAACCTTCAGCAGCCCAACTTACACGATACTTTTATCTGGACGATGGCGATAAATACTTGATCGCACAACGACGTGGTGATCACAATAAACTTGGCTATGCCTTGCAACTTTGTACAGTTCGTTTTCTTGGAACATTCTTGACAGACCCGACCGCTGTGCCGGAAGGCGCCATCGCTTATGTTAGCGGTCAGATCGAAGTTGAGCGAGAATGCTTGCCCAGCTATCTGGACCGCCGAGAAACGAGGATGGATCACGCTCTTGAGATTAAGGACTGGTTAGGGTATAAGGATTTTGATACACAGCCAGAACAGTGGCGCTTGCTTCGATGGCTCTATGAACGTGCTTGGCTGACCGCAGAGCGACCATCCGTTTTGTTCGACTTAGCCACAGCTAGATTGGTCGATAACAAGATTCTTCTTCCTGGTGTGACAACGCTGGCAAGGCTTGTTGCAAGCGTTCGCGACAGAGCCACTAATAGGCTCTGGAAAGTACTTTCCAGTCTACCTTCACGCAGTCAGATAGAGCGCCTTGAAAAATTGCTGCTTGTAGAAGAAGGCGGTCGTCAAACAACGATCGACAGGTTGCGAACAGGACCAACTAGATTTAGTGCTCCTGCTCTAGTAGCAGCTCTTGAGAGACTTTTAGAAGTGCGTAAAATTGGAGTCGGCACCATTGACCTTTCCAGATTGCCAGCCGGCCGAGTCAGAATGTTGGCACGGTACGCAGCTGGAGTCAGAGCTCACGCTATAAGTCGGATGTCAGATGAACGACGAATTGCCACATTGCTGTCGTTTGCTCATGTGATGGAAGAAACGGCACAGGATGATGCTCTTGATGTACTGGGACTTTTGGTGGCTGACCTATCGCGTGACTCAGCCAATGAAGGAAAGAAGGACAGACTAAATACTTTGAAGTCCATGGATGAAGCAGCCTTGCAACTTTGCACCGCATGCTCAGTTTTATTAGATTTTGAGCTTAATGATGCCGATGTCAGATCCACTGTCTTTGCCGCGCTGTCTGAAATTGAGCTGGCGGAGGCCATTTCAAAAGTAATATCAATCGCACGGCCACCAGACGATAACTATTATCAGGAACAACTGAACAAGTGGAGAACTGTCAGACGTTTTTTGCCTACCCTGCTGAACACCATTGAGTTTCGCTCAACTGAATCTGCCAAGCCAGTCTTAGAGGCATTGCAGTTTCTCAAAGGTATTGAAGGAGTCAGCAAGCCTGACATGAGCAAGGCGCCAACGGCCCTGGTGAAAAAGGGTTGGACGCGAATGGTATTTGATAAAGATGGCGCTATAGACAGGAAAGCGCTCACATTTTGCGTATTGGATAACCTACGGGACTGCTTGCGAAGTCGAGACGTATTTGTGGCACCAAGCACTCGGTGGGCAGATCCACGAGCCAAGCTTTTACAAGGTGAAGCCTGGATCTCCGCCCGTCCACAGGTTGCAAGGACGCTCAATCTAAAGCTAACTCCGGCAGATGAGCTGGCCGAACTCAAGCAAGAATTGGATGACGCTTACTCAAGAGTAGCCGCCAATTTGCCAAATAATTCTTTTGTGCGAATTGAACAAGAGGATGGCAAGGATGTTCTGGTACTTACTCCTCTAGATGAGCAAGATGAGCCAGCAAGCCTTGTTGAATTGCGCACTGATACCAAAGCTCTTTTGCCGCTTGCTGACATCACTGAAGTTCTTCTAGAAATTAATGCCAGAACTGGCTTTGCCCAAGAATTTACACACCTGAGTGACGCTGGTTCCCGTGCCGACGATCTCGATATGAGCGTGTGCGCAGTGCTGGTTGCCGAAGCCTGTAATATTGGTCTTGAGCCCCTTGTGAATTCAAAGATCCCTGCTCTGAAAAGGGATCGCTTATCACACATCAGTCAAAACTATCTCAGAATCGATACGATAACCAAAGCCAATGCCCGTCTGGTTGAAGCTCAAAGCAAGCTCGCCCTAGCCCAGCGGTGGGGTGGCGGCGAAGTTGCGTCAGCTGATGGCATTCGCTTCGTGGTGCCGGTGAGAACACTAAATGCCGGGCCAAATCCAAAATATTTTGGTATTGGACGTGGTGTTACTTACTACAATTTCACAAGTGACCAGTTTACCGGCTTTCATGGCATCGCCGTTCCTGGCACAGTTCGTGATTCGCTCTATGTTCTGGATGGCTTACTTGAACAACAAACTTGTCTACAACCGACGGAAATCATGACGGACACTCACGGATACACAGACATCGTGTTCGGTCTCTTCTGGCTTCTGGGCTATCAATTTAGCCCGCGATTGGCCGACCTTGGCGAATCCAGGTTTTGGCGGATTGATAAAGAAGCTGACTACGGTGGACTTAACGGTATCTCTCGAAACACAATTAATACAGACCTGATTTCAAAAAACTGGGATGACTTACTAAGAGTGGCTGGTTCACTAAAGTCTGGACAAGTAAGCGCATCTGAATTTATGCGCACCTTGCGTGCCAGCAGTCGTCCATCAGCACTGGCTAAAGCTTTGGCTGAGCTAGGCCGTGTTGCCAAAACTTTGTACCTTCTCAATTATATCGATGACGAGGCTTATAGGAGAAGAATTCTAATCCAACTAAATCGACAGGAAGGGCGTCACAGTGTCGCTCGCGCTTCCTTCCATGGCCAACGAGGCGAACTACGGCAACGCTATCGAGAAGGCCAGGAAGATCAGCTTGGTGCGCTCGGGTTTGTTGTCAACGCGATCACTCTTTGGAATACAATCTACCTAGAACGAGCATTGGAGCAGATTCACACCGAAGGGAAAGAAATTAGACCTGAGGATATTGCTCGGTTGTCTCCGCTACAGCACAAGCACATTAACTTCCTTGGAAGATATCTATTCTGGCTTCCAGAGACCGTTCTGAAAGGCGAATACCGCCCACTACGCAGCCCTGAAGAATCCATGTTTACATGGCCACCTTAAAGCCTTGCGACACAAGGGTTTCGGGCTTAGCGCCACTTTTCGGTCCATTGCAACTCAGACCCCATAAGGTGCGCGAATCGCATGAAAGATACGCCGCCAAAAAAAAATTAAAATCTCGCCCCAATGAAACCCCAGTGGTTTCTCCAGCAAAATCTGAGACACATGCTTTTCAACGAGACTAGTCTTTTACGACATACGATCATATAATCAAAGCGCTGCGTGCTGCCACCACATACGGTGCTATGCGGTAGATATCGAGAGGATATAGGTTAAAAGAAAAGAAGTGGCCTAAAAGGCTGCACTAACTAAAGAGAAAGCCCTGACCGGAGTCAAGGCTATCGTCTACAAACAAAGTCGTTTTATCAGGTTTTACTTCCCGGTTTCCCCTGAAGATGCGATAAGAATAGACGATAGTTATTCTGCGGTCAAGCGCGGCTTGCATATGGCAAGGAGCAGGCGACGACCGCATCAGCATCGGTCCTGGGAGCCTTTTCAAGGCTTGAGGACCAAACACTATCGAGGAAAATTAATAAAGGCCAAGCACCGGCAGCGGTGGCTGAGTCTGATTTTCTGTCGTTATTTCCCTTCCGAGAGCGATATATACAGAAGTTTCCCGGCAAGGATTGGTACTGGCAGACCAGCCAATTAGCCAATTATCAGCTGCTTGGGGTGATCTCGGACGAAGGGCGGGGGATACTGCGGGGTTGCGGCTGGGGTGAGACGACCAGCCATGCAGTCTTGGACATAGACAGCGGGAGCAAGTATCACAATGGCCAGGAGCTGGCAAAGCTCAGATGGAAATTTGCTGCAGTCGGCCTCAAGTTAGTGCCATATCAAAGTAGTGAAAGCGGCGGCTGGCACCTTTATCTATTTTTTTCGGACTATGTACTGAGCGGAGAAGTAGAAAGGTCAATAAAGAGCTACTTGAAGGCAAATAGCTATGAGATAGCTTGCGGAACACTTGAAGTATTCCCAAGTAAACAAGGGCTGAGGCTGCCATTACAGAAGGGTTTTGGTTGGCTAGGTGCTGACGGGAAATTAGAGACGAAACGAGAAGAACTAACAGCAGATCAAGCGATATCTTCATTTCTTCGTGATTTAACTAGAACCCAAGCAAATTGGGAAGAGGTTAAAAGCTCGATAGAGAGCCAGATTAGTGAGGCCAGGGCGGCTGCCGGCACAAGCGCCCAGGAGCATCAAAAGCGAGTCAGCACCGACGGTCTGGAAGAACTGTATACCAGTGGGCTAGATCACGAAATCTACCAGAGAGGCCGTAACTGCTGGCTAAACGGGCTCACGGGAGCAAGCCAAAGACATGACGCAATTCTAAGTGTTGGCCATTACCTTTGGTTCGGAGACACTTCTCAGAGGATAAGGGCGCTACCAGGAGTAAGGAACGCAGGAGCAAGAGCCGAGGCAATAAGCCAGTGGCTCAAAGAGAAGCATAACGGGCAATCAGAGACGATAAATTCCGGCAGGTGGAGTGACGTACAGTCGGATATAGAAAACGCATGTTATTGGACACATGAGGGCTCACTGGTAAGAGAAAAAGAAAGCTACCCGCTAACTGATCGCCTAATAAATCGCCTCTGCCAAACTAAGGTACTAACACCGGACCAATACGCCAAAGCAAACAGAAGACGAGAAGGGGCAGCCCGGGCAAAAATCAGGACCGCCTTAAACAACATGCTGGCCGAAGGCAAGCACCCCACGATAAAGAACATGGCACTGG
>Ga0209591_10004435_pt1 | contig 15907 bp, 13 predicted proteins | sample MAT01_FD_187207 | JGI IMG/M metagenome (GOLD analysis project Ga0209591, IMG submission 187207) | Freshwater microbial communities from Lake Fryxell liftoff mats and glacier meltwater in Antarctica - MAT-01 (SPAdes) (version 2) | ecosystem: Environmental > Aquatic > Freshwater > Ice > Liftoff... | reverse complement strand
TCACGGGAGATCCTCTGCGCGGAGGCTAAAGAAGCGATTCATGATAGATGTGGTTTGCTCCCATTGCTGAGTCTCAGCCAAAAGTTGTTTGCGCCCGACACGTGTAAGGCTGTAGAAGCGGGCTCTACGGTTATTGTCAGAAACTCCCCATTCGGAGGCGATGGCACCTTCTTGTTCGAGACGGAGGAGGACTGGATAGAGAGTTCCTTGATTGACGTCGAGCAGACCGCCGCTAACTTGGCCGATTCGACGGGATACCCCGTAACCGTGTTGCGGCCCTAGAATGTCGAGTGTTTTCAGAACCATAAGCGCTAATGTGCCCTGGTGAACTTCTGATTTATTCTTCACGAATATGCTCCATTGGGATTCCCATAGGAATAATATCACTGCTCTTGTGGGAATCCCAATGGAATTATAGGCGCTCGAACGGTGCACAAGATAATCACGAGATATTCACAGCCTCTCCACACCCCTCTGGGAGTCATACTAATGGCTGTGGGAATGAACGTTCAAGACATCGCCTTTCAAAAAGGCTTGCCCGCAAATCTCGAAGCTGAGCGACTGACGCTGGGCGCTGTTCTTGTCGACCCCGAGTGCTTTCCGCTCGTTGGTGGTGAACTGACTGCTGAAGACTTCAGCCTTGAGTCGCACCGCCGGGTCTTTCAAAGGATGTCTGCCCTGGCTGAACGCGGTGAGCGGATCGACCGCGTGGCGCTGGCCAATGAACTGATGAGGCATTCCGAGCTGGAGAGCGCTGGTGGCCTGAGTTATTTGATGAGTCTCGACGAGGGCATCCCGCAGTCGCTCAACGTGTTTGGTTATGTGAAGATCGTCAAGGAAAAGGCGACCCTGCGCAAGGTGATCTACACGGCCCAAAGCGTGATGGACAAGGCTTTTCTCGGTGTCGATGAGGCCGATCATATTCTGGCAGAGGCCGAAGAGTCGTTCCTCAATATCGGTGCCTCGAAAGCCAAGAACACGCTGGCGCGCCCGTCGGAAATCATCGACGAGATTGGCCTTGACCAGTTTCTCGATCCATCGAGCCGCATCAAGGGTGTGTCGACAGGCTTCAGCAAGTTTGATGAAATGACAGGCGGATTCCGCGAAGGTGAGCTGATCATCATTGCTGCGCGCCCCGCTATGGGCAAGACGGCCTTTGCGCTCAATATCGCGTCGCATGTTTGCGGCCCGCGCGTGAACAAGCCGGTGGCAGTGTTCTCGCTCGAAATGTCGAAAGAGAGCTTGCTGACACGCATGATCTGCGCAGCGGCGCGTGTCGATCAGCATCGCTTCCGCACCGGCTTTCTGAACGACGATGAGAGGCGTCAGTTGGCAGTGGCCGCGACGGACTTGATGGATGCGCCTCTATACCTCGACGATTCTCCCGGCATAAACATGATGGACATCCATGCCAAACTGCGGCGTGTGCAGGCAGAGCGTGGATTGGGGCTGGTGATTATCGATTACCTGCAACTGATGCAGTCTCGAGGCAAGCATGATAACCGCACTCAGGAAGTGAGTTCGATCTCGCGCGGCATGAAGTTGTTGAGCAAGGAACTGCGCGTACCGATTATGGGCTTAAGCCAGTTGAGCCGTGGCCCGGAAACCCGGCCAGGAGATCACCGGCCGCAGTTGAGCGACTTGCGCGAATCGGGTTCGATCGAGCAGGACGCCGATATGGTGTGCTTTCTGTTTCGGGAAGAAGTGTACAAGCCGGATCGCGAAGACCTTAAGGGGCGGGCGGAACTGATCATCTCCAAACAGCGTAATGGCCCGGTTGGCAAGGTGGATCTCGCCTTCATCCACAAGTTCACCAAGTTCGGAAACCTGGCAGAAGACATGGGCGATGTGCGGCATGACGACTACGTCTAAACAGTTGTTTTGACCTCTGCGATATACTCACTGTTCGTCACAAAAAAGCAGGAGAACTACATTGGCTGAATGGCAGTTTGCGCACGCGGACAAAACAGAACGATTTGCAATGCATCATCATTTTTCGATGGTGAAGGTGCAGGGGGATCGCGAGATTGAATTCCTGATCACGGTAAAAGAGTTTGTAAACCCTCAGGAACCTACGATGAAGTTTTTCGCACAGGCTGACAAACAGACCAATCAGAACACGCTAGCCTTTACGCCATGCGGCTGGGGCGGCTCGATGCTGAAGGCCCTGTCTGAGTGCATGCAGGCTGTGCGCCGTTTCCCTTACGAAGGGGAATAACTAAAGCAGCGACGCAATTTTGGCACTGAGATCTTCTGCGGTGAGCTTACCCGGATTGTAGAGGCGCACGATTCCTGTCTTGTCGATCAAGACCAGAGTTGGAGACGTGGAAGATCCGTAGACGCGGAAATTCTCCTCACTCAAGGGCGCTGCCATGCCCGGGATGTTTTTGTAGAACTTCTCGTAGATTCCCGCAATATAGGGTTTCTCGACGGCTGGTGTTGCGTCGTCGCCCCCATTGATATAGCCGTAGTGTTGGGTTGGGCCAATAATAGTGAGGCCCTTGGGGCCGTATTTCGCAGAGAGATCGGCAAGGATTGGGGCCTGTTCTTTGCAATCACCACACCAGTGCGCCCAGAAGAAGAGCAGCACGGGTTTGCCTTTCAGGCTGGCGAGAGTCATGGGCTTGAGGGAGCCAACAGAATCTTTGACTTCAAGAGCAGGTGCACGCTTGCCTACTAGTGAGAGCACGTTGATGTTTTTCTGGATTCGCGTGCGGATTGAAGTGTTGTGGTAGGTCTTCTCTTCACGGGTGAGGAATGTGATGGCTTCGCTGAGTTGGCCTTTGCCGGCAAGGGCCTGGCCTTCGACTTCGATCGATGCGCCAAAGCCGATCGGGAGACGCTTTTCGTCGTCGAGCTTGCGGGTTTTGAGCGCAGCGAGGGAGAGCTTGCGGGTCTCGGAGGAGTAGGCGAGCGCCTTATCGAAATGTTTGGCTGCGAGTGCCCCACGGCCCAGCCAGGATTGCGCTTCGATCAGTTCAGGCGTCCAGGGGCCCCCTGCCCTCTGGGTTTCGATCAGTTTCTCGGCAGCGGCGAAGTCCTGCTTGTTGAGCAGGATTCGCACTTCAGGTATGATTGCCGCCTGGGCGGCGAATGAGGCAAGGAGGAGTGTGAATAGTTTCATGCAAGAAGTTTCCTGGTGTATTCGATGCTCAATTCAAGATCGCGACGCTCCTTTATTGCGGCTGCGTCCTTTTCGAGCTTAGGCGGGTCTGGTTGTGGGCTGCCTTTTTCGGCCAGGGCGAGGAAACGGCTGAATTCCCAAGCGGGCGTGTTGCGGTAGGCTTCCCAGAATTTTTGCTCAAAGACTTGGAACTTGCGTTGGCCGGTAACGATGATTTCCATCGAGAGAGCTTTGCCGGGGCAGAGCTCGCGATAACGCTTCACCCAGCCGGAGATGTCAACGTTGCCTTCACCCATGCGGGTCCACTGGACGGCGATGCCTTCCGGAGTCTTCCAGAGGTAGGAGTCACGGACGTGGCTGGTAAGGATGTAGGGTGCCAGCGTTTCCAGTGTGAGATGAGGATCTTCGAGGGCCCAGACGGGATTGCCGCTGTCGATGACGGCACCAACGAAGTCTTTGCCGGCCACTTCGATAAGGCCTTTGAGTTCGCGTGCCTGCATGTCGCCGGCGTGATTCTCGACAGCTACTTTGACGTTGTGGTCTTGAGCGAAGGTGCGGCAGGCCCGGAGGGTCTTGGCGGTGTTTTCGATGTTTCCTTCAAGAGGGGTGGTGCTCTGGCGGTCGGCCATGGTGCCGAGGAAGCAACGGACGAGGCGTGAGTCGGCCAGGTGTGCCGCGTGAATGACGCGCTTGAGTTGCTCTTCCGCTGTGCCTTGCTTTGGGTCGAAGCTGGTGGATGTGGGGCAGATGGAGCGCATGCCGATCTCGAGGGTGATACCGAGTTTCTTTGCGTGAGCGGCGACTTTTTTGACATGGTCGTCCTCGAGCGAGCCGAGGAAGCGGATCTCGGAGAAATGAACGACTTTGGCGCCAAACCTGGCAGCGTAGTCGAGATTTTCGAAGGCGGTCCAGCCTTGGCTGCGTACGCTGAAAAGATCAATGCCAAGTTGAACGTCGTTGGCGGCGGCGAGAGCTGAAGTGAGTAGCGGCATAGCGGCAAATTGGCGACGGGTCATCTAGATTATCTTTCGTTTAGCCAGAAAGCTGAAGATCTGTACATATATTTCGGCGAACTGTTCGGAGGTGAAGTTACCGTGGCCACCCTGATGGATGGCGACCATTTCGGCATCACTGCCAGCATTTCTGATTTCTTTAGTGAGGTCAACGCCGTGCTCGTAGGGGACAATTGGGTCCGCGTCGCCATGGATAGTGATGACGGGAGGAAGGTCTTTTCTGGCCCAGGTTACAGGCGATAAGCGGCGGGCGAGTTCCTGACGATCAGGCAGTGAAGCTGGCACCCATTTGACTGCGTAGTCCCGCATATGTTCGCCTTCGAGTTGGTCTTGAATATCGGTGATGCCATAGAAGTTGATTACTGCGGCTACTTTGCCGGTTGGGCCAAATTTAGCCTGCTTGGGTACAAGGCCAACCATGAGTGCCAGATGGCCGCCTGCAGAGTCTCCCGTCACGATGATCTTGCTTCTGTCCACCCCGTATTTGGCCGCGTTCGAGCGGAACCAATCGGCTGCTGCGAGGACGTCCTCGACTGCTGCGGGAGCGGGGGCCGTTGCGGTGAGCCGATATTCGACATTGGCGACGACAAAACCTTTCTCAAGAAAAGGAAGGCAGAGACGGTCGAAAACGTTTTCTTTTTTTCCAGCGCCCCAGCCGCCACCGTGAATCACAATGACTCCCACGCGCTTAGCGGAGCTTGCGGCGCGCTTTGACTGAAGGATGTCGAGGACAGTCTCTTTGTGCGTCGAATAAGAAATGTTGGATTCGACGCTTACCCAGTCCGGCACTTGATTTTGCGCGAGAAGAAGGGTCGGAAGGAGAGTTAGAAAAAGACGTTGCACCATAGTCATCAATTATATTGAGAGAAGATGAACAAACTTGGATCGTTAATTTTATTGGCCTTTTCGGCCTTTGCTGCGGAGCCGCTTTTGGTGAAGCATGCGGCGAAGGATGTTGCGCCAACGGCTGACCCCGCTTCTGCGTTTTGGAAGGATGTTGCGCCGGTGCTCGCCACCAGGAGCAATCTGGGAGTTGAACTGCCAACCAATCGCACGGAGATCCGCGTTCGCTGGACTGAGAAAAACCTTTACGTGCTCATGACTTGCCCTTATCAGGAATTGTTTCTGTTGCCCAACCCGAGCACTGCCAAAGAGACCAACAAGCTGTGGGAGCACGATGTCGCCGAGATTTTTGTGGGAGCGGATTTTGAGCAGATCCATCAGTATCGCGAGTATCAGGTGAGCCCGCAGGGCGAGTGGGTGGACCTTGATATCGACCGCAAGAACCCGCTGCCCGAGGGCGGCTGGAAGTGGGACAGCAAGATGGTTACCAAGGGGCGCATTGATGCTAAGGCGAAAGTTTGGTTCGCCGAGTTTCAAATCCCGATGGCCAGCATCACGTCAAAGAAGATCGAAGCAGGGATGTTGATGCGAGGGAATTTCTATCGCTTTCAGGGTGGGCCGCCCGAACGCAAAATGGTGGCCTGGATGCCGACTGGTGTAATCAATAACCACACGCCCGACAAGTTTGGCACCTTGAAGCTGGTGAAGTAAAGCGATGGCGAGTTCACTTCGCATCAGCACAGTTGGCGTACGCGGCATTGTCGGGCCTGGGCTGAAGGCGCACCATGCGCTGGAATTTGCCGCCGCCTTTAGCGTCTTGCTCGACCGCAGCGGCCCTGTTCTGATCGCGAGAGACCCTCGAGCCTCGAGCGTCATGTTGCGCGAGGGGATCGTATCTTCTTTGCTTGCCAGCGGCCGTGATGTGATCGACCTTGGCCTTGCTTCAACGCCTGTGTTGCAACATGCGATTCAACGAATGAATGCCGCTGGCGGGATCTCCATCGGTGCTTCGCACAATAACGCCGAATGGAATGCGCTCAAGTTTCTGGGGCCAAATGGGACGTATCTTTCGAGTGGCGAGGCTTCCGAGTTGCTCGACATTTATCACCTGCGCAAGTTTGACTTCAAAGACTGGACGCAGGTGGGGCGGCTGCATTTCGACGATGCATCGATCGAAGCCTATATCAATGACCTCGAACGTGTGTTTGAAGTTCGCGATCTTGTAGGGCTTAAGATTGTGGCGGATTGTTCTTCCGGGTTATCGAGTCTGATTCTGAAGCGTCTGAAAGATCGTCATCCGCTGGACATTACGATGATCAACGCGACGCTTGAGGCGAAGGCTTTTGCTCACACCCCGAATACGAATGCACGGACTGTGGGCTTGCAACTGGCTCCTGTGGTGCAGGCGATTGGCGGAGATCTGGGTGTCCTCTTTGATATGGATAGCGACCGGATTGCCGTATGTTGCGGCGACGGTGAAGTGGTGAGTGAAGAGATGATTCTGCCGATTCTCGCCGAGTATCAGTTGAAGCGGCAGCCGGGGCGGATGATCATCACGAACCTGTCGACTACTTCGCTGGTAGAAGACGTGGCTGCCAGGTACAACGCGAGCGTCTTGCGCGTGCCTGTGGGCCGTCAACATGCGATGGATGCGCTGGCGATGTACCCGGCGGAAAAGATCGCCATTGCGGGTGAAGGTACTGGGGCTGTAATGCTGCCGGAGTTCCGTTTTGTATACGACGGGATTGCGAGTTTGCTTGCGCTGGCGAGCCACCTGAAGCGCGAGAAAACAAGCTTGAAGCGGTTGATTGCCGGAATGCCCCGCTACGACATGCGCAAGGTGGAAGTGAAGCTTGGGGCAAAAAGGATCCCCGAAATGATGACCCATCTTGAGGATCACTGGAGTGGTTGCCGAATGAATACACAGGACGGGTTGCGTGTCGATATTGAAGACGGATGGTTTCATGTGCGGGTCTCCAATACGGAGCCGGTGGTGAGGGTGATCGCGGAGATGCGACGCGGAAGTGTAGAAGACCTGATGGCGAAGCTGATGGATACGGTGAGAAGTTATGCGTGAGCACAAATTGAAGGTTGGTGTATCGGGTGTTCGTGGGGTGGTGGGAGAGTTTTTAACTCCCTTGCTCGCTGCAGATTTTGCGCAGGCCTTTGGGGCTTATGTAGGCCGCGGGCGAGTAGTGCTGGGCCGCGATACTCGCTTTACCGGACCGATGATTGAGCACGCTGTCGCTTGTGGTCTGATGGCCGCTGGCTGCGAGGTAGTGAGGGTGGGTGTACAGACGACGCCCACGATGCAGATCTACATTTCCGAGACTGGAGCTGTGGGCGGCATCGGCATTACGGCTTCTCACAATCCGGCCGAGTACAACGCGCTGAAGCTGTTTAACGGTGAGGGTCTTTTCTTCAATCACTATGAGCGTACCGAGTTGCTGGATCTCTTTCATCAGGGTGACTTTGCGGAAGTAACCAACGAGGAGATGCTGGGGTTTACCGTGGATGAGGCGACGCCGTGGAAGCGCCACGTGAACCGGATCGTGAAGCATGTGGATGTGGAGCGGATTCGGGCGCGTCGATTCCGTGTCGCTCTCGATGGAGTGAACGGGGCGGGCTCTGAGATGAGTGTCTGGTTTTTGAAAGATGTGTTGGGTTGTGAGCTGCATGCGATTCACGTCGACCCAACCAAGACCTTTCCGCGTGAGCCCGAGCCGAAGCCCGAGTCCCTTGGTGAGCTAATGGCTTTGGTGAAGTTGCATGGTTGCGATATCGGTTTTGGACAAGACCCCGATGGCGACCGGCTGGCAGTATGCGATGAGCATGGCGCGATGGTGGACAACGACGATCTACTGGCGCTCGCAATCGAGGCTGCTTTGGCTCGCGCGCCCGGAGATGTTGCCGTGAATCTGACCACCTCGAATGTGGTGGATGAGGTAGCGGCGAAGTTTGGCCGCCGTGTCTATCGGACGGCAGTGGGCGAGGCGAATGTCGTCGACCGCATGAAGGCGGTTAAGGCACTGATCGGTGGCGAAGGCTCCAGTGGCGGGGTGATTTTCTCGGGCACGCATCTTTGCCGCGATAGCTATACAGCGATGGCGCTTTTGCTGGACCGGTTGGCTGCTGAGGCCACCAGTGTCAGTAAGATTGCTGGAGCCTTGCCTCGTTTCTACCGAAGGGCCGGGAAGGTGCAGTTTGCTCATGGCAAGCTGGGAGGCTTGATGCTGGCCATGGAGAAGAATCACCCTACGGCGCAACTGGAGCGCACCGATGGCTTAAAGCTGAATCTTGAGGAGGGCTGGATTCATTTGAGGGCCTCCAATACGGAGCCGATTTTGCGGGTTGCTGTGGAGAGCCGAAACGAAGCGAGGGCTGATCAGTTGTTCGCCGAATCGATGGATTTGTTGCGGGCCTGATTTTTTCGGGAACTAAATGCCACTTTCGCGTCCATTAGAGGCAGTGGTCATTGCCGAAGCCATCACGATTGTCGAAACGCTCGATCCGCAAGCGCTTTATCAGAGCCATTACTCGCGGCTCTATCGCTTTGGGCTCGCGTTTTCGGGTTCAGAGTCACGAGCGGCTGAGGCAGTGCAGGAAGCCTTTTTAGACCTGATTCGCAAGCCTGCGCAGTTTGACCCAAGACGCGGCACGGCGAGCTCTTTGCTTTTTGGCATGGTGCGGAACCGGTTGCGGAGTGCCCGGCGCTCTGAGCGCGAAGAAGCACTTGAGGATGATGCCGCTGGTGATGTCGATCTACTGATTCACTTCGAGCGTGCCGAACGAATTGCAGCCGTGCGAGAGGCGATTCTGGGTCTGCCAGAACATTACCGCGAAGTTGTGGTGCTGTGCGAAATCGAAGAATGCAGTTATGAAGAGGCGGCGGCTTCGCTGGATCTTCCTGTTGGTACGGTGCGGTCCCGGTTGAGCAGGGCCAAGCAGCAGTTGAAGCGGCGGCTGAGCGAATACGAAGGGAGTGGCGCATGAAACTCGATGGTTTGCTGAAAGAGTATGGCGAGACTTTGACTACGCCCATTCCTGACTTCGCGGCGCTAATGGCTGAATCGAAGCGGCGTAAGCAGCGCGCGTGGATTGGCAGTCTGGCCGGCTTGGCCGCGGCTGCTTCTGTGGCCTGGATTCTTTTGATGCCCAAGGCAGAAGCAGTGCGGGTTCCGGTTGTGGCCGTCAGCGCGCCAGTGATGGCGAGTGCGCCTTCTGTGGTTATTGATCCTGTCTCCCCGCCCAAGCTGCGCACTGTTAGACGGGCGGCTAGTCCAGTGCGCGGGGAATCTGGCTTTGTGGCGATCGCAGAGACGCGGATGTTGCCGCAGCCACACACCTACCAAGTCTTGAGAGTAAGTGTGAGCGGACAGCGCTTGATGGCGCTTGGTGTCTTGCGACCGAACCAGGTCATGCAGCCAATCATGACTGCGGATGTCCTGTTGGGTGATGACGGGTTGGCCAGAGCTGTCCGCGTGGTTGGGAATGAATATGAATAAGGAGAATGTGATGAAAATAATTTTCAGCTTAGGGTTTGCTGTGAGCTTGGCGTTTGGTCAACAACAGCCCGCACCGGCAGTGGGCCAGAATCGGATGTTTTTCGTTGTCAATGACAATGTTGATGAATCCAAGGGGGCCGCTTACTCGGCCGATTCCACCACTGAGACCACGCAAGGTTTGCAGGATGGGAATCGGATCAAGAACACCAACCGTAGCATATTTGCCCGGGATACTGAGGGCCGTACTCGACGAGAATCCAACATTCAGATGTTGGGGCCGATTGGACGAACCGAGGAGCCGGTGATCAGTGTTTTCATCAACGACCCAGTGGCCAAAGTGCAATATACGCTTGATTCGCGCGCCAAGGTTGCCATGAAATCGAAGTCTGGCGGCTCGATGAACTTCCAGATCAGGGCGCAGATCGACCAGCGCGTTAAACAAGAAATCGTGATGGAGCGAAAGATGATTCAGGGCAATACCCAAGATGTGATTGTCGAGCACAAGATTGTGGGTCCGGAGAAACATGCGGTAACGGTGAATCTTTCGCAAAGCATCGTGGCACGAGAAGGTGGGAATGTGAAGAGAGAAGATCTTGGCCGGAAGATGATCGAAGGACTTAATGCCAAAGGAACAAAAATGACGATGATCATCCCGGCCGGGGATGTCGGCAATGAGCGTCCCATCGAGATCGTGACTGAGTCTTGGTTCAGTGAGGAGATCAATGCGACGGTCCTGACCAAGCACAATGATCCCCGGATGGGCGAGACAGTAACCCGGCTCGAAAACATCAAGCTGGGTGCCCCGCCGAAGAGCCTCTTTGAGCCGCCGGTCGACTACAAGGTGGAAGAAGTGACGAACATGAGAATGCCGATGCCGGCAATGCCAGCGATTCGGGTTCGGGAAGACCGCTAGACCTACTGCGGCTTCTTCTTGAACATATCAAAGATGGAGTTGATGCTGTCCATCATCTGCTTCGGATTATTGGGGTTGAACGATTGCAGCTTCAATTTAGCAATCGCCCCAGGATCCGGAGCCATGATGGGTTTGGCGAATGTCCCTTTGATGCTGGCGGGGATCATGAGATTACCATTTGAATTGGCGAAGGCGGCTGTCATGAAGCCTCCTATTCTATTGCCGCCAACTTGTTCTGAGAAGCGTTTATCGAGCACCGAAAGAAGCTTCATGTCGAGTGTTTGATCCACCAGATTCATGCTGCCTGTCAGGCCGGCTGTCAGGTTGGCTAGATCGATTTTCAGGTTACTCGTGGTAGCTTTTCCGCCACTGATTTCAAGGTCGCCTGTCAGACCCATGAATTGGGTGAACTTTTCTGTGCCTGGGTTGAAGCCGAGGAATTTGGCGAGAGCAGAAAGCTCGTTGGTCATGTTGAAGCTGGCGATGCGGCCCTGGGCAAAATTCAGTGAGATCTTGCCGTTCAGGCTTTGGGCGATTTGCAAGGGATCGGCAGGGGAAAAATTGATTTGAAGATCGGCCGAGAAGGGGCCGCTGACGATGCCTTTGAGTGAGGTTGCAGCAGCCAGCAATTGCGAGGACTCGATCCTTTCGAGCTTTGAATTCATTGTGTAGATGGGTCTAGCGGGACGCAAGTCGATATCCATCGAGCCGGAGTGGCGGCCGCCATAAAGTGAGGCGTTGAGTGGGGCGAGCACCAGGTGACCGTCGCGAAACCTTGCCTGCGCGGTGAGCTGCGTAAGGGTGAGTTCAGCCAGTTGCAAGGTGCCGATTTTCAGAGAACCGCTGGCCGTGAGTTTGGCTGGGGAATCGCCCTTCGATTTACTTTCCCGCATCAGGCTGCCGATCTCATCGAGCAGGATTCGGTCGGCTTCGAGGTTAAACTCCAAGGCCGGGTTTTTGAAGTTTGAGATCTTGCAATCGCCCTGAATTCTGGATGAAGCGAGCTTGGCGTGAATCGCCGAGAGGGAAGCGGAGTTCGATTCGAAGCGAAAATCGGTGCTGGTGATCTCGATTGGTTTCGTGATCGAAGGTGCCTGGATATTTGCGTTTCGAAGAGAGCCGGTGCCCGAGAATGCGAGCGGCGTCCTGGCTTCAAGTAAGCCTGAAGCTCGAATCTGAAGTTTGGCCTGACCGGTCGCTGTGATTCCCTCGAGCGAAGACATCCCGTAGGCCCGCGCGATGGCAAGCAGTTCGGCGAGTTGAGCGTCTGGGGCAATGAGTGTCGCCTCAAGCCTTGGGGCACTGGCGTAATGAGAGATGACGCCAAAGGTCTGCAGCTGAGTCGAACCGCTCGAGATATTGGCTGGTTCGAGCATGATGCGTTCGGGTGTGAGCGCGAGACTGAGCTTTGCGGTTTTGACGGGTTGTTTAATGTCGCCACCTGAGACTTCAAAGCCCGTGATGTCGAGGCGGCCATTGAGAACTGGTTCTTTGGGAGTACCTGTGATTTTAATGCCGGCAACGACGTCGCCCTTTACGGCCATCGATGAATGCAGGAAGAGCGGAGCGGCATCGGCAATCGGGGATTTTGGGATCTTGACTTCAAAGTTCATGGCGCTGCTTGAGACTTCGCCATTGAGACTTGCCTTGAGTGAGGCGAGTTTGAGGGTGAATTGCGAAAAGGTGGTTTTCCCGCTTATGCTGGTGATCGTTCCTGCCGCTTCGATTGCTTTTCCTGAAGGCATTTGGGCGGCAAGTTTCAGTGAGAAGGGCTTGCCTTGTGCGTAATCTCGAAGCTCGGCCGAGAGATTGGAGTAGAGCTCGCGCGCTGAGCCTTGGCGTTTGATGCCAAGATTTGCCTTCTCGATGATGAGTTGATTGAGGCTTAACGGATTCGGCAGGCTGCTTTGGTTTGAGCCACCAATCGAATTGAAATTCCAGACTTCTTTGTCATTCTGAATCAGCTCCAAAATGGGTTCGATGATGCGGACACTCTGGAGTTGGAGTCGACCAAAAAAAAGTGGGAGGATGGCAGGGCGGATCTCAAGTTCAACAGCCTTCAGAAAAGGCTTGCCCGAGAAAGCGGGATCGTCGGCGATGACCAGATTCGTGGCGCGAAAGCTGGGCGGGAAAAGTTTGAATTCGAGATTTTCGATGGTCGAATTGCGGCCGAGCGCTTTGCTGAGCTGAGCGACGAGAATAGGGCTGAGTTTCTGAGGGTCGACCAGCAGGTAAAGCGCCAGGAGGGCCAGGAGAGAAATTCCCACGATCAGTGCGGCGACGAGCCGGAGATTTTTTCTCATACACCCTGAGTTTAAGCGTGAGATCCAATATTGTGCCAATGTGGAGGTGAAATGCCTAGACCCGATGTGATTGACATGAACGATTTACCGAGCCGCCGCCCTGTGGGGAGATCGGGTGGCTTTGGCTTGGGTGGCTGGCTTCTTTTGCTATTCATTTTGATTGCCAGCGCTCGCACGATTGCCCGCACCTGGATCGACTATGCATGGTGGAATGAAGTCGGCCAGACAGAAACATGGGGACAGATGTTGCTCTATGGCTGGTTGCCGAGCATCGCCGCAGGCTTGATTGTATTTCCGATCCTCTGGATTCTGTATTCACGGGCCAAGGGTGGGTTGTTTCAGTGGTGGAAGGTCGGTATCGCGCTGGTGGCATCGCTAATTCTTGGGGCGGCGCTGATTGATAACTGGACGGTGGTGCGCTACTACGGGTCTACGGCTGCGGTAGCCGATGCATGGCGCGACCCTGTCTTTGGGCAGCCGATCGGTTTCTATTTCTTCCAGTTGCCTTTCTACGAAATGCTGCTTGCCTATGTACAGGGGATTCTGGTGGTTGGCTTCATTGTCTACTGGGTGGCAAGCCGCTTTGATCATTTGCGTGACAGGATTTCGCGGATGCAGACTCAGGAAGGGATTGACCTGCGCGGCCTCAATCTGGGGGAAGCACTGAGCGGGCCTTCGATTCGCTTCGCTGTGGCTTTGTTCTTCTTGCTGCTCGCGGGCCGGGCTTATTTGAGCCGCTATGATGTCTTGTTTGAAGATCACGGCTTTCTGGTTGGTGCCGATTACGTCGACGTGAATATTGTCCTGCCGATGATCTGGGGCTTGGTGGGGGCTTGTGTGATCGGGGCCGCGCTGGTGATGGCTCGCAAGATCGGGTTGGCCGTGGGGCTGGTGGTGCTGGTGTACGTGACGAGCGGGATTGTGCCGCGGGTGGTGAATGCATTGAGTGTCCGGCCGAACGAGATTTCTTTGCAGAAGCCCTATATCGAGCGGCACATTGAGGGGACTCGCACGGCGTTTGGGTTGTCGAGTCAGTTGAAGGAGCGAGACTTCCCGGCGAAGATCAGTGGCACCTTTGAGCCAGCCAAACATAAGGAGTTGCTCGATAATGTGAGGCTATGGGACTGGAAAGCTTTCCACGATACGATCACGCAGATCCAGGCCTTGCGGCCTTATTATGTCTTCGCCGATACCGATGTGGATCGTTATCGCGGTGCCGATGGGCAGTTGCGGCAGGTGTTGTTAAGCCCACGTGAACTCGATGTGCGCCAGTTACCCGACGCCAAGAGCCGCTGGATCAATCCGCATTTCATCTACACACATGGTTACGGCTTGGTGATGGCCGAAGCAAATCGCATCACCCCGGATGGCTTGCCCGAGTTGTTGTTGAAGGATGCGCCGCTGGTGGCGAAGCCGAATGCTCCAAAGGTGACTCGGCCTGAGCTCTATTACGGTGAGGCGGTGCATGAGCCGGTCTTTGTGCGTACGGCCCAGCCAGAGTTTAACTACCCTTCAGGCAACGAGAATGTGCAAAGCAAGTACGCAGGGCAGGGCGGGATTCCGATTGACGGAATGCTGATGCGCTTTGCTGCAGCAGTAGCCGAAGGTGACTGGAATATCATGCTCACCTCGTACCTGACGCCAGAGTCGCGCATGCTGATCCATCGCAAGGTTTCTGCGCGCGTCGACAAGCTGGCGGAGTTTGTGGTTTGGGATGAGGACCCCTACATGGTGGTGGCCAAGGACGGCAAGCTGGTCTGGATGATCGACGGTTACACAGTGCATTCGATGCATCCTTATTCCCGGTCTGTAGCCACTTCGTTTGGCCGCGTAAACTATATGCGCAATAGCGTGAAGGCGACTGTCGACGCCTATGATGGCGCAACCACGCTATATGCGTGGGATGAGTCAGACCCTGTCCTTGCGTCTTACCGCAAGATCTTTCCGAAGCTGTTTCGGGACAAAGCCGAGATGCCGGCTGACATCAGAGAGCACGCTCGTTACCCGGAGACGCTTTTCCGCGTGCAGGCTGAGATGTATCGTACCTACCACATGAAGAATCCAGAGTCGTTCTACAATCGCGAGGACCCCTGGGATCTGGCGAAGACTTCCGATGGCATGGACGGGCGGACGGATTCAGTCAAGCCAACCTATTTGATGGCGACCCTGCCGGGCGAGACCAAGCCGGAATTCCTGCTGCTGACTACTTTTACGCCTCGCAATAAACAGAATCTGATTGGCCTGATGGCGGCCCGGTGTGACGGCACACGCTTGGGCGAGCTTGAGGTCTTGCGGCTGTCGAAGCAGGAGTTGATTTACGGGCCGATGCAGATCGCAGCGAGGATCAATCAGGATCAGACCATCTCGAAGGACCTGACGCTTTGGAATCAGCAGGGCAGCAAAGTCATCAAGGGGCAAATGCTGGTTTTGCCGATGGGCGAGCAGTTCCTCTACGTCGAACCGATCTACATTCAAGCCAGCAATGCGCCGATGCCGGAATTGAAGAAAGTCGCCGTTGGGCTAGGCAGCTTGATTGGGTATGGAAATACCTACGCTGAAGCGCTGTCGCAATTGGGTGGTGGGATCGTGGAGGCTGCCGTGATTTCCGCAACTACGCCCGCTGCCACTGTTGCCGGTGCGGTTCCTGTGCCGACCAGGGCTGTGGGCGATCCTCGAGTGGATAAGGTGCGCCTGCGCCTAAAGCACTACAAAGAGTTGATGGGGCAGGGCAAGTTTGTCGATGCGGCGAAGGAACTGGAATCGATCGAAGCCGAGATTAAGCAGTAGCGCGGCGCTGGGTGTCTGCTTCGGCAGCCGCAAGCTTGCGGCTGCCGCGCGTCTCGGCCATGTTCTCGGTTGCGATGTTTAGCGCAGTTGTGAGCGGTTGACGCAGCGACTCTGAGGCGCCCCAGGAGAAGACTACCGAGAAGGTGCCGAGCGACTGGAGTTGATAGTCCCAGAGTTTTTCTGAGATTTCGCTCAGGCGCTGCTGAGCCGGCGCTCCGGTGAGATTGGGAAAGAGCAGAACGAATTCGTCGTCGCTGCTTCTTGAGCAGAAACCATTCTCGCCGGCAACTTCGCCCATCAAAGCGTCTACGGTATTCAGTAATTCTTCGGCAGCAGCACGGCCATGAATCTCGTCGAGCTTCATGTACTCATTGATGCCCACTGCAAGCACCAGGCCGGTGAACGGAGTTGTTGCGTTG
>Ga0209591_10004434_pt1 | contig 15908 bp, 9 predicted proteins | sample MAT01_FD_187207 | JGI IMG/M metagenome (GOLD analysis project Ga0209591, IMG submission 187207) | Freshwater microbial communities from Lake Fryxell liftoff mats and glacier meltwater in Antarctica - MAT-01 (SPAdes) (version 2) | ecosystem: Environmental > Aquatic > Freshwater > Ice > Liftoff... | reverse complement strand
CAAAATGATTAGAGCAGCATAAGCGATCACGGAGGTAAGCACGGAAATAAAAAATTGAATGACCAAACTTGGCTGACCTTCATTCTTTTTCGCGATTGCCTTAATTTCCTCGTCCGTTGGAACAATCTCGGAGGTTGTTCTCATACTCCACCAAATCGTGCCAATGGAACAGACAGCACCTAAAAAGAAAGAAGCAAATACCCAGTTGGGAATAGAGCCTGTCTTTCCAATCACCAATAATGGAAAAACAAAAAGCGAAAGATTAGCTAACGTTTGACCAAGCCCGGTAAAAAAACTTTGAGTTTGAAAACCAGTAGGGCGCTGCTCATCATTCAGTTTATCAGCGATAAAGGCACGGTAAGGTTCCATGGCCGTGTTGTTGCCCACATCCAATATCCAGAGCAATCCGGCAGCCATCCACAACGCACTGCTAAACGGAAAAAAGAACAAGCATATGCTACAGAGAATCGCCCCGATAAAAAAATAAGGTTTCCTTCGGCCAAACTTAGGATGCCATGTCTTGTCGCTCAATGCCCCAATGATGGGCTGAATCAGAAGTCCTGTAACAGGTCCGGCCAAATTCAGCAGCGGTATTTCATCTGGACTTGCACCCAAAAAATCATAGATTGGATTGATGGCCGACTGCTGCAACCCAAAGCTATACTGAATTCCAAAGAAGCCCACATTCATATTGATGATTTGTGAGAACGTGAGCCGAGGCTTAGGTAGGGTCATTTCAATTCGTTAACCGATTCAAGTTGCGGAAAGGAAATGGAAGATGCAAGACTTTATTGCCTCAACAACTCAAGAACCCACATTGTCTTGGTAGGTATTTTCGCCTTGATCGCGGTATCAAATTCCGTATTGGCGACAATGTCTTTTGCGTTGGCAAATCCAGCGGTTCGTTCTTTGTACTTCGTAAAATCCACGTCCATTTCCTTACCGCTTGTGTTCATTATGCACATAACGGTCTGGTTGTTATCATAGCGGAAGTAGACGTACAACCCGTCTATTGGAACGTATTGCATCATCTTCCCAGTCTTTAAGGCAGAAGAATTTTTTCGAAAGTTAGCCAGCGTTTTTACCAAGTTTTGAACGGATGCCTCCTCGTCAGTTAATCCTTTTCCCGTAAAGGCATTTTTTTTATCGCCATACCAGCCACCCGGAAAATCCAATCGCACCCATCCATCTGGATTTGTAAATCCTTTCATCAAAATTTCTGTGCCATAGTACATTTGAGGAATACCCCTGCAAGTGAGTAGCCACTGGATTCCCATTTTCTGTTTTGCCACGTCTTCACCCACCACAGAAAAGAATCTATTCACATCATGATTATCTAAAAACAAAACATTTTGCGTTGCGTCTTTGTACAAATAATCGAAAGACAATGTTGTATAAAGTTTGTTCACACCTTCCGTCCAGCCGAATGGTTGTGTGAGCGCGGGAATAATTCCATAATAGAGAGTTTGAAAATCTGTCACACCTGGCAAGTTACTTTTGAAAGATGTCGATACGTTATTTTCTACGAAGTATGATTGCGAAGGCACGCCATGCACCCACACTTCTCCGAAGATTGAAATCTTTGGATACTCGGCCATCAAAGCTGCATTGCAACGGTTCATGAAATCCAAATCATTGTACAAATAGGTATCTACCCGCCAACCATCCACACCAAACTCTTCTACTGACCAAACTGCATGTTGAATAAGATAATTGGCAACATAAGGATTTGTTTGATCAAGGTCAGGCATAAGCGATGTGAACCAGCCATCGGTGGTAATCTTCTTGTCGACAGCAGCTCCATAAGGATCGTAAAGTGGCTGATCTTTGTAACTCGTTCCCGTGTAAGAAGGCCATTGGTGAAACCACTCTTTGGAGGGCTTTTCTTTGAACAAGATGTGGTCTATATCAACGTGATTGTAAACCGCATCCTGAATCAATTTCATTCCGTGCTTATGAAGTGAGTCGCTCAGTTGCTTGTACGCGTTACTTCCACCAAAACGCGGTTCAATTTTATAGTGGTTTGTAAAGCCATACCCATGTTCGGTTCGTTCTGTACGATCGTTTTCGATTAATGGCATCGGCCAGATGGCTGTAACTCCAAGGTTCTTTAAATAGTCAAGGTGGCTGATTATCCCCGCTATGTCACCACCATGCCTGTGGTAGAGCGAGTCACGATTCAATGTTTGATCTCGCATGCTAACAATCCTATCATTTTTAGCGTCACCATTGCTAAACCGATCGGGCATCAGCAGATAAACAAAATCACTCGAAGAAACCCCAACGGCAAACTGTGACCCGTTTCCGCTTCGCCTTTGCAAAATAGACCAATTGAAACGGGTTCTCTTCTTTCCATTAACACTTTCAAAAACCACAACACCCGGCTTAGCATCGGAAGATATTATAATATCTAACGCAATATACTTTCCGTTTTCAAAAGTATGTTTTTTGACAATCGAAACGCCCGGATAACTCGTTGTGAAATTTAACTTGCCAAAATTAGTGTCCGCGCTGCGCAACAAGATTTGCACGCCATTCAATTTCATATTTACCCACCAACTGGGGGGATATACCTCTATAGGCTGAGACGCTGAAAATTTTACACTTGCAAGGATCAGAACAACAAATAAAAATCTCATAGGATTATTTTTTAGGCGATGGTTGATAAGTCACCATTTAAAATTAAGCAAATATGGGTGCAATAGTATTTCGCCTAACTATTTTTTTTGAGTGATAATCCTTCGTGCGATTAACTCTCCCACAGCAGTACCCTGCTTTGCTCCGTGTTCCACCGCTGGAAGGTAATGAATGCCCCCATAGAACCGGCTGACTGCAGCTTCTTCTGCCGCATCATTAAATGATTTAAAGCTTCGTGCGGGCATTCCAAACTCCAATTCAGTAGAGTCCGTAAAGGAATGATTTTCACCAAATAATTTGGTGAGTGCTACTGCAGCCGAGGATGATATTACGCTATGCCCGCTCGTATATTCAGGAAAGGGAGGTGTTTGAAGAATCGGCACCCAGTCTTCATTGATGTATTGATTGATGTATGTCTCTGGACGAATCACTCGGCTCCTATACTTTTCATCCCAGCAAATAATAAACCCATCTGCCACCGATAATGAAACTCGCACGTAAGCCTCAGCAGATTGAACCGTGCTCGATTTTGATTGAGTACAAATCGTTCTAGTAATATTAATCCAATGGCCACCAGGCGAAATTTTCTTAGTAGCAAACATGACGTGACCGCGCACATTCATGGCAAACGGATTGCAGTCCCAAAAACTTGCAATCGCATGCTGTTCATCCGTTATATTCTTTACAATTTCATATACTTCGCTAGCCTCTTTATAAAACTGGCTAGTCTTTTGAATGGAGAAGGCAGTTGGAGGATTCGGTTTAAACTGGGTGGCTGAATCCATTACAAAAGTCCTAATCTTATTCCAATGAGGTTCTACTGCATCCATGTAGGCAGGGGGCGTAGGCTTCCAAGTAGCAGGATTGTCTTCAATAGAATATTTGGGGAAGCTGCGAGATTGTTTGTAGTTATCAGTAGAAGACCACTCTAAAATACTCGTGGCCACTTGATCGCCATACAAAAGAGAGCGATTATAAACGTCCTTCGGCATGTCAGTTTGTTTGAATTCCTCATAAATTTTTTCGGTGAACTTATCAAACTCGTCCTCAGAGAAAATTAATGTCCGCCCAACTTTTATCATTGCTTGCGTGGCAGCCAAAGGAAAACAATATTCTAGAGCTGGGTCTGGCTTTGGAAGGGAATCTAAGCCGTGTAACTGGCCTGCTAAACTTCTATAACTAGGATTCTCATGAATGATTGCTTCGTACGCAGCCACACTTGCATACGTATAAATTCTGCTTGCAACGGGCGGAGAAAATATATCATATACGATTCGATCTGTGATTGCCTTCATGGTGCGGTGGAGGAATTCAGGGTTGTTGGCTTTTGATTTGTATTCTGTTGTTTGTTTCTTACAGGATAAAACAAAAAGTAAAGAAAAAATTACTAATAACTTATACTTCATTTTAAAATCATTGTTTAATCACATATAAAATTCCATCCTTTTGCTTTGAAGCAAAATCATAAAGTGAATCAATAGTAAAAATCACATCTTCGTTTACGCCCAAAAAAAATATTTCCATTTTTAACAAAAAAACCCTTAAAAATTTTTAATCGAGAAATATTTAAGGTTGACCCCTTTTACGTATTTATGAAAAAGGGGCAAGAAATTAATCACACGATCATCTCCACTATTAAATTTAATGGAAATGATAAAATCAGAGATGTAGGTGGCAGAAACAACAGAGATTACTTTCTCCCGAATTTTAGCCTTACTACCTCGCATGTCACTTCTTTGTGGTGGATGAATATTTGTTGCCATTTTTCGATTATTTTAGATTTATCGGCTTTTAAAAAAACCGAAACTTCTCTTGCTTGACTTTGAGTCAACGGTCTTTTACCTTTAACCTTCTTAAAAAACAAAATTAGATTATTCCCTTCAATCAAAAAATCCACTTTACATTCATAATCACTACCTACCTGAACATGAACATGTATTGGAAGATGGTCGTTAGTTTAAAACGTATGACATAATTCAGATACTGAAATATCTTGGGCATGTTCCTTTCTATCAATAGACTATTTAACGGTAAATGCCTTCTTATCAACTCCCACTCCTCTTATCTCCAATGACTTCCAGCCTTTTGGTAATTTGGTTTTAATCTGAGTAATTCCAGCATCAGAAATAGTTAATCCGCCAAACCCATTCATTACGGCTTGCAAAAATCCACCTGCACCCGTTGCGAAATATGGATTGGTGCCACCTGCTGTTTCTGCGAGTACTCCAAAAGGTGGTACTTCATTTGGCTTATAGGACTTAGCAAATAATTCAGTTGCCTTCTCAAGATTACCCATTCGTGAATAGATGGCTGAAAGCGCAGAGTGTCCCATCGCAGGACCTTCGGGAGAAATCGTTTGAAACATAAATATCAGGAAATCCATCTCTATTGAGATCGGAAATCCCAACGCTAAGCCCATAACCTAGTTGGCTTGAAAGTATCCCCGATGAACTGGTAACATCCGTAAAATAAGATCTTCCGGTTTGACTAAATTCATTGCGGTACAATCTATCACCCGCTAGCGAATCATACTCATTTCTAAGGGACACTTTCCCATATGTCCGCTGCGAATGAACTGAATGATTCAATAGATACATATCCAAGTCGCCATCCAAATCATAATCAAAGAAAGTCGCCTGAGTAGACAAGCCCTTAAAATACAACCCATACTCCGCGGCACGTTCAGTGAAAGTCAAATTTCCGTTGTTGATAAACAACTGGTTAAACCCGTTGAATTTTTTGTAGTTGCCAACTCCGCACAAAAAAATATCAAGCCGACCGTCAGCATTTACGTCAATCATGCTAACGCCAGTTTTCCAATTACCTAGCCCAGCCACTCCTGCTGTCTCAGTAATATCTTCAAATTTCAAATTGCCCTTATTCAAATACAGCTTTTTAGCTTGTTGATTGCTTGAGAGGTAGATGTCTGATAACCCATCATTATTTAAGTCACCTATTGCAACACCGCCTCCATTGTAGAAGTAGAGATACTCAATGATATTAAAATCGGCATTTTCAATCAGTGCGTTTTCAAAATCAACACCCGATTCTTCGGCAGAGACAGCATGAAACAATGCTGTATGCTTAGAGACTCTTGAATTACAAGAAACAAGTATTGCAAAAATAAAAAGACTAAGGCTTCTCAGCTTAAACACAGGTTAAAAAATTTTGTACAATTGAATGGTGTCATTATTCCTCGCTGAAAGCAGGTAGTTAATTCCCTTAATTTTTATAATAGTCAGGTCCCGCACCTCACCTTCCAACACGAGCCCTGACGATCGGGTGGGTATGGATTGAAATGACCCGTCACCATTTCCTTTGAGAAACAAACCTTCGCTGGCATCATATCTGCCGGCCTCTGGTTTTACCTTGTAAAGGTTGCCGCCCAGCACAAGATCAAGTTTTCCATCTTTATCATAATCATCAATAGAAACAGCATAAACAGGACTAAATTGCGCTTCAATTGGGAGGGGCTTTAGGACCAATTTGCCTCCGCTATTTAGCAAAACCGAGCTCTCCATTACTTTGGCTTCAACTTTCACCGCTGCCTTCATTTGTTCCGGTGAAAAAATATCTTCTATTTTTTGATTACTGTAACTTTCATACTTCAGATACTTTTTCTTCAAACTAGGTATCTGGCTCAGAAGATCGTGTCGCAACGCTAAGGGATAGCTGGTATCGCCATTGTAGGCACAGATAATTTGTTCTACCGTCCCATTTTTATCGAAGTCATTAACAAACATTGAAATGGGTTTATTTTCGCTCGCTTTGAAACGGGAATTCAACCCATGATTAGCCACTATAAAATCCATATCACCATCATTATCCAAATCCGCTGATTCAATCCTATTCCACCAGCCATTCGAGTTTGACAGACCCCATCGCTCGGTCTCATCTTTAAACACTCCGTCTTGATTAATAAAAACTTTGATCGACATCCATTCTCCCACAATCAGAAGATCTAGGTCGCTATCGCCATCTATATCAGCCCAATCAGCATCTCTTATCAAACCAATTTTTTGTAACTGAGGAGCAATCTTAATTGTCTGATTAATAAAATTTCCTGTACCATCATTGACCAACAAGTATCCATTGGAAGGCATTCCATACAAAAATGGCTGAAGTCTGACCCCCACGAACAAATCCAAGTCTCCGTCTCCGTCAAAGTCGGCAGCCTCTACGCAAGAAGTGCTTTCGAAATTTGAGGTCGGTAAAAGTTGTGGTGATTTCTCAAATTCACCTTTCCCGTTATTAATATACAATCGATCAATTAACGCAGTTGAAACCGATGAAAATTCACTACCCCCACTGCACACATACAAGTCTTGATCGCCATCTCCATCTGCATCAAAAAACAGGCTACCTAAATCTTCTGAAACTTTATCTTTTTCAAATACTGACTTATTTATTCGTTTAAATTGACCGTTTGGCAATTGCTGGTACAATGAAGCGGATTGATCTTTGGCACCGCCAATAAAAATATCGTCAAGCCCGTCTGCATTGATGTCGCCTTTGGATACCCTTGGGCCCTCGCTGCTCATCATATGATAGAGAAGGCGGTCGCGATCAAAGTCTACATAATCATTTTCAAGGTGACGAAAATCAATTTCTTTTCGTTCAACCACCTCTTTGAAAAGAGGTGGTTGAACTAACGAGTCTTTAAGGGTTGGCTCTGTTAATCCATCACGCTGCCGTAAAGTCAAAATTTGATTCGTGGTAACATTCGTCAATCTCGTTTTTTTTCCATTGGGCCATTCTACTAAAACTTTTTCGACAGTCTTCACTTTCCCAAGCCCAAAATTTGGACGAGGATCGACAGTAGACTCAAAGCCTCGCATCGGCATCTGCTCGAGATAGTGCTTCTCCCCGTTTGTTTCAAGGGTAATTTTCGTTCCGAGTGCTTGTGTGTTTTTTCCCTCACCGACCAAAACAAATTTCAAATAATGATTCTCTGGCATCATTCTATTGACGTCATTCCTGTAAACAAATGAAGTCATATTCACATTGTTTACAACCAAATCAAGATCTCCGTCATTGTCCAAATCTCCATACGCGCTACCGTTGGAAAATCCCGGCTCTGCCAAACCCCATTGTTTTGCCAAGTTTGTAAACTGATATTGGCCATCATTATGAAAAGCATAGTTTGGAATAGGATGAGAAGGGATGACGTCCACCAATTTTTTGTAATCTACTTTTTGATTCACAATGACTGACTTTACAAATTCTTCGCTACTGGCAAATTGTAAAAAATCTTGATTGGTTAAGTCTTGATAAATTCCGTTCGCGACAAAAATGTCTTTTCTTCCATCGTTGTCCATATCAAAAATCAAAGCTCCCCAACTCCAATCTGTGGCGGCAACCCCAGCTAATCTTCCAGTTTCCGCAAACCGACCATTTCCTTGGTTAATCTGAAGCATATTCCTAGTGAATTGATGATGATAACCATTTTGAAAACTATATTGATACCGGTTCCAATCCTCAAATGTAGTTACAGTCTTGAGCCTTGAATTTTCTTGGGGCAACATTTCAGTGACGAAAATATCTGAAAATCCATCATTATTGATATCGGCTAAATCTGCTCCCATAGACGCACCGCTGATGCTGTGCATTTGCTCCGTTAGAACTTCCCTAAATGTTCCGTTCTTATTGTTGATGTACAAATAATCACGTTCAAAGAAATCGTTTGAAACGTAGATATCCTGCCAGCCATCTTTGTTGATGTCGCCTACTGTTACACCTAAACCAAATCCAATGACACTACCATAGATACCAGCCTTCTCACTTATGTCAACAAAATGTCCACCGTCATTGCGCATCAATTTATCACCTCCAAGTGAGTCGCGCTTGGGCCGTTCATTCTTTTTTAAATTAAAACTGCCAATCGCCTGATAGGAATTGTTAAGAATGTACAGATCCAGATCTCCATCATTGTCAAAATCAAAAAAAGCAGAATGAGTAGTGTAACCAGGGTCGGCCACTCCGTATTCCGATGCACGCTCCGTGAATGTCAAATTACCATTATTGATAAAAAGTTCGTTCAACTTATTGTCGCCTTTTACATCGCCAGAGTTGCAGACATAAATGTCGATCCATCCGTCTCCATTAACATCCGCCATGCTAACACCTGTCGACCACGATTTTGTACCACCCACACCTGCGCTATCGGTGAGGTCGACAAAATTAAATTTGCCTTTGTTTACGTAGAGTTTATTTGGCTTTTGATTGGCTGTAAAATAAACATCTAAGAGCCCATCATTATTGATATCCCCCAATGCTACACCCCCTCCATTGTAGAAATTACGGTAGGTATAAATATTAAAATCACTGCTAAAAGAAAGAGAATTTGTAAAATCTATGCCCGTTGTATCAGAGGGCAACTTTCTAAACAAGTGCGCCTCTTTAGTTTCACTGAACTTACACCCAGCTAATAAAGCGCTCCCTAGAATTAATAAATGGTAGTAATTTCTTTTTTTATTCATCGCATTCAATCTCCCTCCTACTTCCGTTCTTCAACTTGTACAGAATGCTTGAATTTTGGATGCAAAATATCCTCCACTTTAACTAAAACAGATTGGGCATCCTTAATACGAACCATAATCCTTCGATTTCCATCCAACTTTACCGGAGTATCCGCGTCATTTAGTTTTACAGTAATGAAATCATTGCCTCCGTACCAGCGAAGCAACAGCTTCATAACCTTGTCCTCCAGCATATCTGATTGAAGTTGCTCATTCCATGGCGCCCAACCCAAATAACTTATTTCAAATTCCATATCTGTAATCTTGCGAGCTTCATCAAAGGAGGGCTCAAACAGCAGCTTCATTTGGGTAGGCTCCTTATGAACAACAGAGTCGGTAAAGAGATACTGTACCATTATTCCACTCGGGCCTTGAGTAACTAATTTTTTACTGTTTAGATCAAAGCACTTTCCGAAATAATCATTTTGAGTGTCTCCAAATCTAACTCCAAGTAAAATTGAATCCTGTCGTATCCCCTTGGCCAATTCAGACTTTACCAGTTTTGTATAGTCAGATTGAAGGCAACCCGATAAAATAAAGCCTACAATCAAAATTCTACTTGGGTATTTTAAAAATTTCCAATTTGTCATTATTCTTTGCAAATAAAATGTACGTAACTCCTTCATTTTTTACAATCTCAATGTCCCTGATTTGGCCTTTCACATTCAAATCAATGCTCGACTGAAACGAAAACTGCCCGTTTTTTATCGACCCCTTAAAAAGCCAACCGTTAGAGGCATCATTTCTTCCAAATTGCGGCTTTACCTGATACTGATTACCACCCGCAATTACGTCTTCTATCCCGTCATTGTCAACATCAGCAATAATTAGCGCGTAAACAGCAGAGTACTGAGCTTCTAGGGGCAACTCCCTAACAACATACGTAGATCCCTCGGACAATAATACGACAGACGCCAATAAATCGACCTCAAAAACCTTAGCTGCGTCTAATGTTGGCTTCGAAAAAAGGTCCTCCATTGCCTTTTTTCCGTAATCCCTATAATACAACAGGTTCTTTTTGTACGAAGGAAGTTGGGAAAGAAACTCATCTTTATCGACAATCGGATAATACCTGTCACCCCCTTTAGTGCAAAAAATTTGCTCCACTGAGCCATTGCCATCAAAGTCATTCACATACATGCGATCGCCCTTTTTAAAAAATGAATTCAGCCCATGGTTGCCCACAACAAAATCCACTTTGCCATCTTTATTTAGATCCGCGGCCTCAATATCATGCCACCAACCGTGTGTTTCTTTCAACCCTAAACTCTCAGAAACATCGACAAATTGCTTCTTGTCATTTCTCAGGACAATGATTGGCATCCAATCTCCTACTATCACTAGGTCTTTCCATCCGTCTCCATCAATATCTTGAGTCTCGATATCTGTAATCATACCTACATTCAAAAGCCTTGGAGCATATCGTTTGGTAACATCTTTGAACGCTCCTTTTCCATCGTTCTCAAATAAGAAACCCCTGCCACCCTTTCCATAGATAACGGGATAAAATCGATCACCTACAACTAAATCAGAATCTCCATCTTTATCAAAATCAATTGCGGATACTGTGCTTGTCGCAATAAACTCTGTAAATGGTAATGGATTTGCTGACTCAATAAAATTTCCTTTCCCATCATTGAGGAAAAGCTTATCGCTTAGAGCACTTGAACTACCTGAAAAAGACCTACCGCCCATAGCCATGTAAAAATCCAGGTCTCCATCTCCGTCAATATCCACCAAAGTCCCCTTTGTCTCTTCGGAAATCCCATAGGGACCAAAGGCGGTGCTAGTAGATGAACTAAACCCACCTGATTTGTATTTAACAAATAGACCTGATTGATCGCGACCACCACCAACATAGATTTCATTTTTTCCATCTCCATCAATATCGCCTTTTAGCAGGTAGGGCGTTTCATTACTATACATCATCGGCAAAAGCCGATCCCGATTAAAGTCATTCAACCCAGCGCTGTTATGTTTAAACAAAGTTTGACTAATCGGAATCAAATCAATGGCTGCCACTTCTTCTTTCCTTACAAATGGGCGGTTTTGATACAGCAAAGTCTTTTCCTTCACCAACGAAATCAAACGATTGATCGAAACATTGCGAATAACAGAGTAGCCAGCATCGGGCCACTTGATAAGGATTGAATCAATCTTTTGAATAGTACCCAAACCTATCGTGATGATTGGTTGCACAGCACTTTGATACCCCCGAGTAACAAAGTTATCCCCAGTATAAATCTTGCTACCGGAAAAAACAGTCACTTCAGCACCAACGGCAAATTTATTTTTACCTTCGGTCTTTAGTGAAATACTAATACTCTTGTAACGCGATGAATCTGAATTATTTCGATAGAGCAAGGAAGGCGAGTTGATATTGTTTACAACCAAATCCAGATCTCCATCATTATCTAAATCACCATATGCACTTCCACTTGAAAACATGGGGGCGTCTAACCCCCATTGATTAGCTAAGTTAGTGAAGTTCATATCTCCGTTGTTGTAAAATGCGTAATTTTGAAATTGAGACGATGGCATCAAATTAATCAACTTTACAATCGCATTCTTTTCTTCCATTATGATCTTTCGAACGTTATCATCCGCGGCAGTGTAAGTAAGATAATCCCTGTCCAACAAGTCTTTGTAAATTCCATTTGCCACAAAAATGTCCCTTTTCCCATCATTGTCCATATCAAATAGCAATGCTCCCCAACTCCATTCTGTCGCTGCAACACCGCCAAGTCTTCCAATCTCAGCATAATTATTTTTGCCAATCTTCTTCTGTAGAACATTCCTTGAAAATTGATGATGATACCCATTTTCCAAGTTTAGCTGATATTTGTTCCAATTCTCAAAAACCGTCTTTGTTTTCTTTCTATATAAAGAGTCTGGTAACATCTCTGTCACGAATAACTCATTTACTCCATCATTGTCAAGGTCAGCAAAATCAGCGCCCATCGAGCCCATGCTGATCGACTGGAAATAGTCAGTTAGTGATTCCGTAAAGCCACCCTTTTGATCATTGAGATACAGATAATCTCGTTCGAAAAAATCATTGGAAACGAAAATATCAGTCCAATCATCTTCATTAAAATCTCCCAACGTGATACCCAACCCAAATCCTATGCTGCTGCGGTAAATTCTAGCTTCAGAAGTGTAGTCTTTAAATTTTCCATTTTCGTTAACAAAAAATTTATTGCCGGCATTTTCGCTGTCGGGTGTCTCTCGTTGATCTTTTACAAGATCAAAATTGCCGATCGACTTAAATGAATTCGTGAGCAGGTAACAATCCAAGTCACCATCCTTATCATAATCAAAAAAAGCAGATTGAACAGAAAGGCCGGTAACGTCCAACCCATACTCTTTCGATTTTTCAGTAAATGTGAGGTTACCGTTATTGATGAACAATTCATTATGCCTGTTTGGCACATCTGGATTTCCCGACTTACAAACATAGATATCCAAGAGGCCATCAGCGTTGATGTCCACAAAAGTTACTCCAGTAGACCAAACTTCCGAACAGGCAACCCCCGCCTTAATAGTAATATCTTCAAACTGAAGGTTGCCTCGATTCAAATACAGCTTATTGTCAGTTTGATTTCCGGCAAAGTAGATGTCTTGTAGACCATCATTATTAATATCACCAATGGCGACTCCTGCACCATTGTAAAAATTGCGATACGTGTAAGGGTTTAATTTGTCCGTGAATGCAAGTTGATTTGAAAAAGTGATGCCACTAGAAGTCGTTATATCAGAAAACAGGCTGAGCTTTACCACATCACGCTTAGCACAACCAGCCAAAAGCATTACCAAAAAAATAATTCGTAGCCACATAATAAAAATAGCGTCCAACAAGGTTGGACGCTATTTCAAAATTACAAAATCCTATTTAGATCTAGTTAGTAACCAGGGTTCTGAGTTAACTTATTAACAGACGCATCAGATGCGGTAATCTGTTCAGCAGGAATCGGCATCAACGCTTTGTTCGGATTGCCACCTGCAGGCTTCTCCCACCATGCTTCACCCCAAACACCGAAACGAATTAGATCAGGACGTCTTAACCCTTCGATGAATAATTCTCTGCCCCGCTCAGCCAAAAAATTACCAGCAGTCAGAGATGGCAAAGCGGAAACCCCCGCTCTGGTTCTCAATTGATTAACCAAGGTCAAAGCCGCAGCATCACCATTGCTCTTTCTCCAAAGAGCCTCAGCTTTGTTTAAAAGAACCTCCCCGAAGCGTAACAACGGATAGTCGTTATCCATATTAGGAGCCTGACCAAGTTTAAAGCTAAATTTACCAAAGCGTGCACCCGCTTGGCGTGAGCCACCCGGTGCCAATTGATTGATCTTAGGCGTATAATTGATTTCAGCACCATCTGTATCAGCCTTATCAAACGCTAAATCAAGGATAGGATTGCCATCGGTATCTTTTTGAACACCGACAACAAAGTTGTTCGCTCTTCTTTTGTCAGTTGCTTCGTAAGAATTATAAAACTCTTCCAACGTGGAATAACCATTCCATGGCTGTGCTTGCAATTTAAAGGTCAATTGACTAGGATAGTGAAGCGTCATTTGCGCGATATTCATGCCCTCACCAGTTGCCTCATCAAATGGCGCAACAAAAATGTGCTCAACGTTCTCTACGTTGTCGGGTGAGAAAACCTTGGCATAATCAGCAGATAAACTGTAAGCAGCAGGTGAGTTAATCACTGCATCTGCCGCGGCAATCGCTTTATCTAACTCAGCCATGTACGTAGCACCTGAAAGGCCTTTATAGACACTTGAATTCAAATAAACTCTTGCCAATAGGGCATTTGCTGCGCCTTGGCTTAGGCGACCATATTCTTGCTTTCCAGCAGGAAGTGTGGGTAAAACTGCCGTCAACTCAGCAACAATAAAATCATACAACTGAGCCCGTGTAGCCTGCGGAACATCGACCCCTGGAGCTGTTACAATTTTAACCCGGCCAAACATATCCATAAGCTTCCAGTAGAAGTAAGCGCGAAGCGTTCTCAATTGAGCCGCGTTTGCTGCACTCGGAGCAGGAGCAGGTGCGGTTGGATTTAATAGGTCGTTACATTGGAAAATACCACCATAGATATCTCCCCATGCTCCATTGATGCCTCCCACGACTGGAGTAAAATTATGCTTGTGCATATCCAACCAGATTCCCCCGTCAAACCAGTCGCCACCTTTTTGGGTGATTACTGCCTCATCCGTAGAAATCTCCTGCACTGCAAAATAGCTACCATGGTTCGCTGTTCCGTTCAACACGCGGTTAAACGCGCCTGAAAGCCCATCATTCGGAGTGGCCTTATTTGTATTAACCTTTACACCAACACCTTGATTAGCCGGAGTAATTCTAGTGGTAAAACTGTCCTTGATCTCCTCGTCAAGATTTGTACACGATGACCCCACCACCAAAGTGGCAGTTATCAATGAGTATTTTAATAAATATTTCATATTTTTTATTATTTATAACGCTTTTTATAATCCGATTGTTACGCCAAAAGTAAACGTTTTTGCAGTAAAATAATTATTCCTTCTATCGATACCAGGGGCTAAAACATCGGGAGTCGGGGGTGCGAAACTACCACCATCCGTATTTCCCGGATCAGCTAAAACTGGATCAGGATCAATGCCCTTATAACCGGTAAGCACAAAAAGATTCTGTCCGGATGCGTAAACTCTTACACTTTTTACGGCTTTAGACTGACCTAATTTAAAATTATATCCGAACGTCATATTATCCAGTCTTAAGAAATCAGCTCTTTCAACATATAATGAGCTAAACCTTGCTTCAGTCAATCCTGCAACTGCCTTGCTCGTAGCAATGCGGTTGTAAGAGTTGATTGCGCCCGGATCGATTGGCTCATAGAAATTCCTGAAGTTATTGGATAAACTATGACCAAATGCACCTCTAAAGAAGACATTTAAGTCGAAGTTTTTGTAGGTAACACTATTTGTCCATCCTAACTCCATAGTTGGAATACCTCTACCCAACCTTTGATAGTCAGCGGCCGGGTTTAAGAATGTTGCATCACCAGTAAACACACCATCACCATTTAAATCCTTGAATCTGGCAGTCCCGTTGGCATTTGCACCATCGAATACCGGACCCCAGAGCTGGCCAATCTCTTCGCCCACCGCAAGACGGACCTGAGGGGTGCTATTCAAGCCTGGCGCACCAACATTCGCCCTCGCCTGGACAGCAACACCAGGCAAGAAAGATTCAAGTGTTGTTCTATAGCTACTTAAGACTATGCCGGGTGTCCATCTTACTTCGCCAAATTGAATACTATTGTAATTCAAAGTCAATTCTATACCATTAGTTTTCAATGAGCCTAAGTTTTCAAATCTGCGGCCTGAAGGGAAAAGCGCAACGTCTTTATTGGTATTCTCAAGAATAAAATCGTTAACATTTCTAGTGTAAACGTCCAAGGTACCGGTAACTTTTCCAAAGGCAAAATCAACCCCTGCATTGATCTCTACTTTTTGCTCCCACTTAAGGTCTTGGTTGGGGTCTCTGGCCGATGTAACGTTTCCGCCACCTCCAAAACCATAGTTGAACAGGCCTTGAGAGATACCTGCATCATTTGGAAGTGAACCTGTTACTCCATAACCAACTCTCACTTTCAAAACATCTACTTTATCTAATTGCAAATACTTATTCAAGTTAACAGCTAAACCAGCGGCTGGAAAAATACCGGTCTGGTTATTCTTACCCAATTTAGAAGATCCTTCACTTCTC